>ORMF010807179.1_pt1 | contig 33395 bp, 33 predicted proteins | sample 1779871 | NCBI WGS metagenome assembly ORMF01 (sample SAMEA104232316, study PRJEB22302) | groundwater metagenome | biome: forest; feature: aquifer; material: groundwater | place: USA | collected 2011-08-07 | depth 5.4 m | reverse complement strand
CTTTTTTGTCTTGCCTTTTTCCGGGTGGTAAGCAATATATTCGTTTTCTCCCAGTTTTTCTTTTATTTTTATATCCAGACCAAGCTCCTCCTTTATTTCCCGTATTGTCCCCGCTTCAACACTTTCGCCTTTTGTTTCTGGACTATCACCGATTTTGCCTTTTGAGAGAGTCCATCTGCCGAAGACATCATGTACTAGAGCCAAATATATCTCCTCCCCTTCGCGAGCATACACAACTGCTCCGCCGAGATTTTCTGTATGGACCACGCCTCCAGCGTTTTTATTTTTATTGTCCTTACTTGTCTCGTCCTTGCCGGGCTCGCCAAGCTCTTTATAAACTGCTCCCAGAACTCCGTTAACAAATTTGCTGGATGTCTCTCCGCCAAATGTTTTGGAAAGTTCTATAGCTTCGTTTATTGCAACCTTTGGAGGAACTTGAGCCCGATCAGCAAAAAGAAGTTCGTAAAGTCCGATGCGCAGAATGTTTCTATCTATGAGGCTTATTTTGTCTATTGGCCAGTCAGGGGCGGCTTTCTCTATTATAAGATCAATGTCTTTTTGTTTTTCCAAAACGCCGGAAATTAGGTTGTCCATAAAAGAAAAATCCCCCATACCGGGAGCAAACTCTTTTGCATTGCGCGCAAAAATCTCTTTTGCCTCCTTTCCACTTTTAGAGACAAAATCCCACTCAAAGAGTGACTGTAAAACTATTGATCTAGAAAGGTGCCTGTTGGCCATGAATAGTAGCTAGGAACTAGTATATAGGATAACAAAGAATAAAAGTTTTGCCTAGTTGCTAGCTACTATCTACTAGACAGTCATTTTACCTTCCCTCTTTCTTTACTTTGGCAGTTCTTTTTGCAATCTTTGCCTGAACGTCTATAACCATTCTGTCTTTGTATCGTCCAGTAACCAAAGAGGCTCTGTGGCGGAGATGCGGAACATTTGTGCTTTTGTCCATTGTCACCGAAGGAGAAGAAAGGCTATCGTGAGATCGCCTATTGTTTCGGTGACTTTTTGTACTGCGCATTCGGACTACCATAATTTAGGATGTTAGCACATTTATTTCTAGAAGACAACTCCCTGTTTTAGAAAAATTATTTTGCTATTTTATTTTCCCAATTTCAATTTCTAATTCGTAATTTCCAAACAATGACCAATGAAAAATTTTAAAACAAAAACCGCCGAGTATGTCGGGGTTGGCTCTCGTGAGGAGACCTTTCCTCACGAGAACTACTTGTAGCGTTGTAGCTCTTCTTGCGCCTTCCAGAAGAGCTCTAGTTGTTTTGGGTGGATAATTTGCGCCACCGTATCAAGTGGCTCCCAATGTAGAAGCTCTAGCCGCGTCCCCCCATCGTTCTTCGGCTTTATCCGCAAAGCTCCGATGAGGCACTCGAAAGGAACGATATAGAAGACCCGGTGAAGATCCTCTGTAATCCTGTTATGAATTATTTTGACCTCGGGGGTTTTCCTTATCTTCAGATCGGTCTCATCGAAAACCTCGCGGAAAAGGGTCTCAAAGTCATCTTCCTCGTCTTCTTCCTCGTACATACCACCTGGGAATTTTTCTTCCACTGCTCCCAGCGGATACATTGGATCAATGTTTACACTCCTCTGGATAAGGAGCGTCGGTTCACATTGAAGTGGACCGCATATCGCCGCTCCTACCCATTTTTTTATTGGCACTCTTGCCTCCATTTATGACAATAACATACTCAAATAGTGACGTCAATATGTGAAAAAGTTTTTCGGTGAAAGTCTGATAAGCCATGTTTTTTTATGGCTTTTTTGTGCTTTTCAGTGCCATAGCCTTTATGAAACTCGAAGCCATATTGTGGAAACTTCACTGCCATCCTTCGCATCAGAGAATCACGAGAAACTTTGGCTATTATGGAAGCCCAGGCTATTATTTTTTCTTTTTCGTCTCCTTTTATGATTGTTTTTTGATTTAAAAATTTTTTTGGGGCTTGAAGTCTTCCATCTAACAAAATATGACAATTTTTCGGATTAAGCCTTAGTTTATCTAATCCCTGGGACATTGCTTTTTTAATGCAGAAAGAAATACCTTTTTTATCTATTGTTTTATTTGAAATATGAATAATTTTATAAGAGATTCTTCCTTCTTTTGATAATTGGTTTAAAAAAACGCTGTATTTATTTCTCTCTTCTGGTGTCAGTTTTTTACTATCCACGCCAGACTTGGGTAAATTTTTATTTTTTTTTAAATTACTGTAAATTTTTTCTCCGCAGACAACTACACAAACAGAAACTGGCCCCGCTAATGGACCTCTTCCGACTTCATCTATCCCAACAATAAATTTCATGTGTAAATATTAGCATACGAAAAGAGCTACTCGAACGCGATCGGCGCGAGTAGCTCTTTAAAAATCGTTTCGCTACCATCTCCTAACAAAATCCCCCAAAATGGCAAAGAGCCTCACCAGAATTCCGCTTGCCACAAAAAGTGCCGGGACAATCCAGGGAGAGACTCGCCCACTTTCAGATTTTAATTTGACAGGTACACTTTCCTTAGGTGGCTCTGGGAAAACCACGATGGAATACCTCCTGTTAAGCCAGCGGATAGCCAGAATGGTCAGGAAAAAACCTCCAGTCTCGTAAACCCAACCCAAAAAGCCCCGCCATGTGGTCATTTGGGCAAAAGCTCTATCCCAGAACACAACCACCATTGTAGCCCCGACGAGAAAAAAGAGTACTTTCTCGCACCATTGCCTGATCTTTTTTGAAGGCACTTCTCACTCCTTTGAAAGTGTTTCCTCGGGTATTATGCTCTAAAAAATGAGACTTGTAAATCTCCCATTCCCCCACTTGATTACGGACACCGTGTTATAATGCAAAAATATGTCATCTAAATTCACCCCTGTAGTAGAGCAAAGCTCATTACAGGGCATGCCCATCAAATAAATAACATGTCACGCTTTATCCACTTACATACACACAGTCATTATTCTCTTCTAAATGCTCTGCCAAAAATTGATGAATTGGTAGAAGCCGCCAAAAAAGATGAGATGACCGCCCTGGCTTTGACAGACAATTGCAATCTATACGGAGCGATTGAGTTTTATCAAGAATGTAAAAAGAAAGGTATAAAACCGATTATTGGAATTGACGCTTATGTGGCTTACAGAAGTCGGTTCGACAAACAGACTGGCATTGATAAAGACAGATACCGATTGGTTCTCTTGGCAAAAAACGACATCGGATATAAAAATTTGATAAAACTTGTGACCCTCGCTCACACGGAAGGCTTTTATTACAAGCCTCGCATTGATCGGGACCTACTTGAGAAACATAGCGAAGGGCTCATCGCCATTGCTCCCTCATTTTCAAACGATATTTTGCAGTCTTTGAAACTTGCCAACACAGAGCAAGCAGATGAAAGAATAAAGTGGTACAAAAAAACTTTTAAAGACACGGGAGATGGACCTAATTTCTACTTTGAGATAACTCACCATCCCGAAATAAAAGGCCATGAAGAAAATATGTCTAAATTATTGCAGTTTGCTTTGCAAACTACCACACCGATTGTGGCTGCACATGATATTTACTACCTAAGTCTCGAGGATCGGCCAGCTCGTGAGACTTTACTAGCAGTCCAATCGCAAAACGATGAGAAAATAGAAGAAGGCGATGATGATTTTTCTTTCATAACACAGGAGACAGCTTTGAAATATTTCAAAAATCTCCCGGAAGCTTTGGAAAATTCTGTTAAAATCGCTGACAGGTGCAATTTGGAAATATCAATTGGAAAATGGTTTCTTCCTAACTATATTGTAGAAAGTGGGCTCTCTTATGACGAAGAATTCAGGCGCATTGCAGAGGAAGGCCTGTCAAAAAGAGGGTTAAAAAAAACTTCTGAAATTTCCGACAGAATGGAGTATGAACTGAAAATTATAAAAGACAAAGGGTACGCACCGTACTTTTTGGTCGTGTGGGATCTTCTCCGTTTTGCTCACGATCATGGAATTCTAACGACAATACGAGGCTCTGTGGCAGGCTCACTTGTTACCTATTTATCAGGAATTACAAATGTAGATCCAATTTTATACGAACTGCCATTTGAAAGATTTCTTAATCCTGAAAGACCATCCGCTCCTGATATTGATATGGACTTTGCCGACGACAGAAGAGATGAAATGATTGAATACACAAAAAATAAATATGGCCGAGACAAAGTAGCCCAAATAGGTACATTTGGTACGATGGCCGCCCGCGGCAGTGTCCGGGACGTCACTCGGGCATTGGGCTTTCCATATGGGCTTGGCGACTCGATTGCAAAACAGATCCCAATGGGGGCTCAAGGTTTTCCTATGACAATTGAAAGGGCACTCAAAGAAAATCCTGAATTAAAAACAATGTATGAGGCAGAAGCTGATGTCAGAAAAATAATAGACATGGCCAAAAAGATAGAAGGATCTGCCCGCCACATTTCTGTGCATGCCGCCGGAGTAGTCATTTCCCCCACCGAACTGACAGACCACGTTCCCTTGCAGTACGATACGAAAGGGGAGGAAAATGGGCAACATAAAATTATCACTCAATACGATATGAACTCTGTTGGAGAAGAAGGTGTGGGACTTTTGAAATTTGATTTTCTGGGAATTCGAAATCTTTCTATTTTGGCAGACGCGGTAAAAAGAGTAAAAAAAATAGAAAATATTGATATTGATATTGAAAATATTCCAGTCGATGATACGAAAACTTTTGAAATGCTGGCTCGCGGAGAAACTATCGGACTTTTTCAACTAAATGGAGATGGAATGACAAGAGCTCTAAAAGAACTCCGGCCTACTGTAATTCACGATATTAATCTTATGGTGGCTTTGTATCGTCCAGGCCCGATGGAAAATATAAAAGAATATACAGAGAGAAAACACGGTACAAAACCTATAACTTATCCTCACCCAAAAATGAAAAGCTTTTTGGATAAAACATATGGAGTACTTGTTTATCAAGACGATCTTTTAATGACGGCAATCGAGGTGGCGGGGTACACTTGGGGCGAAGTAGATAAATTCCGCAAAGCTGTTGGCAAAAAAATTCGTGAAGAAATGGCTAAACAGCATGTCAAATTTGTCGAGGGTTGCCAAAAGCACGGAGGAATGTCCAAGGAAAAAGCAGAAGAACTGTGGGATTTATTCGAACCTTTTCAAGGATACGGCTTCAACAAGGCACACGCCGCAAGCTACGGAAAAGTGGCATATCAAACTGCCTATATGAAAGCCAATTTCCCGGCTATATATATGTCTGCGGTTCTTACAGCCGAGTCGGGAGACGTGGAGAAAATTGCCGAAATTATCAATGAATGTAAGAGAATGAGAATTCCTGTTCTGCCTCCAGATGTAAATCATTCATTCGAAGGATTTGGAGTGAACAAGTCATCTGAGAGTCGAGGAGTTGACACAATAAGATTCGGATTAACTACAATAAAAAACTTTGGCGAGAATGTAGGAGTCTCTATTATCGCCGAGAGAAAAGCCAATGGGATATTCAAATCCCTGTCAGATTTTCTTAGCCGCATCAAGGACAAAAATCTGAACAAAAAATCTCTTGAGTCTCTCATAAAAACCGGGGCCTTGGATTCTCTCTCCCAAGATAGCGATGACAAAAAGAATTACAGACATACCTTGCTTCACAACCTCGACAGACTTCTAACTTTCAACAAAGAAGAGAGAGCCAAAGAGACAGAGCAAGACTCCTTGTTCTTGGGGATGGCTGGTGCATCAAAAGCAGTAGAAATAAACTTGGAAAAAGCGGGAGCGGGAGATCAATCGGACAAACTTCTGTGGGAAAAAGAACTCTTGGGACTCTATATTTCTGGACATCCCTTGGATAGTTTCAGAGCAAAACTAGAAGGCAAAGAATCTGACATAAAAAAGATAAAAGAAACCGGGCGAGAAAAACAGCCTGTTACATTTGGCGGGATTGTTGAGGAAGTCCGAAGCATAATGACTAAAAAAGGAGAGAAAATGATATTTCTAAAACTTTCTGATTTTTCAGACTCAATAGAAGCTGTGGCTTTCCCAAAAATATTTGAAGAATTCCAGGATATTTTGATTCCTGAAAGTTGCGTGGTAGTCAAAGGAACTTTTTCTACACGAAACGGGGAGAAAAGCATTTTGATTGATAAAGTAAAGTTACTCGAATGAAATATTTTAGAAACCCGCATAAATCGCTGGTGCGATTTTGCTTTGCTCGGAAATCAAGAAAACAATCGTCCTCACTCCAGAGCCTTCTCGCAAACTCGCTTCGCTCAAACAGTGCTTCAGGCTTCTTCTCGTTCGTCGTTGTTTTCTAATTTCCTGTGCAATGTTTCCAAAATATTTCATTCTAGAGTGGTGGAGAGAAAAACGAAGAGCCGTTGTTGAACTTAATCAACGACGGCTCACTCATTCTTAGGAGCTTTGTGAATTTCGAGATGCTTCCCTCCATTCAGAGCGACAGCAATCCCGAGAATCATCATTACCCCGCCGATGAGAATAAGCTCGGCGAAACTTCGACGGTTCCCGATGTACTGAAACAATCCCCCTACTCCAAATACCAAGGCCCCGACTAACAGCAATGAGCGTTGAGTACGTCCCCTTCTGTTATACATACACGTTCTCCTACTTAAGGTTAGAAGAATAAATCCTCCTTGTCAATTTGCAAAAAGCGCCGAGATAATCTCGACGCGGGACCGCTCTCTAGTTTTTTAATTACAAAATGTTATGCTTATTTATCATGGCAGAAAACGACAAGGAAAATCAGATGGACAAAAATGACCACAGGGTCATTGGCAAAGAATTGGGACTATTTGTATTTTCAGATGTTGTAGGAAAAGGTCTCCCCCTATACACAGAAAAAGGCGCGACAATAAGGCGCGAGCTTGAGAGATTTGTCGTTGATCTGGAAATAAAACGGGGATACAAACACGTCTCAACCCCAGATATTGCAAAATTAGATTTATACGAAAAGTCCGGACACTATCCTTACTACAAAGAATCAATGTATGCACCGATAGAGATTGACGAGGAGAAATTCATGCTCCGTCCTATGACCTGCCCTCATCATTTTGAACTCTATCTTTCAAAGCCTCATTCGTATAGGGAGTTGCCCATCCGCATAGCAGAAATCGCCAAATTATACAGATACGAAGCTTCTGGAAATTTGGCCGGTCTTGTGAGAGTTAGATCTTTTTGTCTTGCTGACAGTCATATAATTTGCGCCGATAGGGCGCAGGCAGAAGATGAAGTGAATCAATCTTTGAAATTGATTGAAGAAGTAGCTTTAGTTTTTGGCCTTAAAAAAGGAGAGGATTTTTGGTACAGACTCTCTTTGGGCGATAGAAAAGATGACAAGAAATATTACAAAAATGACGAAGCTTGGGATGAAGCAGAAGAAGCCTTGCGGAATGTTCTTCAAAATCAGGATGTAAAATTTACTGAAGCGGAAAATGAAGCAGCTTTTTACGGTCCGAAAATTGATATCCAAATGAAAGATGTTCGTGGTCAGGAAAACACTGCTTTTACAGTCCAGTATGATTTTGTCATGCCAAAAAGATTTAACTTAGTTTACACAGCAAAAGATGGCTCGGAAAAACTAGCAACTGTCATTCATCGTTCATCTATAGGAGCAATAGAGCGAATCATGGCTTTTATTATTGAAAAATATGAAGGTGCTTTCCCTCTCTGGCTCTCGCCTATTCAGGTAAAAGTCATTCCTGTCAGGGAAAACAATAATGAATACGCAGAAAAGATTCACCAGATGCTTATTGACAATGGAATTCGATCAGAAATTGATACATCTGACGAAAACCTCGGAACAAAGGTTCGTGATGCTAAAACAAATAAGATTCCCTATTGGCTGGTAATAGGTGACAAGGAAGTTGACTCTGGAAAAATTACATTGGAATCCCGATCCGGAATTAAAGAAGAAGTGTCGTCAGAAGAATTGCTAGAAAAATTACAAAACGAAATCAAAAGTAAGAAATAATTATAAACTTCAATAGATAACTATACAATATACTGTATAGTTATCTCAAAACAATATGACTGTAACTCACAAACTATACAAAAGCGATAAAGATAAAGTTCTTTCTGGAGTTATAGGCGGCATAGGAGAATATGTTGATATTGATCCGACAGTTTTGAGACTTGTTTTTATTCTGATAGCTATAATGACAGGAATATTCCCTTCCATCGTAGCCTATATTATCGCCGCTCTCGTAGTGCCAAAACACCCCCCTATTCAGCAATAAATTCTATCATATATCGATTGTAGCTTTTGTTGCGTTCGATTGAATAAAACTCTTTCGCGCTGGAACATCTGTTCCCATAAGAATATCAAAAATTTTGTCGGCGTTCACTGCATCCCCTATTGTGACTTGTTTTAGAATTCGTCTTGCTGGATCCATCGTTGTCTCCCATAATTCTTCCGCATTCATTTCTCCAAGACCTTTATAGCGCTGAATGGAAACTTTAGACTTCCTCTGGCTCGCCGTAACATCTGATTCTTTCTCTTCTTCATCAGATGCGGAGGCGGCTTCGCCTTCGACTGCCTCGATTTCGTCGACAACTTCTTTCCCTACAATTTTAGCTTTATCATCATCTGTATAGGCATAGAAAATTTCCTTGCCTTTCTTTATTTTATATAGTGGTGACTGAGCAATGTAAATAAATCCGCCATCAATAAGAGGTTTGAAGAATCTATAAAGCAAAGTCAGAATCAGTGTGCGAATGTGGGCTCCATCTACATCAGCATCTGTTGCGATAATTATTTTGTGATAACGTAGTTTGGAAATATCGAATGTGTCCCCTATGGCAGTACCTAAAGCGATGACTAAATTTTTGATCTGCTCTGATTCGAGCATTCTATCCAAGCGTGCTCGCTCTATGTTCAAAATTTTGCCTCGCAAAGGCAGGATAGCCTGGGTCCTTCTATCGCGACCTGTCTTGGCCGTGCCTCCGGCAGAATCTCCCTCTACAATAAACAGTTCCGAGTCCTCTGCACTCTTACTCTGGCAGTCTGCTAGCTTGCCTGGCAGAGTCATACCCTCCAATGCCCCCTTGCGCAAAACAGAGTCCTTGGCCGCCTTTGCCGCCTTGCGGGCTTTTAGAGCCAAAACCACTTTGTTTATAATAGCCTTGGCATCGTCAGGATTTTCTTCTAGGAAATAAGTGAAAGCCTCCGAAAAAACGGTGTTAACTGAACTTTGAGCTTCAACTGTTCCAAGTTTTGCCTTCGTTTGACCTTCAAACTGAATTTCACGAAGTTTTACCGAAACAACAGCAGTCAAACCCTCTAGAACATCGTCCCCTGTAAAGTTGTCTTCTGATTCTTTTATAAGATTATTTTTTCGCCCATATGCATTGAGGGTTCTTGTCAGAGCTGTTTTAAAGCCTGTGACATGTGTCCCACCCTCTGGAGTGTTTATGTTATTTGCAAAAGCAGAAAGTCGCGAAGTAATATCATCAACATATTGGAGAGATATTTCTACTGATTCCCATTCATTCGTTTTTTTCTCGACATAGAAAACATTTTTGTGTATCGGTTTCTGGGTGCTGTTAAAAAACTTTACAAGAGAAAGAAGTCCTCCTTCAAAATAAAAAGACATGGAAGGAAGTTCCAGTCCAAGTTCTGAAATTTTGAAAACTTCATCCTCTTTTATTTTTCCAGTATATTTTGAAGCATCAATCACTGTGATCCGCAGACCTTTGACGAGATACGCCTGCTGTCTCAAATGATCAATAACTCTTCTTGGGTCAAATTCTATAATTGGAAAAATAGCCGGATCCGGTTCAAAAACGACAATAGTTCCATTTATCTTTGTACTTCCGATTTTCTTTACAGCAGCTTTTCTTTTTCCTTGGGAATACTCTTGAATATAAACGCCTCCATCTTTGTGCACCGTAACTTTACAATAAATAGAAAGAGCGTTCACAACGGACGCTCCCACTCCGTGAAGTCCTCCGGAAACTTTGTAACCCCCTTCTTCTCCCCCGAATTTTCCTCCAGCGTGGAGAGTGGTCATTATAGTCTCCAAAGCGGAAACTTTAGTCTGTTTATGAATATCAATTGGAATACCTCGGCCGTTGTCTGTAACTCGAATACGGTTGTCAGGAAGGAGGGTAACTTCAATATCGTTAGCAAAACCACCCATGGCTTCATCGCGAGCATTGTCAAAAATCTCTGTAATCAAGTGGTGAAGACCATCAGTCCCGGTCGTGCCAATGTACATTCCAGGTCGCTTTCGGACTGGTTCTAGGCCCTCTAGGACCTGAATGCTGTCTGCTCCGTAACTGTCCTTTTTTTCTGCCTTCTTTTTTGCTACTTTATCGGCCATGTATATATGTTTTTAGTATAATAATTATAGCAAATTTAGCTCTTAAAAACAAGGGAAAAATGTACGATTTTTTGCGTTTAAAATCTATTTGATATTATACATAAGATATGTATAATTGAACAAGGAGATAATTATGTTCATCTGCAAGGAATGCATGAAAGACAATCGGCACTTCGATTACCACACATTCAAATCCCATGGGCCATGCGAAACCTGCACAAAAACGAAAATATGTGTAGATTGCAAGTGCCCACCTAGCAATAAGAAGAAGTAGACCAGAGTTCCACCCCAAACAGAACCTTGTACAGAAATGTATGAACTCTGTACGGGGTTTTTGTTTTGTAAAAAACAGCTTCTAAAAATCTCGTCGAGTGCATGTCTTTTCGGAAGACCTCGCAGGCCGCAAGCATGGTCTTGTCAACGACCGAGCACCATTGAGCTCCATGGTGCTTCGGCTCATTGACAAGTTGCGGCCGAGAAGAAAGAGAGCTTTTCGCTGGAAAAGCGAACGGTCTGGAGAAAAGACATGCCGAGTAAGAGATTTTTAGAAAACAATTACAGTTGAATTTATTACATTTTTTGGCTAGACTATAAAAACATGAAAAATCTCTACACTATCCCGACGGACGAACAAAATAAGTTGCTGCAAACTTTAGAAAACAGAAGCGACGTTGAGGCTTTGAGAATAAAACATTATTTGAGCATGCCGGACCTCTCCCGTACAGAAGGCAGTCCTATAGCCGAGATTGTCAGCCGAGTTACTGAATCACCTGACTTCAAAGATTTTGATGTCATCCAAACGCCAGAAATAGTTCCGGCCGACGTCAGTTTTGATTTGTTTGATTTCCCGGCAAATCATCCAGCTCGCTCCAAATCTGACACATACTATGTAGATGACAAAAATATACTGAGAACCCACACAACAGTAATGTGGTATTACTACCTTCGTGAACCTGATGTAGTGCGGCGCATGGCGGCCAGTGAGTCAGTTGGAGCATTTTCTTTCGGCAAAGTCTACCGCAAAGACGAGATCGATAGAAATCATATGAATGTCTTCCATCAGATTGACGGGTGGTTTCTAACTCCAAAAGACAAAAAAATAATTGGGGTCAAAGATTTGCAAAATGCCTTGCTTAATATTGCCAAAGCGGTTTTCGGCGCCGAAGTTAAATACAGGTTCAACCCAGATACTTTCCCCTACACCGACCCCTCTTTGGAAATGGAAATTGATAAAGACGGCAAATGGTTGGAAGTTTTAGGCAGTGGAGTTGTAAAAGGAAGTGTGCTAGAGAAATTCGGCGTCGATTCGTCAAAATGGAACGGTTGGGCCTTTGGCCAAGGCATTGAACGCTTAGCTATGATTTCCATGGAGCTTCCCGATATTCGCCTTCTCTGGTCGGAGGATTCTCGTGTAAGAAAACAACTGAAACTAGGGTCTAAGTTCAGCGAAGTTTCCAAGTATCCGCCGATTGTCCGAGACATTTCCTTTGTAGTAAAAAGCGATTTCATTCCCAACAATTACTTTGACCTGGTCCGGGAAACTGCGGGAGATTTAGTTGAACAGGTAGAGCTAATAGATAAATATGAAAATGCAGAAAAGTTCGGAAAAGGCAATGTCAGCTACGCTTACCGAATCACCTACCGTTCTCTAGACAGAACTCTAACTTCGGAAGAAATTGATCGCCTCCATAAAAAACTTGAAACTGTTACAATTAACAACTACAATGCCCAAGTACGTTAATAGAGCACGTTAATGCATGATATAACGACAATAGTTACATATATATTTCTTTTTGCCTCGCTAAACTTTGAGGTCTTTTTGCTTATCACATATTTCGAAAACAGAAAAAATATAAGAAAGGAAGACTTGCTATTAGAACAGCCAATGAAAAAATACCCGTCAGTAACAATAATAGTACCTTGCTGGAATGAGGAAACCACAGTCGGAAAAACTATCAATTCCCTTCTCAATCTTGACTATCCAAAAGATAAGCTGAAAATAATGGTGGTAGATGACGGCTCGACGGACAAAACATGGAGTACTGTCCAGAAATTTAAAAATAATCCCCAAATAGAACTTCATACAAAAAAGAACGGGGGGAAATATACTGCTTTAAACTTTGGCCTGTCCAAATTAACTTCTGACTTGGTGGGCTGTCTAGACGCGGATTCATATGTCCACAAGGATGCTCTGAAGCTGATAGTGCGACACTTCCAAGACAAAGAGATAATGGCCGTCGCCCCCTCCATCAAGCTTTGGCAACCGAAATCGGTTCTTCAACTTCTACAAAAAGTAGAATATGGATTCGGAATTTTCACCCGAAAAATGTTTCATTACATGCAAGCTATTTACATTACGCCAGGACCTTTCTCAATCTTCCGAAAAGAGGTTTTTGAAAAACTTGGGGTTTACAGACATGCTCACAACACAGAGGATATTGAAATCGCTCTACGCATGCAGAAAAATGGCTACAAGATTGCCCACGCTCACAATGCCGTGGTCTACACCGTCCCTCCCCGAACTATGAAAAAACTACTGAAACAGCGCATCCGATGGAGTCACGGTTTTATCAAAAATGCTTCTGATTACCGAGATATGTTTTTCAATAGGAAATATGGGAACCTCGGAATGATCATCTTACCTATGGCCGCTATTTCTGTGGTATCGGTGTTATTTATCTCTATTGTTTCTGTATTTCATATCATAGAGGCAGCGGCAAATGAGTATGTAAAGATTCAAACTATTGGTTGGAATATGCACTGGCCAAGCTGGAGCTTTGATTGGTTCTATATTAATACACAACTTCTGGCAATAGTGGGACTAGTGGTAACTTTGGGCACGATAACTATGATCATGATGTCAAAAAGAATGTCCGAAGGTAAACTTGATATAGGTATGGATTTGATTTATTACTTGGGATTGTATATGTTTATTGCGCCGGTATGGATAGGTAAGGCGACGTATAACGCTGTATTTTCAATTAAGGCAGAGTGGCGATAAGAGGACAAATCAAATTACCCATCCGCGTTGCTGCAGTTCAATTATGAATACTAATACTATTGATTGGAGAAAATATTTCTTTTCTTTTCTTATTACAGCAATTATTTTTGCTACGGCAATTTTCCTGTCAAATTATTTTGGTCAAAAAAAATTGGCAGAAATAAGAGGAATTCAGGACAAAATAGCTATAGATATTCTCTCATCCGAAACCCAATTCGCCCTTCTCGAAGAGTCGTCTTGCAAGGACATTGGTACAGGGACGCTCTCTACAGAATTGGGGACACTGGAAGAAAAATTAGCCTATACAGAAAGCCAGAGAGGTCACGACGATCCGGAAGTAGAGACCTTGAAGAAATACTACTCCCTTTTGGAAATAAAAGACTATCTTTTAATGAACAAAATCAGCGAAAAGTGTAAAAAGACTCCTATCTCAATTATCTATTTCTATTCCACAGATAACAAGTGCGAAGACTGCGAAAGGGAAGGCTTTGTCCTAACTCACTTGCGCGAAACATATCCGGAACTAAGAGTCTATTCTTTTGACTACAATATTGATCTTTCAGCCGTTAAAACATTGATTTCTATAAATAAAGTCAAAGAAACCCTACCGGCAATAATCATCAAAGGCAAAGCCTACTATGGCTTCCAAAGTGTAGAAGATTTAGAGAAAGCTGTGCCTGAACTGCAAACTCTTAAAGTAAAAACTTCTTCCTCGACGACCGCTACAACAACGAAGAACTAACCTCACTTTTCTTACTCGCCGATTTTCCATCCGATCCAAATGCCGATAAGTCCCCCTATAGCACTGCCAAATATCCCGCTCATAGAAATAAAAGAGCTATCCCAAAGTGTGGGAATGAATCCGCCAATAGATGAACCGATAAAAAGAAAGAGCCAGACCAGTTTGTTACGATTCATATTGGAGCCACCTCCCAGGTTTGAACTGGGGACATCCAATTTACAAAATTGGCGCTCTACCAACTGAGCTAAGGTGGCGAAAACAAAAATACCTAGATAATTTAGCATTAAATCTAGGTATTTTCAACTTGCTCGGTTAAGCTTATATCTTATTTTCTCTAGGAGTTTTGTTCTCTGCTAATCTCTCTAAAAAGAAAGAGACCGATCCGTTTGTGCGGAGAATTCTCCTCCCGCGGAACTCATCCCCTGCATTGTAGTACCTCTTGGATACATTGTCCTTCATCCGAACCAATACCTCATAGACGTATGAAGGGATGAACTCAAAGATAAAAATGTGGCTAATCTTTCTATAGCGATTGTATCTTGCAATAGAGGCTTCGATAAGTCGATTGATCTTTTCATCACCTCTCGTGAAAATCGTAGTCAAAAAGCCTATCTTTCGGACTTTAATTTCAAAAATCTTTGAAAAAACAAGGCCAGCCAAGACAAATAGAGAAACGATAAATAATGTTGTTGTCATATTTTATAGTTATAAACAGACTAAGAAACACTAAAGCGAACAAAACGAGAAACCTCTATTTTTTCGCCGAATTTCTGAATAGCGGACTGCAGTAAGTTAGTAATAGTAACGTCTGGGTTTTTAATAAATGATTGATTTAGAAGAACCCTCTCATTCCAATATGAAGAAAGTTTGCCTTCGAGGACTTTTGCTTTTATGTCCTCTGGCTTACCCTCTACTTCTTTTGCAAACATTTCGACTGCAAGAGATTTTGAGTGTTCATCTATATCCTCTATCTTTAGGAATTGAGGATTTGTGGCGGCCGCATGCATAGCGATGTCCCGAGCGAGTGTTTTAAACTCTTCGTTCTTTGCTACGAAATCAGTCTCACAGAGTAATTCTACCATAGTCCCAACATTGCCGGTAGTGTGAATGTAGGAAGCTACTACCCCCGCGGCTAATTTCCGGCCACTCTTTTTATGGGCATCTATAGCGCTCTTTTTGGCAAGAAGCATTGTAGCTTTCTCGATATCCCCACCTGTCTCTTCCAAAGCCTTTTTGCATAGCATTACTGAGACGCCGGTTTTATCACGCAACTCTTTGACAAGTTCTGTTGTAATGTGCATAGTCACGATAGTTGTATAAGATATATTAGTTTAAAAAGTTTAATAAGTCTAACTCGTTAGCTGCTTTTCCTTATTAAACTTATCAGACTTATTCAACTTACTTAACTTCTTCCTTCTTCAATTGTCCGGCTTTGAAAGCATCTGCAATTTTAGATAGGAAAAATTCTATACTCATTTTGCTTGAGTCGTTCCCAGGAATAGGGAATTCTACTTCATTTAAATTATTATCGCTTCCGCACAGAGCAATGACAGGAATGCCGATAGTTTTTGCTTCCTTAACAGCGATTGACTCTTTTTTGGAATCTACCACAAAAATAGCATCTGGAAGTCTTTTCATGACAGAAAGGCCGAAGAAAAACTCTCGGAGCTTATCTATCTCGCGGTCAATCAATAGTCTTTCTTTCTTTGTATACTTTACCAACTCGCCCTTTTCTCTTTGGGAAACAAGAGTTTCCAATTTCTCAACTCTCTTTCGAATTTGGGGAAAATTAGTCAAACTTCCGCCGATGAATCGTCCAGCAACATATGGCATGTTTAAGCTCTCAGCAGTCGAAGTAATAGCCGCTTTGGCCTCATTTTTACCGCTGACAAATAGAATCATGCCATTTTTTGAAGCAAGGCTCTCAACAAAGTCCAAAACATTTTGCAATGAGTCCTTTGTCTTCTCCAGATCAAAAATCTCAATTTTGTTTTTTATGCCAAAAATAAAAGGCTTCGCACTTGGGTGACGCCTGGACTTTACGAAGCCGAAGTGTGCCCCAGCAGAAAAAAGAGCGTCTACAACGCTGTTATCGGTCTTCAAAGTTGTGCTTGATTTATCTGTCATTAGTGCCAATCAGCTTATCAGAATGCCGTTTCTTATGCAACATCTGAATTATCCTCCGTAGATGAATCAGACCCATTAAAACTCACCATGGCTTCCAAAATAGGTTCGATCCCTCCGGCCAGAATTTTCTCTATGTTGTGCCAAGATTGTTTTATGCGGTGGTCGGTTATGCGGTCCTGTAAAATGTTGTATGTCCGGATTTTCTCCGATCTGTCGGCTGTACCTATCTGGTCCTTGCGGTTTGCGGAATATTTGGCCGCTTCTTCTTCTTCTTTTCGCATTTGAAGTTTTGCCGTAAGTATCGACATTGCCCTTTCTTTATTTTTCAATTGGCTTCTTTCTGCTGTTGAACGAACATCGAGACCTGTTGGTTTGTGAATAATTCTCACTGCAGTCTCCACTTTATTCACATTCTGTCCTCCTGCACCACCAGAGCGAGAAGTTTCTATTTCAATATCTGCTGGATTAATAATGACTGTGGTTTTCTTTTTAACAGGAAGAACGGCAACTGTCGCGGTAGAAGTATGAACACGTCCCATTTTCTCTGTAGCCGGAACTCTCTGAACCCTGTGAACTCCTGTCTCAAAACGCAATTTTTTGTAGACGTCCCTACCTCTGAATTCAAAAGAAGCCTCTTTGTAACCCCCCACAGCACTTCGAGATTCATCTACCACAAATACAGACCAACCTTTATTTTCTGCGTATCGTCTATACATCTGAGCCAATTCCTCGGCAAAAAGAGAAGCTTCTTCTCCCCCCGCTCCGGCTCTAACTTCCAAAATAATCTCGTTTGGAAATTCATCTTCCACTTCATCTTCTTTTACAATTTCTTCCATTTGCTTCCAAATAGTCTCTTTTTGCTCTTTCAGGACCTCGAGTTCTGAGTGCGCCAAATCAGCAAGCGATGGGTCGCTCTTTATCATTTCCAGCGTAGAGTTCTCTTCCTTTTCCAGAGTTTTATAGCTTTCAGCCAGATAGGCTGTCTTTGGATTTTGTCGAAATTTTTCGATGTCCATGTTTGTATATTATAGCAACAAAAATAACGAAATCTCGTCGAATCCATATTCTTTTTGGAGACTCTCGTAGCGCGACGGCGCGAGAGTGAGCAAATTTCTAGCCCAGAAATTATGCGTGCTCTAAAAAGGATATGGTGAGAAAGAGATTTCGTTATTTTTTATCAACCTTTACTTTCTTTGCTTTTATCTTTGGTTTTGTTTCAGAGGCTTTGGCAACTTTAGCTCGGAACTTTTCGGCACGTCCTGCAGTATCTAAAGATTTTTCATTTCCTGTATAAAATGGGTGGGAAGCGCTTGAGATTTCAAGTCTGTAAACTGGATACTCTTTTTTATCTTTACCTTTTGCTGTTTCAGTTGTAAGCACAGTAGATGAAATAACAAACTCGGCGCCATTTGAATTGTCGATAAATAGGACTGGTCTATAGTTTTGTGGATGTATATCCTTTTTCATTGCTAGAATACAGTAACAAACTAAGCATATTTTTGCAATATAATCTCTTTTGACCAAATTAAAAGTTAAGAGGGTCTATCATATTCACTTGTATGCTTTCCGCTATGGACATAACGCTATTCCCATATCCAATATTCGGCGGTTTTCTCGTAGCCGAACAAGATGAACCCGAGTAATACTTGCAAGCGGCATTACGCTCCGCAGTGTAGGAGCCAGATGTCGCTCCGAGCTCCGACATATAAACAGCGGTAGCCATGAAAGCGTCTCTAGGGTTCCACGGATTGACAGAGTTGCCAGACAGTCCAACCATATTACCTACTTTATCTTTGAAAAGTTCCCATGTTGAAGGAATGAACTGCGACGGCCCCATGCCTCCGCCGAATCCCCTGCTAGAAGAATATTTTGTACTGGGTGGACAGGAAACAGGAGTGGTTTTCCAATCCATGCCAAGACGGCCGGTGATTTCTTTGAAGGGAGCTGTGTCCCGGTGAGCTTTCATGATTTGTTCAAACATTGTGCCAGTATTTTTCCCTACGCCGTCCCCTGTATCAAGACTGGTTACAAGGCATGACCCAACGTTCTGCCCAAGATTTGACTCCTGGGTCAAAATTGCCAGAAGAAAAGCCGGGCGTACCCCCGTTCGGGCGCCAGCATCCTGGGCATACTTTAAGGCGTCTCCAAAAGGAATAGCCATGGCATCACGCAATTTGAAAAGTGCCGCTCTTATTTCCGAAGCTCTCTTTTGACGCTCGACCAAGACCTGCTCGTATGTTTTCTCTTGAGTTTTATTAACCTGAATTAGATACTGTTTTTCTTTTTCATTTTTCTCTACTTGCTTCTTTTCAGTCTCGACAGCTTTTCTTGTATCAATTTCTTCATTTTTCTTTTTGTCTAGCGAGGCTTTCTCCTTTTCTGTCAAATCCTTTGTCGCTCTTATTTCAGCAAAAAGATCTTTCAGTGATCTTTTTATCATTTGGAAAGAATCCACGTCAGCAAAAAACTCCGAGATGTCTTTGTTGCCCAGAACTACCTCTGGTAAAGAGAATTCGTCTATCTCGTTTGTCTTGCGCAAAAGCTGAGCCAAGGATTGGTGCCCTTTGTCAATCTTATTTTCAAGATCATTTATGCGGACATTTTTCTTTTCTATATCCTTGCCCAGTTGCTCTATAGCGATATTTCTTTTCTTTATGGTCGCTTGGGCTTGTTTTATCTTGGCATTGAGTAGAGCCGCTTCTTGTTGAAGGGACTTTGTATTAGCTTTTGTGCTATCCAGTATAGATTGCCATTTAGCTATATCCTTTTCGGTCTGCTCAAGCTCAAGCCTCCACTCTACCTCCTGCTCAGCATCTGTTAGGGCGAGAACATTATTGGAAATAGAAAATAGAAAAAGAGAAAATAGAAAAAGAATTAAAAAAAATTCTTTGGTAAACAAAAATAACCTTGTAGGCATATAGATATTATATACCAAACTATAGACGTTGTAACTTAAAGAAAGTTACAAAAATAAGGTTATTTTTCGGCCTTATCAGCTTTTTCCGGAGCTGGAGCTTCACCCTCGACCCCTTCCTCTTCTTTCTTGCCTTTCTTTTCAACTTCAATAGTAGATAGGTCAACTGGCACAGTTTCTTCCACCTCTTCTTCTTTTGGAGCGATAGCAGACGCTACCACTTCATTTGCGTTTTCAACGAGTGTCACACCTTCTGGCAAAGTTATGTCGGACGCTAAAACTTGATTGCCAAATTCAGCCAGAGATGAAATGTCCACTTTTATGTCGTGAGGAATATGCTGGGGATCGGCAGAGATTTTCAGTTCGTGCAAAGACTTTAGAAGGCTTCCTCCAAGATCTTTGATCGCTGGGGCAACCCCGACGAATTCTAACGGCACCGAAATTTCAATTTTCTTTCCTTTTTCAAATACGTAAAAATCTGCGTGACGAGGGATATCTGTGACAGGATCAAGGTCCACCGCGTGGATAAGAGTGTCATGAGTGCCAGTTGAGCTCTTTAGCGTTACCACGGAAGATTCCCCCGCCGCGTGCCAAACCTTTAAAAAATCCTTGTGCAAGATAGCAATAGGAGTCGATTCAGTCTGCTTTCCTTTCTGGGTGCCTGGGCCATAAAAAACAGCCGGCATTTTGCCCTGTTTTCGAAGTGTCTCGAGACTAATAGATTTGTCCCGTGCTTCTGTTTCTAAAGTAATCATCCCGGTAGTATATAGAAATGAGAATAATAAATCAAGAGTTCACGTTCGCCTAATCTCTTTCTCGCCGAAACTTTTTCGGAGACCGTTCGCTTTTCCGGCGAAAAGCTCTCTTAGTCCTCGGCCGCAACTTATCAATCTTTTCTTGCTGCGCAGAACGTTTGACAAGACCGTGCTTGCGGCCTGCGGAGTCTCCGAAAAAGCTACGGCTCGACGAGATTGGGCTAGTGATGATTTTATATAAGAAAAGAGGCCCGGCAATTATCGGGCCTCACTGTAATCTCTTTCCAGTTGACTTAATGTCCTCCAATGGAAGCAAATACGAATTGAGATGTGGTAGAAAAATAGAACTTCTCACCACACGACGAAACATAAGCCCACCCGACAGATTTGTATCGCTTCTCTAACTCATCCTGAGTACCCCTCTCAAGACGAGGTAAGTCCTTTTTTACAAACCGACGAACTTCAGTCGATGTGAACTCGATTTGCCCAGGATACTTCTGGAAACGATGATATTTACCAGCTTTCAGCAAAGCATCAACGCTTTTCTCCCATATATCCGCGGGATTCTTCCTCCTTTTGCGCAATCCGGGAACTCGACTTGGTTTAATAGCCATCAACTTCCTCCGGCATAATTTATACATTAAATATATTAAATGTCAAAGATTATTAAAAAATCGGAGTTTTTTATCTACAACGTCTTGTACTGCTTTGACGGAAGGTTTGAGGAATTTGTAAGGAGCGACTTCGTCTGGGTTTTCGGAAAGGCCAATTTGGAGACCTTGCTTGTAAGCAACGCGGATTTCTGTGTTTATGTGAACAATGGCCACACCATTTGCAATGGCTTGTTTGAAATCATCTTCTGAATTTCCTGAACCTCCGTGGAGAACGAGAGGAATGCTAACTGCCGCGGAGATTTCTTTTACTCTTTCGATATTTAATTTTGGATCAACCCCGCTGCGGAGCATTCCATGGAAATTGCCAATGGCTGGTGCGAGCATATCTATGCCTGTTGCTTCTACAAATTCTTTAGCTTTTACTGGGTCAGTTAGCGAACTTTCATCTAGCTCAACTCCTTCAGGAATTTCATCCAAAACTTTTGAAGAAGTACCTATAAAACCGAGCTCCCCTTCAACCAGAATATCGGTCCGCCAGCTGGCGGAAACACTTCTGGCATAATCAACGCACTGTTTTGTAATTTTTACATTCTCTTCAAATGAAAGTTTTGCTCCATCAAATATTACCGCGTCATACCCTGCGTCTACTGCTTCTTTTACTCTTTCCAGAGAATAGGTATGGTCTGCGTTTAAAAAAATAGGATAGTCGTACTCCTCACGAATGCTTTTTACCAAAGCGACTGCTTGCCTGACACCAACAAAATCTCTCTCACCTTCGGAAACGCCGATTATTACTGGAACATTCAAATTCTGGGCCACTTTAAATATTCCCCATAGAGCTTCTAAATTAGAAATATTAAAATGCCCAATGGCCACCTTTTTTCCTCTTGCCTCCTCTACATATTCTCTCAAACTTTTCATCTTTTTATTGTAACATAAAAAGTATTTTCAACCGAGACAGATGAATAAAATATTTGCTATAATAGACAATATGAAAAATATAGATATCCTGGCAATTGGCGACGTGGTAATTGATGCATTTATTAAATTGAAAGATGCAGAGACACATTGCAAATTAAATCATGAGGACTGCGAGCTTTGTGTCCGCTATGGCGACAAAGTTCCATATGAGTCGGTAGAAGTCTGCTATGCGGTGGGCAATAGCGCCAATGCGGCAGTTTCGGCCTCTCGATTGGGACTGAACTCTGCTTTATATTCCTACGTTGGCGGAGATCAGAATGGTAAAGAGTGCATAGCCTCTTTGGAAAAAGACGGGGTTGATACAAGTTATGTTCATGTGGAAAATGATAATAAAACAAACTATCACTATGTTTTGTGGTACGAGGTAGATCGAACTATTTTAGTGAAACATGAACATTTTAAATATAATTTTGAAAATATGGAAACTCCCAAGTGGATTTATTTGAGTTCGCTCGGCGAAAATACTTTGGATTTCCAGATGCAAATAATGGATTTTGTAGAAAGTCATCCTGAAATCAAACTGGCTTTCCAACCAGGAACATTTCAAATAAAAATGGGCAAAGATGCTCCAGAAAGAATATACAAAAAGACGGAAGTTTTTTTCTGCAATGTTGAGGAAGCTCAAAAAATCCTTGGAGAATCGTCACGAGATTTGCCAACTCTTCTAAAGGGAATAAATGTTTTAGGACCGAAAATTGTAGTCATAACTGACGGATTTGATGGAGCATACGCTTTTGATTCCGGAACGGGCGAAAGTTGGTTTATGCCAGTTTATCCCCACACGCCGTTTGAACGCACAGGAGCTGGTGATGCTTATGCCTCCACACTCATATCTTGTTTAGCTATGGGAAAAGATTTGAAAGAAGCTATGAGTTTCGCCCCAATAAACGCCATGTCAGTTACCCAGCAAGTCGGCGCACAAAAAGGCCTTTTAAAAAAAGAGAAAATAGAGGAATATTTAGCAAAAGCTCCTGAAAATTATAAATTAAAGAAAATTTAAAGACTTGTCTCTTTCAGAATTATACTTATAATGAGTTTTGGAGGTAGGTCATGGAAACAACTGAAGAAGTGATTAGTCGTCTCGAAAGAAACGTCGAACGGGCAATGGTAATTCCAAGTTTCCCGTTTTGGCTTCTCTTGAAGCTGATCTGGTTTGAGTTTCGAGGCAAGCGAGTAAAGTCAGTGAACCTTCATGCTCCTTACCACATTCAGTTCAGGAATAGTCTCACCACCGGGTGAGACTATTTTCTATATTTTTCTTCCGATTACTTTCCTTACTGCTTCTTTAATATGAGATTCGCCCATTCCGTAATGTTCTAGGAGTTCATCGGGCTTTCCGCTCTGGCCGAATTTGTCGTCAACTCCTATGAATTCGATGGGTATAGGAAAATTAGCTGATACAACTTCTGAAACTGCAGAGCCAAGTCCCCCGATTATTTGATGCTCCTCGACTGTGACCAAGGCTCCAGTTGTTTTGGCCAATTCTGTTATAGCTTCTACATCAATTGGTTTTATTGTTGAAATATTTAAAACTTTTGCTGAAATTCCGTCTTTTTTGAGGGCTTCTGCCACTTTCAAAGCTTTGTAAAGAAGTGCTCCTGTGGCAATAATACCAATATCGGCTTTTCCACTTTCTTCACCATAATAAATTTGAGCTTTGCCTACTTCAAAAGGAGTTGCGTCCGTCGTAATGACTGGAGTCTTCTCCCGAGCCAGACGAATATAAACTGGCTTGCAGAGCCCTGCAGAAGCTACCGTGGCCTTGCGGGCTTCAATAGCGTCACAAGGAGAAATGACTATCATATTTGGAATGACCCGAGTCAAAGCAATGTCTTCAATAGCCTGGTGTGTTCCGCCATCTGGTCCGACAGAAACTCCCGCATGACTTCCCGCAATAATCACTGCACGATCGTTGTAACAAATCGTTGTGCGAATCTGCTCCCAGTTTCGGCCAGGAGAGAACATGGCGTAGCTTGATATAAACGGGATCTTCCCCATAGCCGCCATTCCGCTGGCAACAGAGGCTAGGTTTTGTTCTGCTACACCGATTTCCACAAAACGATCTGGAAATTTGTCGCGAAATAGACTCATTTTAGTTGACTCTGTTAAGTCCGCGCAAAGTCCAACAACCTGGGAGTTTTTCTCCCCAGCTTCGAGCAGACCTTTTCCAAAACCTTCTCGGATAGGGACTTGCTCCACATCTTTTTGGAAAATTTTCGGATTAAGTTTTTGAGATTGATTTAACATATAGTTTAATTTTCTTGAATTACATTATTTCGGGAGCATCCGCAGGCCGCAAGCACGGTCTTGTCAAACATTGAGCGCAGCGAAAAAGATTGACAAGTTGCGGCCGAGGACAGAATGAACTTTTCGCAGGAAAAGTGAATGTCTCCAGAAATAATGTAATTCAAGAAAATTTTATTACTCATGTTCGCTTGTTATTTGTCCGCCAAGGGTTCTTAAATCATGCAAAGCAATTTTGACCTGCTCTTCTTTTGGCGGCTCGCCTGCCATATCTTTTATGCCCGGAGGATCTCCGTGCCATTTATAATCCCGCTCCATGAAAGAAACTCCTTTGCCAGGAATAGTTCTAGCAATAATTACACTCGGCCCATCAAAAACGGCTTGAGCCCTGCCGACTGATTCTACAATTGAAGTAAAATCGTGGCCGTTTATCTCTTCTACATGCCAGCCAAAACTTTCAAATTTGTGAGATAGTGGCTCTAGAGGCATGACATTTTCTGTGTAGCCATCTATTTGAATATTATTCCTATCTACAATAGCGATAAGGTTGCCGAGTTTTTCTTTGCCAGCTAGTAAAATTGCTTCCCAGCTTTGTCCTTCGTCAAGCTCGCCGTCACTCATCATGCAATAGAAAAATCGGCTGGAAGTTTTGCCTTTATCCATTCTGTCAGCTAAAGCCATACCGACAGCTTGGGATAGGCCCGCGCCGAGTGGCCCCGAGCTAGTTTCTAGCATAGGAAGATACTCTCTGTAAGGATGTCCTTGCAAACGACTACCAAATTTGCGCAAAGTGGAAAGCTCTTTTAGAGGGAAATAGCCGGCATGAGCCATCGTTGCATACAAAACAGGATTAATATGCCCGTTTGATAAAACTAGTCTGTCCCGATCCTCCCATGCGGGATCATCTGGATTGTGCTTAAGAATATGAAAATAGAGAGCGGTAAAAATATCAGCCATGCCTAAAGGGCCTGCCGAATGCCCCGAACCTGCCGAGACAAGCATTTCTATAATAGAAATCCTTATCTCTTTTGCCTTCTCCTCAAGTGACTTTATTTTTTCGTCAGTTAAATTATTTAACATGTTTATTATGTAAAACTTCGTCGAGTCATATCTCGAAGAGAGACTAGTGAGCGCGTCGTCTGCTTTCAGCAGACCCCACTCAAGGAAAATTTTAGCAAAAATTTATCCGTGTCTCTCTGAGAGATATGAGGAGAAAGAAGGTTTAACTAATTGACTCCAAATATCTAAAAACTTCCTCTGGATTATCCGAATTCAGTATTTCTCCCCCTGAAATGAGTTTATTTGCTCCTGCAGCTACTAAAACAGATGCGCTCTCTTCTGTTACACCTATATCAATAGCAATTATACGCTCTGGATAGAGCTTCCGCAACGCGGCTATCATGTCTATTGCTTTAAGATCAAGCTCAACTCCGTGTTTTCCCAAAATGTCCGACCCCATGACTTGAATAAAATCCACTTGTGAGGCAAACGGTTCTAATTTTGAAATATCAGTAGAGGGTTTTATGGCTATTCCTACCGTAACATCATTTTCTTTGCAAATATTAATAAATTTTTGAAAATCATTTGTAGCTTCAACATGAGCAACTGCCGCCGTGATTCCTGTCTTTATCCAATCATGTACAATATTTTCCGGATTTTTTATCATAAGATGAAGCTCTATATCAACTTCTTCCCATTTTGGCCAGCCATCAATTTCGGTTTTTAATTTTTCAAAATAATCTCTGTCCTGGCCATTATATGGCCATGTTTTTACCGTGGTAAAAATCCCGTCAGAAATATCTACTTGGACCAGATGAGCAAATTTGGAAACTTTTGCGATCTCATCTTCGAGTTGGGATTTATTTATGGGAATTGGAGATGGAAGAACTTCAATCATATTGTTCTATTTTCTTAATCCTTCTTACATGTCGTGGATCGCCGGAAAAGGGAGTTTTGAGCCAAAGCAGAACCGCTTCTCTAGCTTCTTGCGTAGTGAGAAAATGAGATGCCAGAGATAGCATGTTTGAATCGTTATGATCTCTAGCAAGGGTTAAAACGTGCTTTGGCCCACCGTAGAAAACAGCACAGCGGATATGACGAAAACGATTGGCTACCACTGCCTCACCTTGTCCTGACCAGCCCAGAACGATGCCCATTGACTCACGGTCTTCAGAAACACTCCTAGCCACAAGAGAAATGTAATCCGGATAATCGTCATCATGATTATATTCTTTTGGACCCGAGTCTATGACTTCAAATTTTTGCTCCAAAAGAAATTCTGTCAAATTTCTTTTCATTTCAAAACCAGCATGATCTGAACCGATATATATTCTCATTTAACAATAGTTTTATTGCTATGCTTAACTTTCCAATAAATCCATCCCAAAACAGCTCCAGTGGAAAAGCTGTAAACCAAGTAAAGAATGATCGAAGAGCCAATTATGCTAAGACCTAACATTTCTGGTATGTAGAAAAATATCCTATATAATATTTTGAATATGTGCTCGCCAAAATTTTTAAAACCGTGGGTAAAATTATAAGTATCTCCGGCAAACATACCGAACATAAAAGAAAGGAGGTTGAGAGTCAAACTTATGATTCCGCCTATTATCCAATATTTTGCTTTTTTCATAATTATTATAAAAATGATGCAGTTTTAACTACGTGTTCAACTAAAGAATATGTATAACCAGCTTCGTTATCATACCAAGCCATAACTTTTACCAGATTGCCATCTACAACGTGCGTTAATCCCAAATCCGCAATAGAAGCGTACTTGCTACCAATAATATCAGAGGAAACAATCGGATCTTCCGTTACAGAAAAGATTTTGGCCCAATGAGGATCAGCCGCGGCTTTTTTTAAAATATCATTGACCTCTTCCACTGTTGTATCTCGCTTTGAAATAAAAGTGATGTCAGCAATAGAACCGGCAATGATAGGCACGCGCATGGCCATGCCGTCAAACTTGCCTTCCAATTCTGTGATAGCTTTTGTTGTAGCAATAGCAGATCCGCTGGAAGTCGGCACAATGTTCTGCGCAGCGGCCCGGCCTTCCTTAAAATCTTTTGCGTTTGGGCTATCAACTATGCTTTGGCTGGCTGTGTAACCATGAACCGTGTTCAAGACAGCCTTTTCAATGCCGATTGTTTTACGCAGAATTTCCAAAACAGGACTGCCAGCGTTTGTGGTGCAAGAGGCGTTTGATGTCACCACTTTTTCCGACAAAGTATCGCAATTAACACCCATGAGGATCGTGCCTTCGTCGGAAGCCGAAGCGTTGTCATGAGCAGGAGCAGTGATTACAACTTTTTTGGCCCCTGCAGTTACGTGGGCCCTAGCCGCTTTGAAAGAAGTAAAAAATCCTGTGGCTTCTACGACAACATCAACATCCAGATCTTTCCAAGGTAAATTCGCCGGATCTTTTTCCGAAAGAAAAGCGATCTCCTTACCATCCACTATTATTTTCTTTTTATCTTCTGAAACTTTAACTTCTGAAAATTTCCGTCCATATGTCGTATCGTATTTTATGAGGTAAGCAATGTTATCAACATTTCCCAGATCATTTATTGCTACAACATCTATATCTCCCCTCTCCCCAGCAATCCGTAAAAAAGCCCGACCTATCCGTCCTCCGCCATTTATAGCAACTTTGATCATAAAATGAATAATGAATTACAAATAAAGGATAATGAATGTCCCGTAAATTATACCAAATCTGGTGAAATAGGAAAACCGCCAGCCGAGACTGACGGAATTTCCGTCGGTCGACTAGCGGTTCTATATTCTTTCGAGAATGGGATTAACAATTGACCGAAGGTTGGACAACCTGTCAGCAATGAGGCACATGTCTCCACAAACATCATCAGGAAGTTCTACTTCCCCGATGATGTGCCATAGCATCAGATCGTTGATTGTCCTTCTCTCTGGAAGCATTTGAGTCGCCTGACCCATGAAAACACCCATATTCGCAGGTCCTATGGGTCGAAGAAAGAGACCGACATTGTGACGAAACTGAATCAACTGAACCTTCATAAATCCTCCGTGACTAGCATACATCTTTATTATCAAAAATCAAATAATCACAAACTTTCAGATTTGAGACAAGGTCGCGTATAAAATTTGGAAAATCATTTGAGACGTATGCGTAATACGTTGAAAATGTTTTCTAAATTTTAGACGATGAGATTGGCCAAATCTGGAAGTTTTATTCCATTGGAGAAGGCATCGTGGGGGCTTCTTTTTTGGCTGAAGCGTGAGAGTCCACTTCGTAACTAGTGTTCTGACTTTCAAAGAAATTCACAAGTTCAAAAACATCTGTGGCGGTGCTCATCCATTTTGCTGGGTTTGTAACATTGTAATATTTTGGCATTCCCAATTCTTGGAGACGGCGATCAGCCACATACTGAACATACTGGTTCACATAATCAGAATTGAGCCCCAAAATTCCGTTCGGGAAAAGATCTTTGTTGTAATTTACTTCCAAATCCACTCCTTCAATTACTATATTTCTGATCTCTGCGGCAAATTCTTCGGTCAGAAGTTCTACATTTTCTTCCAAAATATTGTGAATGAGATTGATACCGAATTTCAAGTGAAGTGATTCGTCACGCAAAACCCAGTTAATCATAGAACCAAAATTTCGGAGCTGATTTCTCTGACGGAAAGAAAGAGCCACCATAAAACCAGAATAAAACCAGACTCCTTCCATAACGATATTTGTGGCAACGAGGTTTCTAATAAAATCTTTTTTGCCGTCCACTGTAGAAATATCCAGCCTGTCGTCGGTCATCCGGGCCATGTATTTATTTATGTAACCTTCTTTGGCAATCATGGAAGGAACTTCTAAGTGAACGCCGAACACAGTTTCTCTGTCAAAAGGAAAGGTTTCCAGTACATATTCAAAAGCCACGCAGTGGTTTGCTTCTTCCCACATTTGCTTGGCAAGATATAGATGACACTCCGGACTTTTGAGATACGGATAAATTCCCAGAGCAATTGATCGGTTTACAATGAGTTCGGCTGGATTGAAAAAGGCCATCAGGAATTTCACTGCGTGTCTTTCATCCTCTGTCATTTTTTCAAAATCTTCCAAATCCTCTTTCAGTGCTATCTCGTGAGGAAACCATGTGTTTCTAACAGCTTGATTGTATAGATCATAAGCCCACTTGTAATTAAGGGGGTGAAGATTCATATCCGTAGGAGACGGTTTACCTATGAGTGTCATATTTTCTCAATTAAATTAATGATTTCAAAACTACTGACAACTAATACAAATATTATTCTCATCCTCGCTGGGATCCTCTGGACCGACAACATTTACCGGAGAATTTGTCATGGCAGCGGCCGTTTGAGCATTATACTCATTTTGAGTTGGAGTTACAGTGGCAGTTACCAAAACTTTTTCTCTTACCGGCTCCTCAGTTTTAATTTCTCGTTTAATTTCTTGTTTAACTTCTCGTTTAATTTCTTGGGCAACAGCTTCCTTGGGAGTTGGCTCGCGCTGTGCTGTGCTTGTTGAGACTAGAATTTCTTCTTCAAAAGAAATATTCTCTATAGCCTCTGCTTTTATTTCTTCAGCAGTTGGAGTAACTGCAATAACAGGCTCCTCTACTGGCACAAATGACGGAATAGGATTCATCTCAAGAGACTTCTGAAGTGGAGCAGAAAAAGCTGGTGAGGTGGCGAAGTTCAGGGCGCCGAAACCGATTTTGCCTATCTTTGTGGCTTTGTTCACATTTGTGGTTGACTGCTCTGCTGTGTGACGAGGCTTCATGTGGAGATAATATGTGGACTTCAATCCCTTTTCCCATGCAGTGCTGTATATCTTCATTGTCTCATCTACATCGCGAGTTTCTAGATACATGTTTCTGGATAAAGCCTGGTCAATCCATTTCTGGGCCCGAGCAGCCACTTCTATATATGCGTAAGGAGAAGTGGTGAAGGAAGTTTTGTAAACATCTTTTATATGCTGGGGAATAGCCGCTATGCCACTTATATCTCCCTGATTTTCAATGATCGCTTCTTTGACTTCTTCCCACAATCCCATATTTTTCAAATCTTTTACCAAGTTGTGGTTTATATCTAGATATTTTCCTGAAATTTTGTTTCGAGAAAATACTTGAGCGAAACGTGCATCAATGCCTGGAGTTGTGGCGGCTACAAGCCCGATATTTGCGTTTGGAGCAACGGCCATAAGAGTGGCGTTTCTCATTCCCTTTTTAACCTTCTCTCGCAAAATATCCCAATTTAATCCTTTGTGTTTTGAAATTTTTGAAACAGTCAGTTCTATCCCCCGATCTTTTTCCAAAGTCAAAAGAGTATCTACTGGAACTTTTCCTTTTGACCATTCTGATCCTTGGAAATTTGTATAGCTTCCACGCTCGGCTGCCAAATTGGCGCTTTCATCTATAGCCATGTATGAAATGAATTCAAAAATTCTGTCTGCAAAATCCCAAGCATGGGGAGAATCATATGACATACCGAGTTGCTCTATCGTATCCGAGAATCCCATCACTCCGAGACCGATTGCTCTGTTTTCTCTGTCTGACTTTGTAGCCTCTGGAATCGGCAAAACATTTATATCAATCAAATTGTCTAACTGTCGGATAGCGACACGAACTGAATCCTCAAGCCGAGACCAATTTACTTCTTTGTTTTTTATATGAGCAGAAAGATTGAGAGAAGCCAAATTGCAGACAGCCACATTTTCTCTGTCTTGAGGAAGACAAATTTCTGTACAGAGATTGCTCATGTGTATCGTACCTGTGTTGTTGTTTAAAGCCCGGAGATTGATCGTATCTTTCCAGACAAGCCATGGGTGACTTGTGGTTTGCAAAGCAACTAAGATTTGTCTGTACTGCTCGCTGGCTGGAACCTTTTTGAAAACCCGAAGCTTGCCTTGCTGGGCCATTTCTACATATTCTGCATATCTTTTTCCAAAAGCCTGACCGTACAGCTCTCCTAAATCTTTAGTTTCAACTGGATCAAACATATACCAATCTTGCCCAGCCGAGACTCTTTTCATAAACTCATCAGAGAGGAAAACTGCTGTGTTAGCCGTACGCATTCTCATATAATCATCTCCTGCGTTATGTTTCCATTCTAGAAATTCTGGAAAGTCTATATGCCAGTTTTCCATATAGAAACAGAGAGCGCCTTTTTTCTTTCCGCCTCTTTGGATTGCTCTTATAGCTGTGTCTATTATTTTTGCAAATGGGGTTGGTCCCGTAGAAGTTCCTCCGTACTTTTTTAAAGGCGAACCCGAAGCACGAAGTTTTGTAACAGATGCACCAATTCCACCAGAACCTTTTGAAAGAAGCATGACGTCCGAAACAGATTTTGCAATGTTAGCCATATCATCCTGAATTTCCAAGAGATAGCAGTTTGAAAGAGCTGGATGATTTGTTCCAGCAGCCAAATTTGTCGATCCACCCGCCACATAGGAGAGAGTGGACATTTTATTATAAAATCTTTTGGCCATCTCTGTCGGATTTTTTTCGTTGTATGAAAGTCCCATGGCAATACGCATAAAAAAGTACTGAGGAGTTTCAATAGGTTTTTGTTCTACATCTTTTATTAAATAGCGATTGATAAGCCCATCTAGTCCAGCGTATTGAAAAAGTTCATCTCGCTCAACATTCAAAGTGTTGGCAAGATCAATGAGATCAAACTTTTCTTTCATGTTTGAATTAAGCTTGCCGGACGCTACATTGTTTTCAATAAAAGAAATGAATCCTGCTTTGTGTTTTGCAATAAAAGTTTGCGACTCATCTCCACTACGAAAATCTTTTATTATCTGGCGATAAACAGTTTTGAGAAGTAATCTTTTGGCCACAATGTCGTATTCAATGTCTTCTTTTATGTTTTGGACAGCGGCATTTATAGTCGCTTGGTCCAGTTCGTATTCAGTTATGCCATCGTAGAGAGTTAATTGCGTTTCTGTAGCGATTTGAGTAACTTTTGATACAGGATCAAACAAATCACGGCAGGCACGTTCAATAGAGCGGTTGATTTTATCAGCGTTGAACGCTTCTTTTTTTCCATCATGCCTGGTAACTGTGAGACTCATAGTAAAGTAATCTTAAATTTATTAAATTCTAGTGATTTTTAGGTTTTTTATCCAGATATTTAGAGTTTTGTGTAAAAAACTGCGGATATTTTTAAATTTATTCATTTATTGTACTATAAACTCTCTAAAAAAACTGTGGATAAACGATTTCTTAATTATCAAAAAATAAAAATTGATAATGTAAAGTCCTCTGGCAGACGAGGCCTATAGTTAAGGACTTTTTCGGTCTATTTTTTGAAGAAACTGGATAGCATCTCCTGCTTTTAAATTGAGTTTCTCGGCCTCATCTGCCGAAACTTCCAAAACGTACAAGGAATCAGCTTCGGGATAGAAAACTTTGGGATATGTACCGGGAGAAACAGACTTTTCTATGTGGATTATCTTGAAATCTTTATCAATCCATATTATATCAATCGGAAAAAGCATGTCTTTCATCCAAAAACCATATTTGTCCGGCTTTTGGAAAACAAAAAACATTCCTTCATCATTTTTAAGGGGCGGGTGCCCCGATAAACCCTTCTCTAGAAAATATGTCGTATTTGCCACCTCTACTATATACAATTTATTTTTTACAATTACCTTCGCTTTGTAGTTTACAGTAGATAAACCAGCAATTATTATAAGAAAAACAGCAAAAATCAAATAGAGTATGAAAATTTTCTTGTGGAACATATATATAGTGTATCACGACAACTTCTTGTACAACAAAAAACCGCCCGAAGGCAGTTTCTTGTTGATTATGAGTCAGAAAGAATCTTTGAGGATTTTTAATTAAGTTCAAGGCGCGAAGTTTTATTTTCGACCAAGCTGTAGAAAACTACAGTGCGGGAAAAAATAAAACTAGCAACGCAGAAATTAATTAAAAAGACCAAAGATTTACCAGGTACGACCTCCTCTATCGTTTCCACGATCGAATCCGCCACCTGTTCGTGGTGCTCTTGGCTCCATTGGTCGAGCTTCATTTACTGTAAGCTTTCGTCCATCGAGTTCTGCACCGTTCCACTTTGCAATCGCTTTTTCAGCGTCAGCATCGTTGGTCATTTCGACGAAACCGAATCCTTTTGATCGGCCTGTCATCCTGTCCATAATAATAGTAGCAGAAGTAACTTCACCCACTTGAGCGAAAGCATCCTTCAAACCACTGTCGTTAGTAGAATATGAAATTCCACCAACATATAACTTCTTTGCCATTCTTTTTTTACGAGGATTTTCCAGACGGATGCAGTTCGAGGCGCGAGCAATTTTTACGACCAAGACGTAGTAACCTACGTCGCGTGGAGAAAAAATTGTGAAGCAACAAAGAAATGCGCCGTCTGGTAAATCCGTACCTAGTCTTTATTATAATGCTGTAAGGCGACTAGCTCTCTCCTTTTTCAAAGCCAAACAATTAAGCCTGCGCCAGAAAACCTACGAGAAACTTACATTGGTACTATTATATCACTCATTGTTCCAGAAAGTCAAGATCTCGTAATGTATCATGACCTTCGCAACACCTTGTAGGTAAAATATCAATATGTCATACACAACAAACCCCCATATATCGAAGGTTAGGATGGATGCAGTGAATTTAGTTAAGTATCGAAAATGGTCGATGAGAAAAGTTGCTT
>ORMF010626596.1_pt1 | contig 33403 bp, 30 predicted proteins | sample 1779871 | NCBI WGS metagenome assembly ORMF01 (sample SAMEA104232316, study PRJEB22302) | groundwater metagenome | biome: forest; feature: aquifer; material: groundwater | place: USA | collected 2011-08-07 | depth 5.4 m | reverse complement strand
CGACCGACACGAGGCTGCGTGAAGAATCCTGGTCCGCCGTCATCAAGCTTGAACAGCAGCGCAATCACGGCCCATACCGGGGTCGACACGACCAGCCCCATTCCCGAAACGAGGATGTCGAAGGCGCGCTTCATGTCAGGGAACGTTCGCGGTTCACTGTTCTGTGTGCTGAGTTCGTGTTCAGGTTCGAGCCGCATCTCGAACCCTGAACGTGAACACGAACCGAGAACTGAGAACTGAGAAATCCGAACAGGCGCTTCACTGACATCAGGACTCCAACGCCGTGACGCGCCGGAACAGCTCGGCGTAGGCAGCGACCTGTCGCGGGCGGTCGTACTCGAGCGCCGCCTCCCGCGCGTGCTCGCCCAGCATCTTCCGCAACCCCCCGTCGCGGTGGAGCTCGACAACTCGGGCGGCGAGGGCCGCACCGTCGCCAGGGCGCACGACGATTCCGCACTGATGCGTCCTCGTCAACTCGACGACTTCACAGGTCTCTTCCACTGCCGCCACGTACGGCCGCCCCGCGGCCAGAATGCTGTAGACCTTGCTGGGAACGATGTATCCCGCGAGACCCGGCTTCAGGGAGACGAGGAAGACGTCGGCGGTCGCATATGACCACGTCATCTCATCGCGCGGCTGGTAGGGCAGGAACAGAACGTTGTCGAGGCCCTTCTCTCTGGCCCTCCCCTCCAGCGCGCCGCGCCGCGCGCCATCGCCGATCATCACAAAGCGAATCTCCGGCTCCCCTCGGAGTCGCTCGGCGGCATCGAGCATGATGTCGAGGGTCTGCGAAAGGCCGATGTTGCCCGCGTGCATGACCACGAAACGGTCGTGCAGCCCGTGAGACCGTGAGAACGGGTTGTCTTTGCCCCCTGGCAGCAGTGCCCGGCAATCCGCCCAGTTGTCGATGATCGTGACTTTCGAGGCATCCGCGCCCTTCTCCACCAGGCGCCGCCTCATCGTCCGCCCGAGAGCGATGATGGCATCTGCGTGCCGAAGGAGAAAACGATTGACCTGGTTGAGAGCGCCATTCACGAGGCCGCTATGAAAGTCTTCAAGGAGCTCGGCCACCTCCGGGAACACATCCTCACAGAGGTAGACGAACCGGGCGCCCGACCGCCGCGCGGCAAGCAAACCGGCCAGGCCGATGATGGGTGGATCCGTCATCGCGACAACGACGTCCATTCGCGACAGCCTCAGGGCGGCGGCGCACGCCGAGGCGAAATAGGTCATGTAATTCGTCGCGCGACCGGCAAAGCGCCGCGGATCCAGCGTCGAGCCGGCTGCGCGCACAATCCGTACGCCGTTCCGGACCTCTTCCGACGGAAGCTGCGCAGCGCTGCGAACCGGATACCCAGTCACGACCGTCACCTCACACTGATGGTGCGCGGCGAGGTCCTCGGCGAGCTCGGTGAGCAGCTGCCCCGTGGCACCCAGATCGGGCCAGTAGGAGCGGTTAAAGAAGCACACTCGCATTGACGAATTGACGAATTGACGCATTGAGAGATTTCAATTGAGCAATCCAATCCGTCAATTCGTCAATCTCTCAATTACTCAATTTCTCGAGTACGTGATTGCCCATGACCAGCACGTCCATGTTCGTCCGGAGGAAACAATCCAGCGCCTCGGCCGGCCGGTGCACGATCGGCTCGTTCTCGTTGAAGGACGTGTTGAGCAGCACGGGCACACCGGTGAGGGCCCGAAACGCCTCGATGAGGCACCAGTACCTCGGGTTTGATTCGCGGCTGACCGTCTGCAGCCGGCCGGAGCCATCGACGTGGGTGACTGCCGGAATGACCTCGCGCTTGTCCGGGCGCACGGGATACACCTGGATCATGAACGGGTCTGGCACCGCATCGACGAAGTACTCGTCGAGCGCCTCGACGGCTATCGACGGCGCGAATGGCCTGAACTTCTCGCGGAACTTGATACGCGTGTTGATGATGTCGCGCATGTCGGCACGCCTCGGATCGGCCACGATGCTTCGGTTGCCCAGCGCCCGCGCACCCCACTCCATCCGCCCCTGGAACCAGCCCACCACCTTGCCGTCGGCAATTCGCTCTGCCGTCCATTGGCACAGCGTTTCCTCGTCATCGATCCGCTGTCGCGCAACGCGGCCTGCTGTGTCTACGCCATGTATGTCGCGAGCGATCTCATCGTTGTCAAATTCGGGGCCCCAGTACCCGTGAGTCATCACGAACTCGCGACGGCCGCCCCGCGCGTGCCAGCTGTGCAGCGCAGCCCCAAGCGCGGTGCCGTTGTCGCCAGACGCCGGCTGGATGTACACCTCGCTGAAGGGTGTCTGCGCGCGAACCTTGCCGTTGGCGACGCTATTCATCGCACAGCCGCCGGCGAGACACAGGCGAGACTGTCGCGTCCGGCGGTGAAGCGCGCGCAGCACGCGAAACACACATTCCTCGTGCACCAGTTGCAGGGAGGCGGCCATCGCCTCGTGGCGCGCGTCGAGAGCATCGTCGCGCTGCCTGGCAGGCCCGAGCAGCGTCTCGAGCAACGGCGTGAACACAGGTCCGATGCTCGGCTCGCCGTCGTCCCACGTCATGGCCACGCCTTGCGACCAATGACTGAAGTACGGCAGGTTGAGTCGCACCTCTCCGTCCTCGTCCACATGCACCAGCTGGCGAATACGGTCCGCAAAAATCGGTTCGCCGTAGGGCGCCAGGCCCATCACTTTGAACTCGTCACCGTATCTCGAAAAACCCAGGAACTGCGTGATCGCGAGATACAGCAGCCCCAGGGAATGCGGAAAGAACACGCGGTCCGAGACGCGCAGCCGGCTGCCGGCCCCCGATGCCGACGATGTACTGACGAAATCGCCGAAGCCATCGATCGCGCACACGGCGGCCTCCTCGAAGGGGCTCGCGAAAAAGCTGCTCGCGAGGTGGGCGGGATGATGCTCGACAAAATCGATCCGGCGGCGGACGTGGTCCACCGGGAGGGCGAGGCTCTCAGACAGCCGTGTGTACAGGCGCGTCACGTTGAACGCGTTGCGGGCCCGGTCCGCAAGCAGGCGTGGATCGGGCCGATTGCGCACGGCGAACATGGCCTTCCGCCACAGATGAGCCCGTGGATTCCGTGACACCGCCACCCGATCGATGTCGGCCGGTGAGGCACCGGCGATCCGCAGACACTCCTGGATGGCCTGCTCCGGGAAACCCGCCCAGTGTTTGACGCGACGGAATCGCTCCTCTTCGATGGCCGCAACAAGAGCGCCGTCGTGCAGCAGCACCGCGGCAACGTCTCCGTGATAGGCGTTGATGCCGAGGATCAACATGGAGACGACATCGATCTGTTCAGTACGGTGTCGTAATGGGCCAGGAATCGGTCTCCGCAGACACGCAATGAAAAGTGCTCCACCGCCCGCTTCCGCGCCTGCACCGCAGCCGATGCCAGAAATCCAGGCGCGCTGAGCGATTCCCGTATCGCGGTGGCAAATGCTTCATCGTGTCCGACATCCACAAGCCGACCTGTGACGCCCTCTACCACCAGGTCCTCCGGACCGCCGCAGCGCGTGCTCACCGCGGGCAGACCGGCCGCCATGCCTTCGAGCAACGCGAGGCCAAGGCCCTCTTCGTCGGAAGACAGCAGGAACATCCGGGCACCCGCCAGAATCCGGGCGAGCTCCTGCTCTGGCCTGACACCCATGACACGCACATGTTCGCCGAGGCCAAGCTCACTGATCAGCCGAACTCCCCCAGCCGAGGGCGACTCACCAACGAGCCACAGCTCGGGCGGCGAGGCGCACATATCCAACAGTCGGCGATAGGCCTTCAGCAGCATCTGCAGGTTCTTCCGAGGGTCGTTGAAACGAGCGACTGACACGAGATAGCCAGGTTCCGCCGCGATGCCTGGCTGAAACAGGTCAGTGTCCACACCGCACGGCGCAATCCTGATGTCCAGCGCGGGCGTTCGCTCCGAAAGAGACCGCAACGTATAACTGCTCAGGGCGAAAATCGGGATCCCGGAGGTGAGCACGCGACGCTCGGCCGCCTCGGCGGCGTGCGTCATCAACCCTCTCCAGAGGCGATTCCCGAGAGGCCCCCTGCGGAGCACGCTATACCGGTCACCGCGTTCCGAGGTGGCCGTCCAGAGGCACACGTGCCCGGGAACGTTCAGAACTGCGAGAGCAGATGCCGACGTGCCTGCCACGACTTGAACGATCGGGAATGGAGCAAGGAGCTCCCGCAGCACCTGCCGCGGGCGATACCTGCACGGCTCGAACTCAGCCCACCACGCGCCCACCTGATGGAATTGGATGCCATGCCATTCGATCGTTTCCACGACTGGACCCCGCTTCCATGTCGAAGGCCGCCGCAGTTGAACGCTTGCACCATCAGACGCGGACGTTGCGAGGGAGATGACGTGCGGATCGTACCGGCCACTCGCCGCTAGCGTTCGGAACAGGAAGGATGTCAGCGTCGCTGTGCCGCCGGCGGTGGCAAATGACGGTGTCACCAGGGCGACGGGCGTGCGGCTCACGAGAGGGTGGCGTATTCCTGGAGGAACGTTCGCGCGATCACATCCCACTGATACTTGTCCGCCACGAGCGCGCGACCGCGAGCGCCCATCGCGCGGGCGGAGTCCGGCGATTCCAACAGGCTGAGAAGCGCCCCGGCAATCGGCTCCGCCCCTTGCTCTACGCGCAGGCCGGCTCCATGCTGTGCCACATCACTCCACCCGCACGTCGTGGTCACTACGACCGGCAGCCCAGCACTCATCGCTTCCGGGACGGTCATGCCGAAGCTTTCCGAATCCGAGCAGAGGACGAGCGCCGTCGCGTGGTGGAGCAGCCCGTCGCGGGCGTCCTCGTCCACCGCACCGGTCCACTGAATAGCGTCAGCGTATCGGCCTGCGCGCGCCACAAGCGCCGGCCGCAGATCGTACTCGTCCGGACCGGCAACCACGAGCTGCGCATCAGGTCGGCGCTCCTTGAGCAGCACGAACGCATCGATCAGCAGGTCAAGTCGCTTGATGGGATGAAGGCGGCCGATGAAGAGGATGATCGGAACGTTCGAAGGAGCTCCCAGCGAGGCCTGGTCGACGGCGGGCCTTGGGCGGGAGGCGTTGACCCCATTCGGAATCGTGACGATGCGCTGTCCGTTGATCCACGAGGCGATGCCCACCGTCTCGTCGTCGGACGTGGAGTGCAGCAAGGCTGCTCCGCCAATCGTCCGATGCTCGATGAGCGCATAGGCGGCCCGTTTCCGCCAGCGGTGATGCGCGAGTGAACCGGCCTGCAGCATGCCTCGGGGAGAGAGCACGTAAGGTACCCCCGCCCGGCGGGCCTCCCGCGCCGCTGCCCAGACCACACGATTCCACAACCCATGGATGTGGAGCACATCCACGGAGCGTAGGGTGGCTCTCAGGGACTCGACCAATTCGGCCGAGCCGATCGGCTGCCGAGGATAGCTTCGGGGGAAATAGGTGACAGGCACGTCGTCGTACTCGCCCGGTGACGTGACGTCCTTCGGCAGACGGCCGCGCCCGTTCGCGTCGGTCGTGAACACTCTCAGGTCGGCCCCGACGTTGCACAGAGCGCGACACAGCCCGTGGATGCTTCGCGGCGGCCCGCCGTACACGAATGCCGGCGCGTAGTACGCCGACACGTGCAAGAGACGCATCAGGGCTCGGCGCCGCCGTACACAGAAGTCTCGTCGCCGAGCCCGGGGTCTTCCTCGATCCTCCGAATGTTACGGAAGATCAAATAACGATCGACGAGAAATGCCACGCCGCCCAGGTACGCCATCATCGTGAGGGCCAGGCCGAGGATCTTCGACCACGAGCGCTCGAACAACGACAGGTTGATCCAGAAGATACAGGTGACCAGTCCGATGGAGATTTCTCGATGCGCGATGAATCGGAGTATCCCCTCGTAGGCGCAGCCCATCAGCACTCCGAATACGAGGATCGGAAGGAACATCATGGGGATGCCGAAGTCGACGTACGATTCGGCCGCATAGCCGAACGCGAACGTCGTGCCCTCCTCCTCGCCGGCCACATCTGCCCCGGCATACCTGCGGACGAATTCGCTCTCGTTAGGCAGCGGTGGCTTGTCTGGGAAGAACAGCCTGGGCGTCACCAGATGGAACAGCACGTCGGACATGAGCTGTCCGTCGGTGTGGGGAAGCACCGCCGGCACCCGCTCCATCGTCAGCGCCGGATAGTAGATCGCCCAGGCGCGATCGACGAAATTATCGACGTCGCTCTGCACACTCACGTCCCGCTGACGGAACCAATCGGTCGCCAACCCCTGCATGCGCTGCAGGCGCGTCGTTCTGGACGCGAATGCGACATCGTCGAAATCAGCACGGAACTCCCCGCGCACACTCATCCACATCACGAACGCGGCGATAAGCGCCGCCCCTAGCGCTCCTCCCGCCACCCAGTGCTCGGCTCGTTTCCGATCGAAGACTTCGAGCAACGCCAGACCGGCCAGGACAATCGGCTCCTTGAAGTCGGAGAAGAATCCGGTGAATCCCAGGGCAACTTCGAAGGAGAGAATCGCCAGAATCGGGAGTCCCTGAAGTCTCGGGAACGTCAGACGACGGAACACCAGTGAGAGCAGGCCCAGGCGAATGAAAGCGAGGGCGAGAATCGCCTGCGTGAACTGCGAGTACACGAATGCCACTTGCTGCATCGCGCCGGTCACCGCGATCGCGGCTGCATACACGATGAGGAGCGTCTGGAGCGTCACGATCTCTGCGGGCGCGTGGTTCCGGTGCTCCATGTTGCGCTGCACGAGCTGGATGCCGAGCGCCAGGCCGATAGTAAGAGCGACGACCGACCCGAGGCCGACCAGCACCATTGGCTCGTAATCGCTGTCGACTATGGCCTGAAGCTCGCGCCCGGTGAGGCCGGCGTAGAAGAGACCGCAGGTCACCTGAGCCCACTGGGTTGTCATGACGAGCGGAAGGACGGGGGGGCCCTGATCCGACGGCAGCAGACGCCATACGAAGATCAGCACCAGGGCGCACAGGCCGGCGATCCACGTGCCGAAGATCCAGATCGACGCCAGCGCGAGCAGGAGGTTAACTAGCATGTGTCGCTATCGGGCGATTTTGAGGTCCGCGCACGATTCCGGTCTCACCGGCGAGCATGCGACACGCGGCAAGCAGCCCCGTGGTGGCCGTGTCGAAACTGTGCGTTGCCACTCGCTCGCGGCACGCCGCCGAGAAATCCACTCCACGCTCGCGGGCCGCTCTCACGGCAGCTAGCGAAGCGGTCACCGCCGCAACGTCGCCCACCGACACGCAGTATCCGGTCTCTCCCGACCTGATCAGATCGGCCCCGGCCGGCACCTGTGATGTCACCACGCAGGGAACCCCGGATGCAAGCGCCTCGTTCACAATGAGGCCCCACGTCTCCCAGGTACTCGGCACCACCACGCAATCCGACGCTGCGAACGCAGCAGGCAGCTCCGACTGATTCAGGAATCCGCGCCAGTTCATCCGGATGCCGAGCCGTGCTGCCTCGGCGCGGACATCCCCGGCGAGCGGCCCGTCGCCGGCGACGACCAGCATGGCCGACTTGCCGAGGCCGGCAACCGCCCGCACCGCATCCAGCGGGCGCTTGCGGGCGATAAGCTTTCCCGCGAAGAACACCACGAAATCGTCCGGGCCGGCGCCAATCGCCTCCCGTAGACGAGGTCGTTCGTCCACGAGCCGTTCCGCAGCAGCGGTGAATCGCGCGTTGTCGACGCAGTGCGGCGACTGGAAGATGCGCTGCTCAGGAATGTCGAACGCCTGCAAATATTCGCGCGCCGTCGATCCTACGGACAAGTAGGCATCGAACAGTCTCAACATCAGTCGCGTCCGCAGCACCCAGAGCGGACGCACGACGCGCCGAGGCCCGCTGAACAAGGTTGAATCGCCGCGATACAGCACGGGAATCCGGCGCTTGCGGCACGCTCGAAGCGCCCGCCGCTCCATCAGGGCGTGCCAGCCTGGTACCAGCACCACATCCGGATTGGTCGCCGCGATACGCTCGCCGATGTCCGCCACGTCAGCACCGAGAAGGCGTCGGCGGCCGAAGCGCCTGCCTACCGCGGCGTCGCACACGACGTACCGATAGCCCGTCAGCAACGGCACGTCCCAGAGAAACGGACGGCCAAACCCGGTGCCCTGCTGCTCGGCCGATGGAATGGCGCCGTACAGCACCGTGACATCCAGTGCTGGACACGTGGAGGCGATATGACGAAACCACGGCGCAAAGTACTGCACGGGGTGCGTCATCACGATCGTCAGCTTGAGTGGCTCGTCCATCAGGCCACTTCATCCAGCACGGCCGCCAGTGTACCGGCCAGCGATGCCGTCGACCAGCGCTCCAGCCTCACATCCTCATCGACCGGTACTGCGGAATAGTCCGCTGGGGCCGCAAGCCGCTCGAAGGCATCGGCAATCGCGCGGACGCGGCCCTCGATCGGGTGCGCTTCGTCGAACATCACCGTGACGGCGCGCGGACGGCGCTCGAGGAGCTCGATCACCGGGCTCGCCGAATGGTAAATCGCCAGAATCGGCCGGCCAGAGAGTATCGCGGGGAAGACCTTGCTCGGCGTGTAGTGCGGCTGCGAGCTGCCCAGCAGCAGCAAGGCGTGCGCATGAAGCTGCACGTTCAAGGCATCCAGGTAGTCCAGACGTGGCGGTACCTCCGTCACAACCTCCTCGAGGCCGAGCTCCCGCGCCACCGGGAGCACACGCGCCGCCGCGTCGGGATCCCGCTGATTGCTCGTGCCGAAAAAATGGAGTCGGACCCGGCGGAAGATCGAGGGAGCCTGCTCGCGCAGCTGAACGACCGCCCGCAGCAGCGCGCGAAGGACGTCGAATCCCATGGGAAGCACCGTCCCGACGTAGCACAGGTGCAGGTAGCCGTCCGATCCGTCGAAATAGGGATTTCGCCGCGGCTCGCGCAAGAGCAGCTCGAGGTCGCGCAGCTCGAATCCGAGCGGGATCGCCTCGCACCGTTTGGGATGCGCATCCGTCACGCGTGCGAGCACGTCTTCGTATGTGCGCGCCGACACCGCAGTGATGGCGTCGGCCGCCCGGACGACCGGCGGCTCGAGCGTCTTGGCCAGTGCGCGCGAGAGCCGGCTCTTGAGGTCGGCGGTCCCATCGGCCGCGCCTCCGACGTCATATCCCCACGAGCCAACCCAGGGATCCTGATAGTCCAGCACGAACGGAATATGGTGTTGTCGCTTCAGAAGCGGTCCGAGCAGCGCCGGATAGGAGGGGAAAATCGTGATGAAGAGCGCATCGAACCGCTCGCGGCGAAGTACTTGATCCGCCACCCGCCGGAGCCCGGACAGCGAACGAAGCCCAAGATCGCCGATGCCAAACGTGCGGGTCACTCGCGCCGGCCAGGCCGGGGCATGGAGCACGCGCAGCGACGACGGGACGAGCCTGGTCAGGTCCGGATCGAGCGCGCCTTCATAGGCGGAGGGCTCCACGGTCAGCACGGTCGGATCCCAGCCAAACGCTGGCAGGTGTGGTGCGAGCAGACGCACGCGGTGCGCGCCGGCGCTGGTGTCCGGTGGAAAGTGCGGCGAGATCATCAGCACGCGGCGCATGCCTCGATCAGCCTTCGGCTGCGCTCAGGCCAGGACGCGCCGTCCCCACGCGCTCGATCATCTCGTGATACAGGTCTTCGTACTGCGACACGATGACGTCCGCACTGAACCGTCGCTCGCAATCGGCGCGGATGCTCGCGCGATCGAGCGTCGTGAGCTTCGCGACAGCTGCCGCGGCCTCTTCAATGGTGGCGCAGACAAAGCCGTTCTCTCCGTCACGCACCACTTCCGGAACGCTGCCGCGGCGGAAGCCGATCACGGGAGTGCCGCAGGCCATCGCCTCCGCCATCACGATACCGAAGGCCTCTTCGCACTCGATCGGCATGAGCAGCGCTGCCGCCTGCCCGAGCAGCGCGTTCTTCCGCACGTCGTCCACAGGCCCTGCATAGATCACACGCTCGCCGTCGATGAAAGGTTCGACCTCCGCTTCGAAGAACGGCGCGTCGGCCGCCTCGACGTTGCCCGCGAGAACGAGTCGCCGTCCTGCACGTCGGGCAATGGCGATCGCATGATGCGGACCTTTTTGCGGTTCCACTCGCCCAAGGAACATCAGCGGGCTGTCGCCGGGCACCGACGGTACGGCGTCGTATCGCGCGACGTCCACCCCATTGAAGATCGTCACCCACCGGCCGGCGCTCTCATCGCCTGCGGCACTGGCGTGCATCTGCCTCGAACATCCAGTGAAACAGATGCTGTCGTCGCCAAGCCGCACGGCGCGGTGCACGCCCTTCCACGGCACCGCGGGACGCTGATAACTCTGGATCTTCGGCAGCGAGCGGATCGGCAGCACCGGCAGGAGCGCCGCGAGCCGGCCGAAGCTGTGCACGAGATCAACCCGGCTGCGCTCTCGCCAGATCCCCCATCCGAGGTCGGCGACCCACCGCGCGCGTCCCATCCGGCTCGTGAGGGATCGAGCCCCATACGGTCGAAGGGTCGCTGCCGCGGTACTCGCAGGATGTGCGAACAGTGTCACCTCGTGGCCTCGACGCACGAGGCCGTCGACCAGCAAGCCGACGATTCGCTCGATCCCCCCGTACACCGGCGGCGGCACAGGAATATACGGATCCGCCGTCAATGCAATCCGCAGCATCACGCGCAGGCGCGAGCGACCTGGGCCAGCAGCTCGCCCCGTTCCTTGGGAAATTCCCAGTGCCAGCGTGTGCGAGCCGCCTCCCATGCGGCCTGCTTTGCTCTCCGGAGAGCAGACCGATCCGACGCCCAACGCGCCAGACCTGCGGCGAGGCTCTCGACATCTCCCGGTGCGTAGACGAGCGCCCCCTCTCCGGCATCGTCCGCCAAGGGGCGTTGTCCGGGGGTGTCGGTGAGGACGAGTGCCAGAGACGCCAGGGGGTAAGTCAGCGCCTTGTTCGACAGATTGAACGCGCGGTTGGGAATGTGTCCCTGCTCGGAGGACACACCGACATCAAACGGGCGGCACGCCTCAATCATCGCGTCTGGTGGCAGCGGCGAATGCACGGTCAGCTTGAGCCGTGGCGCCGCACTCTCCTGAAGCGAGCTGAGCGTACGCGAATAGTCGGGCGTAATCACGCCGCGGAGATGGAGCTCCGCTTCCATGCTCGCCAGCCCTGCGGCGCGGATGATGTCCTCGAGACCGCGGCCCGGGCCGATCGTTTGACTAAACCAATAAAGGCGAAGAGGTCCGGACCGGTCCCGAACGGCCTCCGGTGGCGGCAGGCTGAACACGTTGTTGATGGGAATCGCGTTGATGCCAAACCGATCCGCACATGCCGCCGCAATTGCCGCGCTGCCGGCAGTCACGAAGGTGGCCTCGCTGGCGGATTCGGCCATGATGCGCGCCGCCATTGCGTCGCGGGCGGCCCCCTCTGCCGTTCGCTCGTGCTCGCCGCAGTGGAAGTCCTCGAAGTCAAGCGCGTAACGGCCCCCGTCGAGCCGCGCCGCCTCGGCGGCCGCCGCCAGCGCTCCCCCCGTTCCCGCGTAGATCAGGTCCTGGGGCTCGCGACGGATCGCATCGACAAGTTCCCTGTGGACCCGGCTGAACGCCGAGGCGATGACGCCGCCAGGAACGTGGCCGCGCAAGGCCCGCGCCGCCACCTGCGCCGCCTTCGCTCGCGCGCCCGTGATCAGCCAGCGCGAGGGCGCACTCTCGCGCATATAGTCGACCACCTGCCAGCGCCATCCGCGCCGAGCCAAAGCATCATCGGCGCGCGCCGCCCACGGCGTGCTCCGGATGCTGATGACGCGCACGTCGAATCCGGCCTCGTGGAGCGCGTCAGCTGCCTTGACCATACGCGGACACGTCGCGAGGTGGCCGCCGCTGACCACCGTGACACGGCGCGAGGCGGGGGATCTCACGCAGCCCCGACAAGGTCGCCGTACATCGCAAGGTAATCGTCCGACACGTCATCCATCGTGCGCGGGCGCACCAGGGAGTGGCGCCAGCGTGTAATGAGAGACGGATTCGCCGCAAGCTCCGCAAGCACCGCCCGGAGCGCGCGCCAGTCCCCAGGCGGCACGACGCGGCCGTTGACGTGGTCCTGAACGATTTCAGGAATCGCTCCGAAGTCGCTGCCAATCACCGGGGTCCCCACCGCCTGTGCCTCGAGTGCGACGGTCGGTCCGTTCTCAAACCAGAGAGAGGGACAGCAGAGCACGTCGAATCGGCGCAGGGCCTCGGCCATCTGGTCGCGCGGAACGGCGGGGCCGAGCACGATGCGCGGATCGCGCGCGGCAGCCGCCTTCAACGTCCTCACGAGCGCGGGGTCGCCGTCGGGCCCGAGAATCTCGAGCCGGATCCCAGCGTCCGGAGGCAGCTCGCTGACCGCGCGCGCCAGCACATGAACACCCTTCGTCGGATGCAGTCGTCCCACGAAGCCGACGCGAACCGGCGATCCAACGGCCCGATTGGCGGGAGGCCACCCGCTCGATTCGAAGCCGACGCCGAGCCGATTGACAGTGACCTTGTCCGCCGGCGCGCCGTTGGCCAGCACGATCTCCTTTGCGCGCTGATTCAGGACGACGAACCACGCCACGAGGTCAACGAGCTCCTGTTGGCGTCGCCGATTCGCTGCGATGAGTGCAGGCATTCCCAGCGTCGTTCCGATCCGGCCCGGAAGTCCGGCGATCGAGGCCCCGAACGGACGGGTGACGGCCGCCACCGCGCGAGCGAAGGGCAGCGGCATCCCTCGATCTTGCAGCGCGCACGCCGCGCACCTCCCGATGTGCAGCATCCCGTCGCACGCCTCGTGCCCCCAGCGCAGCAGCGTTCCCCGCTGGCAAATGAATCCCAGGGCCGGCAGGTGCGCGGTGAAGACGACGTGTGCGCCCGCGGCACGCGCGGCCCGAATGTCGTGCAATGTGATCCCGGTCGAGAGCGTGTGCACGTGCACCACGGCCGGACGGTGCCGCTCGAGCCAGCGGACGAGATCTCGATGGCCGGGAATCGGTACGACGCCCTGCACCTCGTCGCGCGTCGCCGCGGCGGGCACCGGATACCGGAAGACTTGTGTCTCGGCCCAGGTATATTCCTCGGCGTGATCGATGCCGACGCGAGGTGCGGCAATTGACACGTCGAAGCCTGCAGCGTGTTGCCTGCGCGCAAGCTCGGCGACATACACTTCCGTCCCGCCGACGTTGTCCGGAAAATACCACCCGAGCAGATGGAGAACCTTCATTGCGCCGAGTCGGCGGTCCGTGACGCACCAACCCAGCGTGGGAGGATGTATTCGCCATCCGCATCGACAGGCGTTCCTGCCATGCTGGAGCGACGCGGCGGGCGAAGATAGGTGACCCAGTCGGCGATGGTCATCGCGGACTGACGGACGCCATACGCTGCCAGCGCCCAGCGCCCTTCGGAGACCATCCTTGCGATCGTCTTCGCGGTTCCAAAGGCGTGATTCCTGCGCGCGAGCTCGAGTTCCTCACCAGTGAGTGGGCAGGCCGACGCCGCGAGGGCCCTCCAGACGTGGCCTGGCACTTCGGCGTAACGGCGCGCCGCGTTCTCGCTTTGAAGCTCCTGCCCGGGGTGGACGCGATACCAGAACAGGTCGCCCGGGAGCAGCAGCACCGAGTGGCGGGCACATGCGTTCAGCCAGAAGAGATGGTCGGACGCGGCGCCGTAGTTCTGGAATCCGCCTTCGTCGCGGAACATCTGGGTGCGGAACAGCGCGCATGCCGGCCCCCCGATGAAGAGACCGAACCCGAGAAACTCACGCTGATAGTTCATGCGCGGCGTCGACAGCAGCGGGCAGGGCCCCCCGGGCCACGTCCGCGACGCGGCCAACGCGAACGCCGCCCGTGGTTCCGACTCGAGAGCCGGCACCATGACCGAGAGGCAATGGGGGTACATCAGATCGTCCGAGTCGTGAAACTTGATAAACCGCGCGCGCGCCAGGGCGGCGGCGAGGTTGCGGTTGGGATAGTCGCCGAGATTTCGTTCGTTCACCGCGACGCGGACCCGGGGGTCTAGACGCTCGTAACGGCGCGCGATGTCAACCGTGGCGTCCGTGGAATGGTCATCCACGACCACCAGCTCGAAGTCGCCGTAGGTCTGCGCAAGCACGCTCTCAATCGCCGACCCGAGATACCGTTCGCGGTTGTAGGCCGTCATGAGCACGCTGACAACAGGAAGCCGCGTCACGCGCGCCAGGCCCTCACGAGAGCCGCCCATGATGTGGCGGCGCGGGGAAACGGTGTGGTGTCGCCCGCCTCGCCTCGCCACGGAAGCGGCATCAGGTGATCCAGGGTGTAGACAAACCCGCTGTTGGTCAGCATCTGAAGGAGCGCCGGGACGTGTCGTTCGTGTGGACTGAATTCGTGAACATCCAGCAGCAGTGCCTGGACCCGCGCCAGTGCGGACCCGCAGTCCCCGAGCACGTCGAACTCGGCGCCCTCGATGTCAATCTTCAGGAGGTCCACAGCCTTCTCATCGGCCAGCACATCTCGCAGCCGCACGCAGGGCACGTCGCGCTGCGTTCCGGCCACACCGGTGCCGAGCGCATCAACCGCGCCCGCATCTGATCCCTCGCAGCGAAACGCCAACGACCCTTCTCTTGTCCAGAGGGCAGCGTGCCGGACATCCACGTCACCGGCTCCGTTCACCATCACGTTCCTTCGACAGAGCTCGGCCAGCGCCGGATCGGCCTCATAGGCCGACACAACGGCCTTCGGATAGAGGCGCTTGAAAAACAGCGACGCCAGGCCGATATTCGCCCCGCCATCGATGATGCGCGGGGAGTCATGGGGTGCGCGAAACGCGAGCACGCGACGCACGAAAAGGTCATACCACTGAGGGCAGAGCGTGAGGAGATCGGCGTACGCAATCCGGTACCGGTCGAGCGCGATCTCACCGGGCATGTACCGTGGGGCCCGCTCGGCCGCGCGGCACGCGGTCTGCCACGCGGCGACTTCCGGAGAGGGGTGCCACCAGCGCCGAGCGGCGCCAACGGCGCGCCGCAGCCGTCGCAGTGGTGCCGGCGCACGCTCAGCCCACATGCGCGCTCGCCCGCAATGTGAACGCACGAATCGCCTTCACCATCGCGTTGGGCAACCACCGCCGATCGAGAAGGCTTCCGTACGGGGTGCGCCGACCCGGGACGCGGTGGCGGCGCAGCTCGTCCCACCGATCGAAGAGCGCCTCGTACGCGGGAGCGTTCAGCGTGATGTCCCACTCGCGCGCCACCACGTCTCTGATGCATCCGCTCATCCGCTCCAACGCGCCACGGTCGCGAGCCAGCGTTTCAATTGCGGCGGCAAAGGCCCCGATATCGCCCACCGGCGCGCGCCAGCCGGTTTCTCCCTGGCGCACGATTTCGGGAATGCCGCTGGCAAGGTCACTGATCACGGGGACGACTGCCGCCGCGCCGGCCTCGAGCAGCGCCACTGGCAGCCCTTCGCTGCGGCTTGGCATGACGAGAACGTCGTGGCGCTCGTATTCCGCAAGGACCTGCGGCATCGTCTGCCGCCCGGTCCATCGAACATCGGTTCGGTCCCACTTGGCCCGCAGCTCCTCCAGATCCGGTCCGGTACCCTGGACGGTCCATGTCACCTCGACGCCGCTCGCGCGAAGCCGAGCGTCGATTGGCGGCAGGTCGAATACGCCCTTCCGGCGATCGACCCTGCCTGCATACAGGAGACGGAGCGGACCGGCCACCGGAATCCGTCGCCCTCCGATCTCCACGCCGTAGCGCCGCAGGAAGATGGTGTCAGCCCGATGGGGCATCAACTCGTGCAGGCGACGACGAATGGCCTCGGTGTAGGTGACGAACGCGTCGACGTCAGGCTCGTGACGGACGGCGAGGTCGTAGTAGTAATCCATGTCGCCGTGGACCACCGCGAATACGGTTCGCTCGAGTGGAAAGGCCGACGCCGTCGCCAGCCCGAGCCAATCGTGCGACACCAGCGCGCCCCGGCCGTTCACCGCGCGTCGGACTCGTCGAAGCGCCGCGTACAAATTCTCGGCCGGCAGCTGTTCCTCGACGGTGGTCTGCCAATCCGCGGGGAGCCGCTCACCGGCGCGAATGTCGGTCGACCATCGGTTGTGGGTGAGAACAGCCCCGTACCGCGTTCCACCGGTGCGTCGATGCCGCAGCAGGTTTGCGCAAAAATTGAAGACGCCACCCAGCTTGTCGGGCAGCACGTAAACGGTATCGTGAGTCATCCGATGAGGACGTTCGGCGACGAAGGGAGCGAGGCGATTGTGCGCCGTAGTCCCTCACCGAGCGGTACCGTCGGTCGGAACCCCAGCGCGCGCACTTTGCTGATGTCGGCATACCATCGCAGCGTGTCGCCAGGAAACGAATGGTCGGTTGGCACGATCCGCAGGTCTGGACAACCCATCAGCTCCGCAATCCGGCGCGCCAGCGCCAGAATCTGCACCGGCTCTCCTGACGCCACGTTGTAGTCTTCGCCCGGAATGCCCCGCGTCGCCACCGTCACCAGCCCCCTCACGGCGTCGTCGATGTACAAGTAGTCGCGCACCTGCGTGCCGTCGCCCATGATCTCGATCTCGACAGGGCTGCGTTGGATCTTCCGAATCAGATCGTGGATGACGAAGCGGCGCATCCCCACCCCGTACACACTGAACAGCCGCGCGACGCGCACGTCGGTGCCGTACGACCGATGGTAGGCAAAGCAGTAGGCCTCCCCGGCCAGCTTCGCCGCGCCGTACGGCGACGTCGGGCGCGGAAGCGCGCGCTCGGTCAGCGGCAGGGATTCGGTGGTGTCGAAGACAGACGCTGTCGACGGGAAGACAACGCGGCACCCGAGCTCGCGTGCGGCCTCCAGCACTTCGAAGAGCGCTTCAAAGGTGTGCGTGAGGTCATGACGCGGATTGCGAACCGATGCCGCCACGTCTGCGCTTGCGGCGAGATGGTAAATAATGGCCCCCGGCGTCAGCACCTCGGCCATCGCGCGCGGGCGTGCAACGTCCATCTGCACCGCCGCAACCGTCGAATCAGGAAAAGGGTTCCGGTCCACCGCCACCACGTCGGTACCGAGCGACGAGAGGTGCCGCACGAGCGCCTGTCCGATGAAGCCGCTGGCGCCGGTGACCACCACGCGTCCGGTCGACGTACTCACGCGAGGCCCGGGTGCACCGCGGCTGCAACGGCTGCTTCGGTTCGTCGCCATTCCGCTCGGCGCGCCATGTGGCCGCGGAGGGGGCTCATCTCGTACGGACGCCACGGCCGCAGCGGTGGCGCCACCTCGAATTCGAGCGCCTCGTCGATTTCGTCGACATGCTGGAGGTACGGGATACCAAGGAACACTCGAACGCGGTAGCGGCCCGGCACGAACGTGGGAGCCGCCAGCCGCAGGCGAAGGGTGCACGCACGGGCGTCGGGCAGCTCAACGCCGCCGTCGTCGACATTCATCAGGCTGCAGAGCGGTTGTCCGTCCTCGGTGGAGATCACGAGCTCCAGGACCAACCCACGAAGGGTCGCGCTCACGTCGTCTCCGACGGCGACGTCCACCTCGAACGAGAGATCCTGGTCGGCGGGACGTCCAGCCGCTCGAGCGCCGTCCGGTGCGATCAGCCGCAGGTCCTTGATGTGCGCCCAGCCGGCGCCGCGGCGCGTACCCGTGCGAAACTCTCCGAGTCCGCCCGGCGCGTGTTCGGCCGCTCGATAGCGCCTGACCACCTCGCCAATCGTGCCTGACGCGACAAGCCGTCCCCGCTGCAACAGGAGGCCTGTCGTGCACAGCCGTTGCACGGCTTCAAGATTGTGGCTGACGAACAACACCGTGCGCCCTTCCCGCGACACTTCGCTCATCTTGCCCAGGCACTTCTTCTGAAATTCCGCGTCACCCACCGCCAGCACCTCGTCGATGACCAGGATCTCAGGCTCCATGTGGGCGGCCACGGCAAATGCGAGTCGGACGTACATGCCGCTCGAATAGAAGCGCACCGGGGTGTCGATGAACTGCGACACGCCGGCGAAGTCCACGATCGCGTCGAACTTCTTCGCCACCTCTGATCGGGACATTCCCAGGATGGCGCCGTTCAGGAAGATGTTCTCCCGGCCGGTGAGCTCGGCGTGGAATCCGGTGCCCACCTCGAGGAGCGATCCTATGCGCCCGTAGATTGCCGCTTCTCCGGTCGTCGGTTCGGTGATTCGCGACAGAATTTTGAGCAGCGTCGACTTGCCGGCGCCATTGCCGCCGACAATGCCCACGACATCACCGCTTCGCACATCGAAGCTGACGTCCTGGAGTGCCCAGATTGGCGTCGTCTCGCCCGCCACCACGCCGCGGCCGGCGAGGCGATTCATGAACATGGAGCCAGCATCAGTAATCCGATCGCGCAACGTGGGCCGACCCGCGCGGCGGACGCCGATGCGGTACTCCTTCCCCAGTCCTGTGACGCGCAGCGCCAGGTCAGAGGACATCGGCAAACGTCCCTTCCATCCGGCGGAAATACGCGAGGCCACCTATCGTGGCGGCCAGCACCACAACGCAGGACACCGGCGCCATCGAGAGTGGCGGCGCGGTACCCAGCAGCGTCCATCGGAAACCTTCCACGACGGTCGCCATGGGATTCAACCCGAGCAGCGGCCGCCATCGCTCGGGCACCAGGGACGCGGGATACGCCACCGGCGTGGCAAACATCCAGAACTGGATGATGAAAGGCAGGACGTACCGCACATCCCTGTACTCGACGTTCAGCGCAGACAGCCACAACCCGGCCGCGAATGCCGTGACCGCCGCCAGCGCCACAAAGAGCGGTAGCAGCAGCATGGGCGCTGCAGGGACGATCCCGTACACGACGAGCACGACGAGCAGCAGCGCGATGCCAATCATGCAATCGATCAAAGGCGTGATCGCGCAGGACATCGGGACGAGCAGGCGTGGGAAGTAGACCTTCGAGATGAGGTGCTGGCTGCCCACGAGCGAGTTGGCCGCGCTCGCAAGCGCGGTCGAGAAGTAGGTCCACGGCACGAGGGCGGCAAAGGCAAAGAGCGGATACGGTCGCCCGTCGGACGGCACACCCACGAGTCGGCCAAACACGATCGAGAACACCGCCATGGTCATCAGCGGCTGCAGCACGGCCCAGGCACCGCCGAGCACCGTCTGCCGATACCGCACCTTCGCATCGCGCCAGACCAGGAAATACAAGAGCTCCCGATAGGCCCACAGCTCGCCGGGCCCTACGCGCAGCGCGCGGCGTCCCGACCGGATGATCGTGGTGGGTGCCTGGAGCGGCGCGGCAACATGTCCGGTGCTCACTCTGCCTGCTCCAAAAAGCGGCCGAGCATCCCAAGCGCCCAGACGCGCGACCAGTGCGCCTGGCCGGCTTCCCACGCGGACCATACACGGTTCGCGGCCTCGGGATTCACCCACCCTCGCGCCACCAGCAAATCGAACCCTGCGCGCGCGGGGTCCCGCAGAGGGCCGTGCAACCACTCTTCGAACGGAAGCGTGAAGCCCTGCTTCGGACGGTCGGTGATCCCCTCAGGCAGCGGCAGGCGCAGTGCTTCGTACAGGATCCGTTTGTGGGAGGCCAGCGCAGGATACGCGCCAAGAGAGGGCCACACGGCTCGCTGCAGGTGGTGATCGACGAACGGCATTCTGACCTCGAGCCCATGTGCCATCGACACTGCGTCCACATCGCGCAGCAGCTGCGACGCGAGGAACATCCGGGTTTCCATCCGAGCGACCGTCGCGAGCGGCGTCTCCCCTCCGGCGCTCTCGAAAATCCGTTCTTCGACGGTATCCAGCGCCGCCGTCGCCGTGCCCCACGTGGCAGGATCGCAAAGCGCAGGCCCCGCCAGACTGGCCAGCTCCTCGGGCATGAAGAGTCCCCGCATCGCGCGATAGCCTGATTCCGGCCTGGCGTCCGATGCGAAGTGCCGCCACTTCGCCGCGCGCCACGATGGCAGCGCAAAGCCGGCCGCCGCTCCCGTCAGACGCAGCAGCGGCCCGATGGCTCGGCTCAAGGCGAGACCGGATGGGATGCGACCGAAGCTGGGATACCCGCCGAACATTTCATCGCCGCCGATTCCGGACAGCACCGCCTTGACTCCCGTGGCGGCAACGGCCTGCGACACGAAGTAGGTATTGACTGCGTCGGCGGTCGGCTGATCGAGCGCATGGACAATCGCGTCAAGGCGGCTCTCGATGCTGTTGGCGTCGATGCGCAGCACATGGTGCGGCATCCCGAACCGCTCCGCGATCCGTCGTGCTCCTGCTTCTTCTGAATAGGCCGTCTCATCGACGACCACCGTGTACGCATGGAGGTTGGCGTTGGTCACCGCCCGCACGGTGGCCACGACCGCGCCGGAGTCGATCCCAGACGACAGAAACACACCGACGGGCACGTCAGCGACGAGGTGCGCGCGCACGCTGTCGCACAGCGCATCTGCCACCCGCTCGCGGAAGGCGGCCTCGTCGCGTTCGGGCTCGCCGGCAAAGGGCGCGTTCACGTCCGTGAACCGGCCGGCCGTCACGGTGCCGCAGCCGTCCCACGATCGCCACGTGCCAGGTTCAAGTTGCTCGACGCCCTCGAGCCAGGTCAGAGGCGCCGGAATGCTCGCCCATGCGAGATAGGCGAGGATTCCGCCGGAAGACACCGTGCCGTCGACGAGACCCGCCGCGCGAAGCGCGCGGATCTCCGAGGCAAACGCGACCTGGCCCGTACGCGCGGCCAGGTACAACGGCTTCATCCCGAACCGATCTCTCGCGACGAGCAGCGTCCGATCGCGTTCGTCCCAGAGCGCCAGCGCGAACATGCCACGAAGCTGCTCGAGGGCGCGGGGGCCCTCCTCGGCGAGCAGGGAGAGCACGACCTCCGTGTCTGACTCGGTCCGAAAGGCGCATCCGCGCTGCTCCAGGGCGTCCCGGAGCGACCGATAGTTGTAAATCTCTCCGTTGAAGGTGAGGTGATATCGGGCGTCGGATGACGCCATCGGCTGCGCAGCGCGGACCGTCGGATCGATGATCGCAAGCCGCCGGTGTACCAGGGCAGCCCGGCCGTCGGCAGACCGGTAGCATCCGTGGCCATCGGGGCCTCGGTGCGCGAGCGCCGCGCTCAGCGCGTCCGTGATCCGAGGATCAGCGGGCCCGCGACCGTCGAACGAGACGACGCCCGCAATGCCGCACATACTTTGTGGGTCGCGCTTGGTGGTTTGGATCGTAGGCCGGGTCTTGTTCTTCAGACCCGGCGAAACGGCGGGTCCAAAAAGCAGGACCCGCCCTACGTACTGAATGCTGGGATTACAGGAGTCGTTGGGGAACGATGATGGTGTCGTCGGCCTGAACGGTGTCGGTAAGGTCGATCTCGACTTGCTTCTTTTCGCCGTCGATCAGCCGCTCGACTTTGAGACGTCGATTCGAGCCTTTCTCACTCAAGCCGCCGGCAAGCGCGAGCGCCTGCCGAACGCTCATCCCCGGCTCGAGCGTGTACTGTCCGGGTGATTTCACCTGGCCGACAACGAAGAACTTCGCGGCGCGAACCACCAGAATCGTATCGCCCTCACGCAACACCAGATTGGTCTCGGGCTTCCCTGCGAGCAGATCCGGAAGACTGATTTCGATCGTGTTGGCCGCCGGCTGCCGCGTCGGCTCGTCGCCGGTGTCCGGAGCGGCGCGGATGATTTGGACTTCGGAACCCGCGTTGCCCGTCATATAGCCGGCCTGCGCGAGGGCTTCGAGCAGCGTCATCGGGGCGGTGGCGGAGAGCGGGAGCTTGCCGGGGTTCCGCACCTCGCCGACGACCATCACGTGCCTCGCCCGTCCGGACTCGATCTCGATCGAGACCTGCGGACGGCGCACGAACCCATCGGACAGTCTCGTGGTGAGCTCCTCCTGGAGCTGACTCACCGACTGGCCGCCGGCCTTGACGCGGTTGAGAAACGGATATTGGAAGAACCCATCCGCATCGACACGATAGGCTCCCGAAAGCTGCGGCTCGTCGAAGACGGTGATCTTCAACACATCCTGCGGCGCCACAAGATAGTCTGAGGCGTTGGACAGGGTCTGCACCGGCGCGGGGGTCTGTACCGGCGCGGGGGTCTGCGCCGGCGCGGCCGCCTGGCCCTGCGGCAGCGCGAAGGAGGTGGAGGCCGTAAGGCCCACGAATAGCAACGTGAGGGTAAGGCGAAACATGGCTAAAACCTAAAGAAAACCGATGAATAGAGGCGCCGGCGTTCGTACCGGCCTGCGTCGATTGGCGTCCTACGCTCACCGAACTCGTAGTTGAGGGTCGTGCGCAACCCTTGCGTTATCTGAATCGACAGCCCTCCCCCATAGCTATCGACATACTCGATTCGGGGAGGTACGTCCAGTTCCAAAAATCCCGGATAGTCGAGCGTCTCCCGGCCTCCCCTAAGGAGGACGGCAAGCGGTCCGATGAGGGTCTGCTGCACGTCCAGCCCGTATTGATCGCGTATGTAATACGGAGCCTCGACCGAGACCGTCGCCTCGCGGCTGTACCGTCCGTCCAGGCGCGTTCGTCCAAGAAGCGTCACCGACAGATCGCCGGCCCACGTGAGCCCCGTGTACGACGTCACCCTGGGATCCTTCGCGGCGAGGCGGTGAAGGCCGACCGAAAACCCGCCCCGGATTACTGCGTCCGGTGCAAAGAGCACTCCAACCAAGGCTCGGACGTTCTCCGTGTCTTTCAGCGGGTTCGCGTACCGCTCGTCGAAGCGCAGGACATCGACCTGGAAAGACGTGATCGGCGTCACGGCGTACCGGAAGTTCCCCGAAAAGCCCTCGGTCCGCGTGTCGAGCTCGCGGAGCAGCTCGATGCCACGGAACGTCTGCCCTTGATCGAATGTCAGATCGGCAAGACGCGCGGCGAAGGTGAGCGTCCCGCGCGTGGTGAGATTCAGCGCCGCTCCAACGCTGGCCGTCTGCTCCTCTCGACGGGCTCGCACGTCGATCTCGGGCCCGCGGCGTTCCTTCGTGCGGTTGTAGCCCACGGTGACAAACGGGACCAGCCGGCTGAAAGGCAGATCGGCGCGCAGATTTACGCGTCGGTTCATCGCGCGCTCGGACGTTGTCCGTTCGAAATACACGAGATCGACCACCGCAGACCCTGAGAGCTCGGCATGAGGCGCATCGATCCGTACGTCGATCTGCGGCGTCAGGGTGGCGGTCCGATCCTCAATGGCCAGCGGCTCGTTGAAGATGTTCGAGTCGGTGCCCACATCTCGCAACGACAGCGTCGGCGTCCAGGACACGGGCCCTGTGACAAAACGGGCATTCGAGCCGCCCTGGGCCGAGGCGACCACGGGGCTGAGCGCGATGACAAGGACACAGAGACAGCGCCTCATGATCGCCGCGTCGGCCGGGTCACTGAGAGTCCCAACTGGCGAGCCTTTCGATAGAGATTCGTGCGTTGGATGCCGAGCGTCCGCGCCGCGTCCGCGATCCGGCCGCGATGATGCTGCAACGCCTTCGCGATGTAGTCTCGCTCGAACTCCCGGCGCGCAATGCGTAGCGGATGCAACGGCGCCTGTCCGCCAAGAGAGTCATTCAGCCGCAACCCGTGGAGCGCGTCCTCGAGCAGCACTGTCGACGCAGAGGAATGGATGACCGTACGGGCGATGGTCTCGCGCATGCCCGCCAGGTTGTGCGCCCACGGCAACGCCGCCAAGAGCGTCATCGCGGCGGGTGCCACTTCTTTCCGCGCAACGCCGGCGTGATCGCAGGCCTCCGTCACCAGCTGCCTGACCATGACCGGCAGATCCTCCCTCCGCTGTCGAAGCGGCGGCACGACGACACGCGTCCGCGCGAACTGCCGCAGCAGCTCCCGCCGGAGCCGGCCTTCCTGCGTCTCCCCCACCGCGTCGCTCGACGTATGTGCGATGAGGCACAGATCAAGGAGCACCGCTGCACCGGTCGCGGCCAGCCGCGCTTCACCATCACGTACCACGCGTCCCAGCCGTGCCTGCGCCGGCGCCGACAGATCCGACACGTCCGCGAGAAACAAGGTGCCGCCCCGTGCCCTGGCCAGGGCCGCGCCCGGCACCACGGTTTCCAGCTCGCCATCGGCGCGCTCCGTCCCGAACAACTCACGCTCGATCGATTCCGGCTCAGAGGCGGCGCATTCGATGACGACAAACGGGCCGCGCCGACTGCTCATGACGTGCAGCTGCCGCCCAACGTCCACGGCGTCGAGACCTGGTTCGGCTTCTAGAAGGACCCGGCTCGCGCGGGACGCCGCGGCCAGATCGGCCCGAAGCCGGTGCGCCGCCTGCGACTCGCCCAGCAAAGCAGCCGGCAGCGTGCCGGTATCGTCAGACGCGGTCGGTGTTTCAGTGATCATCAGTCACGCTCTCTGCCTGCGGCACCCGATCCGACGGCTCGGCGGGGGTGAATCGACCGTCTCCATCAGGGTCGACGTCGACACGAGCCGCGCCACCCGAATACACGATCCGGCGGGTGGGTCGCCCGGCACGCTTGTCCTCGTCCACGAGGATCGTGGTCAACCTGCCCTCCGCATACTGTTCCCATGTATCGACGCGACCATCGAGGTTGGTGTCCACTTCCACACGCTGGAGCACGTCCCGCGTGTAGAACTCGCGTCGGTCGACCACGCCGTCGCGCCGCGTCGAGATCTCCAGCCGAAGGTCATCGCCCGACGGATAGGCCCAGCTGTCTTCGATACCATCCGCCTCGGTTGATCCGCCGAGCCGCTCGAGCCGACCCTCCGAGCCGTAGTGCTCCCATCGATCGATGTGGCCATCCTGGTCCGTATCGCCTTCGAGACGAACGGGGCGCCCGTTGTACATGTGGGTTCGCACGTCGATGAGGCCGTTCCCGTCATAGTCATAATCCAGACGTATCAGCTGCCGGGTCGCAGGGTCGTAGACCGGGGTGACCTTCTGTCGCGACTCAGACGAGCAGGCAGTCGTCGTGATCGTCGTCAGGACCGCGCACCAAAACGTTCTCTTCATTGATAGGTGAATATGGAACCTGAGGCGCGGACCAACGTGCCTCGATAAAGCTCCGCCCTTTCAGTCACATTTCGTCCGTCGCACGCTGCAAGCAGCGCGGATGGTCCGAAATTTCCCACGCGATTAGTAAATTGCGGTGTCGAGGCGCGAGCCGACTCGATCATTAGGACTATCGGGCGGCTGTGTCAAGAACGATACCCTCTGCCAGTCTCAGCCGATACATTCTCAGCTGCGCCGCTCACTGAGCGATGTGCGGCGCTCGAACGAAGCACACGGGAAAGCGCACGGTTTAATATTGTAAGTCATTGTAAATAAAACAGTTATACCGATCAGTCTTTGAAATGTCTGCAGGAAATTGTCACGGTAACCGATGGAGGGGACTTTGCGGACGACGACTACGATGAGGAGCCGGAGGCACCGATAAGAACCGCGTGCCGGTCGCCCCTCCTACCCGCACGTCGGCCGCCTCAAACCGCCGCTCCGACGCCCGCCCCTTGTTGAAGTGGGCCGGCGGAAAGCGACAGCTCCTGCCGGTGCTGCGTCGTCTATATCCCGAACAGTTCGGGCGCTACATCGAACCATTCTTCGGCAGCGGAGCCGTGTTCTTCGATCTCCATGCGCGCGGCGCTTTCGAGCGGCGAACGGCCCGGCTGATTGACGCAAACCTTGATCTCGTCGGCTGCTATTTGGCTCTCCGGCGCGACATCGACTCGGTGATTCGGGCGCTCCGGGTTCTCGACGCCGGTCACCGCAGAACCGGCGACAGCCACTTCTACAGCGTGCGAGACGAACGCTTCAATCAGCTCCGGGAGCCGCTGCTGACCGAAGGCGATGCCACACGCTATACCGCGGAGCTCGCCGCGATGTTCATCTACTTGAACCGCACTGGATTCAACGGCCTGTTCCGGGTCAATGGCCGTGGCCGGTTCAATGTTCCCGCCGGCAGATACACCAATCCGACGATCTGCGACCCCGAGCATCTCCGGTGGGTGGCGCGCGCACTCACCTCGCCGAATGTGGCGATCGAACACGCCTCGTTCGAGCGTGGTCTGGACTCGGCAGGCGCCGGAGACTTCGTCTACTGCGATCCGCCGTACGCCCCTCTCACCGCGACTGCCAGCTTCACCTCCTACACTGCCGCTGGCTTTACCTCGCGCGATCAGGAGAGGCTTCAGCAGGCGGTGCTCCGAGCCGCGACGCGGGGCGCCGTCGTTCTGGTGAGCAACTCGAACGCAGCGATCGTGCAGGATCTCTATGGATCGGCGGTCGCGCAGAAGGCGGGATTTTCGGTCCATCGTGTTCCGGCGCGGCGGGCGATCAATTCCCGTGCGTCAGCGCGAGGACCCGTGGAAGAGCTCCTGATTACGAATGCGGCGGCGCCCCACCTGAAGAAGCGTCAGGCGCGAAGAACGAGTGAGACGCTCGTTCGCCGAACCGCCTGAAACCGCCCGCAGATCGTGATTCTGGGATCGCACCGGGCGCTTAGGCACCGGGCAGCCACACGAGCTTGCGACAGCTCGGGCATGCATAGGCGAGACGCAGATCCGAGACGAACGAGATGAATCCGCCGGCGCCGACTTGCGCACACGTCGGACAGACCGACTGGTTGCTGACCTCAACGCTGGCTATCCTGAGCGGCTGCCCTGTCAACGGATCGGGCACGACCGTCGGTGTGGGCTCATGGCGCGCGATGTGGGCGGACCCGTCGGAACGAAACAGCCCATGGAACGGATCGGATCTCATGGCAGCGACCATGGCCGCCGATGGTAGCATCGGACCGGCGGAGCCGCAACGTGTTGGGGCGTTCATAGAATGCTGAATGGCGAATGCTGAATGCTGAAGGCCGGATTCATTCAGCATTCCTCATTCAGCATTCAGCTTGCCCGACTCCCCCCGTGTTACGCTGAAACGCACGCGAAAGTGGCGGAACTGGCAGACGCGCCGGACTTAGGATCCGGTAGCCGCGAGGCTATGGGGGTTCGACTCCCCCCTTTCGCACCAACGACTGGCGAGGCACAGGCTTCCGCATCACGCACGCGAAGTCGTCCGCGGAGACCCGCCACCACATCCCGATCGTGGTCTCGTCAGCGGCAGCGAGACGCGGGACCTGAGCGGAGGTCTGGTCGTCGCCTGTAACTGCGGAGCAATTGATCGAGGCGGTTGAGAAATGTCAGCGGAATCGCTAGGACACTCCGTCCATCTGGCGTAGTCGTTGCCGCGTAACTTGCGCGACGAGGTGCACCACTGACGGCGCGGGTGCATCGGCGGACATTTCAATCGCGCAGCTATCGTCTCTACGGCGTTTCGTTCCACACATACAGGAAAGTGCCATCGCTGGCGGTGGCAACGTTGCGCCCGCCTTTTCGAGTCGCACGATTCAACGCCGACCGCACCTTCTCCTTGGTGTCTGCCAATTGTGCCAATGGCACCTTGAGGGCGACGCCCTTCTGTACCTGATCGAGATCCGAGAGGATCTTAGTCACAATCACTTTGTGCTTTCCATTGCGACCTTGCGGCACATCAGCCTGCGCCATGCCTTTGAAGTTCATCGGCACTTTTTTGCTCGGACCCGCCATCGCCCGCTCTCCTTGGGTATGCACAAACGTTAAACTAACGTGACGTAATCGTATGGTCTGCTAAACACCCTCATAAGTATACACCCAACCCGTTAACGCGCAAATATACACCCGACCCATTAAACAAAGGCTCTGCCGCCTGCGTCGCGACGCGCTTCGAGCACGTCGGGTATAAGGCCCGCTAATCGAGCACTTTAGTCAAGGCGAACGAAGCGACTCGGTTTCCAAAAGATATCACCCGTATGACGCGCGTCCCGGTACTGTTCATGGATGGCCAAATGGAACGACGCAACGCGGAAGTCCCAAACGCATTTCGAGCAAGTTCCTATCGAGTTCGTGAAGAAGATTGCCGACCAAGACGTGTCCAAGGACAAAAAGGCTGGAACGGTCCGCGTCAGTGCTGAGCCGACCTCAAGAAAGAAAGGGTGAGCCCCCCAGAGCGCGTCGGCCCGTTCGCTCGATAGAAACGGACGTTGAGCCTTGGTCGTCAGATCGAACCAGGGTCTCTCATCAGCAGCGAGGCTTCTATGCTCCACGAATTCATCACGAGCTGTCGTGACCCAATCATCGCGAGGACGAGGGAGAAACTGACCGATCGGCCTTGGCCGCTCGCGTCCACCAGTGAACTGGAGCATGGCGTACCGCTGTTCCTGACACAGCTCTCTGAGACGCTCCGGTGGGAGACGACGCCGACGCCGTTCTCACAGAAAGCGATCGGCGCTTCAGCGGTCCAGCACGGACGGGAGTTGCGGGCACTGGGGTTTAACATTTCTCAGGTCGTCCACGATTACGGTGATCTCTGCCAAGCCATCACGGAAGTCGCCGTCGAGCAGCACCTTCCGATCACGACCGAAGAATTCCACACACTGAATCGCTGCCTCGACACCGCGATCGCGGAGGCCGTGACAGAGCACGCGCGCATCACCGCCGAATCGCAATCGACGGAAGAGATTGAGCGATCCGGCCAACTGGCTCACGAAATCCGCGACATCCTCAACACCGCGCTCCTCGCGTTCAATACGTTGAAATTGGGAACCGTCGCGGTCAACGGCAGTACTGGAACGGTGCTCGGCCGAAGTCTCATGAGCCTGCGCGACCTCGTCGACAACACACTGTCCGAGGTGCGGATGGCCGCCAACATCCAACGGAGCGAGCGGGTGCCGGTCGCCGCTTTCCTGAGCGAAATCGCCGTCGTTGCCAACCTGCACGCCGAGTCCCGTGCCCTGCGATTCGCCATCGAGCGGATGGACCCTCAGATTTCCGTAAACGCCGACCCGCAGCTTCTCGCGTCCGCCGTGATGAACCTGTTGAACAATGCGTTCAAGTTCACGCACGCCGGCGGACGCGTGGTGCTCCGGGCATTGCGCGACGACGGGAGCGTGCGTATCGAAGTAGAGGATGAATGCGGCGGCATCCCCGACGGCGCGGATGACCCGTTCAAGGCGTTCGCCCACCGCCACAGGACCGACCGGACAGGGCTCGGTTTGGGGCTCTCGATTGCTCGAAAGGCCGTCAAGATGCATGGGGGCGACATCCACTTCCGTAACTTGCCTGGTAAAGGCTGCGTGTTCGTAATCGAAGTGCCCTTGGCTGCAGAAGATCAGCCCATTCCGCAAAACGTCGGATAAATCCGTCGCGAACTCGTGGGTGATGCGTGAAGAGGGAAGAAACAATGTCGACACCGCGCCGCCGCCGCAGAGATCGAGAACCGCTGAATCAGATTCGATCGGCCAGATGCATTCGAGCCGGTTGGCTTTAGAAGGCTCTCCGTGCCGCGGGTGGGGAGGCCCCATTCCGGCGAATAACGTCTCGCCAGGGGCCACGCCGATCGTCGCGGTCGAACCCGACGTTCTCGATGTGCGCGAGGCCGCCGCGTTCCTGCGCTGCAGCCCGAAGGTCGTGCGCCGCCTTGCACGCCTCCGGCAAATCCCGCACCGAAAACTCGATCGGCGGGGCACGCGCCGCTTCTCGCGTGCCGCGCTCGAACAGTTGCTGCAGAACAGGCAGGCGGCGTGAACCCGCGCACCTGGTTCTCCGAACACGGCGTAGGGTTGTTCCCGCTGCGGAACCGCAGCAAAGAACCCGCGTGCCGGTCCTGGGATGACTACACAGGGCCGGTTCACTCGCGCAACTACGCCGTCCGGCTACGTGACGCACAAGGGTGAGAAGTATCGCGGCAAGATTCCCGAGGCCGCGAACATGAACGAAGCCCGCACGAGGTTCGCGCTCATCGCCGCGAACGTGCGTAATGACCGTGACGCGCTCGACGGCTTCGCACCGGTCGGCAGCGGCCCTCGGATACCTTCGTGCTAACCAGCTTGCAAACCGGAATGCGGCTCGGCGAGCTTCGGGGGTTGTGCTACGAGCAGATCAACTTCCAGGCAGGGACCCTGCGCGTGGATCGGGCTTACGTGCAGGGCGAATGGACGACGCCGAAGAACCGCAAGATCAGGGAATTGGCGATATCGAGGCATCTGCTCGTGACGCTACGGGCGCAGCGGCGGTGGCGGCGGCATCCGAACAGCGACCTGGTGTTCCCGTCGAGCGTCGGCACGCCACTGGAGGTGAGCCATATTGATCGGGATTGGGAGGCGATGCTAAAAGCCGCCAACCTGGACTATCGCGCGCGCCACGCGATGCGTCATACTCATACGACGCTACAGCTCCAAGCGGGGACGCCGATCGCACGCGTGGCGGCGGCGGCAGGCCGCTCCATCGCCGAGACGGAGAAGACGTATTACCACGGGCTGCCGAAGGCTGGCGGCGACGACGCCGAGGGGCTCGCAGGGATCTTGGCAACGGCAAACGGCTACCAGATCCGATGCAGCCGGGACAGGACATGCCGGGACACATGTGTCTTTCCCGGGGGTTTTCAGCGGCTTTCAACGGCCACGAACGGCCGCGAACCTGCGGGTCGTCGCGCAGAAATAGGCCGGAATCTGCGATTTCTGGCCGAAAGCTAGAATGGTTCCGGTCCGCTTAGGATCCGGTAGCCGCGAGGCTATGGGGGTTCGACTCCCCCCTTTCGCATTCAGAGGGCAACGGAGCGTACGGAGCCAACGGTTCAACACGGAGACACGGGGGGAACGGAGATCCTTTGATAGAAGATCTCCGTTCACGTCCGTTGCTCCGTGCCTCCGTGTGAGACCGTGTCCTCCGTCCTCTCCGTGAGCTCATGAAAACCGAATTCGTCGACATCAGCCAGACGCAGAAGCAGTTCACGGTCGAGATCCCAAGCGAGGTCGTGGACGCGCAGATCGAGCGGGTGACGCGCACCTACACGAAGGCGGCGCGCGTCCCCGGTTTTCGCCCGGGCAAGGTCCCCGCGAAGATCGTCAAGCAGCGGTTCAAGGAGCAGATCCTCCAGGACGTCGCGCGGGAGCTGGTGCCGCGCGCGGTCGACGAGGCGCTGCAGGAGCGCGGCGTCGAGCCAGTGGACTCCCCCGATGTCAAGGACTTCGCGATCGACGAAGGACGCCCGCTGAAGTTCACGGCGACGTTCGAGACGGTGCCGGAGTTCGACCCCGGAGACCTCACGTCCATCAGGGTGAAGCGGCCGCTGGCGACAGTGGCGCCCGAGGCCGCCGATCAGGTGCTCGGGCGGCTGCGCGATCGCGCAGCGCGTTACGAGCCAGTCGAAGGGCGGCCGATTGCCGAAGGCGATGCGGCGGTCGTCGACATCGAGCGTGTGGACCCAAACGGCGAACGTGACAAGCACGAGCAGGTGCCCGTCACCCTCGGTGCGCCTGCCAACCCACCCGGTTTCGACGCGAACCTGATCGGATTGGCAGCCGGGGAGACGAAAACGTTCCCGATCCATCTTCCGGAAGACTACGCCGTTCCGGAGATGGCGAACACAGATGTGACCTATACCGTGACGATCAAGGAGCTGCGTCAGCGGATCGTTCCTGAACTGGACGACGAGTTCGCGAAGGATCTCGGAGAGTTCGAAACGCTCGCCGCACTCCGCGAGCGTGTGGCCGCCGATCTCCAGCTCGAGGCGGAAGTCGCCTCCAAGCGGCAGACGAGAAGTGAGCTGCTCAAGGCGCTCTCGCAGCGCGTCACTTTCGATCTACCCGCCGTCCTCGTGGACCGCGAAATGGACCGACGCGTCGAGGAGCTCGTGCGACGGCTCATGGACCAGCAGGTCGATCCACGTCAGGCGAACATCGATTGGCCGCAATTCCGCGAATCGCAGCGAGAGCCTGCGCGCGAGGCGGTGGCCGCCGCGATGGTGCTCGACCAGATCGTCCGCCTCGAAGGCATCGTCGCCGACGAGGAGGCGATCGCCCATGAGATCGAGCACCTGGCGACACGCCTCGGCCGTACTCCCGCCGTTGTGCGGGCTCAGCTCGAGAAGGAGGGCGGCATCGCGCGCCTGGCGTCGGGCATCCGGCGCGAAAAGGCGGTCGAGCTCGCGCTGTCGCGCGCGATCACCGCTGAGGACTGACGCGTCGCAAATCGAGGAACGAGCGCTCTAAACATAGTAGACTGGCACTTCAGCCCCACTACGTGACATCCCAGCGTTTCGCGTCTATGACTGGACAGTACACAAACCAGCTCGTCCCGATGGTCGTCGAACAGACCAACCGTGGCGAACGGGCCTACGACATCTTCTCCCGGCTGTTGAAGGACAGCATCATTTTCATCGGCACGCCGATCGATGATTCGATCGCGAACCTCGCCATTGCTCAGATGCTCTTCCTGGAAGCAGAAGATCCGGACAAGGACATCATGCTGTACATCAACAGCCCCGGCGGGTCGATCACGGCCGGGCTGGCGATCTACGACACGATGCAATTCATCAAGCCGGATGTGCAGACCATCTGCATCGGGCAGGCTGCCTCGATGGCTGCCGTGCTGCTCGCGGCCGGGGCGAAGGGGAAGCGATTCTCCCTCCCGAATTCTCGGATCGTGATCCACCAGCCGCTGATGCAAGGCCTCGCCGGTCAGGCGACCGACATCGACATTGCCGCGCGGGAGATTCTGCGGATGCGCGAGCGGCTGAACGACATCCTCGTCCTCCATACCGGACAGCCGGTCAAGCGAATCCAGGAAGATACGGAACGCGACTACATCATGTCGGCCGATCAGGGGAAGGAATACGGGATAATTGATGATGTCATCCGGAAACGGGTGTAACATCGAGAAAAGGCTTTAGACTCTGGACTTTAGACGCAACTCGGCCTCGGCCACCAGGCTCCCCACCTGTCCCCTACGGACTGGCTGGGGGACGCCGGCCCAGAAGCCGATAAGCTCCTAGAGGCAAGAGCCGAAGCCAAAGAGCCCAAAGCCACATCCATGGTCAAGAAGAACGGCGAGTCAGAGATCCTTCGCTGCTCGTTTTGCAATAAGGACCAGAACGACGTCCGCAAGCTCATTGCGGGCCCGACGGTCTTTATCTGCGACGAGTGTGTTGAGGTCTGCAACGACATCATCGCGGACGACAACCGGTTCGATACCCGCGGAGTGCGCTCGGCGCTCCCGTCCCCGCCGGAGATCAAGAAGTTCCTGGACGAGTACGTGATCGGCCAGGAACGCACGAAGAAGAAGCTCGCGGTCGCGGTCTACAATCACTACAAGCGGATCGAGATCCAGAAGCAGCCGCGCAACCGCAATGACGTGGAGCTCACGAAATCCAACATCCTGCTGATCGGTCCGACCGGCACGGGCAAGACGCTCCTCGCGCAGACGCTGGCCAAGCTGCTCTCGGTCCCGTTCACCATCGTTGATGCCACCACCCTGACCGAGGCGGGTTACGTCGGCGAGGACGTCGAAAACATCATCCTCAAGCTGCTGCAGGCCGCGGGCGGCGACATCGAAAAGTGCCAGCAGGGCATCATCTACATCGACGAGGTCGATAAGATCTG
>ORMF012083052.1_pt1 | contig 33421 bp, 33 predicted proteins | sample 1779871 | NCBI WGS metagenome assembly ORMF01 (sample SAMEA104232316, study PRJEB22302) | groundwater metagenome | biome: forest; feature: aquifer; material: groundwater | place: USA | collected 2011-08-07 | depth 5.4 m | reverse complement strand
TTGCGCTTGCGGGTGATGTCGCCGCCGTAGCATTTGGCTGTGACGTTCTTGCGGTAGGGCGAGACGCGGTCGGAGGCGATGATCTTGCCTCCGATGGCGGCCTGGATCTTAACCTCGAACTGCTGCCGTTGGATCACCTCTTTGAGCTTCTCCGTCAGGAGGCGGGCACGGGGATAGGCCTTGTCTCGGTGTGTTATGAACGATAGTGCGTCAACCGGCTCGCCGTTGATGAGGATGTCGAGTTTGACGAGCTTCGACTCCTGGTATCCGCCCGGCTCGTAGTCGAAGGAGGCATAACCGCGCGTGCGGCTCTTGAGCTGGTCGAAGAAGTCCATGAGGATCTCGGAGAGGGGCAGCTTGTAGTGGAGCATGATACGATCGGGCGCAGGGTGCTCCATCTTGACGAACTCGCCCCGGCGGTCCATCGAGAGGTCCATGACGGTGCCGACGTAGGTGGATGGGATGAAGACGGTGGCATCGACGTAGGGCTCCTCGATGCTCAGGATGTACGTGGGGTTGGGGAGGTGGGCGGGATTGTCGATCTCCTCGACCTTGCCGTCTGTGCGGTTGACACGATAGACCACGGAAGGGGACGTCGCGATCAGCGATAGATCGAATTCGCGCTCCAGCCGCTCCTGGATGATCTCCATGTGGAGCAGCCCGAGGAAGCCGCACCGGTATCCGAAGCCGAGAGCCGCGGAGGTCTCGGGCTCGAAGGAAAGGGCGGCGTCGTTGAGCTGCAGCTTGAGGAGCGCCTCCTTCAGCTCCGGGTAGTCGCGGCTGTCCACGGGATAGAGGCCGCAGAAGACCATGGGTTTGGCCTTGCGGTATCCGGGGAGAGGCTCGGTCTCGGGGTGGTCGGCGTCGGTTACGGTGTCTCCCACGGTGGCGTCGCCGATCGTCTTGATGCTCGCCGTGATGAAGCCGACCTCGCCGGTCTTGAGCTCCTTCGTGACCTCCATTTTGGGCCGGAAGATGCCGACCGTGGTGACTTCGAACTCTCTTCCCGTGGCCTTGAAGCGGATGCGCTGACCGGGCCGGATGTGCCCATCGACGACACGGACATAGCAGACGACGCCCTGGTACATGTCGAAGTGGCTGTCGAAAACGAGCGCGCGGAGGGGCGATCGGGGATGTCCCTTCGGAGGCGGGATGCGGTGGATGACGTGCTCGAGGATCTCCCGGGTGCCGATCCCCTGCTTCGCGCTGGCGAGGACTGCATCGTGGGCTTCGAGGGATAGGACCTGCTCGATCTCTTCACGGACGCGCTCGGGGTCGGCGGCGGGAAGGTCGATCTTATTGATGACAGGCACAAGCTCGAGGCCGTTGCTCATCGCCAGATTAACGTTCGCGAGCGTCTGTGCCTCGACGCCCTGCGCGGCATCGACTACCAGGATGGCTCCTTCACAGGCGGCCAGGGATCGGGAGACCTCGTAGGTGAAGTCGACGTGGCCGGGGGTGTCGATGAGGTTCAGCTCGTACTCATCGCCGTCGTCGCTCTTGTAGTTGAGTCGGACGGCCGTCATCTTGATGGTAATACCGCGCTCCCGCTCGATATCCATGGTGTCCAGCGCCTGGTCCTGCATATCCCGGTCGGAGATCGCTCCGGTCAACTGCAGGATGCGGTCGGCGAGCGTGGACTTCCCATGGTCCACGTGGGCGATGATGCAGAAGTTGCGGATATGGTCCTGGCGGTAGTCGGTCAAGGTGATAGTTAGTGGTTAATGGTTAATGGTCAATCAGGCATAAAGAGGGGCGTCCGCGATGGACGCCCTCTTGAGCGGAGTTAGTCACGGCTGTCAACCGTTTGTATTATAGCAGGACCCGGGAACAGGCGGATTAGTCAAACAATCGTGGGATGTCTCGTGCTCCGTGGATCACTCGGTGAATCTCGATGTCCGGGCCATCGAGACGGTACAAAATGACGTATTTGTTCGAAACAAAGCTTCGAATACCTACTGCTAACTCTTCCCGGGCGCGTCCCATCATTGGAAATTGAGCGAGCCGGTCTAGTTTCTCGGTAATGTCATCGATGATCTTATCGGCTGCGCGCACGTCGTCCGCCGCGATGTAAGTCCAAATCTCAAGCAAATCGGTATGCGCGTCCCGGGAGAGCCGATAACGGCCCATTAGGATTTCTTCGCCGCTTGTTTCGCCAAGCGCTTCCGTGCCTCGGCCTTTATGATTTCGCCCAGCTCGCGCGAGGAAGAGTACGTTGTAAACTCTCCACGGTCGAACTGCTCCGATGCCGCCGCAATGTCCCGTCTCAAGGCTTCGAGTATCTCCGCGTCACGTTGTTCTAGAAGTCGCAAGGCCTCACGAACGACATCTCCTGGGGATTCATATGCCCCGGTCGATACCTTTTCCTTTACTAACTTCTCCATCTCTGGACTCAGGTTAATGGACATCGCCCGTCGTTTCTCACACGTAGTCAAGTCCCATTTTACGTCAGGAGCTCATTGGAGTCAAGTCCAATCCCGCCAGTCCAATCCCGCCATTACCTTAACAATGCACTCATCCTAAGATATCGCTTCGGCGACCGATATCGCCAGCCCGTCGGGATCCAGGTACTGGGCGAGACGCGCGCCGAAGGTATCCATCGGTTCTTGAACGCATTTCACGCCTTTTTCTACCATCCGCTTGTGGAATTCGTCGAGATTTGGAACACTGAGGCCGGGGCGGCATTGTCCGGCGGCCTCCCGATCAAGATCGTCCATTTCAGTACGGGAGCCCTTGCTGGCGTGGAGGGCCAAGGTCGCCCCATCGGTGGCGAATTCGGTCCATCCTGGTGACTCGAACTTCAGGGGCAGTCCAAGAACGTCGCGGTAAAAGGCAGTCGATCGCGACATGTCACTTACGAACACGATCACATAATTCACGCGCACTCGTTGGCCTCGTTCATTCTGGACGGCACGTCAAACATGCACCGCGCGAAGGTCAATCTTCTCCCGGTTCCATTCTCCCAGGCCAAGCGCGCCGGCGATTTCAACATGCTCCGGCTGGCGATGGACGAAGGTGCTGAACCGGTCGGGCAGGTCTTCCACCAGCTTCTTCATTCCGACCGCCATCCGCTTCGCGTCGATCACTTCCCAGCCGATGTGATCGAGCGCGACCGGGTCGGTGGCGAAGTAGAGCGTGCGGTGTTCCCACACGAACTCGGGCCGCGCGCTTGGTCCGCCATGATAGAGACCCTTTACGCCATCCAGGATGTGAAGCACCGCCTTGTTCCGAATGATCGGCATCTGGACGACCGCGGGTATGAACGAGTTGCACGCGTTCAGGCTCGTCGTGCCATGGCTGCGGCAGACGTTGTTCACGAGACCGTGAGACATGTTCTTCAGCGCCAGCGTGACACCCGCGGACTGATGGTCTTTTAGAACCGGCAAGTTGATGAGCTTATTGACCTGCTTGGTAATAAATAGAGAAGCGTGCGACCTGCGCGCCTTCGGATTCTCCACGCTGAAGCCGGGCAGCGTGAGCGGCAGATCGATGAAGTGATCGGGATCGTACCCTTTGATGTCCTGCTGCACGCCGTCGTAGTCTTCGCAGGCCGAAGAAGTCCGGACGCCCTCCGGGAGCCACTTGTCGAAGCCGGCTCCGAAGAACTGTGCACGATAACGGTCATAGACCACGATGTCTTTGCGCTTCAAACCCGCGGCTTCGAGACCCGCGATTATTTCCCGTACTACGGTTCCATCTGAGATCACATGCGGCTGGCCGACCGGGTTCACCTTTATTCCGACTACATCTCCCGGTTCGAAAAACCTCTTCCAGGCTTCCACCCAACCGTCGGCGCCGGTAAGCTCGGTCATGCCCCGTCGCATCATCTTCTTGATGGATTCCGGTTGATAAGTTCCTGAAAGGATCGCAGTCGGACACTCGACGGCGGCAACGCGGCCCCGGTATGGGCCGGGCATCGCCAGTTTCGACGGGGAACTCTTCGAGCTGGTCTTTACCGGCACCGGCTTTTGCGGCTGCAAACCGACCATGGCGGCGAACCCGCCGCCCATCGATTTCAGACACATCCGACGTGTAATCATGGCTGCCTCCTGACTGTCTGGCATTGACTCAAGCGTCAACGGAGGAGTTCCATAACCGGCTGATAAATCCTGCATAATTAGCGATATGTTATCCCGAAGACGGACTTACAAGTAGAAGAGCATGATTTGGATACGCGGCTTACTGCCTGTTTTGCCTTTGGCCGGTTTGCTAGTCAGCGCCTCTCGCGCGAACCACGGACCGACCCATCAGACCAGGCCCCACACAAATCTCGCGCCGCAGAGGGTAGCGCTGTGGCAATTCGCGGAACGGTATTGTATCGCCTGCCACAGCGCCGCCAACAAGACTGCGGGGCTGGCGCTCGACGTACTCATTAAGCAGTCAATCGGTCACCATTCGGAGGTCTGGGAGCGAGTAGTCCGCAAGCTTCGCGGGCGCCAGATGCCGCCGGTCGGGCAAAAGCGTCCGGACGAGCGCAGCTACGATGCCGTGTCCTCGTGGCTGGAAACCGAGCTTGATCGGGCCGCGTCGGCCCACCCTGATCCGGGCCGCACGGAGACGTTTCGGCGGTTGACCGCGACCGAGTATCGAAATGCCATTCGCGATCTCCTGGCGCTGGAGATCGACGCCGCCCTTCTGCCGCGCGACCCCGCCAGCAACAAGTTCGACAACGTGGCGGTAGGCGACCTATCGCCGACTCTGATGGACCGCTATGTCTCCGCGGCGCAAAAGATCAGCCGCCTGGCCGTGGGATCGCCGGGGCGGTCTCCAGGCGGCGACACGTTTCGGCTGCCGGCGGACCGCACGCAGGAGGATCACGTCCCCGGACTGCCTATCGGCACACGCGGCGGGACGCTGATCCGCTACACGTTCCCCTTGACCGGCGAGTACGAAGTCACTGTCCGGCTGAGTCGCGATCGTAACGAAGAAGTGGAAGGGCTGCACGAGCCGCACGAGCTGGAGCTGCTGCTGGATCGCGAGCGGCTCGGCCTGTTCGCCATCCGACCGCCGCGTGCCGGCGAAGGGCACTCGGGGGTCGACCAGCATCTGAAGCAGCGTATCACGGTGGCCGCCGGCCCGCACCAGTTGGGCGTCACATTCTTGAAGAAACCGTCAGAGCTGCTGACCACCAAGCGTCAGCCGTACGAGGCACACTTCAACCTGCACCGTCATCCACGGATATCGCCGGCGGTCTATCAAGTGTCGATTACGGGACAGTACGTCGTGACGGGTCCGGGCGACACGCCCAGCCGCCGCGCCATATTCTCGTCGTCGTCCTCGTCCTCGGCAGTTCCGGGAACCGACGAGGATCGCGCCCGGCAGATCCTCTCCCGACTGATGCGGAGGGCGTACCGGCGCCCAGTGACCGCGGAAGATCTAAAGACGCCCATGCGGTTCTTCCGACAGGCCCGCGCCGAGGGCGGATTCGACGCCGCCATCGAAACGGCGCTAAGCGCGATCCTGGTCTCCCCGAGCTTCCTGTTCCGCATCGAGCGCGATCCGACGAGTGTTCCGCCGAAGATCGCCTATGCCGTTAGCGATGTGGAGCTCGCATCCCGGATCTCGTTCTTCATTTGGAGCAGCATCCCCGACGACGAGCTGCTGGATCTGGCTGAACGGAAGCAGCTCCACCGACCGGAGGTTCTGACCGTGCAGGCAAAACGGATGCTGGCCGATCCGCGGTCGAGCGCGCTGGTCACCAACTTCGCCGAGCAGTGGCTGCACCTGCGCAATCTGGATTCGGCGACTCCGGACGTGCGCCTGTTCCCGGACTTCGACGACAACCTGCGGCAGGCGTTCCGCCAGGAAACGGAGCTCTTTTTCGCGAGCATCATGCGCGAGAACCGCAGCGTACTCGATCTGCTGACCGCCAACTACACCTACCTCAACGAGCGCCTGGCCAAGCACTACGGCATTCCCTACGTCTACGGGAGCCGCTTCCGCCGGGTGGCGCTGGACAAGGACAGCAAGCGGGGCGGGCTGCTGCGGCAAGGGAGCATTCTGACGGTCACGTCCTATGCCACGCGCACGTCGCCGGTGATCCGCGGCAAATGGGTCCTGGAAAACCTGCTCGGAACGCCCCCGCCTCCGCCGCTGCCGAACGTGCCGGCGCTGAAGGACAATACCGTGGCGGCCAATCTGACGGTGCGCGAGCGGCTCGCCGAACACCGCAAGAACCCCGCGTGCATGAGCTGCCACAGCGTGATCGATCCGGTCGGTTTCTCACTGGAGAATTTCGACGCGATCGGCCGCTGGGGGGAGGTGGAAGAGGGCAAGCCGGTCGACGCGACCGGCGGCCTGCTGGGCGGCACCCCATTCGAAGGCGTGACCGGGCTGGAACAGGCGATGCGAAAGCGCCCCGACCTTTTCGTCCGCACCCTGTCGGAAAGCCTTCTGATGTTCGGCCTGGGCCGCGTCATCGACGAACACGACGCCCCCGCGATCCGAAAAGTCGTCCGTGGGGCGAAGGCCGAGAACTACCAGTTCTCGTCATTCGTTGTGGGCATAGTGAACAGCGTTCCGTTTCGGATGAGGAGGATGCAGTGAGTACGGCTCACCCAATATACGCGTCACTGGCGAAAGCGCTCAAATCGCAAATTAGGCTTCCACGTCACAGATAGGGCGGGCCAGGATTTGGGCAGTATAATGTATCTGTTGGCTGAATATCGATCCATGGGAATGGAGGTCCGGAGCATGAACGCCGCAGTTTGGAGGCCCGAGTATACGGAGAGGGCGCAAGAGTTCTGGCGCTTATATCAGCAGGAACACGATGTATCCGGGCTGCAAGGCAAGGTCGCGGCGATCGACCCTGAAAGCGGGCGCATATGGATCGGAAACTCCGGGTTGGAGGTGGCCCGGGAAGTTAGGGAGGATGGCCTCCAAACTCCCGTGTGGCTGGTAACGATCGGCCACGATTATTTTGTGCGTAAGGGTCTGGTTGGAGCGAGAATGAGGAGAATGCAATGATCGTTACCAAAAAAGCATTGTCGCGCAGGACGTTTTTGCGGGGCATTGGGACCACTCTGGCGCTGCCGCTGCTCGATGCGATGATTCCTCCGCTGACCGCGATGGCTGATACGCCGGCCGATCCCGCGCGCCTGCGCCGGCTCGGGTTCGTCTTCATGCCGATGGGGTCCGACATTACGCGGTGGACGCCGCCCGGCGCACGTACACTCGACCGCCTGTCGCCCAGTCTCAGCCCTCTGGAGCGGGTCAAGGACCACGTCACGGTGATCTCCAATCTGGAGCTGCTCAACGCCTACCCGGGCACGCACTCTTCATCCAACTCCGCCTTTCTGAGCGCCGCCAAAGCCAAGCACACGGAGAGCACCGACTACTTCCTGGGCACCACGGTCGATCAGATCGCCGCCAAACAGATCGGCCGGGAGACGCAATTGCCGTCGCTAGAGCTGGCGATGGACCTGCTCGCGACCGTCGGCCAGTGCGACAACGGCTTTGCCTGCGTGTATCAGAACAACCTGTCGTGGTCGTCGCCCACAACGCCGCTGCCGGCGGAAGCGCATCCGCGCATCGTCTTCGAGCGGCTGTTCGGCGAGGGAGGCAGTCTGGCCGAACGGCGCGCGGCGCTGAAGAAGCGGGCGAGTCTGCTGGATGCCGTGAGCGAGGATTTCGCCCGTCTGAAGCGTGATCTCGGGCCCGCCGACCGCGCACGGGTTGCGGGATACCTGGAGTCCATTCGCGAAGTCGAGCGGCGCATCCGGAAGGCGGAAGTCGACGCGAAGCAGAACGAGCTGCCCGACCTGGATCGGCCAATGGGAGTGCCTGCGGCGTATGCGGACCACGCGCGGCTGATGTTCGACCTGCAGGTGCTGGCGCTGCAGGGCGATATCACCCGCGTGATCACGTTCCAGCTCGCGCGGGAGACCAGCAACCGCACTTATCCAGAGATCGGCGTTCCCGATCCGCACCATCCGCTGACGCACCACGGCAACGACCCGGACAAGATCGCCCGCATGGCCAAGATCAATCAGCACCACGTATCGCTTTTTGCCTACTTCCTGGAGCGGCTGAAAGCGACGCCCGAGGGCGATGGCTCGCTGCTGGACCATTCCTTGGTGCTGTACGGCAGCGGGATGGGCAACCCGAACGTCCACGACCACACGAACCTTCCGATCATCGTGGCGGGCGGCGCCGCGGGCGGAATGAAGGGGGGGGGGGACATCAAGTACGACCAGCCGGCCCCGCTGGCGAACCTGCATCTGACTCTGCTCGACAAGGTCGGGGTTCGGTTGGACAGGTTTGGGGATAGTAACGGGAAGGTCAAGGAGTTGATTGAGCCGTTGTCGGTTTAGTGGAACCGAGACAAACGACAGTTCATCCACGTCGTCTTCCGGAGGACAGTTAACTATTAATCGCCGAGACTTCCTTGTTAGCACCGCGGCCTCGATTTGGACAGTGCGAGCTGCCGCGCAGGACCTGCAGGAGCCCGTGCCAACCCGCACGCGCGAGGTTGAGAGCGTGGACATCTCGCCGGACGGCCGCCTCGTCGCGGCGGGATACAAGGAGTGCCGCCTCTGCTTGTGGGACCGACAGACCGGCCGGCAGCTGTGGTTCCGCGACGTGGACCATTCCGGCATGCCGAGTGTGCGGTTCTCGCCGAATGGCCGACTCGTTGCGTGCTCCACCGTCTCTTTTGATGATCCTTCGAGGTATATCGTTGCCGATGCCGCCACGGGCCGAATGCGCACGATGCCGGAGGGAATGACCATCCATGACGCGCAGCTCTGCTGGGCAGCCAACGATGATCGCCTTCACGCTGTGGGGCGGTATTCCGACAACCTCGGCGACGAGTCGCGGAGTGTAATCAAGGTCTGTACAGTTGTGCCGGGATCGCCGGAATTCACGCAAGAGGTCATCTGCAAAGGTGATTTCGGCCATATTCATTTCGCCCGGGCAGCGCGTTACGCTGTTCTGGCCCACGACGGATCCCTCATCCAATGGAGTGTGTCCGAGAAGAGAGAGTTGAGCCGGGTACGCTACCAATCGACTTCGAATGGCTATTGCAGCGCGGTGTCAGCAGATGGGAGCCTGTATGCGGAGGCGGGCGACGTGCGAGAGCGTCAGCTCGGCGTGGCGGAGGTCTTCGAGACGAGCACGGGGCGGCGCGTCACACACGTCGCGGCCGAAGGGCACTGGGTGCGGGCGGTCGCCTTCTCGCCGGATTCGCGATGCATCGCCACCGGCGCGGGCAACCGTTCGGTACGTGTGTGGGACATCGATACGGGCCGCGTCATCTGGGCGAAACAGGCGCATACGAACACGGTTCGCGCCATTCGATTCAGCGCCGACGGCAGGCTTCTTGTAAGCGGCAGCGGTGGTCCTGGCAACCCCGACGACGGTGGTAAGCGGCCACCCGAGGGAGAGGTGATCGTTTGGGACGCGGCTACCGGCCAGTCTCTCAATACCTTCCGCGACGTCGCGCCAGACCCGCAGTCCCCGCTAGCGAACCTGCATGTGACCAGTAACCATCGCCAAGAACGGGATCGGCGCTCTTGCCGGGTCGGTCTCCGATATGGAGAACGGATGGTACAATGGTATCATCCGGTACGGTAAGGGGTCTGCTATGAGAAAGATCGTCAAAGAGAGCGAGATTGTCCAGGTGAAGCGGCCCAAGACGGCTGCGCTCACGGAGGAGGAGATTCTCAAGCGGATGGCATCGTTCGACGAACGGAAGGAGCAGATCATTGCCGCTGTCCGAAAAGGCAAGGGTTGAGGTCTACATACCCGACCTGCCATTCCCCGCCTACCTGAACCTCCTCGAAACGCTCCAACAAGAATTCACATATACCTTCGGCGGATGTACGCTCATCCAGGGCCTTCATGGCAGCTATCTTTCCGATGCTGGGTACCCTGTGGAGGATCGTATCAACGTTCTCTACACGGACGCATCGATCCGGTTTGATCGAAACCTCGATGCCATTGCTCTTTTCACGGACAAAGCGCGCCAGACCACTGCGGAAGCGCTGGATGAAGAGACCGTCCTGGTGACTGCGTCGAAGGTTTACCATTCCACCCGATAATGTTCGAACATAAACAATCTGCAATCAATCAAGTCGTCCCTATTCTGCTGATAATCGCCTCCCTGGCATGTGGGGACCGGGCCGGCACCCCGCTGGCAGATGCCGTGGAGAAGCAAGACCACCGGCGCATCCAGTCCCTGCTCAAGCAAGGCGCCAATGTGAACGCGGCACAGGTTGACGGCATGACCGCGCTGCACTGGGCCGCCCACTACGACGATCTGGCGACCGCCAGGCTGCTGCTTGCCGCGCATGCCAAAGTTGACGCCGCCAACCGCTACGGAGTAAAGCCGCTCTCACTCGCATGCACGACCGGCGACACGGACCTGGTCGAGCTGCTGCTGCGGGCCGGGGCGGACCCGAACACCGCTTTGCCCGGCGGGGAGACCGCGCTCATGACCGCCGCGCGCACCGGCAAATCTGGACCGGTCAAGGCGCTGCTTGCGCGCAAAGCTGACTTCAACGCGAAGGAGCGCAGCGGGCAGACCGCGATCATGTGGGGGGCGTCGGAGGGGCACGCCGAAATTGTTCAGCTCCTGATCGTGGCCGGCGCCGACTTCCGCACGCCCCTGCCCTCGGGCTTCACGCCCCTCTTTTTCGCCGCGCGGGAGGGACGCAGAGAGGTCGTGAAAGTCCTGCTGAAAGCAGGCGTCAACGTGGATGAAGTCATGCAGCCCCATCGGCCCGGAGGTAAGAATCCGCGGAAAGGAATGAGCCCGCTCCTCCTGGCGGTGGAAAACGGCCATTTCGAGCTGGCGGTAGATCTGCTAAAAGCCGGCGCCGACCCGAACGACCAGCGCTCCGGATACACCGCGCTGCACGCGATAACCTGGGTACGCCGGACAAAATCCGGCGACGACCCCGACGGCGATCCGCCTCCCAACGGTTCCGGCACGATGAGCAGCCTGCAGTTCGTCCGGGAGCTCGTCGGTCGCGGCGCCAGAGTGAACGAGCGGCTCCAGCAAGGAGCGTCCGGTCGCGCGAGGCTAAATGAGACCGGCGCGACGGCGTTCCTATTTGCTGCCCACACCGCCGACGTTGCGCTGATGCGGCTGCTTGTGGAGCTGGGCGCCGACCCGAAGATTCCCAATGCCGACAACTGCCCGCCGCTGCTGGCGGCCACGGGCATCGGAATCATGGCGCCGGGTGAGGAGCCTGGTACGGACGAGGAGGTCGTAGAGGCCGTGAAGTATCTGCTGCAGCTCGGCGCGGATGTAAACGCGGTGGACAACAACGGCGAGACCGCGATGCATGGCGCGGCCTATCGAAATGCTCCCAAAGTCGCTGCTTTCCTGGCCCAACATGGCGCGGACATCAAGACCTGGAACCGCGTGAACAAGTATGGCTGGACCCCTCTTCTGATCGCGGAGGGTCACCGTGTCGGCAACTTCAAAGTTGCCCCCGAGACCATCACAGAGATAAAGCGAATCATGGTCGCCAGCGGGGTGACCCCGCCGGAACGCTCTCCGGTCAAGACGAACAATGAAGAGTATGTGGATGAGAAGAAGAAGACAGAGAAAAAGCCTCCGCAGCAAGATGGGAATCTAACCAGTGAGAGCGTTCAAGCGATAGCCGGGATTCTTAATAGCAAGTTCAGTTGTGCCGTACTTGCTCTGACTCAATTGCAGTAACCTAACTGCGATAGAACCATGACACTATGACACAAGAGGAATCGCCTCCATTACGAATTCAAGAAGGAGCCAAATCCGCTCTTAACAAGGCGGAAAACGCTTGGCGGCGAACACTGAACTCACTAAACAACCTGCGCCGCGAACGGCTTCGGACCAAGGGAGTATTGACGGATGCGGAGCTAGACGCCGAACGAGCTTATGATCTCGCTACGACGCGCTTGGAAGCAGCGAGAGAACATTGGCGCTTCATTCAGTGCACCGTAGTCAATCCAAAAGCTCGACACAGCAGCGACAGACGAACGGCGGGGTTGCATAAAGACATGATTGGGACGAGCGACGATTTCGACGAACCGCTTGGGGATGAATTCTGGCTGGGTGATCGATGAGGAATGGTCGGACCACATCTGGGTTCGGTATAATCATCACTGAGTGTAGGACGATCAACATACAAAAACAGCAATTCTATGTCCGCGACGACTCAGACGACTAAACTCAATAAGTACATATTGCTCCGCAATCTCGTCGTGTGGCAAGATCCCGACCGAATGAGTGGAGCACCATGCTTCGCGGGAACTCGCGTTCCCATAAGGACCCTATTCGACTACCTCGAGGGCGGCGACAGTCTGAACGAATTCCTCGATTCATTTCCTGGAGTCACCAGAGAGCAGGCCCTGAGTGCGCTGCGTCTCGGCAAGGAACAGCTCCTGCCAGACACCAATCCGTCGTGAAGGTCCTACTGGATCATTGCGTTTCCGCGCCCGCTCAGGAGACACCTTCCGGGAAATGAAGTTCACACGGCGTATGAGCGAGGCTGGTCAGCTCTTACGAATGGCGAACTTCTTTCTGTGGCCGAGGCAGACGGTTTCGAGGTCTTATTGTCAACTGACCGAAACATTCGACATCAATTGAACATTTCCGGCCGCAGAATAGCAGTCCTCATTCTCGGCGCGACAAGCAACCGCGTGTCCGATCTACTGCCGCTGATGCCCCTCGCTGTTCAAGCGCTTGCGGTCATTCAACCCGGACTATTCGTTGAAGTGAAACTGCCGGACATGCCGTGAACACAACCGACACAAATATGCCGGAGATCATAAAGGCCCAAAGAGAGCTCGACGCGGGTCTTGCCGAAAACGCTGACGCACTGGAAACTACCCCACCGATTGAGCGATCACCCGATCGCCTCGTTTCCCTCGACGCGTTCCGCGGAACGATCATGCTGCTCATGGCTTCCAGCGGATTCGGCATTCCACAGGTCGCAAAGCATTTCTCGGGCAGCGCGGTGTGGGCGTTTCTCGGGTACGAGTTCGAGCACCCGCCGTGGGCGGGGTTTTCGCTCTGGGATATCATCCAGCCCTCGTTCATGTTTATGGTCGGAGTGGCAGTGCCGTGGTCGGTTGCGAACCGGATTGCGCGGGGTCAGAGCTTCTCTCAGATGATTCGCCACGCGATGTTGAGGGCATTGCTGCTCGTGCTGCTCTCGATCTTTCTGCAGTCCACGTGGAGCAAGCAGACCGATTGGTCGTTCACGAACGTGCTAGCGCAGATCGGTCTTGGGTATCCGTTCCTCTTCCTGCTGGCGTTTGCAAGCCCGCGGAAGCAGTGGCTGACCGCATTCGCCATCCTTTTCTTCTATTGGTTGCTGTTCGCCCTTTATCCGCTCCCCGGCCCCGGCAGATTCGATTCGCTCGGCAGCATCAGCCCGCCTCACCAAGTCGTGTTTGCCGACCACTGGTCGAAGAACTGGAGCCCTGCGGCGCGCTTCGATGAGTGGTTCCTCAACCTCTTTCCCCGTGAGAAGCCGTTCACCGAGCAGAGCGGCGGATACCTCACACTGAACTTTATCCCGTCGTTGGCGACGATGATCTTCGGACTGATCGCGGGACGGGTGCTCCGGGACGAGGGCGCAATCACCGAGAAGCTCCGGCGGCTGGTCAAGGCAGGAATCGCCGGGATCGTCCTCGGCCTAGCATTGCATTGGTCCGGGCTATGTCCAATCGTCAAACGGATCTGGACTCCGAGCTGGACGTTGGTCAGCGGCGGCGTGGTCGTGCTGATTCTTGCGGGGTTCGTCGCAGTGATCGACTGGCGCGGTAAGAAGAAATGGGCCTTCCCCTTGGTGGTCGCCGGTTTGAACCCGATCACACTCTATGTCATGTGGCAGATCATGGCCGGCGGGGTTCGCGGGCGGATCAAAATCCACTTCGGGCAGCAAGTTTTCGAGAGCTTCGGGGCGACCTACGCTCCTATGCTCGAGCGAATCTCGGTACTGATCGTGTTCTGGGTGATACTGTACTGGATGTATCGGAGGAAAATCTTTATTCGAATCTGAATGAGGATGGCGGAGAGGGCGGGATTCGAACCCGCGAGGCTCATCACCTACTCGTTTTCAAGACGAGGTCCATAAACCACTCGGACACCTCTCCGCGGCTGGCTTAGTATATCGACTGGACACCCATTCGTCAATCCCAAAAGGAGACATTAGAAATGGCTTCTATGACCCGAAGGTCCATGATTCATAACACAGCGCGTGCTGCGGCGGCTGGTGCGGCCTCGACACTGCTCCCCGCACGCGCTTTGGCAAGTGATCCTCCTAAGCGTGCAGGCGGGCCCCACCTGCGGGTAGGCTGCTGCGCTTATTCTTATCGGGACCACTTGACCGGCAAGAAGAAGCCGGAAATGACCATGGAGGACTTCCTCAACCGCGTTGCTGAGATCGGGATCGATGGCGTGGAGCTGACATCTTACTACTTCCCACCCGACGTAAAACCGGACTATGTCCGCAAGATTGCCAAACGGTGTTTCCTTCTTGGATTGGACGTTAACGGAACGGCCATCGGCAACCGGTTCACGCTTCCGCCGGGGGATGAACGGGATGCCCAGATCGCGCTCGTAAAGACCTGGATCGACTATGCGGTCGATATGGGGGCCCCATCGGCCCGGATCTTCGCCGGCGCGATGCCGAAGGACAAGCCGGAAGAAGAGGTCTTCAAGTGGGTCGTCGACTGCATCGAGCGGTGCTGCGACTATGCGGCGTCAAAAGGCGTTATGCTCGCACTGGAGAACCATGGCGGCATCGTAGCCGACGCCGACGGAATCCTCAAGATTCTGAAGGCCGTCAACTCGGAATGGTTCGGGATGAAGTGGGACTCCGGCAACTTCCACACGGCCGATCCCTATACCGACCTCACGCGGACAGCCCCATACGCGGTCACGACCCACATCAAGACAGAAATGTTTCCCGGCAATAAGAAGCAGGACGCCGATCTGGCGCGCGTTGTCAAAATCCTGAAGGACGCGAACTACCGCGGATATCTCCACCTCGAATACGAGGCAGCGGAAGATCCCATGGTCGCGGTGCCGCGAGCGCTCAAGACGCTGATGCAGCTAACGGCGTAGCGGGTCCGCACCGACGACTCCCACCGCCTTGTTCGCTTCGTTGAGCACGTTTTGATCGTTGACACGGTTATCCTGAAGTGTCTGTATGTCCGTCTGGGCGGTTGCTCCAGGCGCGGCCTGCCGAACGGGTGCGCCGCCGCCATAAAGCGAAGGCTGGGTACTGTTACCGGCGGCAAGTTTTGGCTGATTGACTTCTGCTTCGCAGCCGGAAATGAACAGCGTCAACGCCGATAAGGCCGCCCACCCCAGATTACGCAATATCCTGTTTCGCATGATAATTTCTCCGCGTTGCTCCGACATCGCGTCAGTTTCGGTTCTTTAGGTTATTATCGGCTGTTCCGGACGCCGCCCTGTAGCGGCAGGCCACGGCCATTTCATGTCTCACCGGCCAAACCCCCATGCTATAATATATGCCCTGCATCCCGGAACGAATCCATGATCATCATACTCCTTCCGTCCTCATCCGATGCGCACATCGAGGAGCTGACCGACATCCTCAAGGCGCGCGGTCTCGGCGTTCACCTCTCGCGCGGCGCCGAAACGACGATCGTAGGCGCCATCGGCGCGCTTGACGAGGAGAAAGGCGCGCTCGCCGAGCAGCTCCAGGCGCTCGCCTATGTCGACCGGGTCGTTGCCATTTCAAAGCCATACAAGGTCGTCGGGCGCGCCTTCCGTCCCGAAGGAACGGTCGTCGAAGTGCGCAGCGTCAAGATCGGCGGTGAACGCCTTTGTGTCATGGCCGGCCCCTGTACCGTCGAATCCCCCAAAATGCTCTTCGATACCGCCCGGTTCGTCAAGGACAATGGAGCGCACATCCTCCGCGGCGGGGCGTTCAAACCCTCCACTTCACCCTACAGCTTCCACGGCATGGGCGAGGAGGGTCTCCGGCTGCTTGCGGAAGCCCGGGATCAAACCGGTCTTCCGATTATCACGGAGGTCATGGACACACGCGATGTCGAGCTCGTCGTACGCTACGCGGATATGCTCCAGGTCGGCACCCGGAACATGACGAACTTCTCGCTTCTGCGCGAGATCGGGGACTGCCGTACTCCTGTTATGCTGAAGCGGGGATGGGCAAGCACGATCGAAGAGTGGCTGCAGGCTGCGGAGTACATAGCCTCCCGCGGCAACTATGAGATCGTTCTCTGCGAGCGCGGCATTCGCAGCTTCGAAACCTATACCCGGAATACGTTTGACATTAACGCAATCCCAGCGGTGAAGGAGCTTTCGCATCTCCCAATCATCGCCGATCCCGCGCACGGTACAGGCAAGCGCAGCCTGGTAAACGCCGTCGCGCGAGGAGCGGTCGCCGCCGGGGCGGACGGAGTAATGATCGAAGTCCATCCCACGCCTGAGAAAGCCCTCAAGGACGGCAACCAATCTCTTCGATTTGAGAGCTTTTCCGAGCTCATGCATGACCTCGCACTGGTCGCACAGGCGGTTGGGCGCTCCATCTAGGTCAATGCCGTCAGACGCGACCATCCCGTCCGATCCGCTTGCGCTCCGACGCGTTGCAATTCTGGGACTTGGGTTGATCGGCGGGTCGATCGGACAAGCGCTGTACGCTCAGTCGGCCGGTACTAGGGTGACCGGTTGGGATCCAGACGATTCCACCGTGAACATTGCCGCAGAGATAGGCGCAATTCAAAGTTCTGCTGATGGGCCGGAAGAAGCTGTATCGGGAGCCAATCTCGTCGTTCTCTGCGCCCCGGTCGAGAGAGTCATTCCACTGCTGCGGCAGATCGCGCCAAATCTGGAGCCATCGACGGTCGTAACGGATGTGGGCAGCACCAAGGCTCGCATCGTCCGAGAGGCGGAGCAGATCATTGGTGGACGCTTCGTCGGCGGTCATCCGATGGCGGGATCGGAATCATCGGGAATTCACGCTGCTTCGCCGGATTTATTTAGCGGAGCAAGCTGGGCAGTTACTCCAACTCCCGCCACCGATCGTTTGGCCGTCGACCTGGCTGCGAATCTGATCACGACATGTAAGGCGCACGTTTTCCACTGCTCGCCGGAAGATCACGACCTGTTCGTCGCCTACTTCAGTCATCTCCCCCACATTCTCTCCTTTGGCCTGGCCAAGACTGCTTTTCAGGGGCCCTCGCGAAATGGAGCAGACCTCGCCGCGGGCAGCTTCCGCGACGGGACCCGCGTGGCGATGAGCGATCCGGAACGATGGACCGAGATCTTGATGGATAACAGGGCGGAATCTGCGGAGGCGCTGGGGAACTTCCTCTCCTGGTGCGCCCGAGTGCGGAGCGCCCTGGTACGCGGAGATCGGAATGCATTGTCGAACCTGCTGTCCGACGCGCATTTCGCCCGGAAACAGATGGTCAAATGACCGATCCGCTGCCCATTCACCCCGTAACGGGTCCGATCGATGCCACGGTCGAGCTGCCGGGATCAAAGAGCATTACCAACCGGGCATTGATCCTGGCGGCTCTTGCGGACGGGACCTCTCGGCTTGAGGACGCACTGTTCTCCGACGACACTCGGTATATGGCGGAGTCTCTGAACCGGCTGGGGATTCCAGTCGAAGCCGACGAGGAGGCGCACTCCTTCGCGGTACATGGTCAGAGTGGGACAATCCCCGCGACGAAAGCGGACCTTTACGTGGGCAATTCCGGCACGAGCGCTAGGTTCTTGACTGCGCTCGTAGTCCTTGGGCAAGGGACTTACCGAATTGATGGCAACAAACGCATGCGCGAGCGGCCGATTCGAGATCTTCTCGATTCACTTCGTCTGTTTGGTGTCGATGCAACGGACGAACTCGGAACCGGATCTCCGCCGATCGTCGTCCAGGCACACGGTTTTGCGGGTGGCCGCACTCGCATACGAGGCGACGTGTCCAGCCAGTACCTCTCGGGACTGTTGATGGTCGCGCCGTTGTCTTCGAATGGAGTAGAAATCAAGATTGACGGCGACTTGTACTCAATTCCATATGTAATCATTACGCTTCGAATGATGAACGGATGGGGAGCCGTATTTAAGCGCGACGCATTCCAGCGTTTCATCATTCCGGCCAACCAGACCTATCAAGCCCAGACATATGCGATTGAACCAGATGCTTCTGCGGCGTCCTATTTCTTTGCAGCCGCCGCCGTTACTGGCGGGCGTATGGTAATTCGCGGACTAGGAAAGGACTCCATGCAGGGCGACATGGGCTTCCTGAACATTCTCTCCGCAATGGGGTGCCGAATATCGCGCGGAGTCAATGCGGTCGAGGTGATAGGACCGAGCCAACTGAACGGCCTTGACGTCACGATGAACGACATATCAGATACTGTGATGACACTTGCGGCGATAGCCCCATTCGCGGATTCACCGATCAATATCAGCGGAATCGAACATATCCGGTTCAAAGAGACCGATCGAATCTCGGCCGTTACAAACGAACTGAGAAGAATCGGCGTTCGAGTTGATGAGCGACCAGATGGTCTGAAGATTTACCCCGCAAAGGACATCCAACCTGCGGAGATCGAAACGTACGACGACCACCGAATGGCGATGAGCTTCGCGATCACGGGGCTGAAAGCCCCTGGAATCTCCATCAAGAATCCGGGATGCGTGAGTAAGACATTCCCGAATTTCTGGCAAAAACTCGAACAGATAAGGAGCGACCGGGATTAACTCGTGCGAAAACTGACGATCGCGATCGACGGCCCATCCGGAGCGGGGAAAAGCACGGTAGCGCGGCGAGTGGCATCGGAACTGGGATATACGTACATCGACACGGGAGCGATGTATCGAGCCGTCGCCTGGCATGGCCTGAAAGCCGAGGTACCGCTTGAGGATACTGACGCAACTGTTCGTCTGGCCCTCGAAACACCCATTTGTTTCCAATCTGGACCCGATGGATTGCAGCGTGTCTTCGTTGGAGGGGAAGATGTTACGGACGCGATACGGTCACCGGAAGTGACCCGGCTCTCGTCGCCGGTTTCGGCGATTCCCGAGGTCCGCCGGATACTCGTAGCCCAGCAGCAAGCGATGGGCGCGAATGGCGGTGTGGTGATGGAGGGCCGGGACATCGGGACCGTGGTCTTTCCGGATGCCGAAGTAAAAGTTTTTCTGACCGCCTCGGAGGAAGAACGCGCGCGGCGCAGGTGGCTGGAACGAACTTCGAAAGGCGAAGATGTAACGGTGGAGCAGATCCTTCTGGCCCAGCGTGAACGGGACTTACGTGACAGCTCCAGATCAGACTCTCCGCTTCGCCCCGCCGCGGACTCCGTGACGGTCGACTCCGATCACTTGACATTCGAAGAAGTGGTTACGGCAATACTAGACCTCGTCCGACACAAGCGCGATGCCTAGCCTGTCTCCACGGCTCCTCTTTGAGAATCATAATCCTTGAAGCCCAACATCGTATACCGTATCGTCCACTTCATCGCGCGATCGTTCTTCAAGTTGTACGGCCAATGGGAGCTGGTCGACTACCACAAAATGCCGTACATGGGACCGGTGATCGCCGCGCCGAACCACATCAGTTTCCTCGATCCATTGATGGCCGGCGCCGCCATTACTCGCGAGTGCGCGTTTATGGCGCGGCACGATCTCTGGGATAACAAGCTTATAGCCTGGTTTATGCCACGCCTGGGGGCGTTTCCGGTAAATCGCGGTAAGCCGGATCGAGGCGCAATACGCCACTCGCTCGCCGCGCTTGAGGACGGTCTCTGCCTCGTCATGTTTCCGGAGGGCGGCCGCAGCCGGGAAGGAACGCTGCAGCTCGCCGAGCCGGGTGTGGCGCTCATCGTGCTGAAGTCGGGAGCTCCAGTCGTTCCCATGGCCGTGATCGGATCGCACGAGATGCTCCCGGTCGGTGCAAGCAAGTTGCAACGAACGCCTCTCAAGGTGGTCTTCGGGGATCCGATCACATTTGCACCCGATGCTCCGCGTGATGAAATACTCCGGACGATCATGCGGGCGATCGCGGCGCTGCTTTCCGCCCACGGTGTCCCCACCGTCGCGTCCGAAGATCGCGAGACACTCGGATCAGAAACGTGCGACGCGGCTGAGACTCCGGCGGAGTCGTCAGCGTAAAGTCGAAGTCTATCGCTCCACCAACACCCGCTCGTCCCCCACCCTGCGCGTGAACCGGATCGAGTCGAAGTACTCCATGACGGGCAGGGCATACTTGCGACTGGAGCCGGTGAGGTCTCGGAACTGGCTTACGGTGATGTTTCCGTGACTCTGAATATGCTGAAGAACGATCGCACGTGCTTTCTCCATTGTATCGCGATGGTAGTAGAATCCCTCCACAATCTTAAACAGCAGCCCCTGATCCTGACCGACCCGGATCATGGTCGACACTAATTCCGTGGTTTCGCCGATCTCTTCCGCGACGTCCTCGACTGAAGGCACGTTGAATGTGGCCTTGCGGTAACTCTCCGCGATACGGTCCAGGGTTGACTGCTGGCTAGGGGCAAGCAGAACCGCATAATCCGACAGGCGGACGGTCGCCGGATCTGCCGCCACAATCCCTTCGGATTGCCAGCGGGTAAGCAATGCTGCGAACGCCCGAGGATCGACTCCCCGCCCGAGACTCCCACGTAGCTCTTCTTTCGGCATCCCGGGCCTCAGCGCATTAGCGGCGTGGAAGTCGGCCAGTTCTCGCAGAGCCCGGTCTGTCGCCGCCGCCAATGCCGACACGTGAATCAGCCGGTCCGTTCCGAGTTGAACCGCGGTCTCACGTTCGATGAGCACCCGCGCGGCCTCCGCGATCGCGGACTCTGGGAGGCCGAGGGTCTTTGGAAACTCCTTCATGAGGCCGCCGACCGGCGCGGTCTGCAGCCACGACTCCAAAAGGTCTTCCGGGGATCCGCGCTCCTTCGCCGCAAGCGCGGCAAGTACCGCAGGGTCATGCCGCTTGTGCCGCGCGGGGGATGCGTCCAGAACGATTCCGCCTCCGATCGTAACCATCGGAGAATAAGACCGCACAACGAATCGGTCTCCGCGGGCGCAAGCCAGCGGATGCTCGCCCCGGAACTGAACATATCCCCTCTTTCCGGGTTCCAGCTGGTCATCGCCGAGAATCTGCATTCGGCCAAGTATCTCCGCCGTGCCGATATAGACTCGAACCCGCGTTCGGTTGGTCAGCGGCCGCGGGGCATTCGGCAGGATACGCAAGAGGGCATCGAACGCCTGTGTAGGAGCAATCGCTGACGGAGGCACGAGCACGGCGCCACGCTCCAGCGCCTCTGTTTCAATACCCGCCAGGTTCACGGCGACGCGGCTGCCTGCTTCCACCGCGTCTTGCTTTTTGCCGTGACTCTGTAGGCCCCGCACTCGGGTCATCAGCTGCTGAGGCAGTACCTCCACGCTGTCACCGACGCGCATGGTCCCGGCGACCAACGTGCCCGTGATAACGGTCCCGAAACCGGGCCGCGTGAAAACCCGGTCCACCGGCAGGCGAAACGGAAGCCCGGCGTTTCTAGCTTCCGCGAGGTTCACGGATTCATAAAGGACCTTCTTTAGCTCATTGATCCCTTTCCCGCTCAACGAATCGACCGGAACAATCGGCGCATCGGCCAGGAAGGTCTCCTTCAAATGACCCCGCACGTCGTCCTCGACGATCGCGAGCCATTCCTCATCGACCATATCCGCTTTCGTGAGCGCCACGACGCCGTTCTTCACGTCGAGAAGGCGCAGGATGTCAAGGTGCTCGGAGGTCTGAGGCATAACGCTCTCATCCGCGGCGATCACCAGCAGTACTACATCCACACCACCGGCGCCGGCCAGCATGTTTTTGAGGAAACGCTCGTGGCCGGGAACGTCCACGATACCGGCTTTCGTCCCATCCGGCAAAGTGAGCGCAGCGAAGCCCAGATCGATGGTCATCCCGCGCTCCTGCTCCTCTTTCAAACGGTCCGTGTCAGTGCCCGTAAGGGCCTTGATGAGCGTGGTCTTGCCGTGATCTACATGCCCGGCTGTACCGATGATGACGTGTTTCATGATGGTTCATTCTGTAGACTAACGCGCGGAACCTTCGTACGATGTCTTGAGGGCATCCGGAAACTCAGCAGGAATCATCGGTAACTTTGGTAAACTAACGCGATTATAATATTTGCATTCGTGCCGCCGGAAGGCGGGGCGTGCGATCCGGCCCGGCCGGGAACATTCGGATCGCGCAACTCGTCCTCCAGGTATGCGAGCGGGCAGTTCGCGACGGTCGCTCGTTCATCCCGGAGTTTTCGGTGCACGCGAAGGGCGGACAGAATGGCGCTTGATCTTGTTTGGGGCGGGGCCTCAGCCGACATGGAGGACCGGTTGGCCGTCCGTTGTCGATCCGGCGAGCCTGCGGCATTCGACGAGCTTGTTTCGCGTTATCAGCTTCGCCTGTTCCGGTTTGCTTTCCGCCTGCTGCGGGATCGGGCTGAAGCCGAAGACGCGGTTCAAGAGACCTTTGTGAGAGCATACCGGGCGCTTCCCGCTTATCGGCCGGATGGGTTTTTCTCGAGCTGGATCTACAGGATAGCGCTGAATGAGTGCCGACGCCGGATGCGTGGACGGCGTCCAACCATTCCACTCGAAGTGGCGCCGCCCGCCGGCAATATGCCGGATCCGCAGCAAGCCATTTTGACTCATGAGCGGCATCGGCAGCTACGCGAAGCCGTGGAGGGATTACCCGAGCACTATCGCCTGGTCATGCAATTCTTTTATTTCGAAGAGATGTCTGTCGAACAGATCTCCCGAGCGCTCAGCGTCTCGGTCAGCGCCGTGAAAGTACGGCTTCACCGTGGCCGAGTACGACTTGCAACGCGCCTTGAGGGAAGCTTGTGAACGCTGCGGAAGATCGATCGATGACTGAAAAGGTATTAATAATGAGCTGTGAAATCGCCCGCGAAAGGCTCCAAGACTGGTTCGACCGGCCTGGATCCCCATCGCTTTCCCCGGACGTTGGTGAGCATGTCAAGGATTGTGCTGACTGCCGGACGTTTGCAACCCGATGGAATCGAATTGAACTGCAGCTGCAGGCAATGAAGGAAGACGGTCCGACACTATCGCCGAACTTTGCCCTGGGCCTTCGAGGACGTATGGCTCGGCCAAAGCCACGCTTCTATTTACAACTGCCGATCTACACGTTTCGACTCGCCACCGCCGGTGCGGCAGCCGTATTGGCCCTGATTGCAGTTGTCTACCTGCTGGGCGCCCTGAAGATTATTTCTCCTGCGCCTGCAGATTCGATCCTGGCCAACTTGCACCTTTCAGGCTCGAATTCGCCAAACAAATAACCGCGGTTGACCAATGGAGGATATGTGAAACGGCACATCGTCGATGTGCCGTTTCACATATCCCGATTTGCCCAATTCTCCCGGAAGTTACCCGCTCAGGTCGTCTCCTCCACATATATCTGCTTGTGTACGACGCTGAATGTCTTCTCGGCATATACGGCCGCGATATGGGCGCTGTTTCCGCGGTACTCCTCGTCGATGATGAAATTGAACGCTTCCGTCATCCGGCAGAACCTCTTTAGCTCGGCGACCTCCTCCGGCGTCTCAGGAACCAGCCGCAAGATGAGGCTGATTCGGCGCCCGAAGTCGTCCACGATCATAGGCTCGCCCGGCCTCATACCCTCGAATTGTGCTTTCATAGCCACCTCACAATCATTTCCGGCACTATTCCAACGCCAGCTCTCTGGACAGTCGATCGCATGAGCTCCGCCAGGCATCGATCAACCGGTCGTCGAACGGATCGTCGTCGCTGATCGCAATCCTGTTTTGCTCATCGAGCCAGTCCACCGTCCGCCGGACTCCATCCACCCACAGAACGGTACAACGAAAACCCAGGTCAGCCTTTGACGCGCTGTTATCGAAGACGCTGTTGTATTGGAAGATGTCGACCGTTGCTGACGCCCGTTTCGGCGCCAGCCGGCCAAGGACATCCGTTGGGATATGGACCATTTCCGCGGCGCCCCCAACAGCCTCGGCGACACCCTGCAAGTACCGGTTCCAGGACTGCCACTCCTCGCCTGTTACGTTGTAAGCCTTCCCGATGGCTTTTCGGTTACCGAGTGCGCCCACAAATCCGCGCGCCACGTCGTCGATGTGACAGGAGACCCACAAACTCGTCCCGTCTCCGTGGACGACGATGGGCTTGCCCTTGCGAATTCTGTCGATGAACGTCGTGCCCCAGCCCAGCGAATGGACGATCACTCCGCCCTCTCCGTACGTATGAGAAGGCCGCATGATCGTAATCGGGAATCGGTCACGATCGAAGGCTTCCATGAAAAAGTCCTCGCAAGCCACCTTGTTCCGTCCGCAGGTCGCGGTTGGCGTTCGGGGTTCATCCTCGCGCGCCGGCAGATGGCTCAGCTCTCCGCCGTACACGCAGACCGTGCTGCAGAACAAAAACTGGCCGACGTTACCACCGAAAGTGCGAATGGCGCTGGCGGCATCCTCCGGCACGAAACCGATCATGTCGATCACGGCATCCCAGGTCGTACCGGAAAGCGCTTTCTCGAATTCCGGGTACTCCTTGCGATCCCCGTGGAGGAACCTTACTCCGTCAGGTACCCGCGCTTCGGTCTTGCCCCGGTTGAACAGCGTGACACTGTCGCCCCGCGCCACTAGCTGCCGGGTGATGGCCGTACTGATGAGTCCCGTCCCACCGATAATGAGCACGCGCATAGCAGCAATCGGTTGGAGTATTAGAGTGATGGAGTAATGGGCCCGCCACTCCGATACTTCTTTACTCCATCACTCCACGATGTCGGTCGCCTTCTTCAATGGATGGGCGTAGATGCCGGGCACACTGTCGGGTATCACCGTCGCCCCGACCGTACGAGAATAGAAATCGGTTGGCCCCGCCCCGCCGATAACTCCGTACACGTAACCGATCTCACGGAGTCCCCAAAGGCAGGCGATCAGCAGCGCCTTTCCGACTCCTTTGCCTCGCTCCGATGCCGCCACGCCGGTTGGGCCGAAGAACCCGCGGTTCGTGCACTCATACGCCCCGAAACCGACGATCTCACCGTCCCGAATTGCAATATAGACACTGGTTGGCTTATTTGCGTAACCCACGCTGATCTCATCCGCCCACCCCGAGCTGAAATGCGTGAGAACGAACTCGCGGATCGGACCGATCTCGAACGGCAGAGCGCGGCGGATAACTACTCCGGCTTTTAGCATCGATGTCAGTTCGTTAGCCAGTGGGGGCAGCTTCAGCAAGTTGACCAGCATGTCCGGCATGAATCAAATTCCTAATCAATCACGCTCGCTTAGAGATTGTCGACACGGCTTTTCTGGTTTTCGTCTATTCGACATCATTTACGGCCAATTCCTTTGCGGCTCAGGAGACTTGTCGGTTCGACGCCGATCTCTTCGATCTCGACCAGCTTCCAACCAGGACTGCTGTCACTGATCGCTCCAGTCAACTTCACCCCCTCCGCGCATCGCGCACGAATGCGGTAGCTCCAGGGCATTGGTCGCGGCGCGCGAGCGGTAAACGACTGAATCTTGCCGTTCTTGAATTCGGCTGAAACGAGTACGCCGCGATCGGCCCGCAGATCGCGGAACTGCAGTTTGGGGCCTCTGACCGCACATCATCAATAAGAATCGTTCGCCAGATCGATCCGAAATTGATCAGCGGGTGCTGGGGCCCGGACCGGCGGCGGCCGGCCAGGACGAAGTGCTGGGTTTTGTGTGCGACGTCGGTCCACTGGTCTGGGGGCGTGTGGTAACCAGTGGGACCGACCGTCGTGCAGAGCTCGCCGTTCCCGATGAGGGCGGAGACGACTCCGTCGTAATTCTCCGGAGTTAAGACATAATCAGCCACGGGCTGAAGCTACCACTTTTTAGCCGCCCCGTATCCCTTCACGAAGCCGATCGATTGGCATACTTCCGGGAGGGAGTTCTCCATGTGGTATTCGTATTCGATCGAGATGTTGCCCTCGAACCCTTGCTTCTTCAGCTCGTCGAGGATTGCGGGGACGTCCGATACGCCCGTGCCTGCTGGGACATCGTGGCCGCCGGGAGTGAACTCGTTCAGGTCTTTCAGGTGGCTGCTGATGATCCGCCCCTTGAGGATGCGAATAGCGTCCACCGGCTTGATCCCCGAACGGACCCAATGGCCGGTATCCGCGCATGAGCCGATTCTCTTGTCCCGATCTTTGACCACCGACAGGATATACTCCGGGTCCCACATCCGGTAGCTTGGGTTGTTGGGCTGTTTCGGATGGTCGTGGAAACCAACCATAACGTCGTACTCCTTGACCAGTTTCTCGAACGTGTCGATCGCATCTACCGACTCAGTCGTCACGGCGCGCAGCCCGAGCGCCTTGGCAAACTCGAATATCTTTCGCGCCCCCGCCTCGTCTTTGGGAATCCCGACAACACCGTAATTCACGGCTTTGATATGGTGCTGGGCCAGCTTGTCTTTGACTTTCTGGATCGTCTCCGTGGATGCGTTATGATCCCAGACGACGTTCGGCTCCTCCTTGCTGAGCTTTTGGCCCGGAAAGAACTCGATGACCTTACCGCCCGATTCGGCGGTCTTTTCGATGGCCTCGAAGACCGTGAAGTGGTTCCACGTCCACGCCTGGCAACCGATAAAGAGCCCGTTGGCCTTAAACTCCGCGGGAATCGGGTTGTCGGCTCCGGCCGGAGCCAATACCGCCAGCACAGCGAGCGTGATGACTGCCAGGGACATTCGTAGTTGCATCGTCGTAATCTCCTATCAATACTTACGTGTGTTTCAATCGGTGCGCGGACTGGAACCGCGCTCCGAGATCATGTATTCTCCGCGGCCATCTCCAATGCCCTCTGGCGCTTTCGCCGGGCAAGTAGGATCGTGTCGAACCAGCGCGGGTTTATGGCGTCCAAGGCGAGAATGACGCGCGAGAGCGTGCTGGTATAGATCTCCGGCTTTGGCCGGCGGATAGCTTTGACAATCCGCGCGGCGACGGCTTCCGGCGTCGTTGTGAATGAGCTGGCTTCATACTCCCCACTTGAACGGTTGACGGCATTGCGAAAGAAAGGCGTCCGCACTGACATCGGCAGCACCTCGGTCACATGAACTCCGCAGGCCCGTCCCTCAATCCGGAGCGCCTGGGTGAAGGTGTGCATGGCGGCCTTGGTGGATGCATATATCCCCAGTCCCGGTAGAGCGCGCTTTGCCGCGGTCGAAGAGATGTTTATGATGTGCCCATGCCGGCGCGCGGCCATGTGATAGAGCGCATCCCGGCTCAGGGTGACCATCGCGAAGTAGTTCACGTCGAAAAGCAGCCGCAGATCGTCGTCCCGGATCTGGAGTACGTCCGCCTGCATTCCGATTCCGGCGTTGTTCACGAGGATGTCGATCGGGCCATGCTCGCTCTCGAGCCGGTCGACGAGGCCAGTTAGATCGTCTCTCTTGGAAAGATCGACGCAGACTGGAAACGCGCGTCCGCCCGACGCCCTAATCTCGGCGACCGTGATGTCGACCTGAGTTGGCGACTCCGCGAGAACTCCGACCTCGATAGCGAGAGCCGCAAGAGCGGAGGCGGTGGATTGTCCTATGCCGGATGTCGCTCCGGTGACGAGCGCGCGGCTCGATGCTGTATATGACAATGAGATCTTACTTTCCCTTCTGTTGCAATTTGAGAGTGAGGGTCCGACCGATGGCCGAACTCCGAGAAACTCCGACCGGACTAGCGACCGCCGGGAACCTCCGGACGCGCCTGGAAAACCGTTTTCGGACCGGTATCCACGGGCATGAATTCCGGCGCGGACGGCTCCGGCTCGATCGGCTCCAATGAGAAAGTGCGGAGGACGAAATCGGCCAGCGGCATGACGATGTTGTAGTTCCAGCGCGCCTTGTGGTGGTGAATGCGATGGTATTCGCAGTAGAACCGGAAGACCCGGGTGCGTTGGAACCAGTAGTTCCGGGGGGCATGGATGAAGAAATGTATGAATTCGTACCCAATCATATACAGCAAGCCACCGATGGCGGTGCCGATCCCCGCGGCCGGATTCACGAAATGCCAGATCGAATAGTAGAGCGGAAGGTGCGCCAGCCAGAGGACCGGGATTACGGATGATTCGCCGAATTCATATTTGGCGTGGTCTTCCGGTGGGATGTAGAAGGTCTTGAGCGAGCGGCGCTCGGTATGGTGGGCGATGGCGTGCCGGTCGAAGGCGAGCTTGGAGAACCGCGGAGTGTGCATCGTGTGCTTGTGGATGAACCATTCCAGAAAACTACCGTACACGAACGATCCTACGGCCCCCAACAAGCAAGACAGCCACATGCGCAAGCTCTCCCCGCGATAAGCACTGCCCGACGGTGCGCCGGATCTACGCTGATGCGCGGACAGAACACCTCGCGCGCATGGTTATTATACTTGACTCACTCGTAATTCCGCATAGAGTTTACGTGGTCGAGGATGGACTTTTGAGGCGAGGCAAGGGGCAATCCCACCGCCTCGTCGAGTGTCACCCACCTCGACTTCGCGCAGTCCAGCGCCGCCGGTTCTCCTCCACATGACTCGGCCAGAAACCCGTGGAGGGCGATCGCATAGTGCATGACCGAGTGCTTGATCACCGGCAAGTGGCCGACGATACTGGCGCACTGACCGACCGTCTCACGCGCCGCCCGCATAGCGCAGTATTCAGGTGACTCACCGTCTAAACAGGCGCTGCGTGGAAACTCCCACAGCCCGCCCCAAAGTCCGTGCGGGGGCCTGCGAACCATCAGAACTCGGTCGCAGTCCCGGATCACGATGCACGCGTGATGGACGCGGACAGTCTTCTTTCCCGCCGGCAGCTCCGGAAGCGCTGTCGGGTTCGCGCTGTTTCCGGCCACACATTCCGGCAGCATCGGGCACTTATCGCACGCCGGGTCGCTGGGCGAGCAGAGAAGGGCGCCAAGCTCCATCAACGCCTGGTTGAAATCGCGGGCTGATCTCGGCGGAATGAGCGATTCGGCCAGCTCGTACAGCTTGCTTTGGTTGGCCGCTGACTTCGGATCGCCCCGGACGCCGAATACCCGGCAAAGTACCCGCGCCACGTTTGCATCCACCACAGGCTCGGGCTGGTTGAATGCGATCGACCGAATGGCGCCGATGGTGTATCTGCCGATCCCTGGCAGCGATCCCAGATCCGCCGCATCCGCGGGTACGCACCCGCCGTACTCTTCCACGACCGTCCGCGCTGCACAACGCAGGTTCCGCGCACGGGCGTAGTATCCGAGTCCCGACCATTCCGCGAGGACGTCATCCAGCGGAGCCGCCGCCAGATCGCCGATCGTCGGGAATCGCCGCATCCACCGCTCGAAGTACGGTATGACGTTGGCGACCTGAGGCTGCTGCAGCATGATCTCCGAAACCCAGACGGCATAGGGGTCATGTTGGAGCCGCCGCCACGGGAGGTCGCGTTTGTGGGAGCGGTACCAGGCGAGCAAGGAGTTTTGGATTTTGGATTTTGGATTTTGGATTTTCGAGATGATTCCTTTCTGATGAGTCATGCGTGATGTGTAAAACAGACTCCTTCCTCGGTTTAGATCGCGTGAACAATCGGTGCGGCCGCACTTCCAATTTGGCTAAGAGTGTCGGGCGGTGACTTTGGTTCACATTGGTGCCGCTCGGGCGCAAACAGCTTGACAATCGACCCTACGATCCGTTCGGGCGCCCGCGCGCCTGATCTATTTCGAACAGGAGGTAGTTCACAATGAAGTCAAACATGCTCGCGCTTGGCGGGCTTGTCGCACTGCTTGCGACAGGCGCCGCGGTCGGTGTTGCCCAAAAGGTTGGCGCCCCAGGCGCCCCTCAGACGCCGCCGACCGGCAGGCATGGCCGCCACGAGAAGCATCCCGAGCTGATGAATGCCATGCGTGCGCTCGAACGGGCCAAATGCGATCTACATAACGCCGCGCGCGATTTCGGCGGTCATCGTGCGAAGGCGGAAGAGCTGGCCGAACAAGCCATCAAAGTGGTCCAATAGGCGATGAAGTTCGACAAGAACTAGTGTAATTTCAGCGACCGAATGTACTTTGGGAGGGCTTGGCGATCTAGCTGCCATGCCCTCTTTTTCGCGGCCCGGCGGTTTACCACGGCCGTCCGCATGCTGGTGTGGATCGCGCCATTGGCGGTTGACAATCCGGGCAAATACGCCTATATTTATCTCAGCCGATTTTTCGAATTGAGAGAAGAGGAGGAATTGCGGCCATGACTAGCGGGAAATCCGGGAAATGGCGCGCCGCGATTGCGCTGACCGTCGCGGCAGCGCTTGTTTCGGCAACGGTCGTGCTCCTGGCGAAGCCTTCCGGAGCGCGGACCTCTACGCCGCCGACGCAGGCGACCGCGACCGGCGTGGTCGAGTGGATGAAGAATGGACCTCCTCGGGAGAGCTCGGGCGTGTCGCTGGCGCCAAAGGACGAGTCGATCGTCGTTGGGATCGTGCTGCCCAAGCTGGACGAGAGCGATAAAGGCGCGACGGTTTCCGGCACGGTGATCGCCGTGGAAACGAAGGGGAAGACACAGACCGAAGCGACCGGAGAAGTCGTCATCGAGACTCCGGACCACAAGTCTCACCGGGTAAAGAGCGGAGACGTGATTACGTTCGCGGCCGCCGCGGGAGGAGCATTCGCGTTGACGAGCGCGAGCGGGAAGAGGACAGAAGCGCCCTTGTCCTTCTCCAACAAGGCAGGTCCGAAGGCAACATCCGGTCCCTTCATCGTGCAGGATAACTGCGCATTGAATTTGCCGCTGCCATCAAATGGCAATGCGGCGGAAACAACCTGCAAAATTGCTGGGCAGCCGGCAAAGATCGTCGCGGCCAAGCCCGGCGATGTCATTACTGTTCCGCAGGGACTTGCCGAAGCTCACGGCAGCGTCCCCATCGAGGGTGGGGCCGGCGGCAAGACAGCGACGCTGGAGGGTTTGGCCGTACACACAAACTTCAGGGCTCCGGCGAGGCTTATCGTTGGACAGAAGGCCAAGGCAACGCTTACGATCACCGACCTACAGTCGTTCCGCAATATGAAATCGGGTCAGCCTCTGACCGCCATCGTTTCCAACCAGACGCCGGAAATCGTCACCCTCGGCCGATCCCAAATCCAATCCTATGATATCGACGCAAAGAAGATAAAGTCGGATGGAACGACGGAGATCCTCGTCGACTTCACAGCACAGCAGCCCGGCAAATACACCATCGGCAGCCGTATCGCCGACAGGACCAAACAAGGCTGTGCGCTTTCGTGCACGGGATGCACCGGATCGGGGTATTTCACCCATTACGCTTTCTGCAACGATGCCGGGGCGGTCAACTGTTACGGCGCAAAGGACCAGGCCTGCAGTGGAGTGTGCGTCCACAGGGCGGGGGGCCCGTGCGGTTTCTGGTTCTGCAACTGCAGTTTTGGGAAGTGCCACTGTAAATAGCGTTAAGTAACTTCGGCAAAGGCGCACATGCGACATATGGCTTGCATTGCAATCGTTTTCACCGCGGCGTTCGGCACGCCTCAGGATGCACCGCCTCCACGAACGACTTTGCGCTACACGGTTATGGACCTCGGCACTCTTCCCAATTGCGATGTCACCTACGCCACCGCAGTGAACGACTCCGGTTCCGTCGTTGGATATGCCTACGCATTCGTACCACCAGGCCATGGAAACTCCGTGTTATCACGGCCGTTCCTTTGGCGTAACGGAAAGATGACCGAGCTGCCCAAGTTGGGTGGGGAGCACGGTCAGGCCTTGTGCATCAACGCGGAAGGAGACATAGGCGGGTACGCCGATACGAAGGAGTACCAAGACCAGCCGGTCATCTGGCAGAAAGCCAAAGCATATACAGCGAACGCAATGTCAACCGAGAACGGACGGATCCTCTCTCTGCTAAATGACGGTACCTCGGCCGGGGATGTATTCATCGACGGGCACAGACGAGCAGGGCTCTGGGTTGGTGGTAAACTCATCGTTCTCGGCAGCCGAGGGGATGTGGAGAGTGTGGCGAACGCCGTGAATCACTCGGGAACGGCGGTTGGACTATATATCCCGCAGGGTGGCCAGGGACAATCGTGGATGTCCTCGGGAGACAGGCATGCAGCGCTCTGGAAAGATGGACGGCAGTCAGCTTTGCTTGAGGTTGGCGGCGGCTGGGCATCAGTCTCGCCTGTCGGTCGGCGACTGAGTGAGTGTCTGGCTGTTAATGACGGCGGACTTGCAGTCGGCTGGTCGGATGGGCCGGACGGGCGGCGCGCCTATATGTGGAAGGACGGCAAGAATGAGGTGCTTTCGACTCCGAAGGGTTACACCTCGGAGGCTCATTCAATCAATAAGGCCGGAGACATTGTTGGACAGGTTCTCGAGCAGGCTAACAAACCCGGATGGAAATGGCTTGCCTGCATCTGGCGCGGCGGCAAAATGGAGGATTTGAACCAGCTCATACCATCCGATTCCGGTTGGAACCTTAACGTCCCGTCGCATATCACGGATAATGGCTTGATTGTCGGGTACGGCAGGCTTGAAAAGTACCCCGACCATCGCTGGCGGGCATTCCTTCTGACACCCATCATGCGTTAGCGGCAGAAGTGCGGGAAATGGTGCGAGGATAAGCCACCATTCGCGCGCCGAACGCCTAAGAGTTACAACACCAGGAGCCCGCTGACGTTATGGATGATGGCCATCCGTCGTCGATTGTCCATCGTCTATCGTCCACTGGCGTCCGGTATAATACGGACATGCCCTCCGATGACCGTTCCAATGGCCTTTTGTCTCGCCTCAACCCTGTCCAGCGGGAGGCTGTTCTCCATACCGAAGGGCCGCTTCTCATTTTCGCCGGTGCCGGGTCCGGAAAGACCCGCGTCCTAACGCACCGAATCGCCCATCTGATCTCGGAGCGGGGAGTCAACCCTCGGAATATCCTGGCGGTCACCTTCACGAACAAGGCGGCCGGGGAGATGCGTGAGCGGATTCAGCATCTGGTGGGCGACCGCGCCAAGGCGATCTGGGCAGGGACATTTCACGCGATGTGCGCCCGTATCCTGCGGGAGTCCGGCAACCAGATCGGACTCGAGCGTGACTTCGTCGTTTATGATGACAGCGATCAGTTGGTCCTCGTCCGCGAATGCCTGATGCAGCTCAACTTGGACGAGAAGCACTTCGCCCCGCGAGCGGTACTGTCGCACATCAGCCGTGCGAAAGAGAAGCTGATCACGGCGGAGGAGTTCTCGCTCCACTTCCATGGGTTCTTCGAGAACGTCGTCAACCGCGTCTACCCTCTCTATCGCGACAAACTAAAGAACAACAACGCGATGGATTTCGACGACCTCTTGATGATGGCCGTACGGCTGTTCCAGCAGCGCGAAGATATCCTCGAAAAGTATCGCGAGAGGTTCCGCTACATCCTGGTGGACGAGTACCAGGACGTCAACCATGCCCAGTACATCCTG
>ORMF010892799.1_pt1 | contig 33472 bp, 26 predicted proteins | sample 1779871 | NCBI WGS metagenome assembly ORMF01 (sample SAMEA104232316, study PRJEB22302) | groundwater metagenome | biome: forest; feature: aquifer; material: groundwater | place: USA | collected 2011-08-07 | depth 5.4 m | reverse complement strand
GAGCGCTTCCTCGAGGATTTCGTCGCCGGCGGCGGCGAGGCCGACGTCGACCGCCAGGCCCTCCTCGTCGCGCTCAAGACCTACCTGGAGGCGAGCCAGCTCAAGGCCGACTGGGCGGCGATCTCGAAGGCCTCCAACGAGTGGCTGGTCAATTCGCTGGCGATCGTGGCTCCCTACGGGCCGGAGGAGAAGCAGGCCCTGCTCGAGGCCCCCGACCTCAAGGCCCGGGCCGAGGCCCTGGTGGCGCTGGCCGAGATGGAGCTGGCGGCGGGGGCCGGCGGCTCCGGCTCAACCCTGCAGTGAGGAAGCGCTGCCATGCCGCAAGAGCCGGCCGAGCCGGGCAACGACCAGGGTGGGAACCGGCCCGATCCGCGGCTGCTGGAAATCCTGGTTTGCCCGCGCACCAAGACCTCGCTCGTCTATGACGAGAAGCGCCAGGAGCTGATCAGCCGGGCCGCGCGCCTGGCCTATCCCATTCGCGACGGCATTCCCGTCATGCTGGAGGAGGAAGCGCGCCCGCTCGACGACGAGGAGCTGCGCACGCTGGGCCGGCGCTGAGGCTCGCCGGCCACAGGCTTGCGGCATATCGGCCGGGGCCGAATCATGGCAAGCGGGGGGAGATGCTGTGGTCGAAATTTGGACATCCTGGGCTGTTGAGTTGGGTTTCGTCTAAAGTCTGCCCGCCGCTGCGGCTGAGCCGCTGAAGGTCACCCGTGCCCATCGTGCGACCATCCGGTGTCGGTATCGCGCGCCGCTCTCAGCGTGCGGCGGTGCGCGCCGTCGCGTGCGCGTGCGCGCTGGCCGCCGCCGGCTGCGCCACCGCGGTCGGCCTGCAGAAGGACGGCTCCTACATTCTGGAGAACACGGAGCAGACCATGGACTGCCAGCGCCTGGCCAACAGCGTCTGGGGCCGCGTGCAGGTGCTGAAATCGCTGCCCGCCAAGACCAAAGCCGAGCGCGCTGCCGCCGCGCCCACCGCCGTGGTGGCTTGGGGCCGCCTGTTCGGCGGCTCGGGCAAGACCGTGCCCTCCCTGCAGGAGTACGACCGCGAGCGCGCCCACATCCGCTCGCTGCACCGCACGATGCTGGACAAGGGCTGTCCGCCGGTCGACATCGAGCGCGAGCTCGCCAACGCCGACTCGGCCATCGCCGAATACCGCAACTAGGATTTCGGGGCCCGCCGCCGGCCGCGCACCGTTCGGCCCGCTTGCTGGAGATAACCGCGTCGCCCGTGTCTTTCGAAAACCGGCACAAGATCTTCCTCTCACGCTGTTGTCCGCGGTGCCCATGAAGTTGACCCGAGTCCCTCCGATCCTCGCCGACAAGCACTATCGCGAGGCCTCCGCCTTTACGCCGGAGAACCTGCTGCGGGAGGCGAGGCGACAAAAGGCGATTGCAGAGGCGCGCGTGCCCTCGGTTTGCGTGCTCGATCCGGATGGAGATCTCGTTCGGCATCTCAAGTCGAATGTGGACGCGCGGCTCGATCGGTCTTGGTCTTGCTATCACACCGAGCTCTACCGGCTTTCGGAAGGTGGCGCCGAGCTCGGGTTCATCGGTTGCGCGGTCGGTGCGTCGTTCGCAGTGCTGGTTGCGGAGGAGCTGTTTGCGTCGGGCTGCGAACTCCTCATCAGCATCACTTCTGCGGGCCAGCTCGTGGAGCTTCGTCCGCCGCCGTATTTCGTGCTCATCGAGCGCGCGCTGAGGGACGAGGGCACGAGCTATCATTACCTGCCGCCGGCCGAATTCAGCCGTGTGGGTGCCGACCTGCTAAGCGCCATGAAGGATGCGTTTGTCACCCTCCGGGTGCCGGTCGAACGTGGCGCCGTCTGGACGACGGATGCCCCCTTCCGTGAAACCGCCACCGCCATCGCCGCGATGAAAGCCAAAGGGCTGCTGGCCGTCGAAATGGAAGCGGCGGCGCTCTATGCATTCGCCGAAGCACGGCGGAAGCCGGTTGTCTGCTTCGCACATGTGACCAATCAGATGGCCACCGTCTCAGGCGATTTCGAAAAGGGCGAGGCGGATGGAACCGTCGATGCGCTGGCCCTCATCGGCGCGACCATGCGTGCCTGGACAGGCAAGGTGGCTTGACGGCCGGCACGTGGCGGTGAGCAGGCGTGCGCAGGCGGCACGGACTCCCGCGGCGCCTGGTGCCTGGCCGTGCGGCAAGGCCCGCAGGCGCTCCTGGAGCGGATCACCAACGATCGTCCGGGAGAGGTGGCTATATTCCTCCTCGCAAAGGACCTGCGACAGTCAGCTTGTCGTCAAGCCGGCGCACCCCGTCGGTCGCCTCGACGAGGGCACGGAGTGCGCTGTGCTGGTCGGTCGTGACGACAAAGCCCCAAAGCTCCACGACGCCGTCGTTCACGGTGAGGTTGATGTAGCTGTCGTTGATCCAGGACTGGCTCCGGATGCGGTCGTGCAGTGTCTTGTGCAGAGCGGCATTATCAATCTTCTTGGCCACCTTGGAAATCTGCACCTGGCTCAACGCGCGCACGAGATCGCCGCGTGTGATGATCCCGACGAGGCGGCCGTCTTGTACGACAGGGACTCGCTTGATGCGGCGACTGTCGAGGATGTCGGCGACGTCCCTCAGTTCCGCATCGTCACGGACCGAGACGACATAGCGCGACATGATATCGCGCGCCCTGACACCATGCGCCTTCGCGTACTCGCGCGCCGCGGCATCAGAATCGGCGAAGACGCGAAACCACCACTTGTGCTTGCGCTCGGTTCCTACCTCTGCGCGGTGCAACAAATCGCTTTGGCTCACGATGCCGATGATCTTGCCATCGTCGGTCAGCACCGGAACGCCGCTGATATGCTTCTCCATCATCAGGGCGGCAATGTCGCGGACGGAGGTGTCCGGGCCCACCGTGGTGACATCTCGCGTCATGATTTCTTGCGCTTTCATTGGCGATCTCCCTGATTTCGATCGGCCCAAAGCTTCTCAGCTTTGGGCTGGGGCAACTTTGATGTGTGTCAATGGGTTGGTTTGGCGGGCCATCGCCCCAACCCTGCCCTTCCATAACGGACACCCGGTGTCGAAATCAACATCAACCAGCAGCCGGGTCTTGCGGGAGGCGCCAGCATCTCTTCGCTCATGGGATCTCACCACCTGCTTGCTCTGCAACCGGCATGTCGATGCAGCGAGGCGAAGGCTTCTGCCTCTTTCATGAATTCTTCCAGATCGCGCCCTGTTTTAATCTCTGGGCGTTTTACTAAACGATGTCGGCTATCGGCCATAGATTTCATTTCGCCATTACGTGCTCAGGAGCATTCCGCTGATTTATTCACTCGGTGTAACAGAATTTTCACGCGCGCGGCGAGATAAGGGCGGAGCATGCAGAGAGATTTGAAACCGCATAATCCGGGCCGATGGCGCAATCGTTCCTATGGTGGATAACGTCAGGCCCGATGTGCTCGCCGACGCCCCCCCTACTTTGTCGGCGGAGGATGGTGGGCAATATCGACTGCTGTTCCGGGCGGGGGCCCAGCTCTGCGCCGTCCCGATCAGTCACGTGATCGAAGTCATGCGGGTGCTGCCGATCAAGCCCGTTGCGAGGGGACCGCCGTACGTGCGCGGCTTGTGCATCATCCGCGGCGCGCCGGTGCTTGTCGTCGATACCGGGCTGCTGGTCAGCAACCGAGCGACCGCCTGCGAGCGGCTGATCACGGTCAGAACCGGAAGCAGGACGGTCGCGCTTGCCGCCGAGGCGGTGCTGGGTATCTGGGCCATCGGCGCAGACAAGCTCGGCCCGCTGCCGCCACTTCTGGGTGATGGCGCAACCGACACGATTGCGGCGCTCGGATTGCTCGATGCCGAGTTGCTCCTCTTACTGCAGACCGCCTGCATCGTCCCGGACGATCTCTTCGATCGTCTCGTATTCGATGGGGATCAACTGTGAATTGCCAGGCAACCCGCCTCGATCTGGAGCGGTTCAGAGCTGCGATCGTCCAGCGGATCGGCCTGCAATTCGACGATGCCAGGCTCGGCTTCTTGGGCGAGGGGCTGCAACGGAGGCTGGCCCAGCTCGGCCACTCCAGCGACGTCTATCTGTGGGCGCTGCAGCGCGAGCCAGCGGTTGGCGAAATCACCGCGCTCGCTCGGGAGCTGACTGTCGGCGAGACCTACTTCTTCCGCAACATCGAACAGTTCCGCGCCCTGGCCGAGGTCGTGCTGGCCGAACGCATGTGCGCCGACAGGGGGCAAAGAACCCTGCGCCTGCTCTCGGCCGGCTGCGCCTCGGGCGAAGAAGCCTATTCGATGGCGATCGTGGCGCGGGAATCCATCGTGGACCCCGCATGGGAGGTGCAAATCCGAGGCGTGGATCTCAACCCCGTGGCCCTGGAGAAGGCCGAACGGGCACGCTACTCGTCCTGGGCGTTGCGCGAGACGCCCCAAGACACGCAGCGCAAATGGTTCCACCCCGACGGTCGCGACATGGTTCTCGACCAGACGGTGCGTGGCGCCGTCAAGTTCGAGGCGGCAAATCTCGCGAGCCCGGACCCGGGGCTATGGCAGCCCGGTGCCTACGACGCGATCTTCTGCCGCAACGTGCTCATGTACTTCGCGCCGGAGCAGATGCGTGCGGTGATCGCGCGGATCGCACAATCGCTTGGCCCGGGCGGCTTCCTTTTCCTGGGACATGCCGAGACGCTGCGCGGCATTTCGGACGAGTTTCATCTGCGGCACACCCACGGCACCTTCTACTACGAACGCAAGGAGCGCTGCGGGCGGACGTACACACAGCCCGTAGCGCCGATGTCGATGCCAAATGCCGTCGGCGCGCCGGCCGCGGCCATCGGCGACGCTTGGTTTCACGCGATCTGCAGGGCCAGCGAGCGGGTTGCGGCGCTCGTGCCCGCGCAGGCCGCCAACGCCACGCCCGCCTACCCGCCCCCGCTCCCCTGGGATGTGGCGCCGGCGCTCGATCTCCTGCGCAAGGAACGCTTCGCCGAGGCGCTGGACCATGTTCGCGCGGGACCGCCTGCAGCCGAACGCGACCCCGATATGCTGCTGCTCGAAGCGACGCTGCTCGCACACAGCGGGCAGGTTGCAGGCGCGGAGGACGCCTGCCGGCGGTTGCTGCTGATCGACGAGCTCAATGCCGGAGCGCACTACGTGCTGGGACTCTGCCGCGAGCAGTCGACGGATCTGGACGGCGCCGGCGAGCACTATCGGGTCGCCGCCTATCTCGATCCCCAATTCGCCATGCCGCGCCTGCATCAGGGCCTGCTCGCGCGCCGCGCCGGCGAGAGGGAGGTCGCCCGGCGGGAGCTGGCGCAAGCGCTGGTGCTGCTCAGACGCGAGGACGCATCCCGGCTGCTGTTGTTCGGCGGCGGATTCAATCGTGAGGCCTTGATGGCGCTGTGCGAGTCGGCGCTCGGGGAAAGCGGAGCGCGCCCATGAGCGACGCCGTGTCCAACATCACCGAGCGCGCCGCCGAACTCAGGCATGCATTCGATCGCGCGTTTGCGCAGCCGATCCGCCTCGACATGGTGGCCCGGGAAGACTTGCTCGGCATCCGCGTCGGCGAACAGCCCTACGCCATACGCCTGTCGGAGATCGCCGGCCTCCATGCCGGCAAGAAGGTCACCCGCGTTCCCGGCGGCAATGCGGCGCTCTGCGGCATTGCCGGCTTCCGCGGCGCATTGCTGCCGGTCTACGACCTGCACGTCCTGCTCGGCCATTGCGGCGGCCAGACCCCGCGATGGCTGGTGGTCGCATCGGCTGCGCCGGTCGCGCTCGCCTTCGCGTCCTTCGAGACGCAGTTGCGCGTTGCGCGGGACGAGATCGTGCCCCAGTCGGCGCGCCCGGAGATGCCGGGCCACGTGCGGGAGATCGTGCGAACGCAGAATTTCATCGGACCGATCCTGCATCTACCTTCGGTTCTCGAGGCAATCGAGACATCGAGAACGGAAGCGGCGCGAACGAAGGAGTGATGACCATATGAACGCATTCAGCAACTGGACCGTTGGCAAGAGGCTGGTCGCGGGCTTCAGTCTCTCGGCGCTCACGCTCGTCGTGATCGCGGTCGTGTCCTATTACAACATCAACCGCCTGATCGAGAACGACGGGTGGGTGAAGCACACCTATGAGGTCCGCGAGCGGCTCAGCGACCTGGTTACTGAGGTCTTGAACGGCGAGACCAGCGTTCGGGGCTTCGTCATCACCGGAGACGAACAATTTCTTGAACCCTACAAATCTTCGGTAGCGTTGATCCCTTCGAACCTCGATGACCTGCGGAGACTGACTGCCGACAATCCCAATCAGCAGCGGCGGCTCGCGCTTCTGTCGCCAGTGGTCGACAAGAAGATGGCCCAATTCAAGGAGCGCATCGACGCACGCCGCAATCAGGGCCCAGATGCCGCGGCCAAGATCGTCTCGACGGCTGCTGCCAAGACCACCATGGACGAAATACGCGCCTTGACTAAAGAGATTGACCGCGAAGAAACCAATTTGCTCAATCGTCGCTCGGAGGAAGCGAAAGCCACCGCCGGCACAACGACAATGATCACTCTTTGGGGTGGCGTGCTAGGCACGCTGGCGGTTGCCGCTATCGGCTGGTTCATCTCCAGCTCGCTGTCCCAGCAGATCGGGTCCGCTGTCGGCCAAGTGCGAAGCTCCTCGACCGAGCTGCAGGCTGCCGCCAATCAGCAGGCAAGCGGTGCCAAGGAGCAGGCGGCGGCGATGACGGAGATCGCCACCACGATCAGCGAGCTACTGGCGACGTCACGGCAAATCGCCGAGAGCGCGCAACGCGTGGCCCACAACGCCGAGCAAACGGCAAGCGCGGCGCGGTCCGGCCACGGCACAGTCGACACGACACACGAGTCGATCTCCAGCATCCGCCGCCAGGTCGACCAGATCGTGGCGCACATGCTGGAGCTGGGCAAGAAATCGCAGGAGATCGGCTCCGTTCTCGACATCGTCTCCGAGCTTGCCGAGCAGACCAACATCCTTGCCATCAATGCGACCATCGAGGCGGCCGGCGCCGGCGAGGCGGGCAAGCGCTTCGCGGTGGTGGCCGAGGAGATCCGCAAGCTGGCCGACCGCGTCGGCGGCTCGACCAAGGAAGTGCGGACGCTGATCGACGATGTCCGCAGCGCGGTCAATACCACCGTGATGGCCACCGAGACCGGGTCGAAGGCGGTCGATGCCGGGTCGCGCCAATTCGGCGACGTGGCGTCCGCCTTCAAGCAGATCGCGGGTCTCGTCGCCACGACAACCGAAGCGGCACGCGAGATCGAGCTTTCCACCAAGCAGCAATCGACAGCGGTCGAACAGGTGAATCTCGCGATCGCCAACGTCACCCAGGCATCGATGGAGACCGAGACGAGCGCCGGCCAGACGCTGCAGACGGTGTCGCAGATGGCCGTGCTGTCGAAGGACCTGCTGCGCATGATCCAGCCGCACATGGCGGCATGAGGCATGGCGCAGGACCCCTACAAGTACTTTCGCCCCGAGGCGCGCGATCTGGTCGACCAGTTCGCCAAGGGCGTCCTCGAGCTCGAAAAGGACGGCAGCAGTGCGGCGGCGGTGCAGCGCCTGCTCCGCGTCGCCCACACGCTCAAGGGCGCCGCTCGGGTCGTCAAGCAATCGGAGATCGCCAATCGCGCACATGCGATAGAGGATGCACTTTCGCCGTTCCGCGACACCGCGCAGGGCATGGCGCGCGAACACATCGACGCGATCCTCGAGCACCTCGACGAGATCAGCAGCCGGCTCGTCACGCTCACGCCGCCAGAGAGTACGGAGCGGCCCACCCAGCACAAGTCCGATTGCGACGAAGGCCCGAAGACGGTTCGCGCCGACCTCGCCGAAACCGATGCCGTGCTCGACGGTGTGGCTGAAGCGCATGCCCTCCTCAATAGGCTGCGCGGTACGGCGCTGGGGATGGAGCAGGCGAAGCATCTGGCCGAGCTGCTGGCGACGCAGCTCGGGTCGCACGCGGCAATGGACGGAGGCCGACAATCCGGCGGCGCTCCAAATCTCCGCTTGGCGATTGCAGAGGATCTTTTCCGGAAATTCGGCAGCGTCGAGCGCAGCCTGGTCTCGATCATCGATCAGATGGACCGGGAATTGCGCCAGTTGCGCGAGGCGGCGGAACGGCTTCGACTGGTCGCGGCCGGCAGTCTCTTCACCGCGCTCGAGCGAACGGCGCGCGACACCGCTCGGGCGCTCGGAAAGCGCGTGACGTTCGAGGGCAGGGGCGGCGACATCCGGCTCGACTCTCACGTGCTCGAGGGCGTGCAGGGCGCGCTCATCCAGATCATCCGCAACGCCGTGGCGCATGGCATCGAATCGGAGGGCGAGCGGACGGCGGCGGGGAAGCCGGCCGTCGGGCGGGTATCCGTGCATGCTTTCCGACGCGGGCGGCAGATCGTGTTCGAGTGTCGCGACGACGGCCGCGGCGTGGACCTCGAGGGCGTGCGCCGGGTGGCATTGCAGCGCGGCCTGCTCGATCGTGCACCGATGGACCTCGATGCCCAAGATCTGGTCCGCATGCTGCTGCGCGGCGGGATCAGCACGTCCGAGACGATCACCGGCGTCTCCGGACGCGGCGTTGGTCTCGATGTCGTTCGCGAAGCGGTCGAGCGGCTCGGCGGCGACATCATGGTCCGCACCAGCCATGGCAGCGGCACGACCATCGAGCTGGTGATCCCGCCGTCGCTGGCGTCCATGGAGGCGCTGATCATCGAGGCCGAAGGGGTGGATGGGGCCGTGAGCACGACCTCCCTACCACTCGATGCCGTGCGCAACACGCTGCGCGTTGCCGCGAGCGAGATCTCGCGCGGCTCACCCGGCGACGCCATCATGTACGAGCACAAGGCCATACCCTTCATTCCGCTGGCCGCCGCGCTGGACGGCCTTGCCTGGTCGCCAACGCGCGGCTGGACCACCGTCGTCATCGCCGGCGCCGAGGGGATCGCCGCAGTCGGCGTCGATCGTCTGCTCGGCACCGGCAGAATCGTCGCGCGCCCGCTTCCGCAGCATATCGTTGCAAGTCCAATCGTGGTGGGCGCGTCGCTCGACACCGACGGCAATCCTCAGCTGGTCCTCGATCCTGACGGCCTCGTGGCCGCCGCCCAGCGCGGCGGCTCGGCCCGGCTCGATGCGCCGCCGGCGGGACGCCCCATTCTCGTGATCGACGACTCCCTGACCACACGGATGCTGGAGCAGAGCATTCTCGAATCGGCGGGCTATGACGTGGATGTCGCCGTGTCGGCGGAGGAGGCGCTCGAAGTCGTTCGGCGCAGGCGCTACGCGCTGCTGCTCGTCGATGTCGAAATGCCCGGCATGGATGGCTTCACCTTCGTCGAGCGCATCCGATCCGACCCGGCATTGCGCGATATCCCGGCAGTCCTGGTCACCTCGCGGGCGTCGCCCGAAGACCGCCAGCGCGGTCGCGACGTCGGCGCGCACGGACACATCGTCAAGAGCGAGTTCGACCAGGCCGAGCTCTTGGCCATGATCAAGCCGTTGGTGAGTTAGCGGGATGGCCAAGATCCGCATCCTTGTCGTCGAAGACTCCCCAACCGTGCGCCAGCGGCTGGTCGAAGTCGTCGGCGCCGATCCGGAGCTCGAGCTCGTCGGCGAGGCCGGGGACGGCAAGCAGGCAATCGAGATCTGCGAGCGATGCCGGCCGGACCTGATCACCATGGACATGATGCTGCCGGTCATGAGCGGCCTTGCGGCAACCGAATACATCATGGCGCATTGCCCGACACCGATCCTCGTCGTGTCGGCTTCCATCAACCGGGGCGAGCTGTTCAAGATCTACGAGGCGCTGGCGGCCGGCGCCGTCGATGTGCTGGAGAAGCCGACCGGAACCGAAGCCGAAGGCGTCTGGGAACGCCGCTTCCTCGCAACCGTGAAGCTGGTGGCGCGCATCCGTGTCATCACGCACCCGCGCGCCCGGCTGCTGGGGCTGCGCGGGCTGGCCCCGGCGGTGGCGACGCCTGCACCCAACGCGCACTGCCCGACGCAGAAATACCGCCTGGTCGCCATCGGCGCATCGACAGGCGGGCCCGGCGCCATCGTCGAAATCCTGCGCGGGCTCCCGGCGGAATTCCAGCTCCCTATCCTGGTCGCGTTGCACGTCAATGAACCCTTTGGAACCGCTTTCGCGGACTGGTTGGACGGGCAGACGAGCCGCCGCGTGGCCCATGCGAAAGACGGGACCTCAGTCTCCTCGGCAATCGGCCGCGTCATGGTGGCCCCCGGCGGCCAGCACCTGGTCGTGCGCGACGGCCGCCTCCATCTCACATCGGATCCGGAGCGGCATTCCTGCCGACCGTCGGTCGACGTGCTGTTCGAGTCGGTGGCGGCGGAATATGGCGCGTCCGCCGCGGCTTGCCTGTTGACGGGGATGGGTAGAGACGGTGCGCTCGGCCTGCTCAAGATACGCGACGCCGGCGGACTGACGATCGCGCAGGACGAGGCGTCCTCGGTCATCTACGGCATGCCGCGCGAAGCGAGCTTGCTGGGCGCCGCGCAACAGGTGCTGCGTCTGGCGGACATCGCGCCCCGGCTCGCCGCATTGAACGGCGTCGTCACGGAGGCCCGCCCATGAGCGGCAGCGTTCTCATCGTCGACGACAGTCAGACCGTGCGCATGAACCTCATGGAGTTGATGAACGGCGCAGACCTGCGGACCAAGACGTGCGCAACCGTGGCCGAGGCGAGAGCAGCGCTGGCGCAGGACCGGTTCTCGCTCGTCCTGCTCGATGTCCTGCTCCCGGATGGAGACGGCATCGAGTTGCTGGAGGAGATCCGCGCCGCGCCGGCGGCAAAGGACACCGCAGTGATGCTGCTGTCCACCGAAGCCGAGATCAGCGATCGCGTGCGCGGCCTCGCCAATGGCGCCGACGAATATGTCGGCAAGCCCTATGATCCCGACTATGTGGTTGCGCGGGCGCGCGAGCTGGTGCGCCGGGGCGAGTCCGGCGTTGCGCCCGACCGGATGACGGTACTGGTGATCGACGACAGCGTGACCTTTCGCGAAGGGCTGAAGGCGGCGCTCGAAGGTGCATCCTACCGGGTGCTCGTGGCCGGAAGCGGCGAGGAAGGCCTGCGCATGGCGGCCGATCTGCGCCCGACGGCGGTCATCGTCGATGGCATCCTGCCCGGTATGGACGGCGCAACCGTGATCAGGCGCATCCGGCTCGACGCGGCCCTGCGCGGACTGCCCTGCTTGCTTCTGACCGGGCTGGAAGATCGTGGCGCGGAGGTTCGTGCCCTCGATGCCGGGGCGGATGCCTTCGTCCGCAAGGACGAGGGCGATACCGTCGTTCTCGCCAGGCTCAATGCCATGCTGCGCAGCGCCGGAGCGCAAAGCGCCAAGCCGGGCGCGGCGAGCCTCCTCGGCCCGAAAAAAGTTCTGGCCGTCGATGACAGCGAAACCTATCTCCAGAAACTGGCAGACGCATTGCGGGCGGACGGTTGCGAGGTGGCATTGGCCCGCTCGGGCGAGGAAGCCCTGGAGCTGCTCGCCGTTCAGCCCGTCGACTGCGTTCTCCTCGATCTCATCATGCCGGGTATCGGCGGCCGCGAGACCTGCCGGCGCGTGAAGAGCGCGCCGAACATGCGCGACATTCCGATCGTGATGCTGACGGCGGTCGAAGACCGCGAGTCGATGATACAGGGCCTCGGCGCGGGCGCCGACGACTACATCGCCAAGTCGAGCGATTTCGACGTGCTGCGGGCGCGCGTGCTTGCACAGATCCGCCGCAAGCAGTTCGAGGACGAGAACCGGCGCATCCGCGAGCAGCTCCTGCGCGCCGAATTGGAAAGCATGGAAGCGCGGACGGCGCAGAAAGTTGCCGAGGCACGCGCCGTACTAGTCGACGAGCTGCAGGCGAAGAACGAGGAGCTGGACTCCTTCAGCTATTCCGTGGCGCACGATCTGCGCGCCCCATTGCGCAGCCTCGACGGCTTCAGCCTGGCGCTGCTGGAGGACTATGCGGAAAAACTCGACGACGCCGGATGCGAGTACCTGAGGTTCATTCGCGAGTCCGCCCAGCAGATGTCCCAGCTGATCGACGATCTCCTTTCCCTTTCCCGCCTCTCGCGCAGCGATTTCCAGCGCCAGCCCGTCGACTTGACGCTGATCGCCCGCACCGTCGCCGCCCGGCTGCAGCAGGCGAAACCCGAACGTCAGGTCGAGTTCATCGTTGCCGATGGCCTGGCCGCCGATGGTGACCCCAGGCTTGTGGCGATTGCCCTGGAAAACCTCATCGGCAATGCCTGGAAGTATTCGGGCAAGCGGTCGCAAGCTCGGGTCGAGGTCGGCGTCACGTCGCGCAGCGGCCGGCGCGCCTACTTCGTGCGCGACAATGGCGCCGGCTTCGACATGGCCTACGCCGCAAAGCTCTTCGGCGTGTTCCAGCGACTGCATTCGGTGCGCGAATTCGATGGCACGGGCATCGGCCTGGCAACCGTGCAGCGCATCATCCGTCGTCACGGCGGGCAGGTCTGGGCGGAAGGCAAGGTCGATCACGGGGCGACCTTCTACTTCACGCTCTCCGGCGGCCCGCTTGCCTCGGCAAAGGATCGAACGCATGGCTGAACGCAGCATTCTGCTCGTGGAAGACAATCCCAAGGACGAGGCCCTGACCCTTCGCGCGCTCAAGAAGAACAACATCCTGAACAAGGTCAACGTGGTCCGCGACGGTGCCGAGGCGCTCGACTATCTCTTCGGCAGCGGCATCGACTCTGCGGGCAAGCCGCTCGCGCTGCCACAGCTCGTCCTCTTGGATCTGAAGCTGCCCAAAGTCGACGGCCTGGAAGTGCTGCGGCGTATTCGCGACGATGAGCGCACGCAGCTTCTGCCGGTCGTCATCCTCACCACGTCGACCGAGGACAGGGATCGCATGGACGGCTACAGGCTGGGGGCCAACAGCTACGTCCGCAAGCCCGTCGACTTTCGCCGGTTCGCAGACGCGGTCAATCAGCTGGGGCTCTATTGGCTGGTCTTGAACGAACCGCCGCCTCCCACGGCTTGCACCCGGTGAAGGGACATCCGATGGGCCGGCCGCTGCGTGTCCTGATCGTCGAGGATCGCGAACCTGACGCTGCGATCTTGGTTCGGGAGCTGAGGCGCGGTGGCTACGACCTGATCTACGAGCGCGTAGAGACCGAGAATGCGATGGCAGAGGCCTTGGCCAAGCAGACTTGGGACCTCGTGCTCTCCGACTACTCCATGCCGCAATTCGGTGCACTGGCCGCGGTTCGTCTGGTCGCGCAAGCCAGCCTGGATGTCCCATTCATCGTTGTTTCGGGGTCGGTCGGCGAGGAAGCGGCCGTGGAGGTGATGCGAGAGGGTGCGCACGACTTCCTTTTCAAGGGCAAGCTCACGCGGATGAATCAAGTGATCGAGCGCGAACTGAGGGAGGCTGCGAGGCGCTCTCAGCATAGAGATGTCGAGGCACGGTTGCGGCAAATGGAAAAGATGGAGGCGCTGGGGCAGCTGACTGGCGGGATCGCCCACGACTTCAACAACATCCTGGCCGTCATCATCGGCACGGCGGAGCTCGCTGCGGCGAGGGTCGCAGGCGATCCGAAGATGTCGGCGATGGTGAAGCAGATCGACGAGTCGGCGGAGCGCGCCGCAGAGCTTGTGCAACGGCTGCTCACTTTTGCCCGCAAGCGATCCCTGGAAACGCGCGTCCTCGATTTGAACGAGACCGTCGAGCGAGTCACCTCCATGCTCGAACGGACGCTTGGCGAGCATATCGTCCTCGAGAAGGCTCTATCGGTAGATCTGTGGCCCGCGCTTGCGGACCCTTCCCGGCTCGAAGACGCGATCCTGAATCTCGCCGCCAATGCTCGCGACGCCATGCCCAACGGCGGCCGCCTCGTCATTGAAACGAGCAATATGAATTTGGACGAGAACTACGCCGCGCAAAACGCCGACGTTGTGGCAGGCGAGTATGTGGCGATCAGTGTCACGGATTCCGGAACGGGCATGCCGCCCGAGGTCATCGAGCACGTATTCGAGCCATTTTTCACGACCAAGGAGGTTGGTCGCGGGACCGGTCTCGGTCTCAGCATGGTCTATGGTTTCGTCAAGCAATCCCGCGGCCACGTGAAAATCTATAGTGAGGTTGGCCACGGCACGAGCATCAAGCTGTACTTGCCGAAAGCGGAGCAGCAGGCCCAGCCAGCCGCGGATATCTCCCCCGCCGCGACCATCGAGTTGTCTTCCGGCTCGCAAACCGTTCTCGTGGTCGAGGACGACGCTGCCGTGCGCAAGATGGCGGTGAGCATCCTCGAGGATCTCGGTTATCAAGTCTGCCAGGCATCGGACGGTAGGAGCGCGCTCGATATCTTGCGCGGCGGCGAAGATATCGATCTGCTTTTCACCGACATGGTCATGCCCAACGGCCTGAGCGGCCAGGATCTAATTCGGGCGGCACGCCAGCTCCGACCCGACATCAAAGCGCTTTTGACGTCGGGTTATTCTGCGCAGTTCATCGAGGCGCAAGAAGATGTCAACCGGGACATCCGGCTCCTGAGTAAGCCTTACCGCAGGGAGATGCTCGCAATAGCGGTTCGCGGCGCGCTGAATTACAACAGGTGAGCATTGAGGCTTGTTGGTCGCGCTCTGCAGCAATGGATTTCCTTGCGAAAAAAAACCGCGCGCCGGTTGTAAGATTGCCGGATCGACCAACGCCTTGGCCACCGATCTCCGAACCGCGATCGCTCTTTCGAAGAGCGGCAGTCAGCGACATGGTCATCGAGGCACCGTGCCATTTGCCGCGCCGCCGCTCCCTGCCCTCGCCTTGTGCCTGCGGCCTCGCGGCAGACGCGGGGAGCCGGCGCACCGTTGCGTCGAGAGTGCGGTAGCGCCGCCGCCCTGTCCGATCGAGCGCCGTGAACGCAGAACGCGTCCCAGGAGCAGGATACAAGGGCCGCTTGCCTCCACGCCCTGAACGAGACCGTGGATGGTTGCCAGCGTCCCCGAGACGACCCGTTGGCTCTGCCGCGTGGCGTTGAAGACGGCGCTCACCGGTTGCTCCGGCTCGGCTCCCTCCGCGAGCAGGCGGCGGCTCAAGGTGCTCAAGCTCGCCAGCGGCATGTAGACGGCCGTGGTCGTTGCCGGGTCGGCCAGGGCTGCGAGGTCGAGGTCATCCGGCAATCGACCGTCGCAGGCGTGCCCTGTAACGAACTGCACCCGACGCGCGTAGCCGCGGCCGGTGAGGGAGACATTGAGGCTGGCGGCCGCCCCTTGTGCCGCGGTAATGCCGGGCACCACGTCGACCGGAATGTCGGCGCGCTCCAGGGCTGCGATCTCCTCGCCGGCGCGGCCGAAGATCAGCGGGTCCCCGGCCTTCAGGCGTACCACCCGCTTTCCGGATCTGGCGAGCGAGACCATCAGAGCGTTGATATCGTCTTGCTTGCAGGAGGGCCGGTGACCGGTCTTGCCGACCAGCATGCGCTTGGCTTCGCGGCGCGCAAAGTCGAGGATTTCCGGCGCCACCAAGTCGTCGTAGAGGATGATATCGGCCGAGCGCAGGGCGCGCAGGGCCGCGAGCGTCAGCAGCTCCGGATTGCCCGGGCCGGCGCCCACGAGGGAGACGCGGCCTGCCTGGCCATCGCTCGCCGCCTCGCGGCATGCCTGGCGAACAAGCTCGTCGCGATCCTGCCCGCCGGGCATCCGGTCCGGCTCATCGAGGGCGAGCCTCGCAAATCGCTCCCAGAAGCGACGGCGGGCGGCGCGGCCCAATGCCGAGAGGTCGGCGCGCCAGTCCTTGGCTGCCGCCGCCCAGCGCGCGAAGCCGAAGGGCAGCAACGCCTCGATGCGCGCGCGGATCGCCTGGCCGAACACGGGGGCGGCCCCGTCGGTGGAGATGCCGACCACCAGCGGCGAGCGGTTGACGATGGCGCCGAACTGGAAGCTGCAGAAGGCCGGCTTGTCGATGACGTTGATCGGCACAGAGGCCGCGCGCGCCGCACCGAACATGCGGGCAGCCTCCGCATCGTCGTCGGTGGCGCCGATGACGAGAGCGGCTCCAGCGAAGCTCGCGGCGGTCCACGCTCTGCGCTCCAGCACGACGGGACCGCCGGGAGGATCGGCAGCAAGCGCTTCCAGCTCGGCGCAGGGATCGGGCGCCTGCACCACCACGGTCGCGCCCGCCGCCGAAAGCAGCTCGGCTTTCCAGGCCGCCGCCTCAATGCCACCGGCGACGATCACGCGCTCGCCGGCGAGCCTGAAGAACAGCGGCAGCGTTGCCAGCGGCTGCATCCGCCGCGGACGCACCGGCTGCGGCGATCGCTCGGCAACGGTCTCAGGCCGGCGCATGGGCAGTCTCGCAGACGGTTTCACAGGCCAGCCTGCCGGGCGCGATCAGGCGAAGAAGCTCGGGCACGCAGCTGCCGCAGTTGGTACCGGCGCCCAGCGCCTTGCCGATGGTCTCGAGCGTGCGTTGACCGGCGGCGGCGGCCGCGGCGATGCGGGCGGCGCCAACCTGGAAGCAAACGCAGACGATCGGGCCTTCGTCGACGGTCGTCGCGGTCGGACGCGCGGCCAGCAGCACCCGCCGGTCGACCGGCGCAATCGAGGGTAGGTCGAATTGCGACTTGAGCCAGTCGGGTGCCGGCAGCTTCGGCGTCGGGCCGACGAACAGCAGGGCCTCCAGCCGCCCGTTGCGCAGCACGGCCGCACGATAGAGACGGGCCGATGCGTCGGCGAAGCTGATCCGGTCGCCCTCGGGCATGGCCGCGCGCTCCCAGGCTGGCCAGCCGCTTGCTGGAGCATCGAGGGCGAAATGGAGGACATGCCCGAAGGAGGCGCGGGCCGCGGCCCAATAGGCAAGACCGGCCGGCACGAGGCGCCGGCGCGACAGGGCGAAGCCATAGTGGGAGACGGCGAGCGGCTCGATGCGCGCCGGCGTCGCTTTGGCCTCGGGCTGGCCGGAATAGGGGTCGGTCGCCGGCTGCACCAGAGCCCCGATGCGACCGTTCGAGCTGTTCTCGGCCGACCAGTGGATCGGCGCAAACAGCAGGCCCGGCTGCTGGCCGCGATTGACGAGCACGCGCAGGATCGCCGAGCCGTGCGCCGACGACACGCGCGCCAGCGCCCCCTGCTCCAGGTCCAGGCGGCCAGCGTCATCGGGGTGCATCTCGACGAACGGCTCGGCGATGTGGGCCGAGAGGCGCGGCGAGAGACCCGTGCGCGTCATGGTGTGCCACTGGTCGCGGATGCGGCCCGTGTTGAGCAGGAAGGGCCAGGCTTCGGAGACGGAGGCTGTGAGCCGCGGCGTCGCGATGGCGATGAAGCGCGCCTTGCCATCCGGGGTAAAGAAGCCGCCGGCGGCGAACAGGCGCGTGGTGCCAAATTTGCCGACGCGCCACGGCCACTGGAAGGGCTGCAGGGTGTCGTAGCCCGCCTTGCTCAGGCCAGCCGCCGCCGCGATGTCGAAAGCCCGGCTGCCGCCGTTCTCGAAGCCAGACAGCCGCGCATGCTCGTCGAAAACCTCGGCCGGAGAGCGATAGGCAAAGGCGCGCCCAAAGCCCAGGCGCCGCGCCACCTGGCTCAGGATCCACCAATCCGGCCTCGCGACGCCGGGTGGTGTCAGGAAGGCGCGTTGGCGCGAGATGCAGCGCTCCGAGTTGGTGACGGTGCCATCCTTCTCGCCCCAGGCCGCGGCGGGGAGGCGGATGTGCGCCAGGCTCGCCGTGTCGTTCGACGCGACGTTCTCGGAGACGATGAGCAGCTCCAGCTCGCCCAGTGCGTCGCGTACGGCATCGGCTCGCGGCAGAGACACCGCCGGATTGCTGCCCATCACCCACAGGGCCTTGACGCGTCCGTCGGCGATGGCATCGAACATGGCGACGGCCTTGAGGCCTTCCCCGGTCACGAGGTTCGGAGCGTCCCAGAAACGGCGCACGCGATCGCGCTCGGCCGGCGTGAAGCCCATGTGCGCAGCCAGCATGTTGGCAAGCCCGCCGACCTCGCGCCCACCCATGGCGTTGGGCTGGCCGGTGAGCGACAGCGGCCCCGAGCCGGGCTTGCCGATGCGCCCCGTGGCCAGATGGCAATTGATGATGGCATTGACCTTGTCGGTGCCCTGCGCCGACTGGTTGACGCCCTGGCTGTAGCAGCTGACCGCACGCGGCGTGCCGGCGAACCACTCGTAGAAGAGCGCAACGTCCTTTGCATCGAGGCCGCACAGGTTCGCCACCGCCGCAATGCTGGGCGCCAAACGGCGGGCCGCCCACAGCGCCGCGAAGAAGCCTTGGGTGTGCCGGGCGATGAAGTCGGGCTCGATCAGCCGGCGCTCGGCCAGCGCCACCAGCAGGCCGGACCACAGCACGCCATCGGTGCCTGGCGCGAGCGACAGCTGCAGGTCTGCGCCTTCGCTGGTGGCCGTGTGGCGCACGTCGATGTTGACGACGCGCACGCCGCGCTCCCCGCGCGCGGTCTGGATGCGCTGGTAGAGGATCGGATGGCACCAAGCGGCATTGGAGCCCGCCAGCACCACCAGGTCCGCAAGCTCGAGGTCGTCGTAGCACTGTGGCACCACGTCGGCACCGAAGGCGCGGCGGTGGCCGGCGACCGAGGAGGACATGCACAGCCGGGAATTCGTGTCGACGTTGGGCGTGCCGATGAAGCCTTTGGCCAGCTTGTTGGCGACGTAGTAGTCCTCGGTCAGCAGCTGTCCGGAGAGATAGAAGGCGATCGCCTCGGGGCCGTGCGCCGCCTTGACCGTCTGCAGCCGCCGGGCGACCTGGTCGAGGGCGTGGGCCCAATTCGTGCGCGCGCCATCGACGCTTGGGTAAAGGAGCCGCGTTTCGAGCCCCAGCGTCTCGCCCAGGGCCGAGCCCTTGGAGCACAGGCGCCCGGCGTTGGCTTGATGATCCGGATCGCCCTTGATGGTGGCGCCGCCATTGCCGTCCGGCGTGGCGAGCACACCGCAGCCGACGCCGCAATAGGGGCAGGTGGTACGCACGGGTGGCGGAGTTCCCTCTCCCCATGCCTGTTCAGGCATGGGGAGAGGGTTAGGGTGAGGGGCAGAAATAGGCACCGACGCTGGAACTTGGGGCTGCCCCTCACCCCGACCCTCTCCCCGCGCTGATGGCGTGCTGGGAAGGATCGGCGATACGCGGGGAGAGGGAGACTCTGGCGCCATCAATAGACGTCCGCCTGGTAGCGGCCGGCGGCTTTCAGCTCGGCGACGAAATCCTTGGCGGCGCCCTCGCTCATCTGCCCGGCCTTGGCCGAGATCTCGACCAGCGCCGTCTCGACGTCCTTGGCCATGCACTTGGCGTCGCCACAGACGTAGAAGTGCGCGCCGGCCTTGAGCCAGGCCCACAGCTCGGGGCCCCCCTGCCGCATGCGGTCCTGCACGTAGCCCTTGTCGGCGCCGTCGCGCGACCACGCCGTTGAGAGGCGCGTCAGCGTGCCATCGCGCAGAAAGGCATGCAGCTCGTCGCGATGGAAGAAGTCCGTGGCCTCGTGCTGGTGGCCGAAGAACAGCCAGGCGCGGCCCTTGGCGCCCTGCGCCTTGCGATGCCAAAGGAACGAGCGAAAGGGAGCGATGCCGGTGCCGGGGCCGACCATGATGATGGGGGTCGCGGTGTCCTGGGGCAGGGCGAAACCGTGCGCCTTCTGGATATAGACCTTGACCCGCGCCCCGGGGTTCAGCCGGTCGGCCAGGAATGTCGAGCCGACGCCCAGGCGTTGCCGGCGGCCGACAGCGTAGCGCACGGCATCGACGGTCAGGTGCACCTCATCAAGCGTCGCGAGGGGCGAGGAGGCGATGGAATAGAGGCGCGGCTGCAGCGGCTCGAGGCATTCGAGGAAGGCTTCGGGATCGGGATGGACGGGCGCGAATTTTTCGAGCGCCGCCAGCACATCGAGTGTTTCTGCCTCGCCGTCTGGATCCTCGCCCTTCGCCAGCGCCTTGGCCTTCTTGCGCCGCTCGCCGCCGACCAGCAGGCCGATCAGCTCAAACAGCATGTCGGGTGCCGGCGAGAGCGAATAGTCCTCGATCAGCGCCTCGCGCATCGACTTGCCGCCGACGGGAAAGTCGGGCGGCGCGCGCAAGGCGGCAGCGATGGCGCGGGCCAGCGCCGGATCATTCCTGGGGTAGAGGCCGAAGCCGTCGCCAGGTGCGTAGATTAGCCCGCTGCCGGCGATGTCGAACACGACGTGGCGCGTGTCCTTCGACGATTTCCTGCCGTTGAGCCGAGTGGCGGAGCGGAAGATCGCCTCGACGGGCGCTTCGCGGGTGCCGGGTGCCGGTGCCTTCGGCTCGGGGAGCCTCGCCAACACGGGCGCCAGCACCGGAGCACCATCGGGAGCCTGCTCGAGCAGGCGCTTGAGCGTGCGGCTCGTTTCCTTGCCGCCAGGCACGCACAGGTTGAGCTTGGCCTCCTGCCCCGAGGCGATGGCCGCTGAATAGGTCTCGCACAGATAGCCGCACTGGCCACAGTCCTGCTGGGCCATGGCCGCGAACAGGCGTCGCGGCAGCGGCTTGCCTTCCGCCAGCGCCATGCGCTCAGGGATAGGCATGGCGGCGTCGTGCCAGGGCGCCCCATCGTCGTCCCCGCCGGCCAGCGCCTTGGCCGCCGCGTTCGGCATCGCCCCATCGAGGGTTGCCGCGCCGGCCTTGGCATCGAGCGATAGGAGACCGGCGAAGAAGCCGTTGAGCCAGGCGCGCTGCTCGGGCGAGAACGGCGCCGACTCCGGAATCATTCCCTCTCCCCGCTCTTCAGCGGGGAGAGGGTTAGGGTGAGGGGCAGAAGCTGGCGCCGGCGCGTGTAGCTGCCCCTCACCCCGACCCCGGATCAAGTCCGGGGCAGGCTCCTCTCCCCGCAAGCGGGGAGAGGGAGAAGCCGCCGTCTGCACGGTCATGCTGCGTCTCCGCCGGCGATCGCCTCGATCATGGCCTCGAGGGCCGGGACTTCATGTCGGCGGCTGAAGGCGAGGAACGTTTCGTTCGCGCCGGCGCGATTGCGCACGTAGGCCTCGAGGATGCGCTCGACGAGCTGCGGGCAGTCTTGCGCCCTCACGTCACGGTAGAGCTCGCGGGCGATGCCGGCGTCGGCGCCGAAGCCGCCGCCGACGAAAACGTGGAAGCCCTCGACCGTGTCCTCGCCCGCCGCATCCACGGCCACCCGGCAGGCGAGCAGGCCGATGTCGCCGATGTAGTGCTGGGCGCAGGAGTTGGGGCAGCCGGTGAGGTGGATGTTGATCGGCGTGTCGAGAGCGACGCGCGGCTCCACCCACTCGGCGATGGCCAGCGCCGTGCCCTTGGTGTTGGAGAGCGCGAACTTGCAGCCGGTGTTGCCGGTGCAGGCGATGAGGCCGGCGCGCACGCTGGTGGCCTTGGCGGTGAGGCCGATCTGCTGCAGGCAGGTCTCGACGAGGCCCGCATTTTTCTCGTCGATGCCGGAGAGCAGCAGGTTCTGCCAGACGGTGAGGCGGATGTCGCCGTCGCCGAGCTCGTGGGCGATATTGGCAAGTCCGCGCATCTGCTCTGCTGTGAGCTTGCCGACGGGCAGCGCCACGCCGGCCCAGGCCTTGCCCGGTTGCTTCTGGCGGTGAAAGCCGATGTGGGCCCGGCGATCCTGCCGGTTGGGCGCCGACACCCTGTCGGCGGCCAGACGCGTGAGCTTGCGGCCGAGCCTCGACTCGACCTCGGCCAGGAACTTGTCGAGTCCCCAGGCATCGAGCACGTATTTGAGCCGGGCCTTCTTGCGGTCGGTACGGTCGCCGTTGGCGATGAACACGCGCACGATGGCGTCGGCCACGGCGACGGCCGCCTCCGGCTTGACGCAGACGCCGCCGAGCTTGGCGAAGTCCTGGTGGCCGGTGATGCCGCCTACCCCCAAGCGGAACCAAACGCCTGCGTCCGCCCCTGCGCCTTCCCCGACCATCACGGCCGTGAAGGCGATGTCGTTGGTGTCCTCCAGCACGGGGATGGCGCCGCCCCCGTCGAAGCCGACGTTGAACTTGCGCGGCAGGCCGTAGAGCGAGCGATCATTCAAGATGTGGTGGTGCCAGGCACGCGCGTAGGGACGGGTGTCGATCAGCTCCTGCGGGTCGATGCCGGCAGTGGGCGAGCCGGTGACGTTGCGGATGTTGTCGGCACCCGTCCCTTTGGTGGGGACGCCGAGGCTCGTCAGCCCCTCGATCAGGGGGATGGCGCCCTGAGGCATGACATCGCGGATCTGCAGGTTGGCACGCGTCGTCACGTGCGCGTAGCCGCCGCCGTGGCGCTCGGCCAGATCGGCGACGCCGGCGAGCTGCCAGTGGCTGAGGATGCCGTTGGGGATGCGCAGCCGGCACATGAAGGAGTTGTGCGTCGGCGCGAGGTAGAAGAGCCCGTGGAAGCGCCAGCGGAAATTGTCGATGCCCTTCGGGAACTGGCCCTTGGCGCTTTCGTCTTTCAGGCGGGCATAGGCATCGAAGGGATGCTCGTCGCGCTTGGCCTTCTCCTCGGGCGAGAGCTTCTTGCCGGCGGCCTCGAAGCGGGCCATGGCGGCCAGGTGCTCCTTGTCCGGGCCGGCGGGTTGGACGGCAGCGTTCTCGGCACCCAGCGGCTTCAGGCCCTGCGCCGCGCGGCGGGCCTGCACACCCGAGACGAAGCCTTCCAGATAGCGACGCTGCTCCTCGCTGAAGTCCTGCGCGCTCATCAGGCGGCCTCCGCGTAGGCCTTGCCGAAGGCGAGCCCGCTGCGGATCGGCGCGATCGCGGCCTGCTGGCGAAGCAGGTCGCGATACCAGAGGGAATCGGTCGTGTCGCCGAACAAGACTGCGCCGGCGAGGCAGCCATCGCGGATCACGAGCTTGCGGTAGGTGGCGGCTTGGGCGTCCTCGAGCAGGATCGTCTCGGCGCCCTCGCCCTCGAAATCGCCCATGGAGAAGACGGGCACGCCCGAGACTTTGAGGCTGGCGGCCGCGACGGAGCCCTCGTAGCGGGCGGGCAGGCCGCACAGGCGGCGCGCCAGCACCTTCGCCTGCTCGTGCGCCGGCTCAACCAGACCGCAGCATTGGCCGCAATGCTCGGCGCACTCGCCGATGGCGTAGATGTCCGGCGCACTGGTTTGCAGCGCGTCATCGATCTTGATGCCGCGGCCGATGGCCAGGCCGCCGGTTGTCGCCAATCCCGTCGCGGGGCGGATGCCGGCCGCCATCACCACCGTAGCGGCGGGAAAGACGCGGCCGTCCTTCAGCACGACGCGCTCGATGCCATCGCTGGTGCCCTCGATCGCGGCGGTTTGCGCTTCGAGAATGACCTCGATGCCCTTGCCCGCGATCGCGGCCTCGAGCAGCGCCGCGGCGCGGCCATCGAGCTGGCGCTCCATCAGGCGGGGCATGAGATGCAGCAGCGTGACCTGGCAGCCGCGCCTGGCGAGGCCATGGGCCGCCTCCACACCCAAGAGCCCACCGCCGATGACGACCGCCGGCGCGCCGGGCTCCACAGCTTGCATCGCCTTCACGTCGTCGACATCGCGGAAGGTGAGCACGCCGGGGAGGTCGTGGCCCCGGATCGGCAGCCGCAGGGCCGTCGAGCCGGTCGCCAGCACGAGGCGGTCGTAGGCGATGGGCGCACCGGTCGCGAGGCTAACCTCGCGCTCGGCCGGATGCAGCGCAGCGCACGCCACACCCGTGAGCAGCTCGATGCCCCGCTCGGCGTACCAGGCGAGCGGCCGCAGCTCGATATCCGATTCCACCGCGTCCCCGGCAAGCATGCCGGACAGCAGCACGCGGTTGTAGGCGGGGCGCGGCTCCCTGCCGATCATGACGATGTCGTAGCGGCCGGGGGAAAGCTCGGTGAGCTCCTCCACCAGCTTCAAGCCGGCCATGCCGGCGCCGACCACTACGAGGCGCTCGCGTTTGCGCTGCTCCAGGCGGGGCGCGCTCACCATCGCCCTACTCCGCCGCAAGCAGGGCTGGGGACTTGTGGCGTGCGTAGAGGAACTCCAGCACCGCGGCCCGGGCCTGGATATAGGTGGGGTTGTCGACGAGATCGAGACGCTTGCGCGGCCGCGGCAGCTCGACCTCCAGCACCTCGCCGATGGTGGCGGCGGGGCCATTGGTCATCATGACGATGCGGTCGGACAGCAGCACGGCCTCGTCGACGTCGTGGGTGATCATCAGCACCGTGTTCTCGAGCTTCTGGTGGATCGCCATCACGGAATCCTGCAGATGCGCCCGCGTCAGCGCATCGAGCGCGCCGAACGGCTCATCGAGGAGGAGCACCTTCGGCTCCATGGCGAGCGCGCGGGCGATGCCGACGCGCTGCTTCATGCCGCCGGAGATCTCCATCGGCCGCTTGTCCTTGGCGTGCGCCATCTGCACCAGCTCGAGGTTGTGCATGGTCCAGGCCTGGCGCTCTCTGCGCGACTTGGCGCCCGAGAACACCTTGTCCACCGCGAGCCGCACGTTGTCGTAGACGGTGAGCCAGGGCAGCAGCGAGTGGTTCTGGAACACCACGGCGCGGTCCGGGCCCGGCTCGTTGACCTCCTTGTCCTCGAGCAGCACCGCGCCGCTGGTGACCTCGAGCAGGCCGGCGACGATGTTGAGCAAGGTCGACTTGCCGCAGCCGGAATGGCCGATGATGGCGACGTATTCGCCCTGCTCGATCCTGAGATCGATATCGGCCAAGACCTCGCTGACGGTGGAGCCGCGAGAGAACGTCTTGGTCACGTGGTCGATATGCAGGAACGGCCGACCCGGAGCCTGTGCTCTGGGCGTAGTGTGGGAGATAGCCGGGACGTGCGCGATCATCTTTGTCTCCCTCAAGTCGCTTGCACGCCGCGCGTGGCGAAGTGCCCGACCAGCGCGACCAGGCGATCGAGGACGAAACCGATGACGCCGATGTAGACCAGCGCCACGACGATGTCGGAGAGCCGCGAGGAGTTCCACGCGTCCCAGATGAAGAAGCCGATGCCGACGCCGCCGGTCAGCATCTCGGCGGCGACGATGGCGAGCCAGGAGAGGCCGATGCCGATGCGCAGGCCGGTGAAGATGTAGGGCGCCGCGGAGGGCACCATGATGCGCCAGAAGAACTCGGCCTGGTTGAGCCGCAGAATGCGCGCGACGTTGCGGTAGTCCTGCGGGATGTTGCGGATGCCGACGGCGGTGTTGATGATCACCGGCCAGATGGCGGTGATGAAGATCACGAAGATCGCCGATGGTGCGCTGTCGCGAAACGCGGCGAGCGAGATGGGGAGCCAGGCCAGCGGCGGCACGGTGCGCAGCACCTGGAAGATCGGATCGAGGCCGCGCATCGCCCACTGGCTCTGCCCGACCAGGGCGCCCAGCGCCACGCCGACGATTGCGGCGAGGCCGAAGCCGATGGCGACGCGCTGCAGCGAGGTCAGGACGCGCCAGCCGAGCCCGATGTCCTGCGGCCCCAGCACGAACCAGGGATCGACGATCAGGTCTTTTGCGTCCTGCCAGATCTTCAGCGGCGTCGGCAGCGTCGCCTTCGGCCCCGCGGCCGCGATCTGCCAGATGAGCAGCGCGAGCGACAGCACAATGATGGGCGGGCCGACGATGGCGCCCGCCTCGCGCAACAGCGCAACCAGCCGGTCGGGCTTGCGCGCTCGTCGGGGGAAGGACACGACCGCCGCCGGGGCGGTGACCGCCCCCACCCGCCGCGGGGAGCCAATGGGATCGATGCGCTTGGTGGTCGCGACGCTCGAGGCCATGCGCGCGTTCTCCGTGTGTTGGGTTGGGGACGCCGGCGGGTTCAGACCACGGCCCGCTTGATGGAGAGCGATTTCAGGTAGGCCATGTGGTCTTCTGGATCGAACACCTTGCCGTCGAAGAAGGTCTCCTTGCCGCGCGAGGGCGAGGCCGGGATGTCGGCGGCCGGCACCGCGAGCGTCTTGGCCGCCTCGCGCCAGAGGTCCTCACGGTTGACCTTGTCGACCAGCGCCTTCACGTCCGTGGCGGGCTCGAACTTGCCCCAGCGGATGTCCTCCGTGACGAACCAGGCATCGTGGCTCTTGAAGGGATAGGAGGCGTGCTCGCTCCAGAACTTCATGTACTGCTTGGTGCCCTTCTCGACGCGGCCGTTGCCGTAGTTGATGTCGCCCTTGAGCCGGCCGAGGATGTCCGGCACCGGCACGTTGAACCACTGGCGCTTGCCGACGATGGTGGCGAGCTCTTCCTTGTTCTCCATCTTCTCGCACCACATCTGCGCTTCCATCACGGCCATCAGGATGGCCTGCGTCGCCTTCGGATACTTGTCCGCCCAGGCAGCGCGCAGCGTCAGCGCCTTCTCGGGATGCTTGAACCAGATCTCGCCGGTGGTGCAGGCGGTATAGCCGATGTCCTGGTTGACGAGCTGATTGGGCCAGGGCTCGCCGACGCAGAAGGCATCCATGTTGCCGACCTTCATGTTCGCCACCATTTGTGGAGGCGGCACGGTGATCAGCGAGATGTCCTTGTCGGGATCGATGCCGCCGGCGGCGAGCCAGTAGCGCACCCACAAATCATGCGTGCCGCCGGGGAAGGTCATGGCAACCTTCACCTCCTTGCCCGCGACCTTCTTGGCGTCCCACGCCGCCTTGAGCGGGGAAGCGTCGATCTTGACCTTGAGGTCCTTGAACTCGTTGGCGACGGAGATCGCCTGCGCATCGAGATTGAGCCGCAACAGCAGATAGAGCGGCGTCGGCACGTTGTTCTGCGTCACTTTGCCGGTCGAGATCAGGTAGGGCATCGGCGACAGGATGTGCGCGCCGTCGATGCCATTCGACTCGGAGCCCAGCACGATGTTGTCGCGCGTGGCGCCCCACGACGCCTGCTTGGCCACCTCGACGTCGGGCATGCCGTGCTTGGCGAAGAGGCCCTTCTCCTTGGCAATGGCGAGGGCCGAGGCATCGGTCAGCGCGATATAGCCGAGGATTGCCTTCTTGATCTCGGGCCCCGCGCCCTGGGCAAAGGCGCCGGCGGGGAATGCGGCCTTGACGGAGGACATTAGAGCGGCCGCCGCCGCGGTGGCGGAGGCCGACCTCACGAGGTCGCGCCGGCTGAGGCCTGCGCGTTTCGGCCTCGCCATGGCCTGCTTGCTGCTCATGATCGTGGTCCTTGTCTCGGGGCTCGAACGACGTGCCGCATCTCTTGGCGGCATCGTTCGCAGCGTGTGGTACCAACAAAAAAGCCGCACTCCCCGGGTGCCGTCACGCATCCTCCCCAGGCCAGCGGCGTTGCTTGTGGGTCCAGCGTTGGACCGGCCGGCGTCGACGTTGGCGCCGTGTCAGACGGGAATGGTTACAAGCTTCGTGCCAACTCCCGGCGCCTTAGAATTTCTATGTATATCAACAATATAGACTGACACGGGCGCGCGCGTGGCCCTGCCCGTCTGCCCATTGGTGCCGCACACTGCGGAAAGATTGTGCAGTGCAACAGGGACCCGCAGTGTCGTTTTATCCGGGCCGCTTTATGGTCCAGGACGAAAGGTGTCCCGCGATGTCGGCCGGGGCGAAGGCCGGGCCGGCGAAGGCGCCGACGCCATCCTCCGGCACGCGCGCCGTCGCCGTCGGAGAGCCCGCCACCGCGTCGTAGAGGTCGGGCCGGAACACCGCTTGCGCGGCCGCCAGCAAGTCGGCCGACATGGGCGCCTGACCCCAACGCACCATCTGCGCATAGGCCCATGCAGCCTGCACCGGGTGCGGGCGCGCCGCGCCCTCGCGCCCGACCAGGAGATAGCGCGCATCTGTCCGCGTCCCGCCATCCGGCGCCACCTTCAGGCGGCCCTCGAGCGTGCGCCGGATGAGCTCGGCGGTGACGCCGACGCGCGCGGCGACGAGCTCCGCAACCCCATCGCCATTGGCTGGATCGGCGACGAACTGCGCGGCGCGCTCGAGCGCGCGGATCAGACGCGTCACGATGTCGGGATGATCGCCGGCCCAGGCGGCACGCACAGCCAGCACCTTCTCGGCGGCGCGCGCGATGATCTCCGACCCGAAATGCAGGATGCGGCCGACGCCGATGTCGACGGCCAGCGAGTTCCACGGCGCGCCCACGCAGAAGCCGTCGACATGACCCTTGGCGAGGCTGTCGACCATGTAGGGCGGCGGCAGGACGACGAGCCGCACGTCCTCGTCCGGGTCGACGCCGCCCGCCGCCATCCAGAAGCGCAGCTGGTAGTTGTGGTTGGAGAAGGGGAACGTCATGCCGAGCGTGAGCGGCTCCTGACCCTTGGCACGGCGTGCGGCGACGGTATGCGCAAGCGCGCGTGCCGAGACGATCGGGCTCGTGATGTCGCCGCCGGCGGCCCCAGCGAGCGCGGCAAACAGCGGCGGGGATACCGTGATGGCGTTGCCGTTCCCCGCCAACACGAACGGCGCAAGAATCGACACCTTGACGTGGCCGAGCCCCAGGCTCGAGGCGATGGCAACGGGCGCCAGCAGATGCGCGGCGTCGAACAGGCCGATGTTGAGCTTGTCGCGCACGTTCGACCAGGACACCTCGCGCACCAGCTCGATGTCGAGGTGCTCCGCGGCGGCAAAGCCCTTGTCGACGGCGACGATGAGGGCGGCGGCGTCGGCCAGCGGGATGTACCCGATCCTGAGCTTGGCAGGCGCGCTCATCGCAGCAGCTCCGCCGCCGTGATCACCGATTGCGCCACCTCCGCAATCTTCCTCTTCTCGTTCATGGCCGTCTTGCGCAGCAGTGCGTAGGCCTGCTCCTCGGAAAGGCCCTTGGCTTGCATCAGGATGCCCTTGGCACGGTCGATCACCTTGCGCGCGTCGAGCGCGCTCTTGGTGCGGTCGAGCTCGTCCTGCAGGCGGGCGAAGGCGTTGAAACGGGAGATGCACAGATCGAGGATGTGCTTGACGCGCTCCTTCTGCAGTCCGCCGACGATGTAAGCGGACACGCCGGCATCGACCGCCGCCTCGATGGTGCCGCGGTCGGACTGGTCGACGAACATGGCGATTGGCCGCCGCACGATGCGCGAGACCTGGAACATCTGCTCGAGCACATCGCGGCTGGGGTTCTCCAGGGCGATCAGAATGACCTCGGGATCGATGCGGTAGACTTGGTCGAGCAGTCCCGTCGTGGTCTCGACGTGAACGACATTGGCATAGCCCGACTCGCGCAGGCCCGCCTCCAGGATGGCGCGACGGATCGGGTCCTCGTCGATCACCAGGATCTTCAGTGCCGCGTCGATGGGCAGGTTGTTCAAAGTCGCCGGCCTATTGTGCTTTGCAGCACAACTTGCCGCACCGCAGCAAAAAACGCAACGCGGCCTGCGCGTGTGGTTGCGGCTCACGATCGGGCGGGGCGATGCCGGCGAGTGACCGGGACGGAGTTGCACCGCGATCGGGCGTTCTGATTGGGCCCGTTTCGATGGTGCGTTTTCTTGTCAAGGATCGATCTTGATTGGCTTGATTGGGACGAGAGTTGAAATGCACAGCCCTGAGGAGAATAGCCTTCTCGGCGGTCGCCAGTCCGACCGACCCGCGCGTTTTGGCATGTGCCGCGCACGCGCTGAGAGCGACCACGTGACCGCAGCGCCGCCGAGAAGGGTGGTTGGAATGCGCGTCCCTGAGGAGCACGGCAAATTCAGCTGAGAGAGCACCTCACGCGGTCTTGTGCCGCGCTCGACGCTGGCCGGGCTTGGCAAATCTGTTGAGCCGCGCGGCCGCCCCATCGTCGCGGCCCCCCCATCGTCGCGGCCGCCCCATCGTCGCGGCCATTGTGATCCGCCCAGCGGGCGCGCTACCTTCGGCGTCGAGCGATGTCGGGAGGAGAGCATGGGCAGGAAGATTGCGATCGTCGGGACGGGCGCGGTCGGCGGGTACGCGGGCGCGCACATGGCGCAGGCGGGCGAGGACGTGACGTTCATCGATCCCTGGCCCGAGCATGTCGAGCATATGAAGAAGCACGGCCTGCGCGTCACGCACGCCAAGGACGTGGCGGAATTCACCGTGCCGGTGCGCGCACTGCACATCACCGAGGTGCAGCAGCTGGCCAAGGAGACGCCGGTCGATATCGCCTTCGTGTGCATGAAGTCCTACGACACGGCCTGGGCGACGATGATGATCGCGCAGTATCTGGCGCCCGGCGGCTTCGTCGTGTCGCTGCAGAACTGCATGAACGAGGAGACGATTGCCGGCGTCGTCGGCTGGGGCAAGACGCTGGGCTGCATCGCCAGCTCCATCACCGTCAACCTGCCGGACCCGGGCCACATCCATCGCGGCGCGGGCAAGCACGGCGCGGCCCACACCGTGTTCCGCGCCGGCGAGGTGCACGGCCGCATCACGGCGCGGGCCGAGGCGGTGTGCCGCCTGGTCGGCACCGCCGACAGCGCCAAGGTCACCGACAACCTGTGGGGCGAGCGCTGGTCCAAGCTCGTCACCAACGTCATGGGCAACGGGCTCTCGGCCTGCACCGGCCTCACCGGCGCGCAGATGGTGCAGACCGAGCCGATCCGCCGCTTCGGCGCCAGGCTCGGCAGCGAGGCGATCCGCGTCGGCCAGGCGCTGGGCTACCAGCTCGAGGAGATCCTGCACGTGGCGCCGGAGACGATTGCGCGCGCCGGCGAGGGCGATGCGGCGGCGATGAAGGCTTACGAGGAGCAGCGCTTCAAGGACGCCAAGCGCACCTCGGCCGAGCAGCGCCCGTCCATGGGCCAGGACATGCAGAAGGGCCGGCGCACCGAGATCGAGTTCCTCAACGGCTTGGTGGTGCGCGAGGGCGAGAAGGTCGGCATCGCCGCCCGCGCCAATGCAACGCTCACCGACATCGTCAAGCGGGTGGAGAAGGGCGAGCTCAAAGCCGACCCGCGGCACATCACCGAGCTCAGGCTCAACTGAGGGTCTTCGATGTCCAAGGACGGCGTCTCCCGGCGAAAAGTCCTGAAGGGAGCGGGCGCGGCCGCGGCGGCCCTTCCCTTCGCGGCGCGCGTGCTGGCGCAGGCGCCGCCGGGGGAGGCGATCACGCCGGCCCTGATCGAGGCCGCGAAGAAGGAAGGCCAAGTGCACTTCTACACGGCGATGGAAATCGCCGTGGCCGAGAAATATGCCAAGGCCTTCGAGGCGAAGTTTCCCGGGCTTGCCGTCAAGGTCGAGCGATCGGGGGCGGAGCGCGTGTTCTCGCGCATCGCCCAGGAGTATGCCTCGCGCATCTACAACGTCGATGTCGTGAATACCACCGACGGCGCGCACGCGCTGGCCTGGAAGCGCGAGGGGTGGCTTGCACCCTATGTGCCGGCGGACGTGGCCCAGCACTTCCCGCGCGAGCACGTGGACCCCGACGGCACCTTCGCGACCGAGCGCATCCTGTTCAGCGTCATCGCCTACAACACCCAGCTGGTGAAGGCGCAAGACGCGCCCAAGGGGTTCCTGGACCTGCTCGACCCGAAATGGACGGGCAAGCTGGTGAAGGCGCACCCCGGCTATTCCGGCCTGATCCTGACCGCCACCTATGCCATCGCCCGCGACCTCGGCTGGGGCTACTTCGAGAAGCTCAGCCTCCAGAAGGTGATGCAGGTGCAGTCGGGCGTCGACCCGCCCAAGAAGGTGGCGCTCGGCGAGCGGGCGGCGATGGCCGACGGCGCCGACTACATCGCCTTCCAGCAGAAGGACAAGGGCGGGCCGATCGAGATCGTCTATCCGGTCGAGGGCGCGCCGATCATCAACAGCCCCAACGCCGTGTTCAAGGCCGCGCCCAACCCCAATGCGGCGCGCCTGCTGCAGAACTGGATGAGCTCGGCGGAGGGCCAGCAGACGCTGGTCGACATCAGCGGCCAATACGTGCCGCATAAGCAGGCCAAGCCGAGGGCCGGGCGGCGGCCGCTCGGCGAGATCAAGGCGATGAAAGACGATCCCGCCGCGGTGCTGACGCAGGCCGACGCGATCAAGGCGAAGTATACGGCGATCTTCAAGGTGTGATCGGCCGAGCAACCGCAGCAGTCTTATCGGGGAGATGCCCATGCCGATCGTCGATGCGCAGGTGCACCTGTGGAGCAAGGGCACGACGCTGCCGCCGCACCGCGCGACGCCCCACCTGATGCAGGAGGCCCTGCGCGACATGGACGCTGCCGGCGTAGGCGCCGCCCTCCTGCACCCGCCGAGCTGGGACCCGGACTCCGTCGAGCTGTCGGTCGAGGCGGTGCGCGCCCATCCCGACCGGTTCGCCATCCTGGGCCGGTTCGCGCTCGACCGTCCGGAGAGCCGGGCGCTGATCGACGGCTGGAAGAGCCGCCCGGGCATGCTCGGCCTGCGCTTTACGTTCCTGCAGCCGCACCAGAAGACCTGGCCCACCGACGGCACCATGGACTGGCTGTGGCCGGCGGCTGAGAAGGCGGGCCTGCCGGTGGCGCTGCTGGCCGCCGAGTTCCTGCCGCTGGTCGGCCAGATCGCCGAGCGGCATCCCCGCCTCAAGCTGATCGTCGACCACATGGGCACGCTCCGCGGCAACAAGGGCGACGCGGCGTTCGCCAACATGGCCCAGCTGGTGGCGCTGGCCAAGCACCCCAACGTTGCCGTCAAGGCCACGGGCGGGCCGATCTATGCCACCGACCCCTACCCCTTCCGCAGCCTGCACAAGCCCTACCGCGCGCTCTACGACGCCTTCGGGCCGACCCGCATGTTCTGGGGCACCGACATCACGCGCATGCCCTGCTCGTGGAAGGAATGCGTCACCCATTTCGCCGAGATCCCCTGGCTCTCCGAGCGCGACAAGGAGCTGATCATGGGCCGGGCGATCTGCGACTGGATCGGCTGGAAGTTGTGAGTGGGGGTCAGACCCCATTCCACCGACCGCGAAACTGGAACGGCCGCGCCATGGGGTCTGACCCCATCTGACGCGCTTACGGAGCCACGCATGGACCTCGTGCTCAACAGCAAATTGAAGATCGGCGTCATCACCATCCATCGCCGCACCGAGCCCGCCACCGGGCCGTGGCTGCCGGGCATCGAGGAGATGCGCGAGCTGGTCGAGCTGGTGGACGGCTGCGGCTACGATTCGCTGTGGTGCGGCGACCACATCTCCTTTCCGATGGCGATCCTCGACCCGCTGCTGCAGCTGGCCCAGGCGGCCGTGGTCAGCCGCCGCCTGACCTTCGGCACGTCGGTCTATCTGCTGCCGCTGCGCCATCCCGTGCCCGTGGCCAAGCAGGTGGCGACGCTGGACCACCTGACCGAGGGCCGCTTTATTTTCGGCGTCGGGGTGGGCGGCGAGTTTCCCAAGGAGTACGAGGCCTGCGGCGTGCCCCACAACGAGCGGGGCCCTCGCCTGTCGGAAGCCATTCCATTGCTGCGCAAGCTGTGGAGCGGCGAGCCGGCGAGCCACCAGGGGCGCTACTACGGCGCGTTCGACAACGTGCCGATGCAGCAGCCGGCACGGCAGCCCGGCGGCCAGCCGATCTGGTGCGGCGGGCGCTCGGACGGGGCCCTCGCCCGCGCCGGCCGGCTGGCCGATGGCTGGATCGCCTACGTCGTCACGCCACAGATGTACAAGGCGGGCCTCGACAAGATAGCGGCAGCGGCAAGCG
>ORMF011658062.1_pt1 | contig 33480 bp, 29 predicted proteins | sample 1779871 | NCBI WGS metagenome assembly ORMF01 (sample SAMEA104232316, study PRJEB22302) | groundwater metagenome | biome: forest; feature: aquifer; material: groundwater | place: USA | collected 2011-08-07 | depth 5.4 m | reverse complement strand
CGGAAAATCGACGCTGTTTAATGCGCTCACAAAAAAAGGCGTGCCGGCGGAGAATTATCCTTTTTGCACGATAGACCCGTCGGTGGGAGTTGTCGCGGTGCCCGATTTCCGGCTGGATAAGCTTGCGGAGATGTCGCATTCGGCGAAAAAGGTACCGGCGGCGGTGGAATTCGTTGACATCGCGGGATTGGTAAAAGGTGCCTCGGAGGGGGAGGGTCTCGGCAACCAATTTCTCTCGCACATACGCGAGGTAGACGCGATAGCGGAAGTGGTGCGCGTGTTCGACGATGAAGACATTCATCATGTCCATGGTGACGTGGATCCGCAGAACGATATCGAGGTCATCAACCTCGAACTGATTCTGGCTGATCTTGAGAGCGCCACGAAGCGTCTTGAGCGAGTCGAGAGGGATTCGAAGAGCGGAGACAAGGAGCTTATCGCCGAGCGCGACGCACTTCGAAAGATCGTCCCCATACTTGAGAAAGGCAAGCCTGCACGCGCGCTCGAGTTCACGGAAGAAGAAATGAAAACCGTCCGCACATTGCATCTGCTTACGATGAAACCGATCCTTTACGTGTTGAACCGCAAGAGCGGCGCGGTCAACATCGATGCGGAAAAAGGGGATAGGTGGCGAGCGCTTAAAGATTTCCTGGATTCGACCGGAGCGGGATATGTATTTGTGGATGCGGGTGTCGAGAGCGACCTCTCCGACGTGCATGATGATGAGCGTGCGGATTTTCGTCGCGAGCTCGGAGTCGCCGACGACGGACTTGATGCCCTGATAAAAGCGGGATACAAGCTCCTCGACCTCATTTCATTCCTTACGACCGGCGAGGACGAATCGCGTGCGTGGACCATTAGAAGAGGCTCGACCGCACCCGAAGCAGGAGCCGCCATCCACTCCGACTTCCGCGACAAATTCATCCGCGCCGATGTCATCCAATGGGACAAGCTCTTAACCTCCGGTTCGTGGGCAGAGGCGCGGGAAAAGGGGCAGGTGCGGACGGAGGGCAAGGAATATGTCGTGCAAGACGGCGACGTTATGGAGTTTAAGCACAGCTAGCGCAGATTTGATAGGGCTGTATACTTTCGGCATATGGATAAACCCAAGGTAACGCCCAAGGATTTTGTGCTCTGGTTCGGTGCGATGGCTAGCCTCTATGCGGGAGTCGTCGCCTTTATCACACTCGTCTTCGATTACATTAATCATGCATTCCCGAATCCAGTGACCAATTCGTACTATTACTACGATCCGTATGCGAGCTCGATCAGCTACGAGACCGCGTCGCTCATCGTGCTCACGCCGGTCTTCCTTATCCTCATGCGTTTGATCCGTCGCTCTATCACGCATGACCCTTCGCGCAACGATATCTGGGTCCGTCGCTGGGCGCTCTTTCTCACACTCTTCCTTGCAGGTGCGACCATGGTCATCGATCTCATCGTGCTGCTCAACACCTATCTGCAAGGCGAAGACCTCACGACCGGCTTTCTCCTCAAAGTCTTGACCGTGCTTCTTGTCTCGGGACTCGGATTCATGCACTTCACAGCCGACCTTCGGGGTTATTGGGAGCGCGAGCCTGCTCGCGCCCGCATGGTGAATTGGGCGGCGGGTGTACTCGTGCTCGTCACCATCATCGCGGGCTTCTTCATCATCGGCACACCGCAAGAGATGCGAGCCCAGAAGCAGGACGCAATACGCTTGCAGGATCTGCAGAACATCCAGTGGCAAGTCGTGAATTACTGGCAGCAGAAAGAGAAGCTTCCGGCGAGTCTTGCGGACTTGGCGGACCCCATCTCAAACGCGATAGTGCCCGTAGACCCCCAAACCAAGGAATCGTACGAATACAAAACATCCAATGCGCTGTCCTTCCAGCTGTGCGCCACATTTGCTACTGAAGGTGGAATGAATGGCTTGCAGGGCCGCTCCATTCCGGTGCCCGCTGAACCAAAGAGTGTCGGCAAAGATATTCAAGACAACTGGCAACATACAGCCGGGAAGGTCTGCTTTGACCGTACCATAGACCCGGAGAGATACCCGCCCTACGTAAAATAGCTTCTAGCTTCTAGCACATTGTGCTAATCTTTCTCAATGAGGAGCTACGACCACAAGAAAATAGAAAAAAAGTGGCAAAAAGAGTGGAAAAAAAAAGGTCTACACAAAACACCCGATACCGTCAAGGGGAAAGATAATTTCCATCTTCTGGTTGAATTTCCATATCCCTCGGGCAATCTCCATGTAGGGCATTGGTACGCATTTGCGGTGCCGGATATCCTCGCACGATACAAACGGATGCAGGGCAATAATGTCCTGTACCCAATAGGTTTTGATGCATTTGGACTTCCGGCTGAAAATGCCGCCATAAAAAACAAGCTCAATCCGCGCACATGGACGCTCGGCAACATCGAGTACATGCGCAATCAAATCCGCTCGATGGGCACATCATTCGACTGGTCGCGCGAAGTCGTCACCTGTGACCCTGCGTATTACAAATGGACGCAGTGGCTCTTTCTACAGCTCTTCAAGGCAGGCTTGGTCTATCGCAAGGAGACGGCAGTGAACTGGTGTCCGAAGGATCAGACAGTCCTCGCCAACGAGCAGGTGGTGGATGGAAAGTGTGAGCGATGCGACAGCGAAGTCGTACAAAAGCAGATGCTTCAATGGAATATCAAGATAACCGATTACGCGGACCGTCTCATCGACGACCTCGAGCCCCTTGATTGGCCCAAGGAGATAAAAGAATCGCAGAAGAACTGGATCGGTCGAAGCGAAGGCGCAGAGATCGATTTTCCACTCGCATTTGCGAACACATCCGAAAAGCAGAAACCAAACTATCTGATTCTGCACGGATACAAGGGTTCCGCCAAAGGCTCATTCATACCGTGGCTCAAAAAAATTCTGGAAGAGAAAGGGTACAAGGTTCAGGTACCGGAGTTACCGGACCCACATGAACCGAAGGAATCGGAACAAGTCCGGCATACTCTGGATACCTGTGAGATAAATGAGAGTACGATTATCGTCGGGCACAGCCTCGGCGGCGGCATTGCTCTTAAGGTCCTCGAGGCGATTAATAAACCGATTGCCGGACTCGTACTCGTCGGCTCCGTCGTGAATGCAACATTTCCGGGGGCAACGAAGCGCCCTTTCTGGAAAGACTTTACATGGGATATTGATTATGAGCGAATTAAAAAACTCGTAAAATTCAGCGTGGTATTGTCTGACCTGCAGGAAGGACCGCAAAGAGTGCCGTATCTTAGGTATCTCGCGGATAAGCTCGATGCTCGTCTTATAGAAGGGAATGCGGAGCAAGAGCATTTCAGGGGCAAAAAAGAGCCGATGGTTCTGAATAACCTCATTCCGCACCTGACCGTCTTTACCACGCGCGCCGATACGCTCTTCGGCGGCACATACCTCGTCTTGGCCCCCGAGCATCCGTGGGTCACGCTCGCCATGAGGGATTTACGAAATCAATCACATGATGAGGGATTTACGAAATCAATCATAGAAAATGCTGACGAGGTGAGAACGTATATCGAGAAAGCGAAAAAGAAGACCGAGCTTGAGCGGCAAACGGATCAGAAAGATAAGACCGGTGTGGAACTGAAAGGCGTGAAGGCGATTAATCCCGCGACAGGGCGTGAGATACCGGTATTCGTTGCGGATTATGTGCTTGGGCATTACGGTACGGGAGCCGTGATGGGTGTGCCCGCGCACGACGAGCGCGACCACGAATTTGCGACGAAGTACAAACTTCCCATAGTTGAAGTAGTAGAACCACTCACCGTGAGGAAAAACGGACCTGATGCATTTCATGTGGATGAGCCCTTTGATAAACGCAATGCGATTATTGCAATCGTCAAACATTGGTCTGACGACAAGTACCTGTGTCTTGCCTCGAAGCCAAGGGATCTTAATTACTTTGTCTGCGGCGGCATCGACGAGGGAGAAGACCTGATGGCCGCGGGAAAAAGGGAGATTGAGGAAGAAACCGGCTACGTCGATGCTCAATTTGTTCGGCAGTTAGGCGGTACGATACACTCCAAATTCTTTCAGTCGTTAAAAAAATACAACAGGCAGGCGGATTTCACGCCTCTCCTGTTTATTTTGAAGGACAACACTCAAAATAATATCAGTGAACGCGAGAAAGCAATGCACGATGTTGTATGGGTTGACGCTGATAAAGTAGCGAATTTTATCAACCGTGACGACGTTGCAATCGCGTGGCGACGAGCGAGGGGAGATTTCTTTTATGGTGGAAATGGAATTCTCACGAACTCGAACGATTTCAACGGAATGACGACAGAGGAAGGGGAGAGAGCAATTACCGAGAAGCTTGGCAGGAGGAAAACAACGTATAAACTCCGCGATTGGATAGTCTCACGACAGCGATATTGGGGTGTGCCGATACCTATTGTCCACTGCCCATCCTGCGGACCTGTCGCGGTATCCGACAAAGACCTACCGGTGGAATTGCCGGAAGTCAAAGATTACCTTCCAGAGGGAACGGGGAAGTCGCCTCTTGCGAAGGCTCGTAAGTGGTTGGACATCCGATGTCCAACATGTGGCGGGAAAGCAGAGCGCGAGACCGACACGCTCGACACGTTCGTCGACTCCTCATGGTATTTCCTGCGCTATACGGATCCAAAAAACAAAAAGAAATTTGCCGATGCGAAAAAAATGGAGAATTGGCTACCTGTGGATCTGTATTCGGGCGGTGCCGAGCACACGACCATGCATCTTCTCTACAGCCGCTTCTGGCACAAAGCGCTCTTTGATCTTGATCTTGTAGCGGACTCCGAGCCGTATAGGGAACGCGTAAATCACGGTCTGGTATTGGGAACGGATGGGCAGAAAATGAGTAAATCAAAGGGTAATGTGCTGGACCCCGACGAGGTCGTCGAACGCCTTGGGGCTGACACGGTGCGCATGTATCTCGCGTTCATGGGGCCGTACACGGGGGGAGCGAGCTACCCGTGGAACCCGAATGGTGTCGTCGGCGTGCGCCGATTTCTCGAGCGGGTGTGGCGGATTGGCCAGCTACCAGCTGCCAGCTTTCAGCTTTCAGGAAATCACAAACTAGAACCAATTCTTCATAAGACCATCAAGAAAGTCGGGGAGGATATTGCGGCGATGAAGTTCAATACCGCTATCAGTGCCCTCATGATATTCCTGAACACTTTAGAGAAAGAAGGGGCGATAGGGAAGAGGCAATGGGAAACCTTTTTGCAACTTCTGGCACCGTTCGCACCTCACATCACTGAAGAATTATGGAGTGAATTAAAGAATAAAAAATCCGTCCATCTGAAGGAGTGGCCGACATATGATGCGGCGAAACTCAAAGACGAAACGACCAGAATAGCCGTCCAGATCAACGGTAAGACACGCGGCGAGGCTGAAGTAGCGACCGACGCGGATAAAAGTACGCTCGAGAATGCTGCGCGCGAAGCGGTGGCCGATCGCCTCAAAGGCAAAGAAATTGTCCGCACCATCGTTGTCCCCGGCCGTTTGGTGAACTTCGTTGTTGCGGATTGAGCCCACGTCAATCCTTTTTGAATACGTGAGGTCCTTCCGTAGTATCTTCGAGCGTATAGCCGAGCTTTTGGAGTTCATTACGCAGGCTGTCGGCCTGTTGCCAGTTCTTTTCTTTTCGCGCGCTTTCACGGGCATCAGTAAGTTTTCGTACTCGTTCGGGCAGTTCCTCACGCTTGATCGGAACACCGAACATTTTTTTGCATAATGAGTCCGCTAGCGCGTCGGGCTTCTCGAGGCCGAGTCCTAATACACGGTCGAAATCCGCGACGAGCGCTCGTGCATCCGCGCGTGCGACGCCGGTGTCTTTCAACATCTCCCAGGTGAGAGCGAGTGCCCCCGGAGTATCGAGGTCGTCGTTGAAACGCTCATGTATTTTTTTCTGCCAGACTTCGGGAGCTTTCCCAACCGTATTTTCCGATTCGAACCAGCGTCGCAATTTGAGGAATGACGTTTGTGCGGCACCGAGCGCTTCCCACGTGAAATTGGCGGAGGTGCGATAGTGCGCGGTCAAGAAGAGATACCGGAGTGCAAGCGGATGAAATCCTTTTTCAAGGATATCCGAAAGGTATATCGTGTTGCCTTCCGACTTCGCTATTTTTGCGTCATCTATCTGGAGATGCGCCCGATGCATCCAGAAACGGGAGAGGGGACGTTTGCCCGTCGCGGACTCCGACTGGGCTATCTCGTTGTTGTGGTGGACGGCGACGTGCTCGATTCCGCCCGTATGTATATCGATCTGTTTGCCGAGAATGGAATTGACCATGGCCGAACACTCAATGTGCCAGCCGGGGAACCCCTTTCCCCATGGTGAATCCCAACCCAATCTCTCGGATGATTTCCAGAGGATAAAATCCGTGAGGTTGCGTTTATCGGCATCTGCCTCGACGCGTGCGCCCTCACGCAATCCTTTGAGATCGATAGCACCGAGCTCGCCGTATGCGGAAAAGCGGGCAGTGTCAAAGTACACGCCATTGGGACCATGGTATGCGTACTCTTTTTCTTCCAGCGTCTTGATCATCGCGATCTGTGCAGGTATGTAATCGCTGGCAAAGGGGAAGGTGATTGCCTCGACGTCGATATTCAATCTCTGCAGGTCATCTTTGAATATACCCGCATATTTTTTGCCCATCTCACGCATATTCTCCAAGGTCGGTGTGAGACCTTCGCGCTTTAGACCTTTCATCATTTTGTCTTCTCCCTCGTCCTCATCCGACGCGAGATGTCCGAAATCGGTGAAATTTATTACCTGCATCACGGGGAAGGCATTGAATTCGAGCGTGCGGCGGAGTATGTCGGTGAACACGAACATCGAGAGGTTACCGATATGCTGGATCCCGTAGACCGTGGGTCCGCAGTTGTACATCCGCACTGCTTTCGCATACGGGGGCAGATGGAATTCCTCCTTCGATTTTGAAAGCGTGTTGTAGAGGTACAGCGGGAACATCGTTTTCGGCTTTCCCTTGAAAAGTGTACTAAACCACATATGAATTTCCCTAGAACCTAAAACCTAGTCCCTAGCACCTGTTCTCATAGCCACTTCTTGTGCCTGAAATACCAGAGCATCGCGGCTCCTATACCAACCACGGCACCGACGATTATCCAGAAATCATAGGGCAAGCCGATGATGGGATTGGAGGTGGCATTGATATCAAAGATGGCGACGAAAAGCGCAAGCGGGAAGGTGAGAAGCGCCATGATGGTCAAGACGCGCATCGTTTCGTTCTGCTTGGTCGAGAGGAGGGAATTGTTGGTTTCGCGGAGTTCGTGCAGGAAGTCGGTATAGCGCATGATGTGATTGTGCACGCGGTAGTACTCATTGGAGAGGATGCGCAGATACGGGGCGAAATCCTGACCGAAAAATGCCGGCCCTTCAGACTCGAGCGAGCGTAAGACCTCGCGGTGCGGCTCGATGATCTGGCGCATATTCAGAAGATCCCGCGCGCTCCGCGATATTGCCTGCACCATCTCCACCTCGTGGCCGGTGAAGGTGTGTTCTTCTATGGATGCAAGATCGCGTTTAATATGCTCCGACTCATGTTCTATGGAGCGGTAGAGCTTTCGGAGCATATAGAAGAACAGGAACCCGCCATGATTCCCGATCGTATCTTTGTCGAGTAGTGAATTCACCTCGAACACTTTTGCGAATTTGTGCAGAGGGTCGATCGTGTCGTAGTGTGTCGTGATGAGGAAATTTTTGCCGATGACGAAATCGACCTCCTGCTCGACCGTCGCATGCGCGTGGCGGAGCGCGGGGAAGTGAAGGATGACATACACATAGCTGGCGTGGAATTCGACACGCGGCTTGGTCGAGGGCAAGAGCAACTCCTCGGCGACGAAGGTATCAATACCGAATTCATTCACGATCTGGCGTATCTCGCTGTGAGTCGGCGTATCAAGGTCGATCCATGCGACGTTGCCGTGTGCGTATCGGGAGATCATAGGGGAATATAGGAATAGTAAGTAGGTAATGGACATTAGGCAATAGGGAATCAGGTACAACGCGGATTTTGAAACCGCTTCTCGCCATGCGATACTCGTTCCGCTCGTTTAGCTAGCGCTCGCTCGGAAGCGAGAATAAGTTCTCGCTTCACTCGGCTCGCTAAGCTATAATGTCGAGATTATGTACGATGATGAGCGAGCGGAGAGACTACCGTTTCCCGCGAGCACGGGGTTCTCGACACGAGCCGTTGTCGCGGGAGCCATCATTATCGCGGCAGCCGCATTTGCTTTGGGACTCACCGTGGAGTCTGCGCGCCACAAGGGAAGTGGCGGCGCCGGAGTCGGAAGCGGGATGCCGGCAGATGTCGATCTCGCCCCGGTGTGGAAGGCGTGGCGCGTTATTAATGAGAAATTCGTTCCTGCCGCCGTCGCCTCAACCTCGCTCGCGACTTCGACCGAAGAGGTGAATCAGAAGCGTGTGTGGGGCTTGATACAGGGGCTCGCGGGATCTCTCGACGATCCGTACACTTTTTTCCTGCCGCCGAAAGAGAATCAACAATTCAGCGATGACATGAGCGGCTCCTTTGGGGGCGTGGGGATGGAGATCGCAGTCAAGGACCAGGTGCTGACGGTCGTCTCGCCCCTCAAGGGGACGCCCGCCGAACGCGCGGGAATACGGAGTGGAGACAAGGTCTTGAAGATTGACGGCGTGGACACGAAAGGCATGGATATCTCGACCGCCGTGTCGCGGATTCGTGGGGAAAAGGGGACACAGGTGACGCTTCTCATGCTCCGCGACGGATGGAGCGAGCCGCGCGAGATCAAGGCCACGCGCGACGTCATAAATGTCCCCACGATTACTACCACACAGCGTGATGATGGCATCTTTGTTATCCATCTCATGAGCTTCACCGCAAATTCTCCCGAGCTTTTCAGAAACGCATTGCGTGAATTCATCGAATCCGGCACATCAATGCTGATACTCGATTTGCGCGGCAATCCGGGCGGCTATTTGGAGGCGGCAGTCGATATGGCGAGCTGGTTCTTGCCCTCGGGCAAGATTGTGGTCACGGAAGATTATGCGGGACATGCGGATACTATCGTGCATCGTTCGCGCGGATACGATGTGTTCAATGAAAATTTGCGCATGGTCATTCTTGTAGACCGCGGCTCTGCTTCCGCATCCGAGATCCTTGCGGGGGCTCTGCGCTACTTTGATGTCGGGAAACTGGTGGGCGTGAATACCTTTGGGAAGGGATCGGTGCAGGAGCTTGTCGATATCACGCCGAACACCGCCCTCAAGATCACGGTCGCGCGCTGGCTCGGCCCCGATGGTGTGCAGATCCCTCTCGAAGGCATCGCACCTGACGTGGAAGTGAAAGTGACCGATGAGGATATTAAGGACGGAAAAGATCCGCAGATGGATAAAGCGGTCGAGATCCTATTGAAAGCGCAATAAAAACCAACTCCACGGATCTTCCTGGTGAAGGAGGTTAAACCTCCACGGACAAGTTAATCACTGTGGCTAGGAAAAATCAGGAGAGCACTTTTGTTTCGAGTTTCTTGATCCGGTGCGCATGGTTGTCGAGTTGCGGTTGAATGGCCGTATCAAGGCGGCGATTGACTCCCGCGAATCCAACATCCATTTTCCGTTCGAGACTCTCCAGCCCCCCTTTCATATCCTTGCGGATATCTTCGCTTTCGCTCTTAATGAGCCGCGCGAGTACGTCGAGCTTATCTTCTTTTGTTTTTGTGCGTTTCGCTTTTGCCATGCGGATGATTATATCATTATGCGGAAATGTGAAGCAAGTTTTGCATAGGGGAGGGGATTCAAGTAGGATGAGCATATGAAAGTCATCTTTCTCAAGGATGTCGGTGGAGTGGGGCAGAAGGGAAGTGTTAAAGAGGTGAAAGATGGCTACGCCATGAACTTCCTCATTGCGCAGGGGTTCGCGGTACAAGCGACGGCAGACAAAGTGGCGGTGTATGCGAAACAGCAAGCAGAAGATGCGGCGCAAAAAGAAAAAGAGACGCGAGTCTTGACCAAGGCGGTTGAGGGATTGCGGGGAGCACGCATTGAAATAAAAGTACGCGCGACGGAAAAAGGCGGTCTCTTCAAGACGGTAGCGCCAAAGGAGATCGTGCAGGCGCTCAAGGATCAGAGGGGAGTCAGGCTTTCTCCGGAAGCGATTAAGCCGCTTGAGCCGGTCAAGACAACGGGAGACCACATAATAAAGATCTCCGCCGGGGGAGCGGAGTCGGAGGTTATGCTAAAGATTGTTGCGGCTTAGGCGATTATCTCAACCATGCGGCGGACTCTGGTGCGGCCGTCGAAATTGGTCTTGCGCTTCGTGCGAAAACGGACGACTCCCGCGATCCGCGCAAAAAGCGTGTGGTCGACACCGACTCCGATGTTGGTGCCGGCCAAAATCGCAGTACCGCGCTGGCGCACGATGATCTCACCGGTCTCTACCTTTTGGCCGTCGGCGCGCTTGATGCCGAGATATTTCGGATTTGAATCCTGCAGGTTTTTAGCTGTTCCGCCAGCTTTCGTTGTTGCCATAGAGAAAAATAAGTACTAACGACTAGGTACGAAGGACTAGTTTCTAGTATGATTACGAACATGCAGAGGATACAAGATATGTGGCAAAAAATCAAGGGTGTACTTGACGTGGGAGTAGGGGAGTGGGGTATTGCGGCCCTGGTCTTTTTCGTCGGATTGTCGGCATTTGGATTGGGACGCCTCTCTGCGTTTGAGGAGGTGCGACCGGTGGTATCGATAGAGCATGCGGAAACTATTAAGGCACCGCGGCAGGGCATGTACGCGGGCGGGCTCGTTGTCGCCTCGCGGACGGGGAGCGCGTACTATTATCCGTGGTGTGGCGGAGCGGACAAGATACTTTCGAAGAATCAGGTGTGGTTTCAAAGCGAAGAGGCCGCGGTGCGCGCCGGCTTCCGGCCCGCAAAGAATTGCAAAGGACTCCAGTGAGAAGCTTCTAGCTTCTCGCTGTGAGAAGATGCGAGTATTCGTTTGAATTAGCTTGACCTATAAACCCAAGTCCCTAGAACCTAGCACCTATGTTGATCGTCGATGTAGAAGCCTCGGGAACAGAACCCCTCAAACACTCGATCGTGTCGGTCGGCGCATTGGACCTTGCGAATCCGACGAATCGTTTCTACGAAGAGTGTCGTGTGTGGGACGGTGCGCACATCATGGACGAGGCACTTGCCGTTAACGGATTCAGCAAACAGGAAATAACGGATGAGAAAAAGCAGAGCGAGAGCGACCTCATTCACGCATTCTTACACTGGAGCGACAAGCTCGAAGAGCGGACGCTCGCAGGACAAAATGTCTCCTTCGACCGTGATTTTCTCAAAGCTGCGGCAGAACGCGCGGGCCACACCGACTGGCAATTCGCGTATCGCACAATAGACACGCACACGCTCTGCTACATGCACATGGTGGAAAGGGGACTACAGCCGCCCGTCCGGCACAAGCGCTCCGCGCTTGATCTCGACGCCGTGCTCAACTACTGCGGTATTCCGGCGGAACCCGCACCGCACAATGCGCTGACGGGTGCGCTCTCGCACGCAGAGGTCATCTCGCGCCTTCTCTATGGCCGCACATTGCTTCCGGAATTTATGGAATTCGAGATTCCGTGGAAACGTTGAACCACCGCGAAATATAGTGGCACTTAAGCCGTCTTCTCTATTGATACTATGTCGCACGTGCTCCGGCGCATCGGTTTGTATCTGTCGCTTACGCTGATCGGCATGGTACACGCGGTGCGTTTTTGGATATCTGTTTTTACCGGGGCGGGGAGTATACAAGGAGTACGCATCATTCTTGTGAAAGACCGCAGTGTGATATTGGTATCTCATTGGTATGCACCGTGGGCGTGGACTTTGCCGGGCGGCGGAGTAGATAGGAACGAATCTCCCGATGCGGCGGCAATACGCGAGGCGCGCGAGGAAACGGGCTTTGAAGTGAAGACGATAGCAGGTGAAATAGGCACCTACACGGGCACGATGGGGAAGAGGGATAAGGTGCGGGTGTATTACACGGGCGATTTTGAGGGCTCGCTCTCCTTGCGGCCCAATTTGGAGATCATGGCGCGGAGCTGGTTTGATATGGATAATTTGCCGGAAGAAATATCTCCCGCGAATCGCCGCCGCATCGAAGCCTATCGCGCGGGTACGCGAGGGGAGACAGGAAAATGGTGAGTGTGGTCTAATATTTCTGTGTTCTCATGGCGCCATGTTCTAATATCTCAACGTCGCACAATATATCTTTTCCGACGTGCGGCTAGGTACAAATAAGACACCGGTTCAGATCCAGCCGCGCACACGCACCAACCCACGTCTGATGCCGCCCACGTGTCTCCTAGGGGCGTATACGAGGTCAAAACGCCTTCGGTACGGCTTTCTACCGATCCGAGTTCCCCGAGCCTCGGGTCGGTCCTTTCTTCAGCGGCATCTTTACCATCTCGCGAGTTGTCTTTTAGGGATGGAGCGCTAAAGTGTCCGTAGGTCCGCTCCTTCCCGGCCGGTCATTTTTTGGAAGGAGCCGACTGCTGGTAGTTTCGCCAGCAATGTGTGCCGTTCGGTATGTCTATGGACAGGCCGAACGATGGAAGACTTTGCCTCCGCTGACTCTGTACCGATTGTTGGTCGGTACGTCCTCCCCGGAGTCTCGGAGGCTCCTTTTTTTGTAAGCACAACTTCTTTGCGGGTATAATGCATGCAATGTATCGGGAACGATTGAAGGTGATTTTGACTCCCGCAGAACGGAAAATTTTTTCACGTCTGACTTCCCCATCGAAAATACAGGATTTTCTTGATACGCTCCCCATCAATTTTGAGATGTCGGGCGAGACCTACATGTCGCCACGGCGCACCATACGCGCCAAGACAGCTCATTGTTTTGAGGGCGCGCTCTTGGCGGCGGCGGCGTTTGCCTATCACGGACAGCCGCCGCTTTTGATGGATCTGCGTACCACAGACCAGTATGAGGACCATCTCGTGGCACTCTTCCGGTTCAGAGGCCTCTGGGGTGCCATAAGCAAGACTAATCACGTCATTCTTCGCTACCGCGATCCGATCTATCGCTCGCCGCGCGAGCTCGCAATGTCGTATTTCCATGAGTACATCGAATCGGACGGCAAAAGATCTCTGCGCGAATATTCGGCACCCTTCGACCTCTCGCGGTATGCGCCGGAAAAGTGGGTAACGGCGGAAGAAGATCTCCACTGGATCGTAGATGCGATTGACGCCTCGCGCCACTTCCCCATCGCTCCGGAAAAAAATATGCGCCAGCTTCGCAGACCTGCGCACATCGAAATCAAAGCGGGAAATCTCGTCGAGTGGAAGGTGCCAAAGAATTTTAAAGCCGGATGAGCATATCAAAGATAGCTCAGCGGATTGAGGTAGGCGTTGGGGTTTGCTATAGGGATGAGCGTGCTACGACCGCTCTTGCACGTGTATTGCTTGAGCGAGACGGCATCCGAAAGATAGACGGTGAAGTGAAGGTGCGGGCCTGTGGCATAGCCTGTATTACCCGCAAATCCGACCACCCTTCCCGTGGCCACCGCTTCCCCTTTCTGTACACTTATCTCGGAAAGATGAGCGTAGAGCGTCGTCAAGCCATTACTGTGCCTGACAAGTACCCACTTCCCATATTGGCAATTTTGGACAGCCCCGTGATTCACTTCGACGACCGTCCCCGTGAGCGCCGCGCGGATGGGAGTACCGATAGATGCGCGGAAGTCGACGCCATCATGGGTGCCGGAGGTATAGAGGCGGCCCGAATCGGAGGTGCGCCCGAATTGCTGTGTTATCGATACATTGTCGAGCGGCCACCGGAGAATGCCTTTGCCCACAGGAGGAATACGTGTCGGATCGAGTGTATAGCTAAGTTTTGATGCGAGTTCGAACAATGCCGCTTCGAAAGAAATCTTTTCCGCCTGTTTCTGTGCAAGAAGTGCTTGGTAGGCGGACTCCTGTGATTTCGTCTGGGCGAGGAGTTCGTTCTGCGCTTTGCGCGTCGCGTCCAGTGAGCCCTGCTGTGCCACCAGATTCTTCTGCTGTTTCAAGAGCTCTGCGCTTTTTGCCTCGGTCGATTTTTTGGTCTCTGAAAGCGTCTGTTTTTGTGCGGTAAGGGCGTCAATGTCGTTTTTTATTCCGGATTGTATGAGGACGCTCGCCTCCATATCCTGCCACACATCAGACATGCTTTTCGAGGAGAGTACCGTTTCGAGAAGAGTCCGCGACTCAGTCTCGTTGAGGTGGCGCATGGATTCTGCGAGACCGGCCTCGTCCTTTTCTATCGAGCTTTCCTTGCCGGCGATCCCGCGGGAAAGCCTCTGGATCTCAAGTTGGAGCGCCCCGATTTTGTTCTTCGTGACGCTGATCTGGGCGGTCAATTTTTTGCGCGAAAGGTCGAGTTGCGCAAGCGTACTCTGTAGTGTTTGTTTTTTTGCGCCGACTTCGGTGAGTTGACGCTCGTAGGCGGCTATCTCTTTGTTGAGCTCGCTGATCTGGATGTTGTGGCCGTCTATCTCGCTTTGGATATCCTCCGGCGACTGGGCGTATGAGAGCGAAGCGGTAGACAGTGTCAGAAGTCCAAAAAGCGCTATGCCGAGAGCGCCTGCGCGATACGTACGATTCATATACTGCTACTGCTCAACATCTCTATGGCACTGGAGACGCGCGCGAGAGCGCGTTCTTTCCCCAGGTATTCGGCAAGGGTAAAGGGGTCGGGAGACTTTTCTTTTCCCGAGAGCGCAACGCGCAGGGGCCACAGTACGGATGCTCTCCCCTGTTCTGTAGCGTAAGGAAAGACCGCCTCTTTAACGGTGTCTGTCGTAAAACTTTTGGCGGAAATTCCGGAGAGCATTTCCAGGACTTTTTTGAGGTGAGCGAGAACGGCAGGAGTATCGGCTTTTGCGCCTTTTGTGAGAAGGGGTACCGGGAAAGGCGCGCCGTAATTCGTTGTTTCTTCTAGGAAAGAGCAGTCGGTGTGGAGGAGCTCAAACGCATGTTCGAATGTCTCCCCTCTTTCCTGAATGATTTTTATCGCTTGCGAAAAATATGCGGGAGGCACTGATTTTTTTTCGGTCTTGATGTAATTCGCAAATCTCGTCTCGTATTCTTTCGCATCCAGCCGCTTGAGGTATTCATGATTGAACCACCGCAGTTTTTGAAGATCGAAGACAGCACCGCTTTTTTGTACCTGCGTAATGTCGAATTCTTTGACGAGCTCCGCCAGCGTGAACAATTCGCGGTCTCCGCCCGGATTCCACCCCAGAAGCGCGAGATAGTTTACCAGTGCTTCCGCTACAAATCCCTGCGAGCGGTACTCGTTGAGCGATATGGCCCCATGACGCTTCGAGAGTTTTGAGCGGTCGGGTGCGAGAATGAGCGGTATGTGTGCGTATACTGGCCGGGCGAACCCGAGAGCCTCGAGAATAAGTATTTGTCGCTGTGTATTTGAAATGTGGTCTTCGCCGCGGATGACATGCGTGATACCCGTATCCTGATCGTCTGCAACGACAGCCAAATGGTAGAGCGGACTGTCTGCATTTCGTGCGATGACAAAATCCTTGAGTTCAGCGGTGTCGAAGGAAACCTCTCCGCGAATGAGATCGGAAAACGTAATCCGTACATTCGGGTTCTTAAAGCGTATGACGTTTCCCCCGCCGCCTTCGGAAGGCTCCGCCTCATACGCCGCACCGCTTTCGATAAGTTTGTGGAGATAGCTCCGGTACACATCGAGCCGTTCGGATTGTCTGAGAGGCGTGCTTTCGGTATATGGAATGCCCAGCCACTCCAGGCCGCGTATGATGTCTTCCTCGTGTTCTTTTTTGTTGCGCTCGGCATCTGTATCCTCGAACCGCAAATACATCCCCCCTCCATGATGCTCCGCAAAGAGATAATTGAAGAGCGCAGTACGGGCGCTTCCAATGTGGAACTTTCCGGTCGGAGACGGAGGAAAACGCGTGACGACGTTACTCATACGTGCTCGTGCTCGAGAGCTGTTTCGACAATGATATCAGCAAGCTTTCGCGCGGCTTCCGGCCGCGCGAACGCGTGTGCGGCAGTGCTCATCTTTGCGCGTAGCGCGGCGTCATCCATAATCCGCGCGATCTCCGCTACCAAGAGATGCGGGGTGAGATTGCGTTGTTCCAAGACCGTCGCCGCTCCCGACCGTGCGTATGAGAAAGCATTTTCGGTCTGATCGTGGGATATCTCCGTCGGGATCGGCACGAGGACGGCGGGTACTCCCCACGAAGCGATTTCGAAGATGGTGCCGCTCCCCGCACGGGAGACGACCACCGACGATATGCCGGCCGCCATCCGGAGCGCGAGTGTGTTCAGAAGGCCGAAGCTCCGGTAGCGATTCTGATGCCGCGAATCTTTCAAGATGACGTGCGCGAGTCCGGCCACCTCCTCCAGATTCGCGCTTCCGCATTGGTGGACGACATTGTAGTGCTCGAGAAGGGTTGGGAGCGCGTCGAGGACGGTTTCATTTATTGTCTGTGCACCAGACGAACCGCCCATGATGAAGACTGTCGGGACGCCCGGATCGAGCTTGAGGAATTCATGCCCGCCTTCCTTGCTCGGCCTTTCGATCTCTTTTCGTATCGGGTGTCCGATGCGCGCTATTTTTTCGATGTATTTTTTTGGGAATTGCTCGGCGGCATCGGGGTGCGCGAGTGCAATCCATCTGGCGAATGATGCTGACCAGAGAGAGACGCGTCCCGGTGTCGCATCGGCGTCGTAAATGATTACGGGGATCCCCAGGATACGGGCGGCATAGAGCGTGGGAAATGCGGCAAAACCGCCAGTCGAGAAGACGACATCGGGGAAAAGCCTAAACAACTGGAAGATCGAGGCGATCACGCCGAAGAATGTTTTGAAAAGGTCGAAGAAATTGAGAATGCTCGGATACCGGCGTAGCCTCCCTGCAGGGCTCGGGCGGTACTTGATCTCGTGCTCAATCAGAGCCGCGTTGTCAAAGGGTGGCGGGCCGATATAGAAAAGCTCGGGCTCGATGAGTCGCTTCTCTTTTGATATATCCTCCAACGCTTCCGCGACCGCAATCAAAGGATAGAAATGTCCCCCGCTCCCCCCTCCTGCCAAAACGATTTTCATACTCTCATTGTATCGCTGATTGAGAGGAAGCTCCACCCACGTTCTCTAATTCCTGCGCCTTGAAATGCCAAGGAGGATGCCTGCGCTTGCAAGAGAGACGAGCATGGCGCTGCCGCCTTGGGAAATGAATGTGAGGGGTATACCCGTTAGCGGAGCGACCCCGAGCATTGCCGCGATGTTGATGAACGCTTCACTCGCAAGGTAAAAGGAAATGCCGATCGCGAGAAGCGCCCCAAAGGGGTTGGCGACACGGGCCGCGATGGAGAATCCGCGGAGCGCAAAGGCAAGGAAGAGCCCAATGATAGCGATTGCACCGATAAATCCGAATTCTTCTGCGGCAACAGCGAAAATTGAATCCCCCATCGGCTCCGGAAGATAGGTGAATTTTTGGACGCTCTGCCCGAAACCGCGCCCGAGCAACCCGCCGGAGCCAATTGCGATCAGGGATTGTTTGATCTGATAGCCCTCGGCCTGCGGTGCACGCGAAGGATCGAAGAAAACAGCGACGCGATCGCGCATGTACGGTCGCGCAGTCGCTAATACCCCCAGCGCCAGGAGTCCGATAAGTGCCACGAGGAAGAGATCGCGCGTTTTTCCTCCTGCCGCAAAGAATACCGCAATGACCGAAAAGACAATCACGCCGAGAGTTCCGATGTCGGGCTGTAGAACAAGAAGGATGACGGGGCCGGCGAGAATGAGAGCCAGGCCTCCGAGCCCAAAACGAATGTCGCCGATCTTCGCGCGAATCGCTCCGAAATATGCGGCGGCTATCATGATGGAAGCGAGCTTGAGCCCTTCCGACGGCTGGAACGAAAAGCCGCCGATATTGAGCCACCGCGTGCCGCCACCGTGCTCAATGCCGATCTGCGGAATGAAGACCGCCGCCGTCGCGACGAGCGTAAAAATAAAAATGTGCGGAGCGAAGCGTCGCCAGAGGGTATAGTCGAGCTTGCTTCCGATCAGAAGGGCGACCAATCCCAATCCGATGCCAAGCGCTAGATGATTGAAGGCGACCGATGAAATATTCACGCTTCCACGTGCCAGAAGCCCGAATGCTGCGGAGGCGAAGATCATCCCGCCGAGAAGGACAAGAATCGCAATCAGGAGCGCGAGCGATCTGTCCACGTGCATTTTCTTTGCGGCTTGCCACATACACATCTTATTTCAGCACAAGAGCAATGATGACACCTGCGAATCCAAAGACTATCGAAAGCACCCAGTAGCGCATGACGACCTTGGAGCCGGGCCAGCCCAGTGCCTCGAAATGATGGTGCAGAGGTGCGATGCGAAGTAATTTTCTTCCGAAGAATTTTTTAGAAATTACCTGCGCAACGTCAGAAGCGACGGTCGCGACCAAGAGTCCTCCGATGACCGGTAATACGCTGATACCCACGCCCCCACCCAGGTCGTCCGTCATAAATGCGATTGTTGCAATCGTAAGCGTGAGTGCCATCGTACCTGTATCGGTCATGTAAAATCTGGCAGGAGGGATGTTGAACCACAAAAAAGCGAGGATGCCGCCGACGATTGCGGCGGAGAACGCCGCAAGGTCGATTTGATTCTGTGCGAAGGCGATGATTGCGTACGAGGCGAACACCGACGCGAACACACCGCCCGAGAGGCCGTCGATACCGTCGATGACGCCGGAAGCATAGAGCGCAAGTGAGATAAGGATGAAAAGCGGAATGATGAGCCATCCGATTTCGAGGGGTGCGCCGAAAGGAAGGCTCACGGCGGTAACGTCGAGTTTTTCCCAGAACCACCAGCCGATAAAGGTCGCCAAGAGGACGACCGTCAGGAGGCGGTAACGGAGCGCCAAGCCCTCTCCTCCGGGCCTGATGACCAGAAGATCGTCGATAAGGCCTGCGAATGCCCCGACCAAGAGCGTTGCGAGCGGAATCCATGTCTGATTACGGCTCAAGAAATCAAGCTTGAGTATCTCCGCGCTTGGCACGAATTTTGCGACGATTGCGATCCCGATGATCGTCACTACAACACTTCCCCAGATGACGATCCCGCCCATGCGTGGTGCCCGCACCTCATGCTCCTCATGCAGACGGTTGAATTCGAGTGCCTGCGAGCCGTCGAGTGCGCGCTTCCCGGGTTGTTTTTTCCACGCTTTAAGGGCATAGAGGTAGTGGGTGAGGATGGGTGTTATTGCCATTCCGACGACGAAGGATGCCGCCGCAGGGACGAGAACTCGTACGATATCGGACAACATTAGGACATTGTACCTCGGCCGCAGGTGCTCTGCATGTCCGTTATTGTTTCTAGCGAGGAGCGAAGTGGGAGCTTGCTCACACTTCGTCCGAGCGAAGACTCAAAAAAGATTTTCCGTAATGCCGGAGAATCTTTATCAGTGAGTAGGAGCAATTGTTTCGCGCGCGGCTTCCACGAGCTTCTGCATGTCCTCAAATCTTCCCTCTTGCGTCGAACCAAGTACCACGGCGACGACCGTTTCTCCAAGACCAACGTCGAAGACGACAGCGAGATTGCCTCCCGCAAGATCGGTATAACCGGTCTTCCCCAATATGAGTCCGGGTATCGCACCCTCTGCTTTATTGGTGTTGAAGGCCGATGTGTGATTCTGTCCGTTCGCGGATGTGAGTACGAGGCCATTTCTCGCGGTTCCAGCGAATAGAGAGGGTTGTGCGGATGCGGCATATGCGAAGAGACGCGCCATGTCCCTCGCGGAGCCATATGCGCCCGATTGCGTGAGACTCAAATCAAGTCCGCTCGCATTGAGAAAATACGTGCGCGTGAGGCCGAGAGTTTCGGCCAGTTTATTCATGCGCCACAGTGTCGCACCTGACTCTGATGATTCGGGATAGAGGTCATACAGCGCCTTGTTCGCAGAATCCGCGAGAATCTCCGCACCGCCGTTGGAGGAAGCGACCAACGTGAAGTCGATGATATCCCCGACCTTCCATTTCTCACCCTGCGCAAGACGCTCGGCGCTCCCCGCCGGCGCGGTGTCGTACGGGATAAGGATGACGGCATCATTTCGCAAGACTTCGGATACAGTGAGGACGAGAGGGACTTTGGTCAGCGACGCAAGCGGGAGCTGGGCATCGGGATTTAATTCAAAGAGCGTCGTGCCGGTCTTGATGTCGATTACGATTGCCGCTTTCGCACGGAGCGAAAGGCCGGAGAAACGGTCAGTTGATTTTGCCGCCGCCGCCGTTTGCATTTCAGGGAGTTTTGGTGAGCCGGCATTGTACGCAAACACGAGTGCCACGATTGCAAGCATTGTGAAGATGAGGGCTGTCAAGCCGATTGTCGTTCGTGTCGTCGCGTCGCTCTCTTCCTGTTGAGCTATGTTCATATCGCCGTTCATATTTTTGACCGGTCAAATGTTCACGAGGCCTGATCGGCAGAGTCTCTATCGGCTACAGACTTTGCGCTCGTCTCGAATGCGCCGAGCTCGGCCGTGATCTCTTCATAATTCGGTAGCTCCACATTGTTCCGCACGCCGAGGTGCGCCAGAAGTAGGGTGGTGGGCCGATAGAGATATTCGCGCGCGTCTTCGGGATTCCCCGCGCGTTCGAGGAGTCCGCGCGAGAGCACATTGCGCAGTGTCGAGGCCGTATTCACGCCACGGATATAATCTATCTCTGCCCGCGTGGAGGCACCGCGATACAGGACGATGGCAAGTACCTCAAGCCCCGCTTCCCCTATCTCCTGACCGAGCTCGCGCTCGAAGATTTTTTGCACGACCGCGCTCGCTTGGGGTGCGACCGCAAGACTGGCCTCGGTCTCCGTCGTGATGAGCGAGATGCCGCTTCCTTCGAGGCGCTCCGAAAGTGCGGCAAAAGCATCCGACAATTCTTTTTCTTTGCAGTCGAGCTGAACGCCAAGCTTTTTGCGGGAGACACTTCCGCCTTCTGCAAAAAGAACGGCCTCTGCATGTGAAGCCAATATCTCGATTTTCGATTTGTCCGTTTCCATGTTCATGCGTCTGTATTTTCTAAAAGCTGAAACCTGAAAGCTAGAAGCTGCCCGTTAGCCATATCGTGGTATACCTGTCGTTTCCGCTTCAAGTGTCATGTCCGAGAACAGTCGCTCCTGCGTGACCGAGATAGAGCCCGACCGGACAAGCTCAAGAGTGGCAAGAAAATATACGATTACTTCGTGCCTCCCCTGCAACTCCGTGAGTTCGCGGAAGCTTGCGCGAAGGGCTCCGGTAAGGCGCTCCCGGAGGCTCCGTATGACGTCCTCGAGCGCGAGGACGGGTGCTACCGTTGCCCGCACCATTTCTTCGGGTTTTGGTAAAAGCGAGAGGAGGCGGGATATCGCACCATGAAGGGTCGAGGGTGAGCTTTCGGCCGGTGTAAAGATTGCCGGTCGCGCGGGCGCGCGCTTTGCAAAGTATAGCGGTGCTCTCCCCCATTTCTTTAGCAAGAGCTTCGCGGTTTTTCTCACGATCGCATAACGCGCGAGGCGGCGCTCCAATTCGTCCACACTCTCGCGTTCTTCCTCCGACAAGGAGAGGCCCGGCAAAAGCGTGCGCGATTTGATGAGGAGCAGGGTCGAGGCGACCAAAATAAATTGCGCGGTCTCGCCCAAAGGAAGTTCGGGAAGTTTCTCGACGTATGCAAGGTACGCATCGGTTACGTCTGCAAGGGATATTTCCGATATGGAAAGTTTGCGCTCCTCAATCAAATTAAGAAGCGCCTCCAAAGGACCCGAATATGTTTGAGTTGCAATGCTGAATTTTTCCATGATGTATTTTCCTGAAAGCTATTCCGACAGGCGTATGTCGATGCGGTTCATGTCGCGCGGGAATGCGGTCGCTTCCTTCACATTGGAGATTTCGAGCATACGTGCGGTAAAGCGCTCGAGGCCTGTCGAAGATCCTCCATGGGGCGGCATGCCGTATTTGAAGGCTTGCAAGTAGAAGGAGAATTTCTCCGGATCGAGCCCGCGCTCCTTCATGCGTAGGACCAGCGTATCGTAGTCGTGGATGCGTTGTGCGCCGCTGTTGATCTCAAGCCCGCGGAAGAGGAGGTCGAACCCGCGGGAATAGGGCGCTTCACCCGGGTCCTCGTAGGTGTAGAACGCGCGTTTCTTTGTCGGGTATGCGGTCACGAACACGAAATCCGAGGCTTTCTTTTCTTTTGCCCACGCCGATATCGCACGCTCATCTTCCGGCTCTAGATCGGGGGCCTCGTTCTTTCCGAGGGTATCGAAGACTTCCTTGAGAGTGAGTGCAGGAATTTCGTCAGGCACGGAGGGTGGCGCGGTATTGAATCGGTTGAATATGTCGGCATGCTCTTTCGATACGTATTCGACGACGTATCGAATAGCCATCTCAAGTTCGCGCATCGGATCAAGATGACTCTCGACAAACCCCATCTCGAAATCTATGCAGGTCGCTTCCGAGAGATGCCGCGTCGTCGCACTCTTTTCAGCGCGAAATATTTTGGCGACCGTGAATACGCGCTCAAGGGGTCCCACCATGATCTGTTTGTAGAATTGCGGCGACGTAGCAAGGTACGCGGTTTGATCATAATAGTATTCGACCTTGAAAGCGGCCGCACCGCCCTCCGCGTCACCGCCCACAAGCGCAGGTGCGACGAATTCGGTAAAATCTTGTTGACGAAGCGATTGTCGGTATGCGTCGAGAATACTCGCTTGCATTTTGAAGATATCCCGACTGCGCTCACTCCGGAGAGTGAGCGGCAAATGGTCGAGATGGGTATCCAGATTCACTTCCGTGCCGAGTTCAAAGGGTAGCTCTTGCGCGCGCGAAAGTATTTTGATGGATTGCGCCGAGAGCTCAATGTCTCCAAGCGATCCCTCCCCTTTCGTCGCCTCCGGCCGCGCCTTCACCTCACCTTCAATCTCAACTACCCATTGCGCGCGTAATTCTTTCGCAATTTCGAGCGCTTCGGCGACTTTTGGAGTGACGACGACTTGTACGATGCCGCTTCTATCGCGGATATCGAGAAAGATAAGCTTGCCGTGATCCCGCCGCACGTCTACCCAACCACTGATCGACACGCTCTTTCCCACGCTACTCGGCAAATCTTTGTTCAGTGTTCGTTGCATAGAATTAAGCAATGATTGATTTCGTAAATCAATCATATGGTGACGCCGACCTTATTCCGCACATCGGCCATTTTTTTCGACGCACGTTCCCGTGCCCGCTCGGCGCCTTCCTCGAGTACTTTTTTAATTTCAGCATCCGAGATGGAATCGCGCTTTTCCCGCATCGGTGCGATGAGCGCTTCAATATCCTCGATGAGGGCTTCTTTGAGAGCTTTGTACTTTCCTTTGTTCTCTTTATACAATTCTCCGAGTTCGTTGCGATCTCGCAGAAGCGTATGAATGGCGTAGACATGTTCCGGACTCTCCGCGTTGGAATCGGTCACGATGCTCATGACGGCTTTTGATATCTCCTCTTTCGTTCCAAAAAGCGGAATGGTATTGCCGTAGCTCTTGCTCATCTTCTTGCCGTCGGTGCCGGGCACGGCGCTGGATTCAAGTATCTGCTCTTTCGGCTCTTTGAACGTCGCGCCGAAAGCGTTGTTGAATTTCACTGCCGCTTCGCGCGCGTATTCCACATGCTGTCGCTGATCCGCACCGACAGGCACGACGTCGGTATCGTAGAGGAGAATATCGGCCGCCATGAGCATGGGATACGCGAAGAGGCCCGCGTTGGCTTCAAGACCTTTTGCGACCTTGTCTTTGAAGGCGTGCGCTTGTTGTAAGAAAGGTACCGTAACGAGGCATTGAAAGATCCACGTGAGTTCGGTGTGCTCCGGCACGTCGGATTGTTTGAAAATAATCGCCTTCTCCGGATCTATGCCTACTGCTATATAATCTTTCGCGACTCCGAGGATGTTTGCACGCAATTCATCAGGTTTTCGGAGCGATGTCAGTGCATGGTAATCCGCTATCATGAGCATGCTGTCGTACTCCCGTGAGAGCTCCACGAAGGGCTTAAGCGCCCCGAAATAGTTCCCGAGATGGAGTGCGCCCGATGGTTGTAGCCCGGTAAACAGCTTCTGCATGGCTTAAATATAGCAGAAAAGCTAAAGAGTAGGGAATTCTATGATGAATCTTGAGCCCTTCCCTTCTCCCTCGGATTCGGCCCATATTTTGCCCTTGTGTGCCTCGACAATTTCTTTCGCGATGAAGAGGCCGTAGCCGGTGGAGTGGACGTTGACTTTTATCGAATCCTTGCCGTGGCCGCCTTCGGTGAAAAGGAGTTTCATGTCCTCGGGCGTGATGCCGACGCCGCTATCTTGCACCGAGAAGCGGAGCTTGTCGCCATCCGTCAGGGCAACCTTGATGCTCCCTGAAGGCGTGTACTTGATTGCGTTGTCGATAAGATTTCTTAAGACGTGCTGACGGATTTTTTCTTCATCGCCATTCATCGTGAAGCGTCCCTGCGTGTCTATCGCCGTCTCGATGCCGACATGTTTTTCCTCCGCAGTGGGTTTAAGATGCTCCACCAGATCGATGACTGCGGCTCTAAGGTCGAACGGTTGCATTTTGTAGCCGACGGTGCCCTTCTTCAAATTCGAAGCATCAAGTATCTCCATAACGGTCCGCACGCCTTTCCGCGCCTCTCGGAGCGCGGCAGTCGCCATCCCCTCTAATTGCGAGGAAATAGCGCCGTAATCCCCTTCAACGATGGAGGCAAATCCGGCCTCGCTTTTGGTCAGGTATCCCTTGATCTCGTGGCTGATGAAGTGCAGAAGATTTTCCTGCTGTTTGTTGACCACTTCCAGTTCTTTCTCTTGTACTTCGATGAGTTGACGCTGGGCGATCTCCCGCTCGGAAAGCCTGAAAAGCATGATACCGAGCGTCAGCACGACTCCGAAACTCATGGCGGACAAGAGGAATCCTGTTATATCTTGTGCGAAGAAGAATTGCGTACCCGCGAGGATCAGGAATACGTAGAATAGTACCTTGACCGCGGCGTCGCCGAGGCGGAAAGTGCCATAGCTTGTGATGGCGATCGTGAGGAAAAGTATGAAGATCGGTAGCGTGAAAAGCGCATACAGATTGATCTCGAAAATGTTGCTGGTTGTCGCCATGTATTCAGTTCCGGAAAAAATTCCCATAAAGAGAAATACCGAGAGCGTGATAAGACCTATTCGAATGCGTTCTGTCCAGTCGCCTTTCTCTTTGACGATGCGCGAAAGACCGAGGAGGAGCGTAGCTGTGAGAATAAAGATCTCGAGCAAGAGCTTGTACCGCGCGAGAAACGGATTTTCCTGCATCTCGCACGCCGGCTGATACATTTCGAATACTGCCGTGCTGGCAATCGTTATGACAAACGGAACACCTGCAGCGAGAAGAATCAGCGGATTAAGAAAGCGCAGCGCGCGCGATTCGTACAGATCAATACATACGAATCCGAAAAGAAGGAGGAAAAACACGATTTCGATAAAGTCGAGCGGACTCCAGAATGCAGCCACGACGTCGTAAGAATCGAGAGTCCAGACGAGCATGTCACTCACGAGCCAAATCGCAAAGGCAAGTGAAAAAGTGAAAAAATACATCGCCTTGAGTCTGTGTACCGCGCGCAGATATGCGAACGTGCCGAGGATCAGCGTCGCGAGCGCGGGTATCACGTGTGCATAAAGCGCGAGATCGCGATACGCACCAGTCGTCGCCAAACATGTGTTGATATCCATAGGTTCAGATCGGGAGATGCCGCTCTATTTTTTTCGGATAAGAATCCCAGAATTTGCGTCCTTCCTTATTTTTGGGCACAAGCCTCACGACAAGGGGGCGGAGTCCGTATCGTATCGTCACATTCTGGGACGCAGGAATCATCACTTCATGCGTAAATTTCTGCTCCGCTTCGTTCGGCATGAAGTTCTCGAACAAAATACCATCTCGCAGGAAAAGCATGAGGAATTGTTCGTAGTAATTTTTGGCGTGTCCGCCGACGCCCTGAAACCACGAAGTTGCATCTACGCACTGCGTATCCGTATTGAAACGCGTCAGTTTAGTGATGAGTCCGTGATGAAAATCAATAAGTGACTCTCCTGTATTGCATCGCACGGTCGAGAGGGGTTTTCCGGTGTACGCGTTGAAATCAATGACGGTACGATGTCTGACGATATCCCTTCCGTCGATACCCGTGTGTTGATAGATTGGCATCTTACCCAAAGAGCGTTTGTATGAATTTCCCGCGCTCACGAATTTATCCCCGTAATATTCCAAGATGAGTGGAGAGAGTTGCATGTGTTTTGCAATGCGTAGAAAGCGCAATACTTCATGCGTGGGGGTTGCGATTTGTCTGAATAAAACTGCTCGCGGAGTGACAAATTTTTCGAGTACCGCACCCGCACTCGGGCGCAGGTCTTCGTGGATGCGTTGCTTGAGCCCCTGATCCTTTCGCCGGCGGATGAGTTCGCGGCGAGCTTCACGTTGCGGGGTGAAAATGTCGTCGAGCATCTCTACGGCATTCATGTTCAGAGGCATGTATGGGGCTGGCCTCACGTCTGCTGTTGCCGTCTCTGTCATAGCGGTGGCTCTTGCGGAGCAAGTGGCCCGAGGCATTGGACATCCTCCTGCGCGGAGCACGCGACCTCCGTGCAGGGGCCGTTCTCGGGTGAACAGATATTCGCGCATGAGTTATCCGTGCATGAATCAAAAGCTACTGCGGGAACGACGAAAACACGGTACGAGGAGAGATTATTCGGCGGGCAACCACCGCCTGAACAATCGCGCACATAACACTCATGTGTTGCGACACTGCAGGGAGCTTCAACTAAAAAGTCGTACCCTCGCACAAAAAAATATATGTAAAAACTTGCGAAAATAGCGATTACGGTCGAAGCAAGCAGAATCCAATGGAGTGGGAATCGGTCCATTGCAAACTCTGTTCCCTCATCGGTGCTCATGTGCATAGTATACGATGCCGAGAGCCCCCGTAAGCCAGATGTACCCAGATTACAGAAGATTACGGGATACTATGAAAAGTGGTCGAGTACTCTATGAAATGGCTGTCCAGAGGAAACGTATCAATTCGATGATGACCGTCCAGCGTAATGTCCAATACGCATTGGAGAAGAGGACCGCCGCCCAAAATATCTTCCAATCACGACGCGTGAGCCCCTTGTGCGCGTGTTCGCGCTTTCGGAAGTACACCGCGACCATAAAGGGGTCGCTGTGTATCGAGAGCAGAACGAAAACCGGCACATCGCCAAACTGCGCGACTTTTCGGAAGAGACGACCGAACCATCCCTCCTCCTCCGCCTCGCGCAATTCTTTCAAAGCTTCGAATCCGAACCAGTCTATCTTTGCCCAGTCGTACGCGAGGAGATACAGCCAACAAAAAAGTGCGGAAGCCGGAGCCATGATGGCAAACGTGGCGAGCGAACCGTACCACGTCCCCCACGCGGCGGTCGTGTAGTACACGACGAGCCCGTAGATAAGCCAGTCGAAAAGATATTCTTCGACTTTCTTTGCCGTATGGCCCACGACGATGAGGCCTATCTTTTGCTTGTGGCGGGTGAACCAGCTCCGGAACTGGTGTACCCAATCAATCATAGTACGCATTGTACCACGCCGCTGTCTCGGTCAGTCTCGATATGCACGCATTTGTCTTGATTCCCTGTCGTTTTGTACTATGGTGGTGCTATGCGGTACCGAGGGGCATCTTCTTCATTTTTCCTTACAGCGCTTTTGGTCATACTATTCGGTGCGACGGCCGTCCACGCCGAGACACCCTCATTTTGTCCTTTCAACTGGACCACGAACCTCAAGGCAGGAAGTTCTGGAAATGACGTCCTGCGTCTCCAGCAATTTCTCAATTCCAATCCCGATACCGTCATCGCCGCCTCGGGCGCGGGTTCTGCCGGTCTCGAGACCACCACATTCGCTTCTCTTACAAAAAACGCCGTTATAAAATTCCAGAATAAATACAGTGCGGAAATACTGACACCGAATGGTCTCACCGCCGGCACGGGCATCGTGGGCGTTTCCACGCGAACGAAATTGAATGCGCTGTGCGCTCTTTCATCAGTAGCAACCGGGCCAATCCCTGTTTCCATAGAAGCCGCGGCAATTGCACCCGACGTTCTCACGGTTTCGGGCGATGAACAGCCACCCTCTTCCCTTGCGCCGGCGAACGCAGGTGTACTCTTTCTCACCATGACGCTCACTGCCGGGAGCCAAGACGTAGTTGTCAAAGACATGACAGTAGAGCGCGTCGGTATCGGCGCCGACGCCGCATTCGGAAGCCTCGCGCTCTTCGACGAGGATGGACTCCAAGTCGGCTTTACTGCGACGCTCAATTCGGAGCATAAGGCGGTGTTCAGGCGGTCATTCACCGTATCGGGAGGCACATCGCGGGTGTTCGAGGTGTATGCCAACATGGGCGCAAACCTTACGAACTATGCGGGCCAGGCTCCGAGTATCCAGCTCATCGGCATCAACGCTTCATCGCCGGTCGAGGGCACTTTGCCGCTCAGAGGCTCTCCGCAAACCGTGAATGCTTCACTCGTCGTGGGCGGCGCCCATGGATATCTCTCGGGGCTCGATCCGAACGGAGCCGCAACGCGGTATGTGAATGACAAGAGTGTCACGTTCTCCGGCATTCGCATCACGGCCGACGCTCAGGAGGATCTGGAATTCGCATATCTCATCTGGACGCAGGCTGGATCTGCCGCGGCAAGTGATCTTGAGAATGTTGCGACGATTGTAGACGGCACAGTCTATCCTGCCGTCGTCAGTCCGTATTCGCAGAAGGAATACATATCGTTCTTCGAGCCCGCTATCATCATCACGAAAGGCCGCACCATAGATGTTTCTATACGGGGCGATTTAAAGCCAAGCGCGGGCAATCGTGATGTCCGATTCGATATTTATGATACCAGCGACGATATCGGTTTTACCGGCATGACGTACGGACTTGGAGTAGGTATTGTGCCGGGTGGCAACACTGCCACGTCGGGAGGTTCTGCGTTCCTTACTGATGACGGAACAGCGGACGGCAACGGTCTCAATCCGTTTTTCCAAGGTTCATTGATTACGGTGAGTTCGGGCGCCTTCATCTCCGTCGGTCGTTAACTTTTTCGCACAAAGGCGAGCGTGGCGTATGAGCCTATAAGCCACCAGAAACGGTACGCCTCTCCAAATACCGATTGCACCTGCGTCCCAAAGTTCCAGAGATTGCTGAGCGCTGGCGTTTGCGTCCAGACGATGATGGTTATCGCGGCCACTGCGATCCCGGCCAGAGCCGCCTGCACCGGCTTTCCGGATTCCCCGCCGTACGAGACACTGATCTTGTTTACAAGAATGTACATGATGATAACAACGATAGCGAACAAGAGACTCTGAAGTGCGGGTGTGGAGAATTGGCGGGAGATGTCTCCGATGAGCACTGCACTCTGAAGAGCCGCGAAGACGAACACGGCGGCGGGCAGTGCCAAGGCAAGTGAACATGCACGCTTCGCTCCTCCGCGCAGAAAATCGAGCGCGACAATAACGATGAACACTCCGATCACGATCCAATCGGCCGGAAGCCGTGCAAAAAAGCCCATGACCGCATCAAAGCCAATATCCATAAAATAGTTCCCAGTTTTTAGTATTCAGTTATCAGAAAAAGAATAGCATATATTTGAAGCCGAATTCCTGACAACTAACAACTAATAACTGACAACTGTTTAAAGTCCCTCTTTCCGCAGTTCATCTATAAGGTTTTTTGCCTTGGTGGAAAGTTTTTTCGGGAATTGGATATCTATCTTCACGAGGAGGTCGCCGCGTGAGCCCCTTCCATAGGGCACACCTCTGCCGCGTACGCGCACCACATCCCCGTGAACGATACCCGGGGGCACGGTAATCGCTTCGTCGCCATCGAGCGTACGGACGCGATACTCGCCACCCAGAAGTGCATCCGTGAGCTTGATGGGAAGAGACGTCTCCAGATCGTTGCCCTCGCGGATGAAATCGCGGTCGCTCTTTACGTGGATCTTGACATAGAGGTCTCCCGCCCCTCCACCTTGCACAGCCTCCCCCATCTGAGGCATACGAATCATCTCGCCGTCTGATATCCCTCCCGGCACGACGACATGGATCTCCTCTTCGCGTCGCGCGACACCTGCGCCGTGGCATGTCTCGCAGAGCGTTTCCGGCACTTTTCCCTGACCGTGGCATTTCTGACACTGCCTCGCGGATGTGAATGTCCCGAAAAATGAGTTGCGGGTTTCGCGAAGCTCGCCTTTTCCGTTGCACGTCGTGCACTGAATGGTCTTCGCGCCATGCTTCCCGCCGGTGCCGCCGCATGTGGCGCAGGCACCCGTTTTCGCTATCAAGACGCGTCGCTCGGTACCGAAGATCGCTTCCTTGAACGGGAGCTCGAGATCTATCGAGATGTCGCGGCCTCTCCGCCGGCTTTGGCCGCCCCCGCCGCCGAAGAATTCCCCGAAAATATCGCCGAGATCGAATTCGACGCCGTCTGCCCCGAATCCCTGTCCGCCGTTGGAAAAATGCGAAAAATCGAATCCCCCAAAACCGCCCTGTCCTCCGGCGGGACCGCCGCCCGCAAATGTCTTGCCGTAGGTGTCGTACTCGGCGCGCTTCTTTTTGTCGGAAAGCACGGTATACGCCTCGCTCACTTCCTTGAACTTTTTCTCATCGCCTCCTTTTTTATCGGGGTGGTACTTGTGGGCAAGTTTCCGGAATGCGGTCTTGATATCCTCTTCAGTTGCGCCTTTCGCCACGCCCAAAATATCGTAGTAATTTTTCATGTAAACACATTATAGTCGTACCGGCCTCAAGTACAAGCGCGCCAGTATGACTCCATGTATCCAGTTGTGATGGTGGATTCGTTTGGCATCGACTGTCCCGCAAAGATTCTGCTTTTTTCGAGAAGCATTTGGTGTTTAATCGCTTCACGCAGTTCCATGAGAGTAATTCTTGCTCCATCGGAATCGTATGGCACGTCATTGTGCCAAGTACTCGGTCCATCCGATCGCGAGCGCACGCTGTCCAGATCGACGATTCGCGAGTCAAGGGTTATGTTTTGAGGCCCGATACCTTTATGTACGTACTCATGCTTGTGCATGATCCCCATACTTTTGCCGAGCGATTCAGCAAACCAAAGAAGGTATTCTTCCAATGAGAAAGTTTTTCTGTGAAGCTCATAACGAACCAAATTGATCGAATCCGCGAGCGCACGTTCCATTTTATCCAGAAAAAGATACGAATCGTCGAACAAATCTCCTATGCGGGCTTTTGTTCCAAATGCCCGAATTTGTATAACGGGTTCGAAATCCGTGGACAGCCAACCGCTGGTTCGCAATTCTTCTAAACTCGCGAGATGTGTCCCTTCTTTATCGTATATCGGCAATTCCTTCAAATCGATGATGGCCGCACTGCGATGAGTTCGTATTCCCCATGCGGTAAACTTCTCACTCATCTCGGTGTCGTGCTCCGCAGACTCTCTATCGAGAAGTCCGAGATAATCTTGGTACGGACTTCCTTTGCGCTCCTCCCATTGCATCACGCGTTGTTCGTCATGGATATCCACGAAGCCGCAACCCTTTATGTCGATGTCCCGGTAGAGATGCGAACCATCTGTGTCCCTGAAGAACGTTTTCCCAAGATCTCCGCTTCTGTTGTGTCCCGAACGCGCCTCAAGATCTATCTCGGATGATGTCGCGCGGTCGAAAAACAACGGTATGCTCGTGGGTTTACCCACAGTGAAATTGAGAGGTAGCGCCGGGTTTGCCCAGCGGACGACATTATCAAGTCTTAGGGCAGGAAGGCGCTGAGCGTCTGGATTGTCACCATGAGGAAACTTGTCGGTGTCCCTAAGCCGTTCCGTCGACACAGTATTGATGTTATCGCATTCGCGAAATTTGTAAAACCGCGAGAACTATATCATGCAGGTTTTCATGCAGGTTTAACCTGCGGCTGGGAAAGCTAGGATTTAGGCGGTTCCTCGGGTGGCTTCTGGTCGTCCCCCGGTGGTTCTGGGGGTGGCGTCTGCTGTTGATTCTTGGACATCGCTTCGCCTATCGTACTCATGGCTGTCGAGAGAGCCTCTCCTGCGCTCTTGATAGCCGCCGCGTCCGTGCCTCCACGCGCCGCTTTAAGTGCATCGATTTTTTCCTGCACGTTCTTTTTTATGTCCTCACTCACCTTCTCGCCATGTTCTTTGAGGGCTTTCTCCGCGGCATACGTGATCTGATCGGCTGCGTTTTGCGCCTCGATGAGTTCTTTTTTCTGTTTGTCGGATTCCGCGTTGACCTCCGCATCTTTCCGCATCTTCTCCACATCGGCGTCGGAGAGTCCCGAGCGCGCTTCAATGCGGATGGATTGTTCTTTGCCCGATGTTTTGTCCTTGGCCTTTACCGAGAGAATACCGTTGGCATCAATGTCGAATGAGACCTCGACTTGCGGAAGCCCTCGCGGTGCGGGCGGGATGCCGTCGAGATTAAAACGCCCGAGCGATTTGTTGTCCCCCGCCATCGGCCGCTCTCCTTGCACGATATGGATTTCGACGGAAGGCTGATTATCGGAGGCGGTGGAAAACGTCTGTGAACGCGAGGTGGGGATGGTGGTATTACGGTCGATTAATTTGGTCGCGACACCGCCCAAGGTCTCGATACCGAGCGAAAGCGGGATAACGTCGAGGAGCAGAATATCCTTCACGTCACCTTGGAGAATGCCGCCTTGTATCGCCGCACCGATGGCCACTACTTCGTCGGGATTCACGGTCATGTTGGGCTTCTTGCCGAAGTAGTCCGAGACCGCCTTCTGCATGGCGGGCATGCGGGTTTGGCCTCCCACGAGCACAATCTCGTTGATATCGCCGATTTTGAAGGGCGAGGACTCCATCGCGCGCTTCGTGATGGCCATCGCGCGCTCTACAAATTCGCCCGCAAGCTCTTCGAGCTTTGCGCGCGTCATTTTGATGAGAAGGTGCTGGGGTCCTGCGTCGGTCGATGTGATGAACGGAATATTGATCTCCGTCTCGACCGCACTCGAAAGCTCTATCTTGGCTTTTTCCGCCGCTTCATCGAGGCGTTGCCGTGCCAGCGCATCGTTCCGTACATCGACACCCGACTCCTTCTTGAACGCGTCGGCAATCCACTCCATGATCTTTTGATCGATGTCTTTGCCGCCCAAGTGCGCGTCGCCGTCGGTGGAGCGTACTTCTATCACGTCGTCACCGACTTCAAGGACGGAGATGTCGAAGGTGCCGCCACCGAAGTCGAAGACCACAATCTTCTCGTTCTTCTTTTTGTTGAAGCCGTACGCAAGCGCCGCGGCGGTCGGTTCATTGATGATGCGCTTCACGTCGAGGCCGGCAATCTTGCCCGCGTCTTTTGTGGCTTGCCTTTGCGCGTCGTTGAAATAAGCCGGCACAGTGATGACGGCCT
>ORMF011209779.1_pt1 | contig 33480 bp, 29 predicted proteins | sample 1779871 | NCBI WGS metagenome assembly ORMF01 (sample SAMEA104232316, study PRJEB22302) | groundwater metagenome | biome: forest; feature: aquifer; material: groundwater | place: USA | collected 2011-08-07 | depth 5.4 m | reverse complement strand
TGAAATCGTAGAACCAACAATAACTGAATTTGAAGAAAATCCACGATCCAAACGCCATGCGTTTTTAGCGTGCGTGGTGACGTTTCATGCGATCGATTACCTTGTCGACCCCAACAAATCGAGAAAGACAAATCTTCGAAATAACTTCAGAAAGTCATCAGCGGCTTTTGCGACGGTTGATCGGATAGCGCACGCGTTCAAGCATGTCGACTTAGGATCTAGCCCCCAACCGCTGCATGCCGCTGACGTCATCCCGCGGCCGTCGGGCCACCTCGGGGGATTCGTGCTTGGTCTTTCCAGGCTCGATGACCCCGTGGGTGGCGTTACGCTAGCCCGGGAGGTCGGCATCGATGTACTCGACGCCGTGAAGGATGCAGCCCAATTTCTGCGAACTTGGAAGGGGTAAGAACGAGCTACGCTAAGCGGTTGGTCATCCACAAAGCCGGCACCAAAGCATTTTCGTCATTCGCGGCAGACGCCACGACCCATTCTGCCATGGATACCGGCCTTCGCCGGTATGACAAGTAGAGGAGGGACGCCGGTGGACCCGCCCCGTTCGAGGGTCGGGGCGCCGGGCTCGAAGATCGGGATGGCGGCGTAAAGCGGCGCGAGATTGCTTCGCCGCGCTCGCAATGACAGGGTAGGCGCGGCCGATACAGGAGGATGCCATGCCCGGACCACACCGCACCGCGATCGTGACCGGCGCCGCCGGCGGCATCGGCCGGGCTTTGGTGGGCGGATTGCTCGGTGCCGGGGTGCGGGTCGCCGCGGTCGACCGCACCGCCGACGGACTCGCCGCCTTGGCGCAAGAGGCCGAGCAGAGGCAGCGGGGCGGGTCGCTGTTGACGATCGAGGCCGACCTCGCCGCCGATGGCGCCGCCGACCGCATCGTCGCGGCGGCCCGCGCCCGGTTCGGCAAGATCGACATCCTGGTCAACAACGCCGGGGTCGGCCAGGCGACGATCCGCGCCGACAACTGGCAGCACCCGATCCGGTTCTGGGAAGTCACCCCCGACCAGTGGCGCCTGTTCGTCGCGGTCCATACCACCGCGCCGCTGATGCTCGCACAGGCGGTCGTCCCGGACATGATCGCGGCGAAATGGGGCCGCATCGTCAACGTCACCACCAGCCTCGGCACGATGATCCGGGCCGGCTCGCCGACCTACGGCCCGTCCAAGGCGGCGCTCGAAGCGCATTCCGCGGTGTGGGCCAAGGACCTCGACGGCACCGGCGTCACGGTCAACGTGCTGGTGCCCGGCGGGGTCACCAATACCGGCATGGTGCCGTGGGAATCGGGGTTCGACCGCGAGCAGATGATCCAGCCCGCGGTGATGGCGCCGCCGCTGGTGTGGCTGGTTTCCGACGCGGCCGCCGGAGTCACCGGGCGGCGCTTTCTGGCGGTGCATTGGGACCCGGAACTGGCGCCGGCGGAGGCGGCCGAGAAGGCCGGCGCGCCGGTCGCCTGGAGCAGCATCGCGACGATGCCGATCGAGCCGGGGCGGTAACTCGCCGCGAGCCCAATCCGGCGCTCAGATCGCCGCCTTTTCGGCGTTCTCGCGGGCGCGGGCCTCGACGATGCGGTCGATCTCGGCCTTGGCTCGCGGGTATTGCTGCAGAAAGCGGCGGAACTCGGCCGCGCTCAATACCAGCACCCGGCAATAGGCGAGCGCGACCACGTCGGCCTGGCGCGGCGCGCCGCTCAACAACGCCATCTCGCCAAAGAACTCACCGCTGCCGAGCCGCACCCGGTTACCGGGCAACACCACCTCGACCGCGCCCGACGAGATCAGAAACATCGCGTTGCCGCGCTCGCCCTTGCGGATGATGACTTCGTCCGGGACCAGCAGCCGCGGCCGGAACAAACGGGCGAGCGCCTTTTGCTCGGCTGGGCCAAGCCCGGAAAACATCTCGAAATCGCCGATCAAATCCTCGGTCCGCAACCCGAGATCGAGCGGCAGCTGCGCGGCCGAATGCCGCCCTCCGGCGCGGTGCTCGCGCTCCAGATTGTCGAACAATTCGCGACCGATCAGCCCCTCGTCGTAGAGATCCTGGTACCGCGAGATCAGCAGACGCAACCCCGATTGCTGTAGGAAGCGCCGCTCGAGCGCCTCGGCATGCTCGGGATATTGCAGACGCAGCGCGTCGAGCGCGCGCGCCGTCCGCTCAACGCGAGCGATGATCACATCGCCTAATTCCTTGGTGATCCGCTCGCCGACCAAGGCCCGCAGACGTCTGGCCGCGAACCGGGAGAGCGCGTCGAGCACCAGCCGGCGGACCAGCAATGTCTCGAACCGGATCGAGATTTGTCGCTGCAATGGCCGGTCGAGATGCACGGTCTGGTGCAGGTAATTGGCGATGCGAAATTCCCGCGGAAAGGCGAGCAGTTCCTGCGCCGCGTGGTTGTAGCCCTCGGGCCCCTCGGCCTTGGCGGCGTCGAGAATGCGATTGGCGTTGGCCAATAGCCGCTCGATCGCCGCGCCCGACACCGTGTGCTGGGCATGGTGGTCGAGGATCATCCGCCGCTCTCGGTTGGCGAGCGCGACCAGCCCGATCGTGATCCGGTCCTGGTCGGAGATCGCGCTTTCCAGATCCGGCTGCAAGGCCAGTTCGCCGATCGCCTTGTCGTAGCGCTCGGTCTCGGCGCGCGTGGCGCCCGGGGTGATCGCATATTCCTGCGCGGTCTCCCTGACCGCGTCGCGCACGTCGCCGAGCGACAGGCTGACGACCTTGCCGCGCAATGCCTGATCCAACGGCGACAGGCGATCGAGCTTGAGCAGGTGGATCACCGGCCGCAGGGTCAGGCCGTTGACCAGCAGCGTGAAAAGCACGAAACCGGTGGCGAGAACCGCGACGAGGTCCTTTATCGCCGGGGGAATGGCGGCGTTTTCGGTCACCGCCAGCGCCAACGCCAGGGTCACGGCGCCGCGCAACCCGCCCCAGGTCACCGCCAGCTTGTAGGCGCCGCTGATGCTGTGGCTGAGCCGCGCGGCGGTCAGCAACGGCAACAGGCCGAACAGGACGGCGCCGCGCGAGCAGAACGCGGCGACGATCGTGATCAGCAGCAGCCACAGATCGCCGGCATGGAGACCCCCCAGCAATTTGGGCACCAGCGCGCACGCGGTGACGAAGATCAACGAACTCGCCCAGAAGCCCATCTGCTCCCAGACCTGCTCGAGATAGTGCCAATTGTCGGGCGTCAGGCGTACCCGGCCGACCATACCGGCCATCAGTCCCGCGCTGGCGACGGCGACGACGCCGGACACATGGAAGTGCTCGCCAACCAGATAGACGACATAAGGGAGCGCGACGGCGAGGGTCACCTCCGCCATCCGCGAACTGCGCAGGAACGACAGGGTCGCGCCGTAAAGGCGCCCGCCGATAACGCCGAGGACGATCCCGCCGAGAAACGACACCACGAAATGCCGCACTCCGGCGGCCATGTCGACAGGGGCCGCGACACCGGGCTGCGCCTCGGCGGCCAGAATATCGATCAGCACGGTGAACAGCACGATCGCCGCGGCGTCGTTGAGCAGCGCCTCGCCTTCCAGGAGCCGGGTCAGGCGCGGCGGCGTTCCCAATTCGCGAAAGATGCCGATCACCGCGCCCGGGTCGGTGGTCGCGACGATCGACCCCAGCAGCAGCGCGGCCGCCAGCGGTGCCCCGGCGACGTAGGACAAGCTGAACCCGACCGCCGCGGCCGCCGCGAACACGGCGACGATCGCGAGCAACAGAATCGGAGCGGCGTCCTCGGCGATCTCGCGCAAATCGATCGTCAATGCGGCGTGAAACAGCAGGATCGGCAGGAAAACGACGAGAAAGATCGACGCGTTGAACGGCAGCTCCGCCAGCGGCCCGGTGACGGCGTCGAACGACGAAAGCAGCGGCGTATGAAGCAGCAGCGACGAAACGCCGCCAACCCCGACACCGACCACGGCGAGCAGCACGGTGTAGGGCAGGTGCAGTCGCTCGGCGGCGGGCTGGACGACGCTGATCAAGACCAGAAAACCGGCGATGACGAGGGTGATGGTCGCGACGCTGGTCAAACCGCTGGCTTCCCCGAATACGCCTTAAACGCGCAAAGCGGGTAGCGGCGCGATCTCGCGCCGGCCCGAGTAACGAGGATATCGCAAATCGGCCGCGCTGTCCGGCTCCACGGCCGGTTCCTGCCGTAAAATCGCCGATCATTTGCCACGGAGCGATCCGCGGATTTGGTTGTTTGACCGTCATGAGCGCCTGTTTCGAACGGGCGCGCAATCGTCGGAGGACCCCATGACCAGATACGGACTGCTCGTCGCGGTGCCGGCTTTAGCGCTTGGCGTGCCGGCATTCGCGCAGCTCCAGCCGGTCGCGGACGTGACCACGGCGGTCGAGGTCGTGCCGCCGGCGGTTCAGGCGCAAACCTCGCCGATCACCGTCCGTACTGACCCGGTGACCGGTCAGACCGTCGCGACGATGGTGCTGGCTCCGGCGGCGACGCCGGTCGAGACCGCGCCGGTCGGCCGCCCGGCGGAGCTGGTGCCGGCGGTGCAGACACCCGGTTTCGTGTGGGTGCCGGGGCATTACAATTGGGACCCGGTGCAAAGAAAATACATCTGGTTGGTCGGCCAGTACGTCCAGCCGCCGCGCGAACAAGTGCGCTGGATTTCCGGCCACTGGCGGCAGGAGCCGGCGGGCTGGGTCTGGATCGACGGCCGCTGGAATTGATTGTTATTGGTCGTCCCCTTCCGGCCGGCCAGCCGAAAGGGGACGACGCGATCACACCGCCGGGCGGGTTCTGATCGCGTCGGACACCTTGCGAGGCAGGAACTTGCCGTCGCTGAGGTTGCCGGCAAGCGCGCCGTTCTCGACCACCACCTTGCCGCGCAACATCGTGAGGGACGGCCAGGCTACGAGGTCGCGGCCCTCCCACGGCGAATAATCCGCCTCGTGCATGTCGGCGGCGCGCACCACGTGTCGCTGCCGCGTATCGAGCAATACGATGTCGGCGTCGGAACCGATGGCGAGCGCGCCCTTGCGCGGGTAGAGGCCCATGATCTTTGCCGCGTTGGTCGAGACCAGCCCGACAAAGGTATCGAGCCCGTAACCCCGTTTCTCGACAGTCTCGGTGTACATCAGCGACACACGCGGCTCGACCCCGGCGTTGCCGCCGGGGGTGTCGTCGATGCGATTGCCCTGGAGCTTGAATTTCAGCGGGCAACAGATCTCGTCGGTGGCGACGGTCTGGATCGCGCCGTGGTCGGTGCCCGCCCATAATGCCGCGTGGTCCTCGGCGAATTTGAGCGACGGGTAGGTGTGGTAGATCTGCCCATTGGGCCGCTTGTAGTCCTCGGCGGAGTACATCAGATACTGGTGCAGGGTCTCGCCGTAGATCGGCACGCCGCCCGCCCGCGCCGCCGCGATCGCCCGCACCCCGGTTGCCGCCGAGGTATGCAGCATATAGAGCGCGCAGCCGTCTATATTGGCGGCGAGCCGGATCACCCGGTTGAACGCCAGATCCTCGCTGAGCGTGTTGTGCACCTCGGCCAGGTTCTCGAAGCCGGTGCGTCCTTCGCGCGTCAATTTCTCGTACATGTGCATGACGATGTCGTTGTCCTCGGCGTGGATCGCGGCGATGCCGCCCGCCTTCGCCAACGCCTTCAACACCTCCCAGATGTCGCCGAACTGGACCATGCGGCCCTTGCGGCTGGGGGTGATGTCGGTGGTGAACATTTTGACGCTGGGAAAACCGGCGGCGACGGCCTCGGCGAGCTGGTCGGGGACGCTTGGGTCGAGCTTACCTTGCACCATCGTATGGAAGGCGTAGTCGCAATAGCAGTCGCCGGCCCATTCCTTCTGCCGCCGCTCGATCGCCTGCTGCACTGTGTTGTCGCCGTCGACCAGGGCGAAATCTAGGATTGTCGTGGTGCCGCCGAACAATGCCGCCTGGCTGACCCGGTCGGGCCCGTCGGTCATATTGTGCTGGGTTTGCCCCGGCACTGGCATCGGCCAGCGGCAATGGACATGTGGGTCGATACCGCCGGGAATGACGATCTGGCCGGTCGCGTCGACGATCCGCCCGGCCCCGAGGGTCGTGAGGCTACCGGGCGCGCCGATCACGGCGATCCTGCCGCCGGCGACGCCGATATCGGCCGGCTCCGGCCCCGAGGGGAGAACGGCAAGACCGCCCGAGACGACGATATCCAGCATAGGAGCCTCCTTTAATGATGGTGGACCGCATGTAGGGGGGACGCCTGCGGTCCGATTACCGTCGGCGCGGCGAAGTCGAAATGCGCCAAGACCTCGGCGCGCGGGATGTCGTGGACGACAAAGACCAACCGGCTGCGGCGGTCGTGATCCGGCCAATCGTCGAGCCATTCGGGCGCGAACATCGCGTGCTGCGCCGCCTGCACCACCGCCGGTCGCCCTGGCCGGTCGGAAAAAGCGACGATGCCCTTGACCCGCAACAAATCGGTGCCGCGCGCCTGCGCCAGACCGCCCAGCGCGCGGGCGAAGTCGAGGCGGGAGAGGGCGCCTTCGAGGATCACCGCGAAGGTGTCGATGCCGTGGCTGTGCTCGGCGTGATCCGATAGCGGCGTCAGTTCGGGCAGCGGGCGCCGCGCGCCGGCGAACAACACCGCGGCCGGTTCTTGCGCCGCCGCGCCGAAAATCCGCTCGGCCGACGGGTTTATCGCGATCAACAGCGAGTCGATCTCGGGGCCGAGCGGGGCAAGATCGGTTTTCGAGATCACTAGCGCATCGGCGATCGCGACCTGCCGCGTGGCTTCGGCGAAGCGGGCGAGCGTGTCGGCGCCGCTGACTGCATCGACCACGGTCACGACGCGGGAGAGAGACAGCCGCGCGTCGAGCATCGGATCGGCGCCGAGCGTATAGAGGATCGGCGCCGGATCGGCGAGGCCGCTGGTCTCGATCACGATGCGGCGGAACGGGCGCAATTGTCCGGCGTCGCGCCGCTCGATCAGATCGCGCAGGGCGCGCGCCAGATCCTCGCGCACGGCGCAGCACAGGCAGCCGCCGGGCAGCTCCAGAACGTTGCCTTCGACGAAATCCACCAGATAGTGGTCGATTGCGATCTCGCCGATCTCGTTGATGATCACCGCGGTGTCGACGAAGTCGGGCGACACCAGGGCACGCCGCAACAAGGTCGTCTTGCCGCTGCCGAGAAACCCGGTCAGCAATGTCGTCGGCAAGATGTCCCGCGCGGGCGCGCCTTGCGTCACAGTTCAATCCTATCGCGGCGGCCGATCAAATTTTCCCTCGCAACTGAGCCGAGCGGATGGTTCCACGTTGCGGTATCCGCCGGCAAGCCGATCTTGATCGGCCCGCCCCACCCCCGCCGATGGGCCGGACCCACGGCGCGGCCGGTCGGCCGCGCGCCACGCAAGTGGTTGCATTCCGCAGATTGCGTCAGCATCATGCCTGCCATAACGAAGGCGCATATAGCGCCCGATGATGGTGGAGGAACACTCGGATCATGGCTTTCGATGCCACCCGACCCGCGAGCGGCGGCGACGTGCAGCTCGCGGTTACCGCGGTGTCGAAGCGGTTCGGCGGTGTGCGCGCGGTCGAGGAGGTATCGATTTCGGTTCCCCGCGGCGAGATCGCCTCGATCATCGGCCCGAATGGCGCCGGCAAAACCTCACTGCTCAACATGATCAGCGGGTTCTACAAGCCCGATAGCGGCTCGATCGTATTCGAGGGCGTCGACATCACCCGCGCGAGGCCACCCGACATCGCCGCGATGGGGATCGCTCGTACCTTCCAGAACATCGCGCTGTTCGGCGGCATGACCGTGCTCGACAACATCATGCTCGGCCGTCACGTACGAATGAAATCGGGCGTGTTGTCGTCGTTTGTCTATTGGGGCCTGGCGCAGCGCGAGGAAATCGCGCACCGGGCGCGGGTCGAGGAGCTGATCGATTTCCTGTCACTACAGGATTTGCGCAAGCAGCTGACTAGCGCGCTCGCCTACGGCCTCAGGAAGCGGGTCGAACTCGCCCGGGCGCTGGCGCTTGATCCCAAGGTGCTGCTGCTCGACGAGCCGATGGGCGGCATGAACCAGGAAGAAAAAGAGGACATGGCCCGCTACATCCTCGACGTGAACGAGCAATGGGGCACGACGGTGATCCTGATCGAGCACGACATGGCGGTGGTGATGGATATCTCCGACCGGGTCGCGGTGCTAGATCGCGGCCGCAAGATCGCCGAGGGCACACCCGCCGAGGTACAGCGTAACCCGGACGTGATCCGCGCCTATCTCGGCGGCGGCAGCGAACACCGGGAGCGCGCGGCATGAGCGGCGCCGACACGCTGCCGAAACTGCTGCGCCGCAACGCCGCGACGAAGCCCGACCGGGCGGCGATGCGCGAGAAGGATCTCGGCATCTGGCAGCCTTACAGCTGGCGGCGCTATTGGCGGGAGACATGCGATCTGGCGTGCGGCCTTGCCGCCGCCGGGTTCGGCCGCGGCGACAAATTATCGGTGATCGGCGAAAACCGCCCGCGGCTCTATTGGGCACAGCTCGCGGCGCAGTGCCTCGGCGGCGTCGCCGTGCCGGTGTATCAGGATTCGATCGCCAGCGAGCTCGCGTATGTGCTCGACCACGCCGAGATTTCGGTGATCGTGGCCGAGGACCAGGAACAGGTCGACAAAATCCTGTCGTTGCAGGCGCGGCTGCCGCATCTGAAGCTGATCGTCTACGATGACCCGCGCGGGTTGCGGAACTACGCGTACCCATTCCTGAAATCGTTCGAGGCGGTACAGGCGGAAGGGCGCGAATTCGCCGCCGCGCACCCGGATTACGTCGAGAACGCGGTCGAGGCCGGCGCTTCCGATGATCTGGCGCTGTTCTCGTACACCTCGGGCACGACGTCGCGTCCCAAGGGGGTGATGCTGTCGCACGGCAACCTGCTGTCGGCCGCCGAGGCGATCGCCAATACCGAGGACATTCGCGCCAGCGACGAGCATCTGTCCTATCTGCCGATGGCCTGGATCGGCAATTCGCTGTTTTCGCTGGCGCTGCATCTGCGGGTTGGGTTCACCTGCAGCTTTCCCGAGAAGCCCGAAACCCTCCAGCGCGATCTACGAGAGCTCGGGCCGACCATCGCGCTGGCGCCGCCGCGGTTTTGGGAAAACACCCTGACCGGCCTCTTGGTGCGGGCCCAGGACGCGACATGGCTCAAGCGCGGCACGTTCGAATATTTCCGCCGCGCCGCCGAGCGCGCCGAGACCCTGCGCGAAGCGGGTAAGCCGGTGCCGCTGGGATTGCGCCTGATCACCGCGGTCGGCGAGGTGCTGGTTTATGGCCCGGTGCGCGACCAGCTCGGCTTGCGGCGGACGCGGTGGGTGTATACCGGCGGCGCCCCGCTCGGCGGCGACATCTTCCGCTTCTTTCGGGCGATCGGCGTCAATCTGAAGCAGGTCTACGGCGCCACCGAATTGGCCGGGCTGTGCTCGTTGCAAAAGGACAACGAGGCCGACCCGGACACGGTCGGCCGGATCGTCACCGGGGCCGAATTGCGGATCGGCGATAACGGCGAGGTCGAAATCCGATCCGGCGCGGTGTTCCAGGGCTATTACAAGCAGCCGGAAGCGACCCAGGAAGTGCTCGGCGAGGATGGCTGGCTCAAGACCGGCGACGCCGGGTTTATCGACCGGCGCGGCCATCTCGTGATCATCGACCGCGCGCGCGATGTCGGCAAGCTCGCCGACGGCAGCTCGTTCGCCCCACAGTTCGTCGAGAACAAGCTCAAATTCAGCCCCTATATCGGCGAAGCGGTGGTATTTGGCGATGCCCGCCCGTTCGTCGCGGCGATCATCGCGATCGACCCGGCTACGGTCGGCAACTGGGCCGACCGGCGCAACGTCTCGTACACCTCGTTCCAGGATCTGAGCGGGCGGACCGAGATACGCGACCTGATCCGCGACGAGATTCGCCGCTGCAACACGGCGCTGCCGCCGGCGACGCAGATCCACCGCTTTCTCGTGCTCAACAAGGAATTCGACGCCGACGACGACGAGATCACCCGCACCCGCAAAATTCGCCGCCGCTTTGTCGCCGAGAAATACGCCGCGGTGATCGACGCGCTCTACGACGGCACGGCCGAGGTCGAGCTCAACGCCGAGATCACTTACGAAGACGGTCGCAAGGCGATGTTGCGCTCGCGCCTGGCGATCGCCGATGTCGATGGAACAGCCACACGATCGGGGTCGGAGGCACGATCGGCAGTGCCGGCCGACGCCCGCTAGCCGGAGCGCGGCGATGCCCGAATTCGAGTGGCAGTTTACCCTCGTCCTGTTGACCAACGGCGTCATGATCGGCCTGATGTACGCGTTGATCGCGCTCGGCTTCGTGCTGATCTACAAGGCGACCGACGCGATCAATTTCGCCCAGGGCGAATTCGTCATGTTCGCCGGCTTTATCGCCGCCGGCGCCGCCGAAATGGCCGGGATGCCGTTCTGGTTCAGCGCGTCGCTCGCGATCGTCGGCATGGTGATGATGGGGTTCGGCCTCGAGCGGGTGGTGTTGCGGCCGCTGATCGGCCGCCCGGTCATCGCCGTGGTGATGGCGACGATCGGGCTGGCGGCGATCTTGCGGGGCACCGCGACGATGGCTTTCGGCGGCGGCACAAGGGCGATCGTGATCCCGATCAGCGACGAGCCGATCTTTCTCGGGCCAGTCATGCTGCCGCCGGTCCAGCTTGTCGGCGCCGGCGTCAGCCTCGCCTTCCTCGCCGGCTTCACCTGGTTCTTCCTGAAGAGCCGGGCCGGCATCGCGATGCGCGCGGTCGCCGACAGCCAGCAGGTGGCAATGGCGATGGGCATCAACGTGCGGCGCTATTTCGCGCTCGCCTGGGCGATGGCGGGGGCGGTCTCCGCGCTCGGCGGGGTGGTGTGGGGCGGCATGCTCGGGGTCGACAACCAGCTCGCGCTGGTCGGGCTCAAGGTGTTCCCGGTGGTGATCCTCGGCGGGCTCGATTCGATCATGGGAGCGGTGGTCGGCGGGCTGATCGTCGGCATCGTCGAAAATCTCGCCGCCGGTTATTTCGATCCCTATGTCGGCGGCGGCACCAAGGATTTCGCGCCTTACGTGCTGATGATCCTGGTGTTGATGATCCGGCCCGAAGGCATCTTCGGCCGGCGACGGATCGAGCGCGTGTGATGACGCCGCGAGTGCGGAGCTAAGCCATGTTCCACCGCGAGGCTGGCGTCTTCAAGACCAGCTATGCCGCCGATATGGGGCTGTACCCGCTGCCGATCGCCAAATGGTCGGTGGCCGTGTTTGCCGCGCTGTTCATCATCGCCGCGCCGTTGGCCTTGGGCGAATACTACATCTCGATCCTGAACCTGATCCTGATCGCGGTCGTCGGCGCGCTCGGCCTCAACATCCTGGTCGGGTACACCGGGCAGATCTCGATCGGGCACGGCGCGTTCATGTCGGTCGGCGCCTATACCGCCGCCAATCTGGTGGTCCATCTCCAGGCCCCGTTTTGGATCACGATCCCGGCCGGCGGCGTGATGGCCGCGCTGATTGGCACCGTGGTCGGGATTCCATCGCTGCGCATCAAGGGTATCTATTTGGCGATCGCGACCTTGGCGGCGCAATTGATCATCGAGTGGACGATCAACCACGTGCCGGCGATCTCGGGCGGCGTCCAGGCGTCGATTCAGGTGCCGCGCCCGACCCTGTTCGGAACGCCGCTGAAAACCCAGGCCCAGCTCTATCTGTTTCTGATGGGGTTCGTCGTGCTGGCGATCGTCGGCACGTCGAATTTGGTGCGCAGCCGCATCGGGCGCGCCTTGATCGCGATCCGCGACCAGGACATCGCCGCCGAGATCATCGGCATCAACATATTCCGCTACAAATTGTGGGCGTTTGCGATCTCGTCGTTTTACGCCGGCGTCACTGGCGTTTTGTACACCTACTATCTCGGCATCGCCAATTACGAGCAGTTCCAGCTGAACGTGTCGATCGATTATCTGGCGATGGTCATTATTGGCGGGCTCGGCTCGGTACTGGGATCGATCCTCGGCGCGATCTTCGTCACCCTATTGCCGATCGTGACGCGCTGGTTTCTAGAAGATTACGGCTGGCTGTTCTTTTCGCAGGCCGACCTGTTGAATGCGATCCCCAATCTGCGACTGATCATGTTCGGCGGCCTGATTATTTTTTTCCTGGTGGTCGAACCGGAAGGTCTCAATCGACTGTGGCGCAACATCCGAAACTATTTCCGGGTGTGGCCATTCTCGTATTAAAGCCCCTTTTTTATTGAAATCTGGGAGAGAGGGAGGAACGGGAATGTCTAGCATATCGGCGAGGATGCTGGCGCTCGGTGTGGGCGCGGCGACAATGCTGAGCCTCGGCGGGGTGGCGAGCGCTCAGCAGAAAACCATCCTGATCGGCGAGCAATGCGATCGCACCGGCGCGACACAAATCGTCGGCATCCGCCTCTGCGCCGCGATCCAGGACTATATCAACCTGGTCAATTCCAAGGGCGGCGTCGAGGGCTTCAAGATCAAGGCCGACGAGATCGACCATGAATACAAGGTCCCGCCCGGAATGGAAGGATACGAGCGGTCCAAGAGAGACGGCGCGGTCTCGTACATGATTTACGGAACCCCGCATGCGCAGGCGCTCAATCAGAAGCTGACCGAGGACAAGATCCCGGGCACGTCGCCCGGTTTCGGCATCTCGGCCTCGGCGGACGGCGCCCGCTACCCCTATCTGTTCCCGGTCGCGGCGACCTACTGGTCGCAGGGGGCGGCCGCGATCAAGTTCATCAAGGAAAAGCTGGGCGGCAATCTCAAGGGCAAAAAGATCGCCTACGTTTTCTTCGATAACCCGGCCGGCCGCGAGCCGATTCCGATCATCGAGGATCTGCAGAAGGCCGAGGGGTTCGAGTTGCGCATCTTCGCGGTGCCGCCTCCCGGGGTCGAGATGGGCGCGCAGGTGCTCGACATCACCCAGCGCTACCGGCCGGATTTCGTTATCAACCACCTGTTCGGCCGCTCGCCGTCGGTGGCGATCAAGGAATACAAGCGCGCCGGCTTTCCACTGTCCAAGGTGCTGGGCCTAGTCTGGGCCTCGGCCGAGGCCGATGTCGAGGCCGCGGGCGGCTGGGCGGTGGCGGAAGGCTATTACACGATGTCGTTCGCCGGAGTCGGCGACGACTATCCGGTGCGCCAGGAAATCAAGGCGATGTACAAGGCCCAGGGCAAAGCGCCGCCAAAAGAAATGGACGATACGGTGATGTATAATCGCGGCTTGTTCATCGCCGCGCTCCATATCGAGGCGATTCGCAATGCGCTCAAGGCCAATGGCGGCAAGGTGCCAACCGGCGAGGAGGTCAAGAAGGGCTTCGAGTCGATCAAGGACTTCACCCTCGGTGGGCTGGTGCCGCCGCTCACCGTCACCTCGACCGATCATGAGGGCGGCGGCTGGGTGCAGATATACCAGGCAAAGGGCGGCAAGTTCGTCAAGCAGACCGAATGGCTCCGCGCCTATCCCGAGTTGGTCGCCGCCGCGGTCAAAAAGGCCGAATAGGCCCCGCCGCACCCCGACGAGGATCGCACGATGCTGGCGCTCAACAACATCGAGGTCGTCTATGACGGCGTCATCCTCGTGCTGAAGGGCGTGTCGTTGGCCGCCGAGGAGGGTTGCATCACTACCCTCCTCGGCGCCAACGGCGCCGGCAAGACGACGACCCTGAAAGCGATCTCGGGCCTGTTGCGGACCGAGCGCGGCGAGGTAACGAAAGGCAGCGTCGAGCTCGACGGCATCCAGATCGACCGGCTCTTGCCGCACGACGTCGTCAAACGCGGCATCGTGCAGGTGTTCGAGGGCCGCCGCGTGTTCGAAAACCTGACCGTCGAGGAGAACCTGATCGCCGGGGCGCACAGCCGCGGCGATTTCAGCGCGGTGCGCCACGGTATCGAGCGCGTCTACGACAGCTTCCCGCCGTTGAAGGAGCGGAGGCAGCAATCCGCCGGCTATCTGTCGGGCGGCGAGCAGCAGATGCTGGTGATCGGCCGGGCTTTGATGTCGGACCCCAAGGTGATCCTGCTCGACGAGCCCTCGCTCGGGCTCGCGCCGATGATCATCGAGGAGATCTTCGGCGTGATCCGCCGCCTCAAGGAAGAACAGAAATTGACCGTCCTGCTGGTCGAGCAGAATGCCGCCCTGGCCCTCGACATCGCCGATCACGGCTATGTCATGGAAAACGGCCGCATCGTGCTCGAAGGGCCGGCCGACTCGCTGCGCCAGAACTCCGACATCAAGGAGTTCTATCTTGGCCTCAACGAGGCCGGGACGCGCAAATCCTACCGCGACACCAAACACTATCGCCGCCGCAAGCGCTGGCTCTCCTGACATGGCGATCCGCGGTCCGGTGGCGTGGCTCCGCCGCCTGCGCCGATCGAACATTCCCGCGCAGGACAATCTCCAAAACCGACACCTGCAGGACGCGTTTGCGCTGGCCGATCAGTGCATCGCGGCGCTGGACGATGCGGCGAGCCGGGCGCAATTTCTCGACCGGCTGATCACCGCCTTTGTCGTGCGCGACCATGACCGGGTGTTCTGGGGCGACCGGCTGTTGTCGCTGGGCAAGAGCATGGGTTTTCTCGACGACCCGCGCTTCGCCGCCGCCTACCAGCAGATCAGGGGCTCGCACCAATACGACCAGTACGACTCGCCGCATACCGTCGCCTGGCGGCTGCATACCCTGGTGTGGGCGGCCCAGAACGGCCTCGCGCTCGACGGTGATTTTGTCGAGTGCGGGGTGTTCAAGGGAGATTTCGCCTGGGTCGTGACCGAGCTGACCGATTTCGCCCGTCAGCCAAAGGTTTTCTATCTCTACGACACGTTCGCGGGGTTTGCGCCCGCCTACTCGTCGGCGGCGGATTACCCAGAGGCGCCGGGATTTTTCGATTTCGCCAACCAAGTCTACAACGACCCGGCGATATACGCCGAGGTGGTGCGGAAATTCGCCGATTGCGCCAATGTCCGGATCGTGCGCGGAGTGGTGCCCGACAGCCTCGCCCAGGCCGCGCCCGCCAGGATCGCGTTCATGCACATCGATCTGAACTCGCCTGCGGCGGAGATCGGCGCGCTCGAAATCCTGTTCGACCGGGTGGTCGCGGGCGGCATCATCGTCTTCGACGATTACGGCTGGCACCTGTTTCGCAAGCAGAAGGAGGCCGAGGACGCGTTCATGGCGGCGCGCGGCTACCGGATATTCGAATTGCCCACCGGCCAGGGATTGGTGGTAAAGCGATAGAATCGCAGCCGCCCCGCGGTCAAACCGGAGACCGAGCATGGCCACCCCACTTCCCCGCATCGCCGTCATAGGCACCGGCGGCACGATCTCGTCGCTCGGCGCCGGCAGCCTCGACGTGCTCGACTACCCCGATTTCGGCCAGAAGCTGACCAGCGAGGCGCTGGTCGAAAAATTCGCCGAGACCCGGCTGGTCGCCGATCCCGTGCCGGTCACCTTCCGCCAGGTCGGCAGCACCGCGATCGGCCCGGCGGATTGGCTCGAACTGGGCGTGCTGATCCACCAGATCGCGCGCGACGATCCGAGTATCGCCGGGTTCGTGATCCCGCACGGCACCGCGACCCTGGAGGAGACCGGGTTCTTTCTCAACCTGACCTTGGCGATCGCCCAGCCGGTGGTATTGGTCGGCGCGCAACGCCCGGCCAGCGCGCTCGGTACCGATGCCGGCACCAACCTGGTCAATGCGTTGCAGGTTGCCGGATCGCCGGAGGCGCGCGGCAAGGGCGTGCTCGCGGTGCTCAACAACGAGATCCACGCCGCTCGCGACGTGGTCAAGACCTCGACCTATCGGGTGCAGACGTTCCGCTCGCTCGATTTCGGCGCGCTCGGCCATGTCGACGGCGACGGGGTGCATTTCTACCGCGCGCCATTGAAGGCGCACATGCCGGACACGCCGTTCGCCGGACGTGATCTCAGCGCCCTGCCGCGGGTCGACATCATCTATTCCTATGCCGGCGCCGACCGCGCCTTGGTCGACGCGGCGGTGGCCGCGGGCGCACGCGGGCTGGTCTCGGCCGGGTTCGCGCCGGGCAGCCCGAGCCCGTCGCAGCAGGAGGGTTTCGTCGAGGCGGCGAAAGCCGGGATCGTCGTCGTGCAATGCAGCCGCGCCGCCAGCGGCCGAGTGGCGCCGCGCCGCCGCCTGCGCGAGACCGGCATCGTCGCCGGCGAGGATTTCTCGCCGCAAAAGGCGCGCATCCTGTTGATGCTGATGCTGACGACGACCAGCGACATCGCCGTCGTCCAGGAGGCGTTCCAGACCTACTGAGCTATGTTTCGAGGGCCGGCGGGTCGTCGCGCACCGCCGCTTCGGCGAGGCTGTTGTCGACCGCGACCTCGTATGGCGTCCCCTTGGCGAAACCGCCGGAGATCAGCCCCGCCTTGAGCCGGTCGTAGCCGTCGCGCGGCAGGATCGGGGTGCGGCCCCAGATGCCGAGCGCGCGATAGCGCGCGACCGACGCGCGCAGCAGGTCGCGCGAAACATCGGGGAAATAGCCGCGCACGGCATCGACGATTGCGGCGGGCGGGGCGGCGTGCAGCCATTTCTGGGTACGGTGGAGCCCGCGCACCAGCCCCGCCAGTTCCGCCCGCTTGGCCTCGACCACGCCACGCCGGGCGTAGAACGTGGTGTAGGAGCACGGCCCGCGATCGGCGGCCGCGTACCACAGATGGAATGCGCCGGTGGCGATCAATTCCTCGGCCAAGGGCTGGAACAACTGCACGACATCGACCTCGCCCCCTCGTAACGCCGCCATGTTGGTGCCCATCGCGCGATCGGCGATGCGGTCCAGCACGGCGGGGTCGAGCCCGGCCAGGCGCAAATCATGCTGCAGGCACAGCCACGGTGTCGGTACCTCGCTGACCGTCGCGACCCGCTTGTCCATCAGGTCGGTCAGCGCGAAATCGGGACGGGCCTCGCGCCCGATCAGCATGAACGGGTCGCGCGTCACCGCCTCGCCAAAGCAGACCAGGTCGCAACCCGGACGCTGGTCGTAGAGGTGATTGACCCGCATCGGTCCGCCCCAGGTGACGTCGACCGCGCCGCTGAACAACCCATCCGGCGCGGCGTCGGGGGTCGGCGCGCTAACGAACCGCACCTCGATCCCCTCGCGCTGGTAAGCGCCGAGCGCAAGGGCGGCGTAATAGGGCGCGTAGAACAATCCGCGCAGCGCTTCCTGCAGGACGATCGCCATCATGTGCTCCGCTTGTGCTGCAACGGCAGCGGCTGCCGATCATCCCTCGGCGGACCGCAGGATCGCCAAGGCGGCATCGGCGAACACCCGGGCGCCGAGCACGATGTCGTCCTCGCTAGTGTCTTCCGACCAGTGATGGCTGATCCCACGCAGGCTCGGGATGAACATCATGCCCGCGCGCAGCCGGCGCGACAGGATCTGCGCGTCATGCCCGGCGCCGCTTGGCATCCTGAGACAGACGCCCGGCGCGCGGCGTTCGGCGGCGGCCTCGATCAAATCCTGGAATTCACCGTCCATCGGCCGCGGCTCAACCCGCGAGGCAGGCTCTATCGTGCAGCCGCACGGGCCGTCGCGGTCGGCCTCGGCCGCCAGCTCGATCAGCGCCGCCTCGAACGCGGCAAGGTAGGCCGGGTCGGTGTCGCGAAACTGGACGTTCATCTCGGCATGGCCGGGGACGATGCTCGGCGCGTTGGGGTCGAGCAGGATGCGCCCGATCGTCCACACGCTGCGCGGCCCGGCGATCTCGGCGAAGCGGTCGTGGATGCGGGCGGCCAGGCGCACCATCGCCACCCCGGCATCCTTGCGCCGCGCCATCCGCGTCGTGCCGGCGTGGTTCTGCTGGCCGGTGAACACGACGCGATGGTTCCAGATGCCGACGATCCCCTCGACGATGCCGATCCGCAACCCGCCGCTATCGAGCGTATCGCCCTGCTCGATATGCGCCTCGAGGTAGCCAACATAGCGCGACGGGTCGAGCTGCTCGCGCGGGCGATCGGCGAACCCGGCCTCGCGCAATGCGTCGCTCAGCGAGACGCCGTCACGGCTTCGCGCCGCCGCGAGCTCATCCTCGGTGACCGCGCCGGTGAACGAGCGGCTGCCGAGCATGTTGCCGTAATGGCCTTCCTCGTCGGCCCAGGCGACCGCCTCGATCCCGAGCCCGGCGCATTGCGGGTCCACGGCGAACGCGCGCGCCAGCTCGACCGCGTAGATCACACCGAGCGCGCCGTCGAGCCAGCCGCCGCGCGGCTGGCTCTCGCTGTGCGAACCGACCAGCAGGCGATGTCGCGCTCGCATGTCGCGGCCGATCACGTTGCCGATTCCGTCGATGACCGGGAGCAGCCCAGCTTCGGCGAAGCGGCCGGCAAGCCAGTGGCGCGAGGCGACGTCGTCGGGCGAATAGGTCGGCCGATGCACCCCGGTTTCGTAGCGGCCAAAGCGGGAAAGCCGTCTCAGATCGGCGATCAGGCGAGCTGGGTCGATTACGGGCATGCGGTGTTCCCTCATCCTGCGCGCGCTCGTGCGGCAACCGTAACGCCTGGCGGGCATTATCGCCCAGGCATTCGCTAAAAATCATGACGATCGCCTGGGTGTCTTCCCCGGCATAAACTCGACGGCATCGAAACCTCTGCGCCGGCCCGCCATGCCCGACCCCGCCGCCCCGCGCATCGCCCTGCTCGGCTTCTCTATAGAGTGCAACAAATTCGCGCCGCCGGCGACCAAGGCGCATTTCCTCGACCGCACCTATCTCGAAGGCGACGATATCATCCGCGAGGCGCGCGGCCCGACCCCGACGATGCTGCCCGAGACGCCGGGCTTCGTCGCCGCGATGGATGCGAGCGGCCCATGGCTTCCGGTCGGCATCGCGCTGGCGATGACCGAACCCAACGGGCCGGTCGAGCATGGGTTTTTCATCGAATTGCTAGACACGATCCACCGCCGCCTGTCGGCCGCGCTGCCGGTCGACGCGGTGTATATCTGCGCGCACGGCGCGGCGGTCACGACCGAGGACGACGACCCCGAGGGTGAATTGTTCGCGATGGTGCGCGGCATCGTCGGCCCGGACGTGCCAATCGCCGCGACCCTCGACCTGCACGCGAATGTGTCGGAGCGGATGGTCGATTCGCTCGACGCGTTTATCGGCTATCGCACCAACCCGCATCTCGACATGCGCGAGCGCGGCGAGGAGGCGGCGGCGGCAATCCGCGAAATGCTCGCCGGGATGAAGCCGCGAAGCGCCTTCATTCGTCTACCGATCGTCGCACCGACCGTGACGATGCTGACCGCCGCCGGCCCCTATGCCGACATGATCGCGCTGGGTCAGCGGAGGATGAGCCCCGAAATCCTCAACGTCTCGGTGATGGGCGGGTTCGCCTATGCCGACACCGCCAAAAACGGCATGGCGGTGATCGTCACCGCGCGGCATGACCGCAATGCCGCCGCCGCGCTGGCGCGCGAGATCGCCGAGTTCGGCTGGGCCAACCGCGCCCGGTTCCGTCCTCGCCTGACCGCGCTCGGCGACGCGGTGGCGAAGGCGCTGGCCGTCGCGCGCGACCCGGGCTCACCGGCATTGATCCTCGCCGATGTCGCCGACAACCCCGGCGGTGGTGGGCGCGGCAACACGATGTACCTGCTGCGCGCGCTGTACGAGGCCGGGGTGACCGGCGCGCTTTCCGGGGTGATCTACGACCCGGCGCTCGCGGCCGAGGCGCATCGGCACGGGCTGCACTACAATTTCGACGCGCGGTTCAACCGCGACGAGACCACGAAGTTCTCCGAAAAATGGACCGCGCCGGCGCGGGTCCTCGCCCTGAGCGACGGCAATTGCGTCGGCCGGCGCGGCATCTACGCGGGACTGCGGCTCGTGCTCGGCCCCTGCGCGGCACTGCGGATCGGCGGGGTCACGGTCGTCGTCGTGTCGCATCGGGTGCAATGCGCCGACCCGGTGTTTTTCGAGATGATGGGGCTCGATCTCGCCCATGCCCGGATCGTCGCGGTCAAGTCGCGCGGCCATTTTCGCGGCGGATTCGACGAGTTCTTCGGCCCCGAGCAGATCGTCGAGGTCGATTTGCCCGGGCTGACCTCGCCGATCCTCAGCCGCTTCGACTGGACGCGATTACCGCGGCCGGTCGTCCCGCTCGACGACGATTTCGAGTGGTCACCGCCCGCCCTCTAACACCTCAATCCGGAGACAAACATGGCTGTAACCGCCCCGTCACCCGCCCGTGAAGCCATCCGCGGCACCGTTCCGATGCTCGCCGAATATGCCGACAAGATCATCTATGGCGAGGTGTGGGAGCGCCCCGGCCTGTCGAAACGCGACCGCAGCCTGATCACCTGCGCCGCGCTGATCGCGACCGGCCGCGAAGCGCAATTGCGCGGCCACCTGGCGCGCGCCCTGACCAACGGCGTCACCAAGGCTGAGATCGGCGAGGTGATCACTCACCTCGCCTTCTACTCCGGCTGGCCGACTGCGATGACCGCCGCGATTCTGGCGAAGGAAGTGTTCGAGGGGCGATGATCTCTCACGCCGCGTCGTGGAAGATGATGCCCAGGGTGAACCGCCGGCCGGACCGCACCCGGCTGACCCCGTGGCGCATCGTCGCCCGGTACTGGCCTCTTGTGCCCTGGACCGGGCGGTGATGGACCGGAAAGATCACGGCTTCGCCCTGCGCGAGCGGCACCACCTCGCCCTTTGACTGCATGCGCGGCCGCTGCTCGATCAACAGGAACTCGCCGCCGGTGAAATCCACCGCCAGTTCGCTGAGCAATACCGTCAGCTGCAGCGGGAACACCAAGTCGCCGTAAAGGTCCTGGTGCAGGCAGTTGTAATCCCCGGCCTCGTATCTGAGGATCAGCGGAGTCGGCCGGGTCTGGCCGGCCTGATGACAGCGCGCGAGATAGGCATCGAGGCTCGGCGGAAACCCCGCCGCCCCGCCGACGCGCTCGCGCCAACGATTGGCGGCAGCGGCGAGGGGTGGGTACAGCGCCTGTCGCAATGACCCGACCGCCGGCGGCAACGGGTAGCGCAGATATTTGTATTCGCCGCTCCCGAAGCCGTGCCGCTGCATCACGACCCGGCTGCGGAACGCGTCGTCGTTATCGTAGAGCGCGATCAGGTCGCGGCAGGCGGCGGGGTCCAGCAAGCCCGGGATCGTGACATGGCCGCGCTCGTCGAGCGCCGCCGCGAGCGCACCCCAATCGACCGCGGCGACGCGATCGTCCAAGAGTGGGCCGGCGTGCGCTGGATCGGCCCGGCTCGTCCTTCGAGACACCCGCTGCGCGGGTTCCTCAGGATGAAATAGCTGTTTTGATGCCATCAAAATCGAGCCTCATGCTGAGGAGGCGGGCGGAGCGCGCCGTCTCGAAGCACTCAGGGAAACCCCGCTATTCCGCCGCCTGCTCTGCCGTCGCCGCCGCGCGCTCGCGCGCGAGCAACTCGCGCTTGCGCTCGATCCCCCAGCGATAACCGGCGAGGGCGCCGTCGTTGCGCACGACCCGATGGCACGGCACCAGCAGCGCCAGTTTGTTGGCGGCGCAGGCGGCGGCGACCGCGCGCACCGCCCGCGGCCGACCCAATGCCGCGGCGATCTCGCTGTAGCTCGCGGTATGACCCGGCGGGATGCGCTGCAACGCCCGCCACACTTGCGCCTGGAACGCGGTGCCGCGAATGTCGAGCGGCAGATCGGGCTGCGAGCCCGGGATGGTCACGAACCGCACGATCCGCTCGGCCCAATCCGCCAGCGCGCCATCGGCCGGCTGCAACACGGCGGCGGGAAAGCGCTGGCGGAGTTCGCGTTCGAGGCCGGCGCGGTCGTCGCCGAGCGCGGTCATGCAGATGCCGCGCTCGGTCGCGGCGACGAGCGCCCAGCCGAGCGGCGTCGCCGTCACGGTGTAGCGAATGATCTCGCCGCGCCCGCCGCGCCGCCGCGCCGCCGGGGTCATGCCGAGGCCCGACGGCGCCGCCTCGTAGGCGCGCGAACTGGCGCCGAACCCGGCGGCATAGGTCGCCGCGGCGATGTCCTCGCCGGCATCGAGCCGCCCGCCAAAGCGGTCGAGGCGATGCGCGTTGCCCCAATCGCGCGGAGTCGCGCCGGTGACCTGCTTGAACACCCGGTGAAAGTGGAACCGGCTGATGCCGGCGGCGCTGGCCAGCTCGGCCAGGGTCGGCAATGTGTCGCGGGCGCGGATCAGCGCGCAGGCGCGGCCGACCGCGGCGATGTGCCGGTCGGCTGGCGAGCCCTCGTTCGGGCGGCAGCGCTTGCACGGGCGAAACCCGGCCGCCTCGGCCGCCTCCCCGGTCTCGTAGTACGCGACGTTCTTGCGCAATGGCTGGCGCGAGGCACAGCCCGGCCGGCAGTACACGCCGGTCGTGCGCACCGAATAGAAAAATTTGCCGTCTTGGCTCGCATCGTGGGCGATCACCGCCGCCCAGCAGGCTTCCTGGTCCAACATCGTCATCTCCATACCACCGTTCGCGCTGTGAACATGGTGGAGAACGGCGCGCCGCTCTATCCGGCGATTGCTTTCTAATTGGGGCACTCCCGCCGCTTCATCCCGGCGAAGGCCGGCACCCACCCGCCGTCATACCGGCTTTTGCCGGTATGACGGGAAAAGAACGGGAGATTTCGGTCAAACCCGATTCGCATACCGCTTGGGCAGCATCGCGTGGATGCCCTTGTTGCCGTCGACCAGTTGCGTCACCCGCATATCGACCGCGAGGCTGGCGAACATGTAGGCGTCGGAGGCTTCGAGGCCCATGCGCTCGCCGATCAGTTTGATCATCTGGCGCAACGCGTCTTTCGCCGCGTCGTCGAGGTCCTCGTTGAAGGCCATCGTGATGTGGTGCGACGGGGTCTCGGCCCGCGGCAGATCGAAATGCAAATCCTTGCGCAATACCAGACGGAAGGTGCCGCTGAGCGCGGTTTCGAGCGCGGTCACGCACACCTCGCCGTCGCCCTGCACGCCGTGCCCGTCGCCGCACGAAAACAGCCCGCCCGGCGCGAACACCGGCAGATATAGGGTGGTGCCGGCGGTCAATTCCTTCAGATCCATGTTGCCGCCGAACTCGCGCGGCACGATCGAGGTGCAGGCGCCGTAGACCGGCGGCGGCGCCACGCCCATCACGCCGAAGAACGGCGCCAGGTCGATCTCCTGGCCCCATGGCAAGGTGCATACGCCGCGTTGGCGGTCGATGCCGCTGTGCAGGATTTTGCGGATCGGAAAATCCTCGGGCAAGGTGCCGGCGAGCGGGCGGATGCGGGTGTAGCCCCAATTCTGCCGGCAATCGATGTTGAGTATCTGAATTTCGAGGACGTCGCCAGGCTCGGCGCCGGCGACCGCGACCGGCCCGGTCAAGATGTGCGCGCCCATCTTCTGCTCGAGCCCCCGGTGGATCGCGAGGTGGTCGGCCAATACCTCGAACCCGTCGCCCTTGGGCAAGATGTCGGGGCCTCCGGAGACGCAGTCGATCGCCACCGTGTCTCCCGACTCGACCGTCACCACCGGCTTCAACGCCGCGTCGAAAAACCCCCAATGGCAATGCTCGGGCCGGCAGGAAACGACGTGGTGCTGGGGCATGGTGGGACTCCTCCGGGTCTGGCCGTCATCGCGAGCGCAGCCAAGCGATTTCACGACGCGGCAGGCTCGTCCCGTCGAGATTGCTTCGTCGCCGCGCGTCTCGCAATGACAATGCGGGTTACGGCATCGTCATCAGCGGCCACAGCTGGTCGGCGCCGGCGGCGGCGATCCGCCGGCCCAATTCTTGGGCCCAGTAGCTTTCATGGCCGTACTCGTCGCGCCACGACCACAGCCGCCGGGTCAGGTAGTGCAGCGAATGTTCCTCGGTGAAGCCGATCGCGCCATGCACCTGGTGGGCGATCTCGGCGACTTTGCCGGCGGCGATGCCGGCGCGGATCTTCGCCGCCGGCACCGCGATCGCGGCGGAGGCGCGCGCCTCCGCCATCGCCTCGGCGGCGCTTTCAACGACGACGAGCGAGGCCGCGGCCTCCTCGGCGAGCAATGCCAATTGCTGCTGGATCGCCTGGAACTTGGCGATCGGGCGGCCGAATTGGATTCGATCGTTGGCATAGCGGGTGGAAAGGGCGAGCGCCGCCTCCATCGCGCCGGCCATCTGCGCCGCCCGCATCAGCGCGCCCCAGCGCATCACCAAATCGGCATCGACACCGTTCGGCAATGGCGTGCCGTCGTCCTCCTCGCCGATGGCGACCGAGTCGAGCTCGTCGCGCGGCTCACCGGCAAGATTGGCGCCCGCCTCGACGCTAAACAAATTGCGCGGCGCCAGATACAGCCGACCCTCGGCGACGAGCGCGAGAGCATCGGCGTCGCGCGCCCATGGCACGCGGCCCGAGCGTCCGGCGAGCACGTCACCGACCAGCATGATGCGGTCGCCCGGCTCGACCGGCGCGATTGTCAATACCCCCGGCGGCACGCCGACCCCGGCCGCTCGCCCCAGGAGCCGCGCCAGCATTGTCTCGACCAGGGGGATCGGCGCGGCGTAGTGGCCTGCGGCGCGCAGGATGGTCACCGCCTCGACCATGCCGGCGACGCCATCCGCCAGTACATCGAGATAGCCCGCGGCCTCGACCGCCCGCCACAGCGCCTCGGGCCAGACGCCCTTCTCCGCCGCGGCCGGCACAAGCGGCGTCACATGGTCGCCGAACAGCCGCATCGCGCTGTCGTAAAGGATCGTATCGGCCATCAGCGCAGTCCGAGGCCGCGGGCGATGATGCCGCGCAGGATTTCGCGAGTACCGCCGCGCAGGGTCCATGATGGCGCGTACAGCACTGAGGCGGCCAATGCCGGTTCGAGCCGATCGGCGGCGGCCCGGCCCCGCCCCGGCGCCAATACTCGCGCCTGCTCGGGCACCGAGCGCTCGAACGCGTTGCCGAGGTCCTTGACCAGCGCGGCCTCGAGATTGGGCATCTCGCCCTGCTGCAGCATACCGGCGACCGACAAAGACATCCGCCGCAATGTCCACATCTCGGCGGCCATGCGGCCGAGCGCGTCGGAAACGCGTGGGTCGGGGTTGGGGCCGGCGCGGCGGATCAGCGCGCGCAACACCTGGTGCGAGCTCAGAAACCGCTCCGGCCCGCTGCGCTCAAAGGCAAGTTCGCTGGTGACTTGGTGCCACCCATCGCCCTCTCCACCGACCAGCCGCTCCGTCGGCACGAACACGCGGTCGAACACGACCTCGTTGAAATCGTGCTCTCCGGCGAGGTTGACGATCGGCCGGATCGTCACTCCCGGCGCCTTCAGGTCGACGATCAGTTGCGACAGGCCGCGATGGCGATCGTTCTCGGCTGGGCTGGTGCGCACCAGGGTGATCGCGAAATGCGATTCATGGGCGTAGCTTGTCCACACCTTGGCCCCGGTGACCTCGTAGCCGCCGCGCACCAGCGCCGCGCGGGTGCGAACTCCGGCGAGGTCGGAGCCGGTATCGGGCTCGCTCATGCCGATCGAGAAAAAAATTTCACCCCGCGTGATACCGGGCAGGAACTCCTCGCGCTGCGCGTCGGTGCCGAAGCGCAGCAATAGCGGTCCGCTCTGGCGGTCGGCGATCCAATGCGAACCGACCGGCGCGCCGGCGGCGAGCAGTTCCTCGGTCACGGTATAGCGTTCGAGAAAGCTCTTCTCACCACCGCCATAGCGCTTGGGCCAAGTCATGCCGATCCAGCCGCGGGCGCCGAGGCGGCGACTGAAATCGGCGGATCGGTGCGAGCCGAAATCGCTGTTTGGGATCCACAATCCGGCCGCCAACTCCTCGGCGATAAAACCGCGCACTTCCGCGCGAAGGGCCTCGCATTCGGGCGGCAACTCGACGGGATCGAACCGAAATGCGCTCATGACCGCGCGACGATACAGGCGGGACGGGACAACGCAAAGCCGCCGCTGACGATCATGGCACCAGCACGGCCGCGCCCTGCACGGCTCCGGCGCGCAGGGCGGCGAGCGCCTGGTTTGCGTCGGCCAGCGGATAGGTTTGGGTCGCGGTCTTGATCCCAGCCTTGGGTGCCAAGGCAAGGAATTCCTCGGCGTCCCGCCGGGTCAGATTGGCCACCGAGCGGACCACTCGCTCCTGCCACAACAGGTGATAGGGGAAGGACGGAATGTCGCTCATGTGGATGCCGCCACACACGACGGTGCCACCCTTGCGCGTCGCCGCCAGCGCCGCCGGCACCAGCGCGCCGACCGGGGCGAAGATCAACGCCGCGTCGAGCGGTTCGGGCGGCATCTCGCCCGAGCCGCCGGCCCAGGCGGCGCCGAGCAAGCGGGCGAAATCCTGCGCCGCCACATCGCCCGGGCGGGAGAAGGCAAAGACGCTCCGCCCCTGAAACCGCGCCACCTGGGCGACGATATGGGCGGCGGCGCCGAACCCGTAGATGCCGATCCGCGCGCCTTCCCCCGCGAGCCGCAAGGTCCGATAGCCGATCAGCCCTGCGCACAGCAATGGCGCCGCCTCGACATCGCCGTAGCTGGCGGGGATCGCGAAACAATAGCGCTGGTCGGCGACCACCAACTCGGCATAGCCGCCGTCGATCTGGTAGCCGGTAAAGCGGGCGCGGTCGCACAGATTCTCGCGCCCATCGCGACAATAATCGCACACGCCGCAGGTCCAGCCCAGCCACGGCACGCCGACCCGGTCGCCGAGCGCGAAACGATCGACCCCAGCGCCCGCCTCGACCACGGTGCCGACGATCTCGTGGCCGGGGATCAGCGGTAGTTTGGCCTCGGATAGTTCACCGTCGAGAATGTGCAGATCGGTGCGGCAGACCGCGCAGGCCCGCACCGCGAGCAATACCTGCCCGGGCCCCGGACACGGCGGCGGCAGGTCGGCGGCGGCAAGCAATCGTCCGGGCGCGGTCAGTATTTGCGCACGCATCGCCGACCCCCTATCGCGAATCATTCCGTCGCGCGGCGGCGTGCCGCCGCGGGCACATCGTTGCATAAGTCGATTTCGTGCCGCGTCAACACAAGGTGCTTGGCAGCGGCGACAAAATGCCGCTTGCTGTGGCCCGAGCATTGGCCCGCGAGACCTACCGGCAGAACCTGACCATGAATCCGGGCGGCCTCCCCGCCGAGACGGCGCTATACCAGCCGATCAAAGCGTTCCTCGAGCGCCAGGGCTACGAGGTCAAGGGCGAGGTCCGCAATTGCGACGTCGTCGCCTGCCGCGGCGACGAGAAGCCGATCATCATCGAGATGAAACTGCGCTTCAATCTGGCGCTGGTCCTCCAGGGGATCGACCGATTGATGCTCAGCGACCGGGTCTACCTCGCGGTGCCGCGCAAGTCGCGCGGGCTCTCGCCGGAATCGGCGGGGGCGCGCCGGCTGTGCCGGCGGCTCGGCCTGGGACTGATCCTGGTCGGCGCGCGCGGCGTCACCGTCGTCGAAGAGCCGGTGCCGTACCGGCCGCGCCCGGCCAAGCGGCGTACCGAATTGCTGCTCGGCGAGTTCGCCAGGCGCCAGGGCGATATGAATATCGGCGGACAGACCCGGGCCGCGATCGTCACCGCTTATCGCCAGGACGCGCTGCGCTGCGCCCGGGCCCTGGCGGAGGCCGGAGCGATGCGGCTCCCCGAGCTACGCGCCGCCCCCGGCGGGCCCCACGCCGGCGCCATCCTGCAGCGCGACGTCTACGGCTGGTTCACCCGGGTCGGCCGCGGCACCTACGCGCTAAGCCCGGCCGGGACCGGGGCGCTGGTCCGGTTCGCCGATGCGGTCGCGGTTTTGGACCCGCCTTCCGCGGCCGCGGTGGCGGCCTGATGGCGACCGGTGCCGATGATGCCCGCGACCGCCGCCTGATCCAGGATTATTTCGGCCGGGAATCGCGCCTACGCATGCTGCGCTCGGCGAGCGTGTTCGACGCCCCGGTGTTTGTCGTCGATTTCGACCGCGGCGTGCGCCATTATCGCACCTTGGGCTCGGTCGGCGGGTTCGCGGGCAGTGCGCAGGTGACCGAGCAGTCGAGCATGGACCTGCTCTACCCGGCCCATCTGGTGTTCCACTACGAGCGGCTGATGTCGCTTGCCTATGCGCTGGTGGAGCGGCCGATCAACGCATTGCTGCTCGGGGTTGGCGGCGCCGCGATGTGGCGCTTCGTCCGCGCCTATCTGCCGGAATGCGCGCCGACCCTGGTCGATTCCGACGAGGACGTGGTCGCGATCGCGCGCCGCTGGTTCTATCTGACCCAACCCGTCGTGCTCGAAGAGGCGCAACGCTTTCTCGCCGGCACGACCCAGCGTTTCGATGTGATCCTAGTCGACCTCTACGACGCGCACGGGCCGGCGGAGTTCGACGCGAATTTCTGGATGCGCTGCCTCGACGCGCTGGCGCCCGGCGGTTGCCTCGCCACCAACTGGGCCGATTTCGCGGTCAACCGCAAGGTCAAGCCGATGGCCGAACTGCAATGCGAGATCGCCCGCGCGCGCGACCTCGAATGCCTTTTCGTGACCCGCCGCGGGTTTCGCGACAACCTCGTGCAATACCTGCCGACCGGCACCGCGCGCGGCCCTGAGGCGATCATCCCGGCGCACGAGCGTTTCGCCCGCGAGCGACGCCTGCCCGACCGCGGCCGCGGCATCCTCGAAAACTGCCTGATCGCGACCGCGTTCCCGCTCGATCTGGGGTAGCGCGGTATCCCATTCGTCGCCGCGCGCGCGGGTCGCCCGCCTTCGCGGGAATGACGATCAGGTCAGGAGCCTTCCGCCTCCTCGAACGCCCTGAGGCTTTCCTCGATCATCTCCCGCGGCAGGTCGCGGGTGATGAAGACGATGCGGGTGCGGTGATCCTCGCTCGGCCAGGACGGCAGCAAGACCGGCGGGTGAAACAAGTGTTGCACGCCGTGCAACACCACTGGCCGATCCGGCCGGTCGGCGATCGCGACGATCGCCTTCACCCGCAGCAGATCGTCGCCGCGCATGCTGGCCAACGCGTCGAGCCAACCCGACACCGCGTTCCACGATATCGGCCGCTCGCGGACCAGGCAAAAGGCGCGGATGCGCTCATCGTGACGGTTGACGTCGGGGTGGCCATGTTCGTGGTCATGGCCGTGCCCACCCTCGGCGAAGGCTTCCTCGTTGAGCCAGCGCCGGACCTCGACGCTCTTGGTCGCCGGGTCGAACAGGCCCAGCTCGAACAGCATCGAGGGGTCGACCGCGCCCCGCATCACCGGCACCAGCGGCGCGCCAGGATTGAGCGCGCCGAGCCGCGCGTCGAGCATCGCCAACGCCTCAGGCGTGGCGAGGTCGGACTTGGTCAACAGCAGCAGGTCGGCGACCGCGGCCTGCTTGACCGCCTCGGGCTGGCGATCGAGCGTGCCGGCGCCGTTGACCGCGTCGATCGTCGTCACCACCCCGTCAAGCATGTAGCGCTCGGCCACGATCGGATCGGAAATCAGCGCGTGCAGCACCGGCGCCGGATCGGCAAGACCAGTGGTCTCGATCACGACCCGGCGGAAATCGGGCAAGGTGCCCTTGACCCGGCCGACAAACAGATTGGTCAGCGTGTCGGCGATGTCGCCGCGCACGGTGCAGCACAGGCAGCCGCTGTTGAGCAGCACGACGTCGTCGGTCGCGCTTTCGACCAGCAAATGGTCGAGTCCGATCTCGCCGAACTCGTTGACGATGACCGCGGTCGCCGCCATGCCCGGCTGCTTCAAGACGTGGTTCAGGACCGTGGTCTTGCCGCTACCGAGAAAACCGGTCAGCACCGTCACCGGGATGCGCGAGGCGGCATTGGTCGCTGGCATCGGCAGGCTCCTCCATCCACCCGACCCGCCGGGAACCCGGATTGTCGCGCGAAGCGGCGGCGGCGTCGAGGGTTCGCGGACTCCGTATTCGGGATCGGCGCGGCGACGACGGGCGCTCTGGCGGCAACCGCCCGTGTCGGGGTAAACTGGCGCCGGTTGACATCGCCGGATGGATCGAGATGAGCCGTCTGTTTCTGATTTCGTCGGTCGTGCTGGTCGGTCTCATGCTCGCCGGCTGCAGCGAGGCGATCTCCAGCCGCATCGACAGCCGCACCTTCGCGATCGAGGGTCCGTCCTTGCCGAGCGAATCCGACGGGCCGAACCGGCGCGCGGCCTTGCGCATGTGCCCAAAGGGGTATCGCGTCCTCGACGAAGTGACCCGGCGCAACACGCGCGACGGCTACAACAACGAGTCGGGCACGTTTACCAACTGGAAGATCCGCTGTCTGTGATAGGCTCCGGGAATCGGCCAACGGCTCAGGTTTCGCCCGGCTCCGGCTCGACCAGCAAGGCCCAGTTGAACACGATAATCCAGCCGATCAGGGTCCATCCGAACAGGATGTTCATTAGCGCGAGCTGCTGCCGGCGGGGATGATCGCGCGAATAGGCAATGATCGTCGGCAGCATGTAGAGCAGGGCGATCAGCCCCAGCAGCATGGCGGTGGGCGCGGTTTCGAACATGACGCCTCGGTTGGTGCCTCGGTAGGGGGACAGCCGGTCCACCGGCCCGCGCGGCCACGCCCATCATAGGGGCTGACCCGGAAAAGACAAAGCCGGACGGGCATCATCCGCCACCCCGCGCATCACCCGCGACGGCGCCGCGTGAAAATCTCATGCCCGGTGCCGCCGGTCGGACATATGATGGGGGTGCACAAAACTTCCGCAGCGGACACACGCCCATGACCGATCTCCAGCATTTCGTCGACGGAAAGCCGTTTCAGGGTACCAGCGGGCGCTGGGGCGACGTGTTCAATCCCGCCACCGGGGAAAAGACGCGCCGGGTCGCCCTCGGCGGCGCGGCCGAGGTGGATCACGCGGTGCGCGCGGCAGCGGCGGCGTTTCCCGCCTGGGCGGCGACCCCGCCGCTGACTCGCGCGCGAGTCATGTTCAAACTCAAGGAATTGCTTGAGCGTGAGGCCGGTGCGCTGGCGGCATTGATCACCAACGAGCACGGTAAGGTGTTGTCGGACGCGCTCGGCGAGGTCACGCGCGGCCTCGAAGTCGTCGAGTTCGCCTGCGGCATCCCGCATCTGCTCAAGGGCGAGTTCACCGAGCAGGTCGGTCGCGGCATCGACAGCTGGTCACTGCGTCAGCCGCTCGGCGTGTGCGCCGGCATCACCCCGTTCAATTTTCCGGCGATGGTGCCGATGTGGATGTTCCCGATGGCGCTCGCCACTGGCAACACCTTCATCCTCAAGCCGTCGGAGCGCGATCCGTCGGTCGGATTGCGCATCGCCGAATTGCTGATCGAGGCGGGATTGCCGCCCGGCGTGTTCAACGTCGTCAACGGCGACAAGGAGGCGGTCGACGCGCTGTTGCGGCACCCTGGCGTCAACGCGGTCAGCTTTGTCGGCTCGACCGCGATCGCCGAGTACATCTACACCACCGCGGCGGCGAGCGGTAAGCGGGTGCAAGCATTGGGCGGCGCCAAGAACCACATGGTGGTGATGCCCGACGCCGATCTAGACCAGGCGACCGACGCGCTGATGGGCGCCGCCTACGGCGCGGCCGGCGAGCGCTGCATGGCGGTGTCGGTCGCGGTCGCGGTCGGCGGCGTCGGCGACAAATTGATGGACAAGCTGGTGCCGCGGGTTCGCGCGTTGAAGGTCGCACCAGGCACCGACCCGGAGGCCGAGATGGGTCCGCTGGTCACCCGCCAGCATCTCGACAAGGTGCGCTCCTATGTCGATCTCGGCATCCAGGAGGGCGCCAAGCTGGTCGTCGACGGCCGCGGCCTCAAGCTCCAAGGCTACGAGGACGGGTTCTTCCTGGGTGGCTGCGTGTTCGACGAGGTCACGCCCGCGATGCGCATCTACAAGGAGGAGATCTTTGGGCCGGTGCTATCGGTGATCCGCGCGCCCGATTTCGAGGACGCGATCAAATTGGTCAACGAGCACGAATACGGCAACGGCACCGCGATCTTCACCCGCGACGGCGACGCCGCGCGCGAATTCGCCAGCCGCAGTCAGATCGGGATGATCGGAGTCAACGTGCCGATCCCGGTGCCGATGGCGTTTCACAGCTTTGGCGGCTGGAAACGCTCGCTGTTCGGCGACATGGCGGTGTACGGCGGCGAAGGAGTGCGGTTCTATACCAGGCTGAAGACGATCACCTCGCGCTGGCCGACCGGCATCCGCGCAGGCGCGGATTTCGTGATGCCGACGATGCGGTAATCGTTGGGTCAAGGAACGGGCCGCGCGATGTTATGATCGCATGATGCGGATACTGTTGCGGTTGATCCTCTGCATGTTTGTCGCGGTGGCCAGCGCGATTTTGACCGCCGCCGCCAGCGAGCCGCCGACGCGGGTGGGACGCATCAGCCTCGCCGACACCGGTACGGCATTTCGTCCCGGTGGGGACAAATGGGCCGACGCTATCGTCAACGTCCCGGTCGCGACCGGGACGTCGTTGCGCACCGCCCGGAACGGCCGCGGCGAGTTTCACCTGCCCGGCATCGCGGTCGCCCTGGCGCCGGCGACCGAAATCGACATCGTGCGGCTCGACGAACACGGCGTTCAGCTCGCATTGCGGCGGGGCCGCATCGGGGTTCGGCTCGACCGTATCGATAGCGGGGCGAGCGTCGAAATCGACACCGCGCGCGGCGGGCTGTGGCTATTGCAGCCCGGACAATACGCGATCGGCGCGGGCGACCGGGAGACGCCGACCACGGCCGCCGCCTTCGCCGGGCGCGGCCGTTTTGTCGGCGGCGGCGTCGACCGTATCGTCGCCGCCGGTACGGCGACATTGCTGACCGGCGACGAGACTGTATCGTTTACCTCGCGGGAGCCGGTCGCCGATTCCTTTACCGAATGGTGGCGCGCACGCGACACGGACAAGCCGGTGCGCGAGGCGGCGCAACACGTCTACCCCGCGATGACCGGTGGCGGCGCGCTCGACGGCAACGGCGCCTGGGAGACCGGCGCCGAGTTCGGGACAATGTGGTTTCCGGCCAACCTGCCCGGCGATTGGGCGCCATTCCGCCACGGCAGCTGGCGGTCGATCGCGCCGTGGGGCTGGACCTGGATCGACGATGCGGCGTGGGGTTTCGCGCCGAGCCATTACGGCCGCTGGGCGCGGATTGGCGAACGCTGGGGCTGGCTTCCCGGCCCGGTCGAGGCGGAGCCGGTGTATGTGCCCGCGGTCGTCGCGTTTCTCGGCACCTCGGGCATCGGGCTCAGCTATGCCGGCGGGTACGGGCCGGCAACGGCATGGTTCCCGCTCGGGCCGGAGGAAATCTACTGGCCGAGCTATACCGCCGATCCCGGCGTGATCCGCCGCGCCAACGCGAGCGCCGCGATCGATCCATCATCGCTTCGGCCCGGCGATGACGGCGAAGCGCCGGGCGCGGTGTTCGACGCTCACTATCGATACCGCCGCTTTGCCAGCGCGGTGCCGCGCGCGGTGTTCGCCGCCGGCAAGCCCGTGGCGTCCGCGCTCGTGGCCCTGCCCGAGACGAGGCTCGACGCGGCGCCGG
>ORMF011896731.1_pt1 | contig 33486 bp, 21 predicted proteins | sample 1779871 | NCBI WGS metagenome assembly ORMF01 (sample SAMEA104232316, study PRJEB22302) | groundwater metagenome | biome: forest; feature: aquifer; material: groundwater | place: USA | collected 2011-08-07 | depth 5.4 m | reverse complement strand
CGAGCTTCGAGCCAGCGCCGTTGTTTGCTCGCGGCTCGTAGCTCGAAGCAGCCTGGTAGAGACAGACTATGACTCCCGACAAACCCCCATCCCCCGACGAGCGCCTGCAGCGGGAATTCAACCGCTGGGCCGACGAAGGTGAAGGCGAGAAGATGGAGCGCCATCACCTCGACATCACCGAAAAGACGATGCGGCTGATGGATCTTCGTCCTGGCGAGCGCATTCTCGATCTCGGCTGCGGTTCGGGATGGGCCACGCGGCTGCTGGCGCGCATGGTCGGCGAAGGCCCGCAGGGTTTTGGGCAGGTGGTCGGAGTGGATATCTCCGACGAAATGGTTCGCCAGGCGCGGGCTGCTTCCAAAGATTTCGAGAACGTAATGTTTGTGGTCGGTTCCGCGGCGCAGATTCCGTGGGAAGAAAACTTTTTCGACAAGGTGCTCTCGGTCGAGTCGTTCTACTACTATCCCGATCAGGAACGCACGCTGGCCGAACTGTTCCGCGTGATGGCTCCGCGCGGGCGGCTGTTCATCCTGATCAATCTCTACAAAGACAATCCGTATTCGCTGCAATGGGTGCCCAAGCTGAAAGTGCCGGTGCACGTGCGCTCGGCGGCGGAATATGTCGATTTGCTGAAGGCGCATGCGTTCGAAAATGTGGAGTACCGCCAGATCCCGGACGACACGCCCACGCCCGATAACTACAAAACGACGTCGTTCCACTCGCTCGACGACCTGAAGGCGTTCAAGCGAGTCGGGGCGTTGCTGTTGATGGCCTCGAAGCCCGATCTGAGAAACCCGGCGCCGGGGTACACGATTTACTAAGCCGCGGGCTTCGAGCTACGAGCTACGAGCTTCGAGCAACCGGTCTAATCGTCCGGGTAGCGTCCGGTTTTTTGCTTGCTCGAAGCCCGAAGCTCGAAGCTCGTAGCGCAGGCTGTGACCGGCATCACTCCCCGGGCGTATGATGTGGGGGTATCCTGGATCGCAAGAGGCCTCATGAGCTGGCTCCAGAACAAGTTCGAAAAGAACTTCATGATCAGTTCGGTGGACTATGTCTTCAATTGGGCGCGCAAGTCGGCGCTCTGGCCGATGACTTTTGGCTTGGCTTGCTGCGCGATTGAAATGATCGCGTCTTCGACCGCCCGCTTCGATATCGCGCGCTTCGGCTCCGAAGTATTCCGTCCCAGCCCGCGCCAGTCGGACCTGATGATCGTCGCAGGGACGGTCACGCTGAAGATGGCGCCGGTGGTGAAGCGCATCTACGACCAGATGCCCGACCCGAAGTGGGTGATCTCAATGGGCGCCTGCTCGTCGGTCGGCGGGCCATTCAATACCTATGCCGTGTTGCAGGGCGTAGACCGCATCGTGCCGGTGGATGTGTACGTGGTCGGCTGCCCGCCGCGTCCGGAGAATTTGTTTTACGCGCTGCTTCGCCTACAGGACAAGATCGACACCATGACGCTCGCCAAGAAGCCCACCGAAGTCCGGCTGAACGAAAGCATGATGGAAAATTTCAAGCGCCAGGTGATGGTGGCGCAGACGATGCAGCCGAAATAGCAATTGGCACTTAGCACTTGGCATTTGGCCAAATCACACTTCTCTTAATACTGTTTGTCATCCTGAGCGGAGCGAAGGACCTGCTTTCTACCGCGCCATCCAAAACTTAAATGCCTTTCACTAAACTCATGTCCCAATCCGATCTTCCCGCTCCCAACGAAGCCAAAGAATTTCCGTGCGGCGACAAGATGGTCTGCGTCGCCAATGTGAACGGCGAAATCAGCGCCATGGACAACGTCTGCCTGCATCGTGGAGGCCCGCTGGGCGCCGGAGTGATCGAAGCAGGGAAGGTGATTTGTCCCTGGCACGGCTGGGCGTGGGATCCGAAGACCGGCGAAGCGGAGGTGCCGGGGGCGAAGGTTGCGGTGTATCCGGTGAAGGTTGAGGGTGGGGATGTGATGATCGAGATAGGGTAGCGGGAAAAGTTGCTGGCGGAAATTGGCTGGAAGAAGTACGACTTACCGCTTCAGTTGCGCGACGTAGGCGTTTCCGCTTTGTCCCTTGCGCGCGGAGCTTTCGATAAACTTGAGGAATTCCCGCAGGTGTTCCTTCTCCATTAACTCCGCCTCGGAGAATTTTACCCGCACTCCGAACGACGGCGCGCTGCGCGTGACCACACCATTCAGGATGACGCCCTTTACCCAGATCTTGCCGCTGGACACCCACAGGCCGATGCCGACGCTTCTGCCTGGAGGGATGGGAGTGGCCGTCTCGACGAAGCATCCGCCGCGGCCCACGTTGGAGAGATTGCCCCAGACCGGCCCTTCCAGTCCTTCGATGTGAAGCTCGACGGCGACAAAGCACTTGATGCGGGCAAAACGGCGGCGGTCCTGAGCGGTCTGTGGTGCAAACAAATCGGGTTCGAACGGAGGCGTTTCTTCGATCGGCTGCGGATGTGGAAATGCGGCAGGTTTTACAGCAGCCGGAGCCGGCGCTCCGCTGGCGGTTGCCACGGCCGCGCGAGCGTTGACGGCGGATTCCTTGATCTCGCGCATGGTCTTGAGCAGCGCCTGTTCCCGCTTCTCAGGAGAGACTTCGCGGTAGGTTTGCAACAGTTTTCCCAGGTGGCTCACCAGGTCCGGATCGGTCAGCAGACGGGTCCAATCCGATCCTCTGACGGGCGAGTCTTTCGTGGAATCCTTCATGCGGACGGCTTACCTCACTCAATTTCGAGCGCACAGAGAGGGAGCGCTTGCTTCTCTAAGATGGGACTGGGGGTGGATGTTACGCAAGTGACCAAAGTCACCGGGTCGGCGGGTGCGCGCTGCCAATTTTCTTGGGGAGCTGTTGCTCCACCCGCCAACAATGCGGTGCCCTTGTTTCTCTACTTGGTCCTTGGCATTCGACCGTTGATCACAGTCAACACACAATATATGTCGCCGACCGGTACGGAGAGATATTCCTTTGCCGCCTCAGCAGATCGTCTTCGGAATTCGATCAGTATGAGCGTTGGACCCTCTGGGCTGGGTTCACTGGCGGGAACCTCGTGCTTACTCTTCGCTGGTAGTAGGGCATCGCTCGGGCCGCGCAGCAATTGCATCGACGTGCGAATCTCCAAGTCCTCGTCCTTCTCCTTGCTGAATTCAAAGAACTGGAATCCGGGCCAGCGCTTTTGGTAGAACGCTAAAACCTCGCTGGCTGGAACACGAAGAACGTACGACTGGACTCGCAGCATCGGATAGTCCTGGATGTGGCCATTTGCCATCTGCCTTTCGGCCGTGGATTCGCTGGCTTCGAGAAGGAAGATAGCTCCTGCCGGGATGGGCACAGCCTTGCGATCCGCCAGCAGGAGGGAAATTGGATGTTCCCCGTTGGCAACCGGACGCATCACTTCGGCTGCATCGTCATGCTTGCCATCCAGGATGAGGTATTGCGCCAGTGCCTCCCGGTACCTAACGTTCTGTGGCGCGAGTTCGACCGCATGGCGGCATTGCTTAATCGCCTGTGCCAGATCAAATGGGAGTTTGAGGTACTTTCCCTCTCGAATCGCCGGATGCCGCATTCCATACAATCGCGCCTTCCAATAGTAGGCGTCGGCGTTGCTAAGCTCAGACTGAAGAACACGATCGAGACGACCCTGCAGGCGGTCTATCTTCTCGCGGTCTTTTTTCTTGGACTGTTCCAGTTGTTCTTCCGCCTTTGGGCCTTCTGTGACCACCAGCTCTGCGAGTTGTCGCATTCGGTCCAGTCGCACAGACAAAATCACCGCTTTGGAATCATCCGGATGCTCTGCTAGGTAGGCATCGATCTGAGAAGCCATCTCTTCCACAAGTTTCAATGTTTCGGGCGGCACTCCGTCCGAGCCCACGGCTTCCACTCGCTCCAGTTTCCGCTCCATGCGCTCGAGGAGCGGGAGTTTTGCTTCCCTGGCTTCGCGCGACGCGTCCGCCGCCCACGCGATGGAACCGAAAATCAAGTCCGTATCTTCACCTTTTCCGGAGCTGCGGCCGTCGCGGAACATCGCGATCAGCGTGGAATTGTCAGTCCCCTGAAAGGAAACGAGCGCCCAATCCAAGGGGTAGGTGTATTCCTTGCGCTGCGTTGGAAACACTTTGTACTCGACGGCCTGTGTTTGGGCGTAGGTGATGCGTAACGTCTCCTTGTCGGACTTGAATGTCAGCGCATCTTTTTCCAAAAGCAGCTCACCAGAGGCTTCGTATTCTTTGGATAGAAGGACGCCCTTGACCGAAGAACTCAGCTTCTGCGGCCTATACCACACCGGACTGAACACTCTGGGAAAGGTAACTTCCTTAACCTCCCGGAATTGATGTTCATCCAAACGCTGGGCGCGGCGAGCGGCGTCGGCCTGAGCCTTGGCAGCCCGCGCCTGGCGGGCGGCTTCTGCGGGCGAGGTCTGCGCGGCGCACCAATCAGACGCCGGGAGTAAGAACAGAAGAGCGGCTAACAGGACGCGGATAGCCAGCGATCGGCGGAAGCAAACTTTCATAAGACCTCCCTGAAAACGGGAAGAGTCAAAACACCCTCGGAGAGGAATAGAAGAATCGGCTAGCCCCTACAAACTCGCGTCGGAACTGTATGTCAACCAAGAGGAAGTATCAAGCGCATTAGCGTCGCGCATCTTTCAATTTTCTTCTTTCCTTTTCGCCTTTCGTACATTCACCCCCGAGCTATCCCGGGACCTGGGCATGCTCGACGGAGCTCGCCAGGCACGAAGCACCGTTTCGAACCAGTTGTGAGGTAAACTCTGGGCCGAAAGGATGGGTCCCCAGTCCACCGCTAAGCCGATATTTCGCCGCCATGTCCGATACCTTTCCAGCGCTGCACGTTCCTACAAAAGTGACCGATTGCCACGTTCATTTGGCAGCGCTGCCGTGTGGAGAGAATGGTTGCTACGTCTCTCCCAGGATGCTCAAGAGTCCTCTGTTCAGGTTTCTGATCTGGCAGCAGGGACTCGACCTGAAACAAGCCGAGAAATCGAATGCAAAGTACGTCGCCAATCTCCTGGCGGAGTTGCGCGCTTCGCGTCATGTGGGCCGGGCGGTGCTTCTGGGAATGGACGGGGTGTACGACGCCCACGGCAAACTCGATCCGCAGGCCACGGAGTTTCTGATTGCGAACGACTATGTTCTGAAGCTGGCCAAGTCGCATCCCGATGATTTCTGGGCGGGCGTCTCGGTGAATCCGCAGCGTGCCGGCGCCGTGGAGGAACTCCAGCGCTGCGCCGAAGGCGGGGCCAAGCTGGTCAAGTGGTTGCCTAATGCGCAGCAGTTTGATCCTGGCGACCGGCGTTACATTCCTTTCTCCCGGGAACTGGCCCGGCTCCGGCTGCCGCTGTTGAGCCATGTGGGCTACGAATTCAGTTTGATTGGCACGGACCAGTCTGCCGGCGACCCCAACAAGTTGCGCGTTGACCACGATGAGGGCGACACCGTCATCGCGGCTCACGGGTGCAGCCACGGGCTGATTTTCTATGAAAAGTTCTACCACACGTTTCTCGAGCTGGCGCGCGCTCACAGCAATTTTTTCTCGGACATCTCGGCTCTCAGCCTGCCCAACCGGCTGGGTATGCTGTTCCGCTTACGGCGGCATCCCGAGCTGCACCACCGCCTGATATTCGGGACGGACTATCCTCTGCCCGTATTCCGCTGGGCGAGCTACGGCCGGGTGGGATTTCGCGGGATGAAAGAACTGGGAACCAAGAATAGATTTGACCGGCAGTATGCTCTCTGCTCGCAACTCGGGATCGGTTTCGGTTCCTTGGACAACATCGTGCAAGCGGGCCACAAGAGCTGAGAGCTGTGTCTTTTACGGCTTCTTCTTTTTCCCGAAGAGTCCGGTCAGCCCACTCAGAGGATTGCTCTGATCGCCCGTCTGATTACCCTGCAGCAAGCCTTTGAGCTGGCCGCCTACCATGCCTTTCACGTCCGGCATGAAGGTTGGGTTGGAGGTAGTGCCTTGAATGAGAAAAGGAATGCTGCCGGTTCCTTTGCCGCCAAGGCCGGCGATCTGTGCTAGGCCGGTGACGGCGCCGCCGCTGAGATTGGCGGCCATGTTGAAATTGAGCGCCCCGCCCGGGCTGACTGTGCCTGCGCCCGCCCCCGTGCCCAGAGCAGGAATGACCAGGCTGATTTTCTCCAGCCGCGTGCCCTCGGGCGCGACCCGCACGTCCGAACTCAAGTTTTGGATGCTGGTGTCGTTGCCGGTCTGTTGGCCCGAAAGCGCCGAGATAGCAGACATCTTGGAGCTCAGATTGAAGCCGGCGAGCTGCGAGTTGCTCAACTTCACCGAACCGGTGGTCACCAGCCTGTCGATTGGCCCCACCGAATCGAGGTCGAGCGAGAGCGTCCCGCCTTTGAGTTGCGAGCCGGGCGGGAGGACAACTCCAACGGCGGGAAGCACCGCCTGCAGTTCGTCCACTGGCATGCCCTGCCCGACGAGTTTGGTGCGGATGGACGTTGTGTCCCCGCGCGACTCGTAGGTGCCGGTCAGCCTGGCCAGCGCCTTTCCCATGGCGACGTCGCCTTGCACCAGCCGTCCCGACTGCGTGAGGAGATTGTGCTCGAGCGTGTACTGCACCTGGATCGGGCGTCCGGCGGGCGCGCCCTTGGGCGTCAGCTTCAGAGCTGTGGCTTTCAACGTTCCGGTGGTCTTGGCGGTGCGGCCGTCGGAGGCGATCGAGCCGCCGAAGTCCGCCCAGCCGCTAATGCCGGCACCGGGATCGACCAGCGCCGACTGGGAGAGATCGAGTTTGTTGATATTCAACTTCGCATGCAAGGGCGAGAGCGAGACGTCGTTGGAATTGATCGGGCCGAGCGTTCCATCGAGCTTCAGGCTGCCGCCGCCCGGCAGACCCGCCGAAGCCGCGACTGGAAATGCACTGCCAAGGCTGAGATTTCGCACCAAAATGTTGACCTTGTCGTACACAATCGGCTTGCGCTTGGCGGGAATCGCGCCGAAGGAAATCTTCCCGTCGGTCAGTTCCAGCTTGCCCACGTTCAAGTTGCTCGCGCCCGACGATTTTTCCGCCGGCTTGTTCTTCTCCACGGAACTACCGAGCGAAGAGAAGTTCCACACGCCCGCCTGATTGCGCAGCAGCGCGATTTCCGGCTCGTCAATGACGATCTCGGTGACGTTGAGCTGCTTGCTGAAAATCAGCGGCATCAATTCGACGCCGACTTTGAGGGACTTCGCTTTGATAAACGGGGCATTGCTGAATTTGGGATCGTCCGCGATGGAAAGCTGGTCTGCGCGCACTCCGCCGGAAAACAAACTAAGGCTGAGATTGCCTACTTTTACCTGGCGCCCGAGGGCCGCGCTCAGCCGCGACTCAATCTGCGGACGGAAACTATTTACGTTCACCAGCAAGGGGAGCGCAATCGCCAGCACGAGCAGCACGGCAAGTACAATGCCGATCACTTTCAGAGCAGTTTTCATGGCGATTCCTCCTCGATGCGGGATAAGACGGGGCACGACGTAGACGATAAAAGCTTCGCCAGTTTATCAGAATATTTGACGATGTAAGATAGGCCGAGGCCAACATTGACCGTGCAGGCAGCAGCTTCTGACTTGTATCCTCCGGTGCAGCAGGAAATAGCGCGGCTGGCTGCGTTGGCAGAAGTGCGCTCCGCGTTCGCATGGTTCCGTGCGCACGAATCTCGGTTCGCCGAACATCAAATGGAGGTCGCGCGTATCGCAGCGCCGCCGTTTGGCGAGGCGGCTCGCGGCGCATGGCTCGCCGACCGCTTCCGCGAGATTGGCCTTAACGACGTGGAGGTGGACAAGGTCGGCAACGTCTTCGCGGTGCATCCCGGCTATGGAAGCCGTTACGTTGCGCTCAGCGCTCACATTGACACCGTGTTTCCGGCCACCACGCCGCTCAACGTCCGGCAGCAGGGAAGCCGGTTGTATGGGCCGGGAGTTTCCGACAACGGCGCGGGCATCGCAGCGATGCTGGCGGTCGCCGGAGCGTTGCAGACAGCGCGCATTCCGCACGCTCTGCCCTTCGTGTTCATTGGGAATGTAGGGGAAGAAGGCGAAGGCGATCTGCGCGGCATGCGTCATGTTTTCTCGACGCCGCGCTGGAAGAACGCGATCGCGTACAGCATCGTCGTGGATGGAGCGGGATCGGACACGGTAGTCGCGGAGGCACTCGGCAGCCGCCGCTTCGAAGTGATCGTGCGCGGTCCTGGCGGACACTCCTGGAGCGACTTCGGCGCGCCGAACCCGATCATCGTGCTGTCCCGGGCCATCGATGTCTTCAGCCAGACGCCCGTGCCGGGCTCGCCCAAGACGACATTCAATGTCGGAGTGATCCGCGGGGGAACGTCGGTGAATTCCATTCCAGAGTCGGCCAGCATGCGGGTGGATCTGCGTTCCACGTCCACGGCGGAAATCGACCGGCTGGAGGGGGCGCTGCGCAACGCGCTGGAGCGTGCCGTCGCATCGGAGAATCAGGCTGCCGCTTCGCACACGACGCGGAAGCCACAGGCCGTCCAGAGCGAAGTGGTGGAGATCGGAAACCGGCCGGCGGGTGAACTGGCGCCGGACGCCCGCGTCCTCAAGGTAATCCGCGCAGTGGATGCGCATCTGGGCAACGCCGCGCAGGTGCAGCGGGCGTCCACCGACGCGAACATTCCGCTTTCGCTCGGGCGCGAGGCCATCGCCATCGGAGGCGGCGGGTCGGGCGGCGGCGCGCACACGTTGCAAGAATGGTTCGACTGCAATGGAAGGGACCTCGGACTCAAGCGCATTCTGCTTACAATGCTGACACTGGCTGGAATTGGAGAATAATGCGAACCGTACTGATCCTGGGTCTAACCCTGAGCGCGAGCGTGTCGGCACAGAACGCTCCCGAGAAGCCCAAGGCCGACGTCATTTTCACTCATGGCAACGTATACACCGGAATCGTAGACCCGTCGTCGATGGTCGCGGGAAAACGCGCCGAGGCGATCGCCGTACGCGGTGATCGCATTCTCGCCGTCGGAACGCGCGATGAAGTCCTGAAGACCAAAGGCCCGGACACCAAGATCATCGACCTGGGCGGGCATTTCGTGATGCCCGGCTTCAACGATGCTCACGTGCACATGGCCCACGCGGGGCAGGAGAAACTCAGCGTCAATCTGGCCGGCGCGAAAACACTGGATGAATTCCGCGAACGCATCCTTGCCGCAGTGGAGAAGGCTCGCCCCGGAGAATGGATCGTAGGCGCGGGCTGGGACGAGACGCTCTGGCCGGTGAAAGTACTTCCGACGCGCTGGGACCTGGATGAGGTCAGCTCCGGCCACCCGGTATATATGGATCGCGTGGATGGGCACGTCGGCGTGGCCAACACGCGCGCCCTGCGATTGGCCAGCATCACCGGGGCCAGCCGCGAGCCGGCGGGCGGGAAGATCGATCGAGACGAAGCGGGAACTCCGAACGGGATTCTGCGAGAGACTGCGCGCGACGCCATTAGGGCCGTCGTCCCGAAGCCAACCCACGAACAACGCCGGCAGGCGATTGAACTGGCGCTCGCCGACCTGGCCAGCCACGGGATCACTTCCGCGCAGGACAATTCCAGTTGGGAAGACTTTCAGATCTACGAGGAGCTGGAAAAAGAGGGAAAGCTGATTGCGCGGATTTCGGAGTGGTTGCCGTTCGACGATTCGATCGAGACTCTTAACCGCAAACGCAGTTCGCATCCCGCTGCGGACAACCTGCTCCACACCGGGTTGTTGAAGGGCATCATGGACGGCTCGCTGGGATCGAAGACCGCGGCTTTGCTTGAGCCCTACAGCGACGATCCAAAGAACTCCGGCCTGCCGCAATACGAACCCGACAAACTGAACCCGATGACGAAGGAGCGGGCGCTGGCCGGATATCAAATCGGCTTTCACGCGATCGGCGACAAGGGTGCGCAAATGGCTCTCGACGCCTTCGCCGAAGCGGAGAAGGCGGCAAAAGAAAACAAGGTCAAGGGCGCCGATGGCGGGAGCGACTATCGGCTCCGCATTGAGCACGCCCAGGTGACCACGCCGCAGCAGATTCTGCGCTTCAAGGAGTTGAAGGTCGTCGCGTCCATGCAGCCGAGCCACTTGCTGACCGACATGAACTGGGCGGAGTCGCGTCTCGGCCCGAAGCGGGCCGCCCATTCTTACGCCTGGGCGGAGTTGCTCAAGCGGGGAGTGGTGTTGGCCTTCGGGACCGATTATCCGGTCGAACCGGTGACACCGTTCCGAGGACTCTACGCCGCCGTCACCCGGCAGAGCGAAAACGGGAAGAAGAGCTACTATCCCGAGCAGAAAATCAGCATCGAACAGGCCATCGCGGCTTACACGACGGGATCGGCGTATGCTGAGTTCGCGGAGAAGCAGAAAGGGAAACTGGAACCGGGCATGCTGGCCGATTTCGTTGTTCTGGACCGCGACATCACTTCGGTTCCACCGGCGAAAGTCCTGGAGACGCAGGTTCTGCGCACAGTCGTCGGCGGACGGATCGTGTACCAAGCAAAGTAGGACTTCTGCATTCCCATGAATTGGAAGGAGCGGGAGCGAGCGTTTTATGTCGGTGCCCCGCTGGCGATTGTCCCCGCCTTGGGCTTCCTTCCTGCCGTCATGTTCCTGATTGTGGTCCCCCAAAATCGCCCACGCGCAGGCGATCGCTCTCGTTCTCTTGCCGATGTTAGGACTGGCGAGCAGCTTTGGGTTGTGGAAGCTGGCCATCAGCGCGGTGCAGCGGCCGTTTGGCATCCTGAACGCCCTGAGTTTCGGGGCGCTGCTGGTCCTGCTGATTATCGCGAGCTACACCGGGCTGTTCCTGGCGCTCATTACGGCGAAACTCTAGGAAAGCAGTTCTCAGTTCCCGGTTCTCAGAAAACCCCGATTCGCTGCCTTTACTGAGAACCGAGAACTGGGAACTGAGAACTGGGGACTAACGCGGAGGGGGTTTTATGCGTCTAATGGAAGAGTACTCTTCCCCAGAGCACAGTCTGCGCGAAGGTATAATTCACTAAGGCACGTATTTTCAGGAGGAAAGAAATGGATTCGCGCGCAAGCGCCTTTTGGGTGCGCCTCAAGGCCAAGGGCTGGGCGTACACCTTCACAATTTTGGCCACGCTGACCGTCGGCATCCTGGTGGGAACGATTGTTTCGTCCGGAGTGAAAGGGAAGGAACAGAAGTCGTCGGATGCGACTCCGCTGACCATCCCCGACCCGAAACAGCTTTCCAATGCGTTCACCCAGATCTCCAAGCAACTGGAGCCGAGCGTTGTGAACATCAACACCGAGTCGACCATCAAAAGCCCGCATCGTCGCGGGCGCGCCCCTCAGGGCGACCCGGGAGATCAGGGCGGCGGAGACGACAACAACGGCTTCCAGGACTTCTTTGACAAATTCTTTGGAGGTCAGGGTGGGGACGGCGGTAACATCCGCCAGCGTTCTCTGGGCTCAGGCGTGATTGTCGACTCCAAGGGATACATCGTCACCAACCGGCACGTGGTCGAGAAAGCGGACCGCATCCGCGTGAAGTTGCAGGATGAGCCGCTTGCTACTCCTGGCCATGATGCCAAGTTGATTGGCATGGATCAGGAGACCGACCTGGCAGTGATCAAGATCGACGTGGATCGACCATTACCGGCCGCCAAGCTCGGTAACTCCGACGGTATGGAGGTCGGAGATTGGGTGCTGGCGATCGGAAGTCCTTTTGGCTTGCAGGAAACTGTAACCGCCGGGATCGTTTCAGCCAAGGGCCGTAACATCGTTCCCAACCGGCAGTTTCAGTCGTTCATTCAGACCGACGCGGCCATCAACCCCGGCAACTCCGGCGGCCCGCTCGTGAACATGAACGGCGAGGTGATCGGCATCAACACCGCGATTCTCACCGAGACCAGTTCTTACGCCGGCGTGGGATTCGCCATGCCTTCGAACACCGTGGCGCAGGTCTACAACCAGCTGATCGGCCCCGACCACCGCGTGTCGCGCGGTTCGATTGGCATCGAGTTTTCCGCTCAACCGAACCCGGCTATCGCCCGCATTTACGGCTCGGGCGTGACGGTGTCCAATGTGGTAGCCGGCAGTCCAGCCGAGCAGGCGGGCCTCAAGATCGGCGACACGATTACGTCCGTGGACGGCAAGGAAGTCAAGTCCGGCGACGAACTGGTGGCGGATATCGCCGCCCGCAAGCCCGGCTCAAAGGCCAAACTGGCGTTTGTTCGCAACGGCAAGAAGCAGGATACGACCGTCACCATCGCGGATCGGTCGAAGCTGTTTGCTTCGCGTCTGGGCGACGAAGAGGAAGGCCAGGGCGCGGAAGAACCCAAACCAAGCAAGACCGGGATTACGGTTCACGCCATCACGCCGGACCTTGCAGACCGTCTGAACATCCCCGTCGGCAAAGGCGTGGTGGTGCAGGATGTGAAGCAGGGATCGTTTGCCGAGGATGTGGGTCTGAACCGCGGCGATGTGATCCTCGAGGTCAACAAGCAGCCCGTGAATAGTCCCGACGACTTTACCAAGATTGAGTCGTCGCTGAAGAGCGGGCAGGATGTGGTGTTCCTGGTGCGTCCGCGCGGCTCACGGGCGCAGGATGGGACGATCTTCCTGGCCGGTACACTTCCGTAACGGCAAGACACACCGGCGAGACTGGCGCTTCAGCCCCGGTTCGGGGAACATAAGTGCAGCCGGTCTCGCCGGTTGTTTTTTTTGGGCACGAATTTAAGGATGCTGCGTAATTCACCAATTCGGAATTGGCTGGTGGCGGTCCTGGGCGGCGTGCTTTGCCTCGCGGCGCCGGCTGTGGCGGCCACAACTCCGTCGAAGAATTCGGCGAAGACTGCTAGTACCTCAAACTCGAAGTCATCGACCCACAAGGGCAAACACTCGCGGGCCAAGACCAAGGCGCGAAGTTCGAAAAAGCGCGGCCAGAAGGCGATTGAATCGGAGCGCGCCCAACAGATTCAGGAAGCCCTGATACGTGAGCACTACATGGACGGGGAGCCTTCGGGAAAATGGGACGATGCGACGCAGGCTGCACTGCGGCGCTATCAAGCCGATCAGGGATGGCAATTTAAGACCGTTCCCGATTCTCGCGCCCTGATCAAGCTGGGTCTGGGCCCCAATCATGATCACCTGCTTAATCCGGAAAGCGCGATGACCACGGCGCCGGTCGCGGTCGATCACAAGGCCAGCAAGCCGCGTGCGGCCGATCCTCCGCAAGCGCCCGTGACGAGCGTGCCGGCCCAAAGTGGCGTGCCTCAGCCCTAGCGACTAGAGCAGTTCTCGTGTTGATGTAGAGTGGCTGACCGCAGTGGCTAAAGCCGGAATGCTTTGCGGGACTTGCGGCACGGCTGAAGCCGTGCCCTCCCGTTCTTGATTCTCACTCTACAGCAATTGGAGAATTGTTCTAGTCCAGCACCGGCCGCGGACAGTACGGAATCGGTTGTCCGCTCACCACTGCGGCGGGATTGCTTTCGACCAGGGCTTGGGCGTACTCGGTTCCTGCAATCTGGGCCGCCAGGTCGCGCGCTTGGGAGAGGATCGGCACACGGCGCGTGTGGTCGTGCGCGTCGGTGGCGAGAATATGGACCGCAGTGCGGTCGAGCAGCCAGCGCGCGATGATCTCCGGCCGCTCACCCCAGAATCCCGTCAGCGCCGAGGCTGTCACCTGCACCAGGCAACCCTGCTCCGCCCACTCCAGAACGCGCTGCGGCGTCTGCTGGAGGATTGGGTTGCGCTCCGGATGAGTCAGGATCGGAGTCAGGCCGCGATCGCCGAGGCGCGTAAAGCAATCCGCAATTTGAATCGGGATGCCGAAATTGCTGAGTTCCACCAGTAGATAGTTGGTTTCGCCAATGGTGTAGGTGTGCGGCTGCTCGAGCACGCGCTCCAGGTTCTCGTAGGAGAGATGAAAATCACACCCCAGACTCAGCTGTGGCGAGATCCCCACCCGGGCCTGTAGCTGCGTGAGGATCTCTTTCAGATAATCCCGATCGTAGGCGTAGCGATCATTGGCGTGCGGCGTAGCCACCATGTGCGTGATCCCATCGGCGGCCGCCATGCGGCACATTTCGACGGCGATGTCCCAGGACTTGGGGCCGTCGTCTACTTCCGGCAGGATGTGACAGTGGATATCGAACACGTTACGTCCTTCGATTCTAGAACAGAATCCAGAATCGAGTTCGTTCCCACAAACCGCCGAGCGGCGCGCGGAAATTTTTTGAGCATCGTCCCTTCTCCTTGTTTTACAGCTAGTTACTGACAAGACACCTGCAAGCGATTCCCCGCTTGGCAGGGCCTACTCGTTCTGTGAAAGTAACGTTAACAAGTTTTAACAATCCATGTGCGCACAACCGCAGGCACTTCAAGCTGTACCCGAGTTGAGCGTGTATCGCCGCTCGACCGCCGTCGTTTCTCGCCAGATCTCAGGCGAGACGCTGGTCGTCCCGATTCGTGGCAAGGTGGGCGATCTGGCTTCGATCTACAGCTTCAACGAAGCGGGTTCTGTCTTGTGGTCGGCGCTGGAGCATCCCACGTCACTGGAAAACTTAACCTCCCTCCTCTGCCAGTCCTTCGAAGTCGGGTGGGATGACGCTCAACGGGATGCGGACGCGTTTGTGCGAGAGATGCAGGCAGCGGGCTTGCTAACGGCCGTTTAGAGCTGAAGTCCATCGCCGGTGGAGAGTTTCAAGGGGGAGTAATGCGGCCATCTGTTTGCCCTGGTACAGGGCAGCGATGAATACACAATCTTACGGAGCGTTCAGCCAGTCGCTCCATCAGCGCTACTTCGGGGAGCGCGCGCCGCTCGAAGTGTCGATTGAAGTCACGCGCCGCTGTCCGCTCGAGTGCCGGCACTGCTACAACAACCTGCCCATGGGAGACCTGGCGGCCCGCAACCGGGAGCTGACGAAGGAAGAACATTGCCAACTGCTCGATCAACTGGTCGAGATCGGCGCCTTCTGGCTGCTCTATTCGGGCGGCGAAATCTTTGCCCGAAAAGACTTTCTCGAAATCTACACCTACGCCAAGCAGAAGGGATTCCTGATCACGCTCTTCACCAACGGAATCCTGATCAACGAGCGCATCGCCGACTACCTGCTGGAGTTCCCGCCCTTCGCGATTGAGATCACTCTCTACGGGCGCACGAAGAAGACCTATGAGACCCTCACCGGGATTCCAGGTTCCTATGAGCGCTGTCTGCGCGGCATTGAGTTGCTGCGGGACCGGGCCTTGCCACTGAAGCTCAAGACGGTTCCCACCACCATCAACAAACACGAAGTGTTCGCCATGAAGCGCTTCGCGGAAGAGGATCTGGGAGTCGAGTTCAAGTTCGATGCCCAGATCAATCCGCGCATCGACTGCTCGCAGAGCCCGCTGGCGGTGCGTCTATCGCCGGAGGATGTGGTGGCACTGGATATGCACTCGCCGAAAGCGGCGGATGAATATCGGACTCTGGCGGAGCGCGACCTGGCTAACCCGCCGGCTCTCGCCCAGTTGGACACGGTGTACTTCTGCGGGGGCGGGATGAAGTCGTTCGCGGTCGATCCCTATGGGCGCATGAGTGTCTGCGTAATTTCGCAGCAGGAGACCTACGACATTCGGCAGGGCAGTGTGCGAGAAGGCTGGGAGAAATTTCTGCTGGCGGTGCGTACGCGGAAGCGCACGCGCCTGACGAAATGCGTGCAGTGCCGGATTCAGTCGCTGTGCGGCATGTGTCCGGCGAACGGCGAACTGGAGAATGGGGACAAGGAGAGCCCGGTTGCGTTCCTGTGCGAAGCGGCGCATCTGCGCGCACTGAGTTTAGGACTGAAGGTTCCCGCGCACGGCGATTGCGAGTTCTGTCGCGGCGCTGGGCAGGAGCGGGTCCGCGAGGCAGCGGCGCGCATCCGATCCGCGGAAATTAACGTGGAGGACTGGACGGAACCGGTATCGCTTTTCCCGGTTCTCAATCAGGCTGGTCCCCGAACGGCCTGTAGCGGCTGTGGAGCGGGACACTGAGGGCATGAGAAACGCATGAGTGAACCCAAAGAGCCCGGAGTAAAGAGGCCCTACGAACCACCCAAGGTGATGGCGATCAATCTCCGTCCCGAAGAGGCGGTGCTGGGCAACTGCAAAATCGGCAGCTCGGCGGGGCCGGTGGCGGCCAGTTGCTCCACCCTACATTGCAGCACGATTGGATCTTGAGCATGAGTTCCGTTGCCATTTCCGGTTGCGTCGCGGACGCCCCTGGCCCAGGCTTCGCGACCCGGTATCGCAGTCGTTTCGCGGTCGCGGGCATCACCGTCGAAGTCCAGGGGGACGCTCCGCAATCCGTGGATCTGGGGCCGCAATTGTTGCCCTTCGCGACGGACGGCAAAATGCACGACATCGAAGTGCGGGTCGAGTGGAATTCCACGATCGAGCCCGGCCGGGGACGCGAGCTCTTCCACTCCGGTTGCTTGTGGAGCGTGCATAAGCTCGGGAGCGGCTTTCTCTTCGACTTCACGACCGAACGGCTCGGCAACCGGCCGTACAAGCGTTTGGTGGTCGATGAGGATTTCCGGCAGGCGCGGGTGATCCTCAACCGGGAATGCCTGACCGCCGACGATGCGAGCCGGGCTCTGGAGTATCCGCTGGATGAGCTTTTGATCACCCACTACCTGAGCCTGGGGCGCGGCGTAGAACTGCACGCGTGCGGCCTGGTTCGCGGCGACGGCGAGTCCTTTCTTTTCGTCGGCCATTCCGGCGCCGGCAAGAGCACGACTACTCGCCTGTGGAAGCGGCATGCGCCGGTTGAGGTGCTGAGTGATGACCGGATCATCGTGCGGCGTGCATTCACGGACGCGGCGAAAGGCATCGGACAAGCCTGCCCTGAGCGGAGTCGAAGGGAGTGTCCGACCCACACATTCTTTATGTACGGGACGCCCTGGCACGGCGAGGCGGCTTTCGCGTCTCCCGGGTGGGCGCCGATGCGGCGCATTTTTCTGCTGGAGCATGGCAGCGGAAACCGAATCGAGCGACTTTCGCGGAGCGCGGCCGTAGGCGAGCTGCTGGCGCGCAGCTTCACTCCTTTCTATCAGCCCCGGTTCGTGGATCCGGTACTGGCGCTGCTCGAAGAGATGGTGGAGTCGCTGCCGTGCTATCGCTTCCAATTCGTTCCTGACCATCGTGCGGTGGAGAGAATCCTTGAGTTCCACGACTGACCAGCGAAGCGATTCGGCATTGTTCGAGCAATTGAGCCGGGGACTGCTGGCGAGCGGCCATCCGATCCGGTTTCAAGCGCGCGGCCGGAGCATGCTGCCTCTCATCAGAGACGGTGAGAGCCTGCGCGTGGAAGGGGTCGCTGCCAAGAGGCTCCGGGTGGGCGATATTGTGGTCGCCAAGACGCCGCACGGGCTGCGCGCCCATCGCTTGATCTTTGCGGACCTGGCGCGCGATTGCTTCTTGACGCGCGGAGATGCGGGCCGGGAGAGCGATCCGCCGATTCGTGCCCAGCAGATTCTCGGGCGCGTCGTGCTCAGCACCGGGGCTCATTTAAGGGCGCGGGTGCATTCTGTTGCCCAGCGGATGATCCGGCAGGGCATGCGGTGGCGGAGAATCCTGGCAACTATGTTGGCCCTGTTCGTTCTGGCGGCGGGCAGCACACTTTTGAACGCCCAGGTCGTAATCAACGATCCCACGACCTCGGGAGCGGCCCGCCCGAATACCGCCGGCAACACGACCTTTAATTTCAATCACACCACTGCCGCTAATCCCAACCTGCTCCTGGTGGTGGGCGTGTCGATGAACATTTCGAGCAACACGGGCGCTGCCGTGACCGGCATTACCTACGGCGGCGCGCCGCTGGTAAGGCTCGGCTTTCACAACGACGCAGGCAACACGCGCCGGGTGGAGATCTGGTCCCGCACCGCTCCCGCCGCTGGGGTAAACGTAGTTATCGGAGTGACGGTCACCCTGCCGTTGGCGGCGCGCGTCGGCGTCACCGCCGGGGCGATGACTTTCCGCGGAGTGGACCAGACCCGGCCGCTCAGCACGATGGTTGCCAACGACGGCGCGGCCAGCGGCTTCTCTCAACTGGATATCCCCAGCGGAACTAACCAGATCGTTTTCGACACACTCTCGGTGGCCGCGAGTGTTACGGTCGCGCAGGGTCCCTCGCAGACGCAGCAGTGGAACCTGACTTCCGGAAATACCACCGCTCAAGATGCGCGCGGCTCCGGCAGCACCAACACGGGCGCGGCCAGCGTGCCTATGTCGGAGACCTTCAGCGCGAACTCGACCTGGTCCGTCGCCGGAGCCTCGGTCTTGCCGCTGCAAGCGGACGTGGGCGTCACCGTGAATCCGGGTGGCGCCGTTCCTCTCGGCAACAATCTCACCTACACGATTACGGTCACCAACAACGGGCCGACGACCGCAACCGGAGTAACTCTGACGGACACGCTCGCGGCTGGACTCGGATTTGTTTCCGCAACGCCCAGCCAGGGCAGTTGCGCGGGCACCGGCCCGATCACCTGCCCCCTCGGAAGTCTGGCCGGAGGGGCGAGCGCGACCGTCACCGTAGTGGCGAGTGCTGCGGCCTCGGGCTCCTATGCCAACACGGCTACCGTCACGGCGACTCAGCCTGACCTTAACACTGGGAATAATTCCTATACGGCGGTGGGCGTGGTGCAGAGCAACACTTGTGCCAACCCAGCCGTTCTCGGCAACGGTGGAACGCTGACCGGCGTGGTGAACACGTACTATCCGGCGACAGCCAGCGTCACCGCCGGCAGTGCCAACACGACAATTCCGGTAGGGACGGCGCGTGGTGCCGCGGCCACCATCGCCGCGGGAGATTTATTGCTCGTTATCCAGATGCAGGATGCGAGCATCAACAGCAGCAACAATTCCAACTACGGCAACGGCGCGACGGGCGCCGGATTTACGGCCATCAACAGTTCAGGCAACTACGAATTCGTCAAAGCGACCGGGCCGATCAGCGGGGGCGCGATTCCGATCGCCGGCAGCGGCGTAAACAGCGGTCTCATTTATAGCTACACGATTGCCGCGGCCACAGGCGTGAAGGGAAAGAGCACATACCAGGTGATTCGGGTTCCGCAGTACGCCACCGCCACGCTGAGCAGCACCCTGACTGCTTCAGTATGGGATGGTTCCAGCGGCGGCGTGCTCGCTCTCGACATCGCGGGCGCGCTGACGCTGAACGCGGCGACCGTCAGCGTGAATGGCCTGGGCTTTCGGGGCGCAGCAGGCTTGCAGTTGAACGGCGCCGCCGGCGCCAATACCGATTACGTGCACACGTCGCCGGCAACCTATACAGGTGTTGTCACCGCTGGGGTCGATGGCGGAAAAGGTGAAGGCGTCGCCGGCACGCCGCTTTGGGTGCAGTCGGGCGGCACTTTCCTAAGCACCGGCACCGACGGATATCCCAACGGCGGCATGGCTCGCGGCGCGCCGGGAGACGCAGGCGGCGGAGGCACCGACGGCAATGCTGCGGCGAACGATCAGAACGCGGGCGGCGGTGGCGGCGGCAATGGCGGAACGGGAGGCTCGGGCGGCAACAGCTGGTTCAGCACGCTGGGAATTGGAGGTCTGGGCGGCGCTCCCTTTCCTTCGACCCTCGGCCGGATTGGCTTGGGCGGCGGCGGCGGTGGCGGCTCTCGCAACAACACCCCCGGCGACAACCAGGCGAGCAGCGGAGCTGCCGGTGGCGGGATCATCTTCATTCGTGCCGGCAGCCTGACCGGCACGGCGACGCTAACGGCAAACGGCGCGACTGCATATGCCGGAACCCTAAATGACTCGGGCGGCGGCGGCGGCGCGGGCGGTACCATCGTCGTACTTTCAGCGGGTGGCGGTGAAGGCGGGCTGACCGTACAGGCGCGTGGCGGCACTGGTGGAAACGCCTGGTCCATACGCGCTTTTGCTCTGACAGAGCGCCACGGGCCGGGCGGGGGCGGAGGCGGAGGCGTTGTTTTCCTGACCGGCGCTGCGTCGATCAATGTGAGCGGCGGCGTCAACGGCACGACTTTGAATCCCGGCGTAGCCTACGGCGCGACTTCCGGCACGGCGGGCATCGCGGTCACCAACGCGCAAATCTCGCAAGGCTCGGGCACACAATCCGGCGCGGGTTGTATTCCGGACATGACCATCACCAAGAGCCACGCCGGCAGCTTCGTGCGTGGCACTGCGGTGACGTACCAGGTTCTCGTCAGCAATGTTAGCCAATTCGGCGCGAGTAGCGGCCTGGTGACGATGAACGACACATTGCCGGTGGGCGTGGTCCCGGCCAGTGCCAGTGGTACGGGATGGGCCTGCGCCATCGCGCAGCAGACGGTCAGCTGCGTTCGGTCTGACGCTCTCCCGGCCGGCAGCGCTTATCCCGCAATCACCATCAATGCGACCGTCAGCCAGAGCGCTCCAGGAACTTTGGCCAACACTGCAACGGTTTCCGGCGGAGGCGAGATCAACCTCGCCAATGACAGCTTCACCGACGTTGCCCTCGTGAGTTCGAGCTCCGATCTCGTCATGGCGAATGCGGGCGCGCCGAACCCAGTGGCGGCGGGCGCCAACATCACGTATACGCAAACGGTCACTAACAGCGGACCGAGCGACGCCACCAGTGTCACGTTCGCCGAAACCATTCCCGCCAACACCACGCTACAGTCGACAACTCCACCAGCAGGGTGGGCCTGTAGTATCCCCGGGCCTACGGGCACTTTGGTGTGCTCGGTTTCGAATCTTGCGGCAGGAACCGCTGCCGTTTTCGCGGTCGTCGTGCGGGTGAATCCGGGAACGCCCAACGGAACGGTCATCAGCGACACAGCCAGGGTCAGTTCGGCGATTGCCGATCCGAATGCCGCTAACAACAGCGCCACGGTAAACACAATCGTCGGGGTGACAGCGCAAGCCGACCTCTCCGTCAGCAACTCGGCCTCGCCGAATCCAGTGACGCCGGGCAGCAATATCACGTATGCGCAGGTGGTCACGAACACGGGATCGGCCGCGGCCACCACCGCGACCTATTCCGACGTTGTGCCCGTGAATACGACCTTCCAGTCTCTCGTATCCCCCGCGGGCTGGACGTGTGTGACTCCTGCGGTTGGAGGTACGGGAACAGTTACTTGCACCAACCCGAGTGTGGCCGCCGGGAGCACCGGCAACTTCCAGTTACAGGTTCGGGTGAACATCGGCGTGGCGGGAGGCACGGTGATCACCGACACGGTCACCGTGGGAGCAGCCAACGACGCCAACGCTGGCAACAACAGCGCCACGGCCCTGGATCTGGTCGCGACTGCGACCCAGGCTGATCTGGCGTTGAGCACCTCCACTTCGCCCTCGGGACAGGTGCTGGCAGGCGACAATCTTGTTTACACGCAAACCATCGCGAACAACGGACCGGCAGCGGCAACGACGGTGACGTTTACCGAGGCCACACCGGCTAACACGACGTTTCAGGCGGTGATTGCTCCCGCGGGCTGGACCTGCGTCACGCCGGCGGTGGGGGGCACCGGCGCCGGGACCTGCACGAATCCGAGCCTGACGGCGGGTTCGGCGGCGAACATCAACGTAACCGTGAACGTGAACGCGGCCACCGCGAACGGCACAACCATCACCGCAACGTCGTCAGTGTCCTCGGCGACCAGCGATCCCAGTGCCGCCAACAACTCGACGACGGTCAACACGCTGGTGAATGCCGCCGTCAACCTGAGCGTCGCCAACTCGGGTGCGCCGTCGCCCGTGCTCGCGGGCAACAACATCACCTACACGCAGACCGTTACCAACCGCGGGCCGAGCAATGCTGCAACGGTGAGCTTCAGCCAGGCTGTGCCCGCGAACGCTACGTTCTTCTCGGCAATAACTCCAGGCGGTTGGGCCTGCGTTCTGCCGGCGGTTGGCGGCACCGGCAACATCACCTGCACCATTGCGACGCTGCCTCCAGCCACGACGGCGAACTTCCAGGTTGTGGTCAGAGTGAATCCCGGAACTCCTGCCGGCACGATCATCACGGACACGGCAACCGTTACGACCACCACGCGCGACACGGTTCCCGGAGACAATTCGGCGACGGTCAACATCGCCGTAGGAGTGGCCGGCCAGGCGGACCTGAGAGTCACCAACGCCGGAACGCCGGATCCGGTGACCGCGGGCAACAACATCACGTACACGCAGATCGCGACCAACGGCGGACCCGCCAATGCGGCTGCGGTCACATTCTCAGGAGCGACGCCCGCCAACACCACGTTTGTGTCTCTGCCGGCTCCGGTCGGCTGGGTGTGCATCACGCCCGCGGTCGGCGGAACCGGCGCCATCACATGCACCATCGCGGCATTGAACAGCGGCGTCAGCGCAACCTTCGTCGTTACGGTAAGAGTGAACAGCAACACTCCGGTTGGAACTCTCATTAACGATACGGTAACGGTCACCTCAGTTACAGCCGACCCCAACCCGGGCAACAACAGCGCGAGCTCGAGCATTGCGGTCGGGACCAGCGCCGATCTGTCGATTGCGACCGCCGACAGCCCCGATCCAGTCATTGCCGCAAACAACATCACCTACACGCAGACTCTGACCAACCCGGGCCCCAGCAACGCGGCGAACGTGACGTTCACCGAAGCCATTCCGGCCAACACGAACTTCCAGTCGTTCGTTCCTCCGGTGGGCTGGACCTGCAATAGCCTGGTTGTGGGCGGCACGGGAACACTCACTTGCACAATTGCCAGTCTGGCGCCGGGGAGCACAAACTTCCCGCTGGTGGTGCAAGTCAATGCTGGAACGCCCTCCGGGACCACGATCACCAATACGGTGACGGTCAGCTCGGTGACCGATACGAACGCCGCGAATAACACCGCGACCACCACGACCACCGTAGCCACTGCGGGACAAGCCGACCTGGCGATGACCAACACACCCTCGGCGGCCGTGGTGACCGCCGGTTCGAATGTCACCTACACCCAGACGGTGACCAACAACGGTCCGGCGACCTCGAGCACCCTGAGCTTCACCGAAACCATTCCACCGAATACGAATTTCCAGTCGTTGACGCCCGGATCCTGGACCTGCCCCGTGCTACCCGTGGGCTATACGGGGTCGTTCACCTGTACGCTCGCCACTCTGAATGCCGCCTCCAGCGCACCGATTTCGCTGGTGGTGCAGGTGAATGCCAACACGCCCTCAGGGACTGTCATCGGTGACACGCCATCCGTGAGCGCGGCGACCAGCGATCCGAAACTGGCCAACAACAGCGCCACCGCCACCGTCACCGTCGGTACGGGGACCAGTGCCGACGTGGCCATCACCAAGACCGCGGCGCCCAGCCCGGTCGCACAAGGCAATCTGCTCACGTACACACTTGTCGTGACCAACAACGGACCGGCCAGCGCCACCAACGTGACGGTCGTGGATGTGCTCCCCGGTGTGCTCAAGTTTGTTTCGGTCGTCACCAATGCTGGGACCTGTTCACAGGCTGCCAACACCGTCACATGCCAGCTTGGGACCATTGCCAACGCAGCGACCGCTACGATCAACATTGTGGTGACCCCGCAAAGCACCACCATCGTCACGAACTCGGCGCTGGTGACTGCCGACCAGAGCGATGCGGCCGCGGCGAACAACGTCGCGACCGTGACCACACTGGTCACGGCTCCGACGCGGATTCATTTGCAATCGCTGACCGCCGAGGCGAGCACTCAGGGTGTCGTGCTGCGCTGGAAGACGGGTGGGGAACTGAACAATCTTGGCTTCAACGTTTATCGCGAACAGAACGGAGAGCGCATCCGCCTCAATCCCACGCTGGTGGCGGGATCGGCCTTGATGATGCGCGGCTACCTCGAAAAGCATGCCGGGAAGAGCTATGCCTGGATTGACCGCGCCGCCACGCCCGCCAGCACGTATTGGCTCGAGGATCTCGATCTGAATGGCGAGCGCACGCTGCATGGGCCGGTCTCGGCGAGCCTGACTGCCTCGTCGGCGCGCGCGGTTTCGTCAATGACCATGAGCGAGTTTGCCTCCGCTGCGGCCCGTGTTCCCTTTGTGAGTCACGTCGTGGAAAACGTGCAACACGCGGTTGCGGCCGCCCAGGGGCAGAGTGACCAGCAATTCGACCTCGCCGCTCATCCCGCGGTCAAGCTCATGGTGGACCACGAAGGCTGGTACCGCGTTGCCCAGCCCGACCTGGTGGCTGCCGGCCTCGATCGCAACGTGGACCCACTTGATCTGCGATTCTTCGTCGAAGCGGTCGAGCAACCGATCCTGCTCACCGGCGCCCAGGCGGGCCCGGGCGGCTTCGGTTCGAACGCGGCCATCGAGTTTTACGCGACCGGCATGGGCACGCCTTTCACCGGCACGCGCGTGTACTGGCTGATTGCCGGCGACCAGCCCGGTTTGCGGATCGACACTTTCAACGAATTGCCGAACGGCACGAACTATCCGCAGCAATTCACGGAGGCGGTGGAATTGCGACAGCGCACGACCTATTTCGCCGCGCTCATCAATCCGAACGACGACAACTTCTTCGGCGCGCTGGTCTCGACCACCCCGATTGATCAGGTCCTCGATACGCCGCACGTCTCGGCGAGCGTAAAACCGGCTCCTCGCATGGAAGTCGTGCTCCAGGGCGTGGGCGAGGGAGTGCCGCACGATGTGACCGTGGCCTTGAACGGCCTCAGCCTGGGCCATCTCGCCTTCACCAGCCAGACCAAGGGAAAGATGCGCGCCGATCTGCCGCCGGGTTTATTGCGAGAAACGAACACCGTAACGCTCACGGCCCAGGACGGCGATAGCGACATCAGCCTGGTGGATCACATTACGATCACGTATCCGCACAGCTTTGCCGCGGACGGAAATCAACTCAGGTTCTCAGGGCGTGCCGGGGTGCCGGTGCAGATTGCCGGCTTCCAGGAAAACTCGATGCGAGTCTTTGACATCACGTCCGCCTCGCAACCGGTCGAACTGGCCAACCGCGTGGTATCCGGCGGCGACGGTTCCTACACTGCGCAAGTCCAGGTGCCCGGGTCTCCTGCGGGCCGCCATACCTTGCTGGCGCTGTCCGCGGGCCAGATTGCCAAGCCGGTGCAGCTGGCGGCCAATCAGCCGTCACAGTGGCACAGCCCGCAGGCGGGAAGCCAGGTTGTTGTCATCGCACACCCGGCGTTCGCCGATGTGCTGGCTCCGCTCGTGGATCTCCGCCGCCAGCAGGGCCGAACTGTTTCCGTGGTTCTAACGGATGATATCTACGACGAGTTCAGCTTCGGCGAACACAGCCCACAGGCAATTCGCGACTTCCTGCAAACGGCCACCCAGAACTGGACGACCGCGCCCAAGTACTTGTTGCTGGCCGGAGACGCTTCCGTCGATCCGCGGAACTTCCTCGGGTTTGGGGACTTTGATTTTGTCCCCACCCGGATCATTCCCACCTCGCAACTGATGACGGCCTCCGACGACTGGTTCTCCGATTTCAACAACACGGGCTTACCAGCGCTGGCTACCGGTCGGTTGCCGGTTCGCACCGCCGAGGACGCGCGCACCGTGGCGGCCAAAATCGTCAACTACGAAACCGGCAACGATTCCGGCGCGTGGACCAGCCAGGCGCTCCTGGTGGCCGACCGCAATGACACCGCCGACTTCACTGAGGACACACAGAAGATCGCGGCGCTCTTGCCGCCTTCAATCCAGGCCACTCAGATTCTCGTCACCAATCTGGATCCCGGCACGGCACGCGCCGAAGTGCAGAATGCTTTGAACGCCGGCCAGTTGCTGGTGAACTATCTCGGGCACGGCTCGGTCGAAGTCTGGTCAGGCGACACCCTGCTGGACGACACGTCCGCGGCGGCGCTCACCAACGCCCCCCGGCTGCCCGTCTACCTGACCTTCGATTGCCTGAACGGCTTCTTCCACGACGTCTACACCCAGAGTCTGTCCGAGACCCTGCTACTCAACAGCCAGGGCGGAGCTGTGGCCGTCGTGTCCTCGTCGGGCCTGACCGATGCTCCACCCCAGGCTCACCTGGATCGCAGCCTGGTGCAGGCGCTCTTCCAGAACAGCGATACGGTGCTCGGAGATGCTCTGGTGCAGGCGAAGGCCTCGATCAAGGCCAAGGATGTGCGCCGCACTTATCTGTTGTTTGGGGATCCGCTGCTAAGGTTGAAGGCGCCTGCTCCGCAGCACTAACCTGCATTATTCACGACGGGGTGGAGCAGGCCTTCAGGCCTGCATGAAAGGGCAACCAGGATGTGGGCTTTTAGCCCCTGAGGTGCCTTGCGCTTGCGTCCACACGACGTACCTCAGCGGCTGGAAGCCGTCAGTTTCAAATTGCAGGCTTAATGCAGGGCTGAAAGCCCTGCTCCACCCTTAGCCCTGCTCCACTCATAAATAATGCAGGCTCAAGGTGTTTTCTCGCGAGACAACGCCTGTGGCAGATATCTCGGCTGCCTCTACTTCTCCATCGCCGAAGCCCAGTTGAGAAGGATAGAGAGCGGCGCGGTATTGCCTTCGTCCACTTTCGTAGCAATCAGGAATCTCTGTCCGTCGGCACTCACGTCGTAGGAGAAAATATCCTGCGAGGAAATCGGCTGTCGCCGGTGGGTCTGAAACAGGGCGACCGGAGAGCCGGATTCAAAACTGGCGCCCATCGAAACCGGCGCCGCCATCATCTTTGAGTCCCGCGACAGGTAGAACAACTCTCTGCCGTCCTTTCGCCACCGGGGTTCCTGCCCTCCTCCGCTCGACACCTGCCACTTCCCGTTACCACCCGGAAAGGGGGCAACGTAAACCTCCATGCTGCCCGACTCATTCGAGGCGTAGGCCACCCAGCGGCCATCGGGAGAAAATTGTGCGCCCTTCACCACCCACTTGGCCTGAATGAACGGCTTCAATGCTCGCTCCGGCAAAGTGAGATACCACAATGCGTTGGCCCGGCGCGCCAGGACGTACTTGCCGTCGCGTGACCAGTCCAGAGAATTGAACGCATCGTTGCCCGCCTCTGCGATCTCTTCGTCCGAACCGGAGCCGTCAGCGTTTTTCAAATAGAGGCGGAAGTTAAGACTGCGGTTCGAGCTGATGACGATTTTTTTGCCATCGGGGCTCCAGACCGGTGTCGTATCCAACGCCGGATCGAAGGTCAGCCGCGTTGTGGCATCGCGGGCCGGATCCAGGACCCAAACGTCAACGTTGCGACCGTCCTGGTCGGTTTGGTCGGCAGCGACCTTTCGTCCGTCGGGCGAAAGCTGAACATTGTTGTACCAGGCAGGCTTACCGATCGTAGCCACCGGCTTTCCGCTTCGGTCAAACCAGGTCAACTGCGATAGGTAAACGCCTTTTCCCGTCTGCGTGACCAGCGTCTCCGAGCCGGAAACACTGAAAACGGCACGGTACACCTGCGGAAAATACAGGACCTCGTCGCTCAAAGTGTGCGGTTCTCCGCTCAGCGCAAAGTGCCGGAGGTCGAAGGATTGCGCAACCAGCGTTTTTTCGCGCATGTAAAGCAGGTAGCCGGGTTCCGAATAGAACGCATTGGCGCTCGTGCTCACGAGGAAGCGTTTCTCCGTGGAATCCAGCGAGCCCAGAAAAATCGCGTTGATACCTGGCCTTCCACTGAAATTGGCTGCCAGGTAAATAAAGTGTTTCCCGTCCGGCAAGAACACCGGCCAGCGGTGCCCGGATTCGGAGCGTGACGTGTCCAGTTTCGTCAATTCCGCGGGAGAACCTCCCGAGGACGATACTCGTAACAATGCTCCCAAGGCGTCGGGTGCGAATACGATCGTTCCATCGCGGTTCCACGCTCCGCCGCGCCCGTTGGGTGCATCGCACAGCACCTGGACCTGTCCTCCCGACACGTCCACCTTTTTGAGTTTGCCGTCCGCGAAGAACCCAATCGATTTTCCATCTGGAGACCAGAAGGGGTAAGCCGCCCCTTGTGTCCCGTCTAGCGAAGTTGTTCGTCGGCCTCCGACTTCGTACGTCCATAACATGTAATCGTTCGCCGCCGCGGAATATGCGACCATCACCAGCGTTCGCTCGTCGGGCGACAAAGCAACGTCGTTTGCAGCGAACGGCACCGAAGCGTGGAAATACATCGTAGACAGGCGCCGATGGCTGGACGTCCACCAGGCCGCACCGCTGGCCAGAGTGAGCAGGAAGAATGTCGCGGCCAACATCCAGGTCGCGCGCTCCCATTTCGTGTGCCCCGCCGGAACGCGCATGGCTTCGCCCGGTCGTGAACCGCCTTCGGCGATCCAGTTCAATTCGCTGGCCAGGTCACTCGCACTTTGCCAGCGCTCGTCGGGATCTTTCGCCAGGCATTTCTTCACGACTCGTTCCAGCGCCACGGGCGTCATCGGCTGCAAATTGGCCATGGGCTGCGGTTCGGCCGTAAGGATGGCAGCGATCAAACTTGCCCGGCTCTTGCCGCTAAACGCAGGCTTGCCGGTTGCCATTTCGTAGATCAATTCGCCCAGCGAGAAGATGTCGGTGCGAGGGTCGGCTTCTTTGCCCTCCAATTGCTCGGGAGCCATGTATTGGAAAGTTCCGACCAGCATGCCCTCGCTCGTCAGCTTGGCCTGCTCCATCGTCATCTCGGTGAGCGCAGCTGCAAGAGGAGCAGGCCCGGACTGCTTGGCTAATCCGAAGTCCATCAGCTTGGCGCCGGTTTTCGTCAGCATGACATTCGCCGGCTTCAGGTCGCGATGCACAATGCCGAGCTTGTGGGCCTTGGCGAGCGCGTTGGCGATTTGCGCCGCTAGGCGGATGGTCTGCTCGGGTGGCAAGGCCCCTCTCATCAGCCGCTGCTCCAGCGTTTCGCCCTCAAGCAGTTCCATCACGAGGAAGTCCACGCCGTCCTGATGGCCGATGTCGTACAGCGTGCAGATGTGAGGATGGGAGAGTTTTGAAACCGCTTTCGCTTCGCGCTCCAGCCGTTGCCGCAAGGACGGATCAGAGGACAGGTTGGTGGGCAGAACCTTGACGGCTACGTCGCGTTCGAGCCGGGTGTCGCGGGCGCGATAGACTTCTCCCATCCCGCCCGCGCCGAGGGCGGATTGAATTTCATACGGACCGAGTTTGGTACCGGACGCCAGAGTCATGGGTGTTTCAACTCCGCCGTCCAGTTGGTCACCAGAGTGATGGGTTTCGGTGCCTGCTGCGGCATGGTGATCAAAATGAAGCGCTGGCCATCGGCCGTGACGTCGTAAGGGCTAATTACTCCGACAATTCCCACGGGATTGTTAAAACGAAAGAGTGGATGCGCCGCACCCGCCTCTACCCCTCCTGTCTTGAGCAGGATGGGAACGGACACTAAGGTGTTTTCTAAAGACCAGTAGAACAGTTCTTTTCCATCACGCCGCCACACTGGCTGGTTCCCGCCTGCGCCCGAAATCTGCCATTTACCGGCTCCGCCGCCAAACGGCATCACGTACACTTCCTTCCTGCCCGATTCGTTCGAGCTATAGGCCACCCAATGGCCGTCTGGAGAAAACCTGGCGCTGATTGCCTCAAATGTGTTTTGCGTCACGGGCACGGGCTTGCGATCTCCCGCTAAAGGAAGCACCCAGATCTGGCCTTTCGAAGACAAATCACCGACGCCAAACAACAACGACTTGCCATCCGGCGACCAATCAAAAGGGTTCCTGTTTGTGCTGTCGCCTTCCAGCAGTAATTCTTCCTGGCCCATGCCGTTGGCAGGCTTGCGATAGAGGTTTTGCTTGCCGCGAACTCCCACGTACGCTACCCACTGTCCGTCGGGCGACCATACCGGGGAAGAACTTGCCCCGGGACCAAAAGTAAGGCGAGTATTCACTTGCCGCTTGCGATCGTAGATCCATATATCGCTATTGGTGTCACCAGACTCGGTCGCCAGCCGAGCCCCATCCGGAGAAAGCCGCACGGAAAGCAGGTTGGAGACTTTCTCGCCCGCCGCACCCAGCTGCTTTCCCGAGCGGTCGTACCACATCGCTTGCCAGGGCATCACACCGCCGGAAGCGTAGGCCAGAAGCCCGCCGCTGGAAGCGTCAAATTGTGCCCTCCAGACGGTTCCGTCCACGAGCACGTCTTCCGCCAGCCGCTCTGCCTCGCCTTGCAGGACGCCCGTTCTGGGATCGAACGGTTGCGCCATCAGCGCGCTATCGCGCATAAACAGCAGCCGCCCAGCCGCATACGCGACGTTCGTGAGTCCCCGCATCACCAGGCGGTCTTCCTTTCCGTCTAGAGATGCGAAGTAAATCGCGTCGTTTCGATCACGGCTGTTGCCATGGGTGATCGCCAGATACAGAAAGTGCTTGCCGTCGGGAAGGAAGTACGGCCAGCGATGACTGTCGTGTTTCGAGGTGTCCAGAACCGTCGCTGGTTTAGGTGTCCCTCCGGAAGCCGGGACTTGCAGGAGGGCGCTCTGGAAATCAGGAGAGAAAACTATGGTTCCCTCCGTATTCCAGGTCCCTCCCCGGCCGATGGGAGCGTCACACACTTCCGAAGGCGTGCCTCCTTCGGCAGGCACAGTCTTCAGCTTGCCGCCCGCGAAGAAGCCCAGCGAGCGGCTATCGGCCGACCAGAACGGAAAGGTCGCTCCCTCCGTTCCCGTCAACGCCCGGGCATGAAGCGCGTTCATTGGCCTTACCCACAAGAGCACTGCTCCCTGCTCGCGCGCTGCCGCAAAGGCGAGAAGGTTCCCGTCCGGTGAAAGCACCGGCGGGCCGCCAAAATCTCCTGTCAGTATGGGAAATGTACCTTCCTCGGGCGCAATGAGTGACCGCACAACGCGCGCTGGCTCGGTGCCTTCCCGAAAATGGATTGCCGCCAATATTGCCGCAACGGTTAGCGCAAGCGCCGCCAGTGCCCACGCCACTCGCTCGCGGACCTTTCGCTTGCTTACTAGCGGCGCGGGCACGCCCGCTTGTGAGCCGCCTTCGGTGATCCACGTCAGTTCGCTCTTCAGGTCGCTGGCACTCTGCCAACGTTCGTCGGGATCCTTCGCCAGGCATTTCTTAACCACTCGCTCCAATGCCAGCGGCGTCATCGGCTGCAAAGCCGCCATGGGCTGCGGTTCCGTCGTAAGAATGGCTGCGATCAGGCTGGCCCGGCTCTTTCCCGCAAACGCCGGCTTGCCGGTCGCCATTTCGTAGATCATTTCCCCCATCGCAAATATGTCCGTGCGCGCGTCCGCCTCTTTTCCTTCCAACTGCTCGGGAGCCATGTACTGAAAAGTTCCCACCAGCGTGCCCTCGCTGGTCAGCTTGGCCCGGTCCATCGTCATCTCGGTCAAGGCCGCCGCCAGCGGAGCCGGACCTGCCTGCTTGGCCAAGCCGAAATCCATCAGCTTGGCGCCGGTTTTCGTGAGCATGACGTTCGATGGCTTCAGATCCCGGTGCGTGATCCCCAGCCGGTGGGCGCTGGCGAGGGCGCTAGCAATATCCATCGCAATGCGGAGAGTCTGCTCCGGCGGCAAAGGCCCCTTCAGCAGTCTCTGCTCCAGCGTTTCCCCTTCCAACAGTTCCATGACGAGGAAGTCCACGCCGTCCTGATGACCGATATCGTGCAGCGTACAGATGTGCGGATGTGAGAGTTTGGAGACGGCCTTCGCTTCGCGCTCCAGCCGCTGCCGCAGATTCGGATCGGAGGACAGATTAGCCGGGAGAACCTTGACGGCTACATCGCGTTCGAGGCGGGTGTCGCGCGCGCGATAGACTTCTCCCATGCCGCCCGCGCCGAGGGCGGATTGAATTTCATACGGACCGAGTTTGGTACCGGACGTGAGGGCCATCTGTGGGGCGCAATTATAGCCCGAACCGATCAGTGTCCAGTGCCCGCAACAACTCGTGCGTTTCAAGGGGATCGATTCCCGGGGCACCGTTACCGCCGTAACCTTCCGAGTATTAGATCCGCCGAATAAACTCAATCTAGGGTGTCTGTCCCGTGATGTGGCGTATCGCAAACGCGACTTTCTACCTGCTGATCTGCCTTGTCCTTTCCCATCCTCTCTCATTTGGGCAGCAAGCTGGTCCCGAGGGCTCGCGGAAGGTGGTCAGCAGGGTGATGCCGGTCTACCCGGAACTGGCGCGCCGGACGAATATCAGCGGGACCGTGAAGCTCGATGCCGTGATTGCTCCCGATGGCAAGGTGAAGGCGACGGACGTCATCGGTGGAAATCCGATTCTCGTTCAGGCTGCCGTGGACGCAGTTCGCAAATGGAGGTTCGAGGCGGCCGCCCAGCAGACGAAAGAACGAATTGAGCTGAAATTCAGCCCACACTGACGGATCAGCATCACTAATTGCCTCGCGTCCGAAGCCACCGGGAAGGGATCACTTTGCGTACTTTGCGAATCCTTAGCGAACTTCGCGGTTAAGAGCTCTTGACCGCAAAGATCGCAAAGGAAAGCCGCAAAGATCGCAAAGAAGTCCTTCGGTCCGATAATTTCTGCTCCACTCAACGCCGCAGCCGACCTGCTGCCAATCTGCTCGGGGAGTTGCGGAGTTCCTGCCTTCTCGTGCACGATGGTATGAACACAACTTTCGTTCTTACCTTGGGTCTCGAGGAGCAGGTTCTCACATGAGCTTTCGACGGGCGGCGCGCGCCGCGCTCGCGGGGAGAAGTCGCGCTTACTGGATTCTTGTCGTTATCACCCTTGTTCTGGCCGGGCTTTCTGCCTCCTGCGGCAATTCCTCGAAGTCGTCCTCGGCCAGCCACAACGCCTACGTCACCTTGCCGCAGAAGAATTCCGTCGCCCTGTTGCACCTGAACAACTCCTCTGGCGTACTCAGCCTCGGTGCACAAACGCCCCCGGTGCTGGGAACTTCTCCGACCGGTCTCGCCCTCGATTCTGCCAAGAGGTTCCTGTACGTGGGCAACGCGGCCGCGAACACGGTATCTATTTTCAATGTCGCGGGCGACGGTACGCTGACGCAAAGCGGCAATGCTACTCCCGTCGGCGCCGGTCCCCGGACGCTGGCGATCGACCCTTCGGGCAAGTATCTTCTGATCACCAACAACTTCGCGGACAGCGTCTCGGTATTCTCGATTGCTTCCGGCAGCGGCGCCCTGACCTTGGTCGCCGATTTTGCGGCGGGTCCAAGCCCGACCGATTTGAAGATCTCCCTGGCGGGCAACTTCGTTTATGTGTCGAATTCGAACGTGGCGTTGATTACGGCGTTCTCTCTCAACACCGCGAACGGAAATCTGACTCCGGTGCCGGGCTCTCCCTTCGCCGCGGGCGCAGGAGTGGCCGGCTTGGCGATCGATTCCGGCAGCCACTTTCTGTATGCCGCCAATGCGTCCGACAACACAATTTCCGCTTTCGCCATCAATCCTGCCACCGGGGCGCTGAGCACGATCTCAGGCTCTCCTTACAGTGTTGGGACGGCGCCGCGCGCGATCGGAATTGACCCGTCAGCGGCGTTCTTGTACGTGGCCAACCAGGGATCGAATAATGTCTCGGCGTTCACCATCAAGGCCGGCACCGGCGAACTGGCCACCATCAGTGGATCTCCTTTTTCGGCAGGCACCGCGCCAGTCTTCGTTCTGGCGGAACCGGCGGGAATGT
>ORMF010949846.1_pt1 | contig 33486 bp, 23 predicted proteins | sample 1779871 | NCBI WGS metagenome assembly ORMF01 (sample SAMEA104232316, study PRJEB22302) | groundwater metagenome | biome: forest; feature: aquifer; material: groundwater | place: USA | collected 2011-08-07 | depth 5.4 m | reverse complement strand
TGGTGAACACCGGCTGGCCGGTGTAAAGGTCCCGCAAAACGATCTGTGGTCCGCCCGCGCCCTGAAATACGGAAGACTTGTAGTAGGCAGTGAAGTCATAGACGGTTGCGCCGCGCACCGGAATCCACTGCCGGATGCCCGCGTCAGAAATGCCGGGACCTTCGAAGGTGATGGACAGGGACCGTTGCCCTTCACGGAAATCACTGGGATCGAGCAGCAGGCGCACACCGGGTTGTGTCTGGTAGGTCCAGTCGAAGCCTCCGTTGAGGACATCGAGGCTGAAATCGCCATTCACGATCAAGTTATCCGGGGTAGGCAGGTAGGCGGGCAGGCTGAGCACGCTCGAGGCTTGCTCCCACGCTGCCGCGGCGGCGTCGGGACGGCGCGCCTGCACGAGATAGCGCACGTAATCGAACAGATAGCGGGTCTCAAACTTCCGATGCAACTGGACCAGTTGGTTCCAGACCTTGATGGCGCTCTCGGTTTCTTCCTTGCTTTGGAGCAGAGAAAGGAAGGCGATCAAGGGGTCGGTGCGGGGCGGGACTACGTCGCGTAGCAGAGCGTCCGCGTCAGGACGCACGCGCCAGCAGGTTTGCAGCGCGATGGGCGCCAGTGAAGAATCGTTTTCGATGACGACGCGGAATTCGCGGAGGGCGCGCTCGGTGTCTCCCTCAAGCAGGAAAAAGTTGGCCGCTTCCCAAGCGACGTCGGGAGCCGTGGGTTCAGCCTGCAAGGCGTGCTCCAGCGCTTCCCGTTGACCGGCAGGATTGCCGACAACCTGATAAGCAGCGGCCAGGTCAAACCAGTAGCGGGCCTGGTGCGGATTGAGACGGGTGGCCAATTGATAGTTGTCGAGCGCGGCTTGCGGGCTGGCGGCGACAAAGGCGAAATAGCGCCCCAAACGGTGTCGGTATTCGGCGTTTCCGGGGGCAAGACGCACCGCCCGTTCGAGGCTCTGCAAATCGGGACGGAAGGCGAAATGGCTGGCGGCAAATTCTCTTGCGGCCAGCAACAGGTAAGCAACGGTGAGCAGCGCCGCTCCGGCAAACAGCAGACGTGGGCGGCCAGCAAGAGGAGTGACCATCGTGAGCTAATCTGAGCCCTGGTGAATCCAGTCTTTCAGGCGCCGGAGGCCGCCTGCGGGTGCTCTTGTGACTCCGCGGGCGGTTCGGGTGGATCTTCCTGATAGTACTGGCTGTACTTCCCCTGGTACTCGTAATAGTAGTAGTAGTCCGGCGAAGTCAGGTCAACGGCATTGAGCAGGACACCGGTGACATGAGCGTTGACCTGCATCAGAATGTCGCGTGCCCGCCGCAGCGCCTGTTTGGTGGTCTGACCGGAACGGATCACCAGAATGATCGCGTCCACCCTGGGGGACAGGACCACCGCATCGGTCACCGAAAGCGTGGGAGGAGTATCAATCACCACGTGATCAAACTGCTGACGCAACTCGTTCAGAACATCCTTCATGTTCGAAGAGGCGAGGAGTTCGGCGGGATTGGGGGGGGGTGAACCCGCCGCCAGGACAAAAAGATTGGGCAGGATGGGAGACGGAGCAATCGCCTGCTCCAGAGTGGCGTTTCCGGTCAGCACGTTGCTCAGGCCGCTGCGCGGGCCCATCCCGAGCGTCTTGTGAACGCTGGGACGGCGCAGGTCTGCATCCACCAGAAGCACCCGCACACCCTTCTGGGCGAGCACGATGGCCGAGTTGATGGCCGTGGTGGTTTTCCCTTCCTGGGGACGGGCGCTGGTGACCATGATGATCTTCGGCGGCGCTCCCAGGCTGGAGAGCAACAGCGAGGTGCGTAGGGCGCGGTAGGACTCCGCCATTTGCGACTGTGGGCGCACCTGCGTGACCAGTTCCACGACCTCCCTGGACGAGGTCAACGCCAGGCGCTTCGTCCCATTTCCATTACTGCTCGACTTGGAGCCGAGCGGAATCATGCCCAGTGACGGCAGCGCCGAGATCATCTGCGCCTGTTCTGTGGTCCGGACCGTATTGTCCATGCCCTCCAACAAGAAGGCCAGGCCTACGCCCGAGGTGATCCCGAGAACGAGGGCAAACGCGAGGTTGCGCGGAATGTTGGGCTCGACGGGTGCGTTCGGGGGCCGGGCAGCATCCACGATGCGGAAATTGTTGGAGCGCAAACCTGCGGTAACGCCCGCCTCTTTGAGCTTTTCGAGGAGACCCTCGTAGAGTTGGCGATTGGATTCGACGTCCCGCTTGAGAAGGCTGTAGTCGATGGCGTTCTCGTTGAGCCGGTTTGCTTCCTGCTTCTGTTTTTCGAGCGCGGCGCGCAACATGCTTTCGCGCTGCAACGCCGTCTGGTACTGGCCGCGCAGATGATCCACGGCTTTCCGCGTCTCCCCCTGGATCTGCCGCTCAATTTCCTTGAGCTGGTTGTTGAGCTGGGCAACCTTCGGGTAAGCCGGACCGAGCTGGGTGCTGAGTTCCGCGATCTGAATCCTGAGGTCCGCCTGCTGCTGGTGCAGCTTGTCCAGGAGAGGAGACGAGCCCGTGCCGGCCAGGGTCGCAACCGGATCGGCAGCAACTGCCGATGCGACTGCATCCGGATCGCTGGTCTGGGTCATGCGATAGACCGCTTCCTTTTGCATGCGGTCAGATTCGGCGGAGGTCAGTTCCCTGTTGAGTTCGTCGAGCTTCTGGGTGATGATGTTCTGCTTTTCGTCGATCCCGAAGATTTCGTGCTCTTTCTGATAGCGCACGAGCTTTTCCTGGGAGGTCTCCACTTTCATTTGCAGGTCCACCAGTTGTTTCGACAGCCAGTCGGACGCTTGCATGGTGGATTCGAACTTGGTTTTGAAGTTCTGCTCCACGTAGGTGGCTGCGAGGGTATTCACGGCGCTCGCTGCCAGCGTGGGGTCGGTGCTGCGGTAATGAATCTCAATAATTCTCGTGTTCGGAATCAGCGAAACCTTGAGGTTTCCCTTGAACCCGCCCAGCAGTGCGGTCGTACGCGAGGAATCGTTTTGCAGCGGATCGGCGACCAGATTGGGCTGCTTGGGAGCCGTTTGCCCGCCATACTCGGGTCGTTTGTCAAGATTCAGCTGGCGGATGACCTGCAAGGCCAGCAGGTCGCTTTGCAGGATGCGCACCTCGGTGTCGAGATCGGTGGGGTCATAGTAGTCCATGACCGGCATGGAATCTTTGAAAGTGATGAGGTTCGAGTCCGCCTTGTTAACGGCGATGCGGCCGACCGCCTCGTACACTGGGGTCTGGCGCAGGCTGGCGATGGCGACCGCCGCGAAAATGCCTACCACACAGGCCATGATGATCCACTTGCGCTTGATGAGGACGCGCAAGTATTCGCGCAGGGCAGACTCCTGGGAGGGCAGCACGTTATAAAGCCCGGGGCCAAGCGGCTTGATGAGTTCAGTGGGCTCGGCGGACTGCATCTCGCGAAACCCTGCGTTGTGTGGAACCAGGGGCCCCAATGCCATCGCTACTCCTTAAAGTCCACGACTGAACACAGCGGCGCGCTGTACCCGCTCGTTATAGTTTCCGCCCGCAGGCGGACGGCGGCGACATGTTATGAAGGATTTACCCGATTCTAGCATCACTGGAAACACTCTCTGGCAATATTTCCGCTTTACCTTTTCGCTTCTGCCCGACGACGCTCCCAGGAATCCTCCGCTATACTAGCGAACACAAGAATTTGCCCGAACGAGATTGGCGATGTCTTTTCGCGCGGCTGGGTCTGTCCGGCCGATGGGGCAGGCGACGAAAAAAAGGGAAACCATGGTGAATTGGTCGCAGGAATCGGTGCTGGTGACGGGTGGCACAGGATCGTTCGGAAAGAAGTTCGTTGAAATCATGCTGCGGGAGTACCAGCCCCATCGGCTGGTGATCTTCAGCCGCGACGAACTGAAGCAGCACGAGATGCGGGAGTCCGGGTTCCAACATCCCAGCTTGCGCTACTTCATCGGGGACGTGCGGGATGTCGATCGCCTGAAGCGGGCGCTGGCGGGAATCACAGTCGTGATCCATGCGGCGGCGCTCAAACAGGTGCCGGCCTGCGAGTACAACCCGTTCGAAGCGATCCAGACCAATATCATGGGCGGACGCAACGTGATTGACGCCGCCATTGACGTCGGCGTGCGGCGGATTCTGGCCCTCAGCACCGATAAGGCGGTGAATCCCATCAATCTTTACGGCGCCACCAAACTGTGCGCGGAAAAAATGTTCGTGCAGGCGAACGCCTACGCCGGCGCGCAGGACACCCGCTTCAGTTGCGCGCGCTACGGGAACGTGGTCGGCAGCCGGGGCAGTGTGATCCCGATTCTTATCGAGCAGCGCAAGCGCGGCAAGATCACCATCACGGATCCGCGTATGACGCGCTTCTGGCTGACCCTCGAGCACGGCGTGAGGTTCGTGATCAGCTGCCTCGAGCAGATGCACGGAGGCGAGATCTTTGTCCCCAAGATTCCCAGCATGCGACTGCTCGATCTGGCGGAGACGATTGCGCCGGGCTGCGAGGTCGAGTACATCGGAATCCGCCCCGGCGAGAAGCTGCATGAAGTGCTGGTTTCCGACGACGAGTCGCGGAACACGCTGGAGACCGAAGAGATGTTCGTCATTCAGCCCGCGCATCCGTGGTGGAAGGCGGAGAACTGGGTGCATGCCCGGCGGCTGCCCGAGGGATTCCGGTATTCCAGCGACACCAACGAACGCTGGCTGACGCGCCGCGAACTGGAAGAACTGGTCGCGCCCGAAACGAGCGCCGCCGAGGCGCTTCCGACCTCGGCCTAACAGATGAGCGCCACGCCCACAAAACTGGAGACGCTTGCCATCCACGGCGGCACTCCCGTACGGGAGACCTTGCTGCCCTACGGGCGGCAGAGCCTGGACGACGGAGACATACAGGCCGGTGTCGAAGTGCTGAAATCGGACTGGTTGACGACCGGACCGAAGGTGGGTGAGTTCGAAGAACGGTTTGCGGCGTGGGTGGGAGCGAAGCACGCAGTCAGCTTCAGTTCGGGCACGGCGGCATTGCACGCGTCGGCGTTTGCCGCTGGGTTGAACTCCGGCGACGAAGCCATCACCACCCCGATGACTTTCTGCGCGACCGCGAACTGTGTTCTCTACCAGGGCGCGACGCCGGTGTTTGCGGACGTCAGCGCGGACACGCTCAATCTTGATCCCCGCGAAGTTTCAAAGAAAATCTCCGCGCGCACCAAAGCCATCATTGCGGTGGACTATGCGGGACATCCCGCGGATCTGGCTGCGCTGCGGGATTTGACGGCACAGCACGGACTGGCGCTGATCGAGGACGCTAGCCATGCTCTCGGCGCCGAGTATCTGGGAAAGCGCGTCGGCGGCATCGCCGACCTGACCGTGTTCAGCTTCCATCCGGTGAAACACCTGACCACCGGCGAAGGCGGCATGGTCACGACCAGCGACACCAAGCTAGCGGAGACGCTCCGGCGGTTTCGCAATCACGGCATCAGCAGCGACGCGCGTCAGCGGCAGCAGAGCGGACAGTGGTTCTATGAGATGGTCCTGCTCGGGTTCAACTACCGGCTGACGGATATCGCGTGCGCGCTCGGGATCGCGCAGCTCGAAAAGCTGGAGGCGAACCTGGCGCGGCGGCGTGCGATCGCGGCACGGTACACGCGGGCATTTCGCGAGCTGCCAGCCGTGATGGTTCCGGCGGTGCGGGACGGCGTCGTTCCGGCGTGGCATCTGTACCCGATTCGGCTGAAGCTGGAAGTATTATCGGCGGGTCGGAGAGAAATGTTTCGCGCGTTGCGGGCCGAGAATCTGGGCGTGAACGTGCACTACATTCCAGTTCACAAGCACCCGTATTATCGTGAGCGCTTCGGCTACAAGGGCGGGGAGTATCCGGTGGCTGAGGACGCCTACGAGCGGCTGATCAGCCTGCCGATGTTCCACGCCATGACCGATCGGGACGTCGAAGACGTGATCGCGGCGGTGAGCAAGGTCTGCGAGGCCTACGCCCGATGAGATCTTCGCGGGAGAACCACGGTGCCTGACAAAACGGCGTTTATGCGCGGCTCGAAAGTTTATCTGCGTCCGCTCGAGCGCGCGGACCTGAACGAGACCTACCTCGGCTGGCTCAATGATGCCGAAGTGACGCGCTATCTGGAGACCGGGGCATTTCCCGCCACCCTGCACGACCTCGAAAAGTTCTATCAAGGAGTGACGGGATCGACGACCGAAGTCATCTTCGCGGTCGCCGACCGGAAGTCGCACCGGCACATCGGCAACGTGAAGCTGGGGCCCATCAACTGGGTCCACCGGCGCGCCATGTTCGGGATCATGATTGGCGACAAGGGATTCTGGGGCAGGGGAGTTGGAGAAGAAGTGACCCGCCTGATGGTGGAGTACGGGTTTTTTCGCCTGAATCTGAATCGCATCGGCCTGGCTGTTTTTGAAGAGCACGTGCCGGGGGTGCGTTGCTACCAGAAAGTTGGTTTTAAGGTGGAAGGCTGCCTGCGCGAGCAGATGTTTCAGGGCGGAAAATATAAGAATCATCTCTGGATGGGCCTGCTGCGCTCCGAATACAAGCCGCTCAAAGCGGGCAAGGGCAAATGAGAGGTCTGGTTGTAGGCTGCGGGTCCATTGGCAGGCGGCATCTTCAGAATCTGAAGGCTCTGGGAATCGCCGACCTGGGAGTGGTGGAAAGCGATGGCGAGCGCCGCGACGGTGCGGCCAACGAATTGCAGGTTGTCACTTTCGCCGAACTCTCCGAGGGCCTGCGCTGGTCTCCTGATTTTGTGGTGGTCGCGACGCCGACCCACCTTCACGTCGCGCAAGCCCTGGAAGTCGCCCCCCGCGGCTGCGCGATTTTCATAGAGAAGCCGCTTTCGCACACGCCTGCGGGGATTTCCGAACTGTCGAACATCATTCAACAGCGCGGCCTGGTCTCAATGGTGGGTTGCAACATGCGCTTCCATCCGGGCCCGCGCAAAGTCAAAGAGCTTCTCGACAAAGCACGGCTGGGCAGAGTTCTGAGCGCGCGCATTCATGCCGGTTCGTACTTGCCGGCCTGGCGTCCGGGGAGCGACTACCGCACCAACTACGCGGCGCGTGCGGAAACCGGCGGCGGCTGCATCCTGGATTGCATTCATGAGATTGATCTGGCGCGCTGGTACCTCGGGGACGTCGTGGACGTATTTTGCGCGGCGGGTCATTTGAGTGCGCTCGAAATCGCGACGGAGGATGTGGCGGTGCTGGTCTCGCGGCATGCTTCGGGCGCGCTCTCGGAAGTTCATCTCGATTATGTGCAACGCACGTACGAGCGCGGATGCCAGATCGCCGGCGAAGACGGATCGCTCTTCTGGGACTTCCGCGAGAAACAAGTGCGCTGGTACGACGCGGCTTCCGACAACTGGACAACGTTCGAGCAGCCCGCCGGATGGCAACTGAATCAGATGTATCTCGACGAAATGCGGCACTTCCTGGACTGCGTAGGTGAGCGGAAGAAAACAACCATGCCAGTGGCGGAGGCGGCGCGGGTGATGGAGGTGGTTTTTGCCGCGAAGAAGTCCGCGAGTGAGAAGAGGGTCATCGCGCTGAACAGGGAAGTGACCGTGTGATCGTGGCCATTGTGCAGGCGCGAATGGGGTCCAGTCGTTTCCCCGGGAAGACGCTGGCAGATCTGGGGGGACGGCCAATGTTGGCCCGGGTGGCGGAACGCGTGGGCCTGGCGCGGGCTGTGAACCGCGTGGTCGTAGCGACCAGCACGGCGCCGCAGGATGATCCCATTGCCGATTTTTGCCGGATAGAACAAATCGCGTGCTTCCGCGGCAGCGAGGACGATGTCTTGGATCGTTTCTACGGGGCGGCGAAAGAGCACGGCGCGGATGTCGTGGTGCGGATCACCGCAGATTGTCCGCTCATCGATCCGGGCGTGATCGGCCGGGTCATCGAACGCTTTCAAGGCGGAGATTGCGACTTCGCCAGCAACGCGCTACGGTACACCTATCCGGATGGACTGGATACAGAAGTATTCTCGATGGCTGCGCTGGAACGGGCTTGGCGCGAGGCGCGAAAGCCTGCCGAGCGCGAGCATGTGACGCCGTACCTGCGGTCGGGAAAGTTTCGCGTGGTCAACGTCGAGAATGAAGTCCCGCTTGAGAAGAGTCAGCGCTGGACGGTGGATCATCCCGCGGATCTGGAATTTGTGCGCGGTGTGTACTCCGCCTTCGGCGGCAGATCGGATTTTCGATATCAGGAAGTGATCCAGCTATTGAAAGAGAGGCCGGAGTTGGCAGCGACGCAGGCCGAAACGATTACGAACGAAGGGTACTACCGCAGCTTGTATCGGCAAGCGAAGGCCGGGGCCGCGCCGAAGCTGCGGCTGGCGAAGTCGCAGGAGTGGCTGGCGCGCTCGAAAAAAGTGATTCCTGGTTGCGCCCAGACCTTCAGCAAGGGCTACACGCAGTACGTGCAGGGGGTCGCGCCGCTTTTTCTCGAACACGGCGAGGGTTGCCGCGTTTGGGACGTAGATGGCAACCAGTACATCGACTATGTGCAGGGATTGTTGCCCAACATTCTGGGGTACGCCCATGAAGAAGTGAACCGGGCGGCGGCGGAGCAGCTTACGCGGGGCCACAGCTTTTCGCTGCCCCATCCGTTGGAGGTGGAACTGGCAGAGCGGTTGACGCGGCTGATCCCGTGCGCGGAGATGGTGCGCTTCGGCAAGAACGGTTCGGACGCCACTTCGGGCGCGGTGCGCGCGGCACGGGCGTTTACGAAGCGCGAGCGCGTCGCCTGCTGCGGATATCACGGCTGGCAGGACTGGTACATCGGAACGACGACACGCAACGCAGGCGTGCCGAAAGCGGTGCGGGAGTTGACGCACCCGTTTGTCTATAACGATCTCGAGAGCCTGGACAAATTGCTGACCTCGCATCCGGGTGAGTTCGCTGCCGTGATCATGGAGCCGGTGAATTTTGTGGAGCCGGCAGCGGGGTTTCTAGAGGGCGTGAAGGATCTCGCGCGCAAGCACGGCGCGGTGCTGATCTTTGACGAGATTTGCAGCGGCTTCCATTTTGGTCTCGGCGGGGCACAAAAACTTTTCGACGTAACACCCGATCTGGCGTGCTTCGGCAAGGCCATGGGGAATGGGTTTCCCATCGCGTGCGTAGTCGGCCGGGCCGAGATCATGCAGACCTTCGACGAGATCTTCTACAGCTTCACGTTTGCGGGGGAGATCGCTTCGATGGCGGCGGCGATGAAGGTACTCGATATCCTGGAGGATACCGATGCCCTGGCGCGGATCGAGGCCAACGGGCGAACCCTGCAGGATGGATTAAAAACGCTGGCGAAAGAAGCAGGATTGAGCGGACGTGTCGATGCCCTAGGGCGGCCACAGTGGTCGCTGCTCAAATTCCGCGATCCCGACGGCACCGACAGCGCGGTCATGAAGAACCTGTTTCAGCAGGAGGCGGTGAAGCGCGGCATTCTTCTGCTCGCGACGCACAACATGACGGCGGCGCATGATGCGGCTGCGATCGACGCAACGCTCTCGGCCTACGCGGAGGTTCTGAAGACTCTCGCCGGCTGGTTGAGCGAGATTGATCCCGCGCGTTTTCTGGAAGGCGCCATGGCGCAGCCAGTGTTTAAGGTACGTTAGCCTCTCGCTTCGTCTGGTCGGCCGTTCACTGTCGGAATCTCACTTAGCCTGGTTCGGTTCGTTTCCGGGGCGGAAGGACGGTCGGCGAGAACTGGCGGGCGCGTTCCTCTAAGACCAGCTGGGCGTAGGCCGCGTCATAAAACTTCTCTCCTCGGAAGGAGGGAACGGTCACTCCTCCGAATCCGCGCTTGAAAAAAGAGATTTTGATCTCCTTGTCGGAAACAGGAGCGTGCGGCTGCGGGGCAAAGTACTGCAGGCCGATTTCGTAGCGACGAATGCTGCTTCGTTTCAGCCACTGGATGGCCTTCCACTGCAAAAGATGACCGATCGGCAGGTGATTGAATTCCGGATCTTCGCAGCCGGAGCTGTAGTAAGCCCCGTTCTTATAAATGCTGATAAGAGCGAAGCCCACATTGTTGTCCTCAAGGGCGGCGCAGCTCAGTACTGCCAACCCCCGCTGGATCCATTCGTACATCATGCGAAAAGTGGCCAGGGGGCGAGTCACGCGCCCGGCCGCCTTCTGGTGCAGCAGGCGATAAGCGTCGAAGCGGTCTTCGGTGATGTTGCTCTGGTCAAAGACCTGCGCGCTCAGCAGTTTCTCGGCGCGCGTGATGTCGGCACGATGCCCTTTGCGCATGGCACGCAGCAAGGTCGGTTCGTCTGCGGTGAGATCGAGCACCTGGGTGGGCAGTGAAACGTCGTGGTAGCCATACCGCAGAAACGGGCTCAATGGCGGAGATTGCGAGTTCCAAAAGGCGCTGGCCGGAGGAGAAGTCCGAAACGAGACCCGCTGAACGTGATGCTCTGCGGCCAACCGATCGACTTGCTGAAACACGAAACGCAGGGCTTGCGAGCGTCGCTTTTCTCCCAGGCCGTTGACGAGGGCGGGCGCCGGCACGGCGTCTCCGCCAAACGAAAACTGGGCGCCGACCCCGGCCGCATCGTCAAACTTCTCGCGAATCAGCGGGCAAATCGCCACGGGCTTGCCCTGCGCCATGCAGACAAAGGAGAGCAGCAAAGGCTCCGATTCCGGCCGATACTGGAGAGTGTAGTTGTGCCAGTCCGAGGTGTGCCAGAACCAGGCCTCATCGCTGGCGGCACAGAAGTCGTCCCAAAGCTTGTAATTCGCCACGCCCAGCGGACTGACTTCGAACTCCTCGGAGACGGCTGAATTGTGAGATCGAACAGATTGCACGATGAGGAGAGTATAAATTCAGCGGGCCTGCGCAGCCTATGCTTCCTGAGTCACTGCTACAATCGCGGCAGAGATCCCGCCATCGGCAATGAAAATCTTGCTCCTCCATCCGGACGACGATCCGCTCTCTGGCCCGTGGATCGGCTCACGCTGGGACGCGGTCTTCGATCTGGCGCGGAGCGGTTGGGCGGCCTGCGAGCGCTGGGGCAGTGTTTTCGGCTGTCCTGTGAGCCCGATCGATGCCTTGCGCGGCGAAGGCCAGATCCGCCGAGTGCGCGAACTCCTCCAGTTGGGGACTGGACGCCTGGTGGATCAAGAAGGCCTGGACTGGTGGGAGCTGACAGCCATTCTTGTTCATCAGCAACTGGAGAGCCTGGTTCTGCTGCGGAAATTCGTGGATGACCTGCCGCCGGAGGCGGAAGTATCCATTACCCGCGACGGTTTCGAGGCCGGGGCGCTGCGATGCTGGCTGGGAAAGCGGCTGCGCGTGATCTCTTCGCTAGCGGCAACGTCGCGCAAGGGACTCCGGCACTACGCGGACCGTCTCAGGCGTCTGCCGGGCGCGCAAGTTCTCGAAATCCTGGGCGACAAATACGATACCGGCTACCGCCTGCGCCGGCATTGGCATCGGCAGGCGCCGCGAAGCAGCCGGCCGGTGGTGCTTCTCCCCTCTGCCTACGTCAACGTGTCGCTGCTGGGAATTGGATACGCTCGGCTGTTGCCGGATTCCGGCTTCCTGCTGGTCTCCACACGCCGCAGCGGAAGATTGCGCGAAGTTCCGAAGAATGTTGAGCAGGCGTGGCTGGCCTCCTATGCCAGCGGCGCTGGAAGCGACGAGGAGCACCGGGACATCCTGGCGCGGTGGGAGCAACTCAAGGAAGAAATCGAGACAGCCCCGGAACTGGCGATGCTCTCGCGGCTGGGCTTCATGAATGACTTCCCGCGCCGATTCGCGGACGGGTTGGCCATCCGCGATGCCTGGGGGCGCGTGCTGGAGACCGAGCCGGTGCGCGCGGTGCTGTGCGGTGATGACAGCAACCCCTACACCCACATCCCGCTGCTGCTGGCGGCCAGACGCGGCCTGCCGACAATCGCGTGCCACCACGGCGGCCTCGACGGGCGGTATCTGATCAAGACCAACCACGCGGATGTGATCCTGGCCAAAGGCCGAATGGAACAGGATTACCTGGTCGATACGTGCGGCATGAACCCGGGGGCGGTTGAGATCGGAGCGCCGAATGCGCCGGCGTATCGTGGTAACAGCCATCCGGAAACGGGCAAATGGATCGTCTTTTTTTCAGAACCGTACGAAATGTCGGCTGGAAGAACCGAAGAAATCTATCGTGACATTCTTCCGGGCCTGGTTGATCTGGCCGGGCAGACCGGCAGAACGCCGGCGATCAAGCTGCACCCGTCGGAAAATCTGGGCGATCGCCAGAAAATGGCGCAGCGGGTGCTGAAGCGGGAGCAGATGGAAGCGCTCACATGGGTGACCGGGCAATTGCAGCCGGAATTCCTGCACACCGTCTGGTTTGGCGTGACCGTCCTGTCGTCGGTTGCCCTGGATTGTGTGGTCCATGGTGTTCCATGTTTTTTCTGTGATTGGCTGGATTTGTGGCCTTACGGATATGCGGCCCAGTACAGAAGATTCGGCGTTGGAATTGGATTGCGCTCCCCTTCCGACCTCGCGAAAATTCCGGAGTTATTGGCAGGTTTGCGTCCGAGCCGGAAGGTCGCCGAAGACTGTTGGCAGGCCCTGACGCCGGAAAGATTTGAGGAAATACTGGCAGGGCGGAGAGCGACGATGGCGGTCCCCCTCCGGATGCAGCGATCCCAATGAATCCGGGCACACTTCTGATTCGAGCGGACGCCAGTGCCGCCACGGGCACGGGGCACGTCATGCGCTGCCTGGCGCTCGCCCAGGGGTGGCGTCAAGCCGGCGGCGACGTGGTGTTTGCCATGGCGGAAGCGACTCTGGCCCTCGAGCAGCGGCTGGCGGAAGAGCATTGCCGGATTTCACGGGTGTCCGCAGCCCCGGGCAGCCGGGACGACTGGAAGGCTACTCGGACGCTCATGGTGGCTGAGTCGCCTTCGTGGTTCGTGCTCGATGGTTACAGGTTTGATTCCGCGTACCGTGAGGCGGTCAGGGGAGCGGGTCCCAAGTGCCTCGTCGTCGATGACATTGGCGGACAAGACTGTTTCGCGTCCGACCTGGTGCTGAACCAGAATGTGCATGCTGCCGCAGACCTGTATTCGCAGCGCGCGCCGCATACGCGCCTGCTGCTTGGACCGCGGTATGCCACATTGCGAAGAGAGTTTGCCGCGTATTGCGACTACGTGCGCGAAATTCCGGAGAAAGGGAAGAGAATTCTCGTCACCATGGGAGGAAGCGACCCCACCGATTTTACGCCGCGGATCCTTCCCCACTTGGGCGAACGACTCGGCAACGACGTGCAGATTCGCGTAGTAGTCGGCGGGGACGCCAGCCACGCGAGTGCTGTAGAGGCTCAGGCATCGGCTTTCCGGGGGCGCGTGCAAGTGCTGCGCGACGTTCGGAACATGGCGGAGTTGATGGCTTGGGCCGATCTCGCGATCGCCGCCGCCGGCACGACGTGCTGGGAAATGTGCTGCCTCGGTTTGCCGGCAATCGTAGTCGAGGCGGCTGACAATCAAAGACCGCTCGCGCGAAAACTCGATGCGATGGGCGTAGCTGTGAACGCCGGTCCGGCGCAGCTGGTGGACTGCGCAGGGCTGGCCGAACGCGTGCGCGAGATGGTCGAAGACCAGGAACGGCGGAGCCAGATGTCCCATGGGGCGCGGCGTCTCGTGGACGGCCGTGGAACCGGGCGGGTCCTGACTTTCATGAATTCGGCACTCCGCATACGGCTGGCTGAAGCCCGCGATTACCGCATGCTGTGGGAATGGGCGAACGATCCGGTGGTTCGTGCCGCGTCGTTTTCCGAAGAGCCGATTCCTTGGGAAAGCCATCAGCAATGGTTTGAGCAGCAGTTGGCGAGCGCGGCCGCGCGGATCTACATCGTCGAGAACAAGGCGGCGGAGCCAGTCGGCCAGGTGCGCTACCAGATCGAGGCGCGGCGCGCCAAGTTGTCGATCAACCTCGCTCCCAAACTCCGTGGCCAGGGATTCGGATCGAAGGTGCTGCTGCTGGGGATCGAAGAGCTGTTCAACACGGCCCCAGTGGAAACGATCGACGCGTACGTTAAACCGGCGAATGAGCGCTCACTCGAATTGTTCCGCTCCGCCGGATTCGAAGAAAACAGCGGGAGCGAGGTGCGCGGGCAGCCCGCGGTATGGTTTGTTCTGAAGCGCTGGGGGTCCGGCGCGTGAGCCAGAGAATCCAGATCGGCCATCGGAAGATTGGGGCGGGCTGTCCGGTGTACGTGGTGGCGGAGATTTCCGCCAACCACAATGGCAGCTTCGAGCAGGCGCAGAAGATCGTCGAAGCGGCGAAAGAGGCGGGCGCGGATGCTATCAAGCTGCAAACCTACACTCCCGACACCATCACGATCGCCTGCGACCACGAACCGTTCCGTATTGGCGGTGGAACACTCTGGGACGGTAAGACGCTGCATGAGCTCTACAAAGAAGCGTACACGCCCTGGGAATGGCAGCCGAAGTTAAAGAAGGTTGCCGAGGATCTCGGTATACAGTGTTTCTCCAGCGCATTTGATGGCAGCGCGGTGGATTTCCTGGAAACCATGAACGTTCCCGCGCACAAAGTGGCATCGTTTGAACTGGTGGACTTGCCGCTGATCCAGAAAATGGCGGCCACCGGCAAACCGCTGATTATGTCCACTGGGATGGCAACCCTCGAAGAGATTGAAGAAGCAATGACGACGGCCCGCAGCGCCGGAGCGAAGCAAATCGCGCTGCTCAAGTGCACGAGTGCGTATCCGGCCCCGGCGGAAGAGATGAACCTGCGCACGATCCCGGAACTGGCGCGGCGCTTCGATGTGCCCGTGGGACTCTCCGATCACACGATGGGAATCGCTGTGCCCGTGGCCGCAGTCAGCCTGGGCGCGTGCATCATCGAGAAGCACTTGACGCTGTCGCGGGCCGCGGGCGGTCCTGACAGCGTGTTCTCGCTCGAGCCAGCAGAGTTCAAAGCGATGGTGGAAGCGGTACGCACGGCGGAGAAGGCGCTGGGAAGGGTCCATTTCGGCGTGAGCGAGTGCGAGAGCCGCAGCCGGGTGTTCCGCCGCTCTTTGTTCGTGGTGCGCGACCTCAAAAAAGGGGAGAAGTTCACCTCCGAAAATGTTCGCTCGATCCGCCCGGGTCACGGATTACACACCCGGCATCTGGCGGAAGTGCTGGGCAAAACGGCGGCGCTCGACATCGTCCAGGGCACTCCGCTGAGCTGGGACTTGGTGAGCCAGAAGTGATCGCGCGCAGTTCACTTTTGCGGCGTGCAGTCTATCCGGCGATGTCCCGCGCGCGGGTGTTTTCTCGGCGAGTACGCGCTGGGGAGGTTTGTGTTCTCACCTACAACGGAGTGCTGCGGGTGGATCGGCGCCTGGCGCGTCTCCTGCCGTGGGATCTAAAGAGGCTGTGAGATAAATAGTGGAGTGCATAGCGGTCTGAGTTTGTCTGCCGGTGCCGTGCGCTTTCCATCGGAATATGGGAAATGAAACGAACTCGTCACGCGATATTCGGCTGCCCGCGCATCTTTGCGAAGCCGCCGAGCGGTTGATCAAAGGTACAAGGTTCGAGACCGTGGAGGAATTCCTGTCGTTCGTTTTGCAGGAACTGACGTCGCGCAACAGCGCGCAATTCGAAGAGCAGGAACGAAAGGTGATCGAAGAGCGGCTGCGCGACCTGGGGTATCTGTGAGCAGACCCGCCATAGTCAGGAGACTTCGCGGAAAGGTATCTCCTGGCTTCCGCTTCAGCCGCCCGCTGGTTCTGCTCCAGAGCGATGATTGGGGACGGGTGGGAGTGCGCGACGCCGAGGGCCGCGAGGAGCTTCGGGCGGCGGGGGGGAATCTTGGCGAGCGCCCGTACGATCTCTATTCGCTCGAAACTGCCGAAGACGTTCATGAACTGGCGGAGGTTCTTCAGTCGGTGCGGGATTCTACGGGGCAACCTCCCTGCCTTGGGATGAACTTCATGATTGCGAATGTGGATTTTCCGGCGAGCGCGGCCACCGGTTTCCGCGAGATCGCTTTGAAGCCACTGGCGGAAGGCTTGCCCGGGCGCTGGACCCGACCCGGTTTGTATGACGCATACCGCGAAGGAATTAAAGCGGGAGTGTTCTCGCCCGCGGTCCATGGCGCAACCCACTTCTGCCATCAGGCTGTCGTTCACGCGCTGACGCGCGAAGGCGAGCGCCGCGAGCTCTTGCGGACTCTCTGGAAGTCGGAAACGCCGTACGTCCATTGGCGCATGCCGTGGGTGGGTTACGAATTCTGGGATCCGGAGAATCCGCCTGCGGAGCGTTTCATCCCGGATGCAGAACAGCAGCATTGGATTGGCTGGGCAGCTGAGTGCTTCCAGAAATTTTTCGGCGAAGGCGCGGTTTCGGCGTGCGCTCCGGGATACCGCGCGGGGGCAACGACGCACCGTCTGTGGAAGGCGCAGGGCGTTCGAGTGGCGCAGAACGGGCCGGGCGTGATGCGCGCCCCGTACTTTGATGAGTACGGACTACTGCATACCTATCGTTCGCTGGATTTTGAGCCAGCACTCCACCCTGAGCTGCGGCTGGAAGACTGCGTCAAGAATGCCGGCGGATGGCTGGCCCGCGGATTGCCGCTGATTGTTTCCGTGCACTCCATCAACTTTCATTCCACACTCGCGTCGTTCCGGCAGAAGACATTGCCAATGCTGCGGGAGTTCCTGGGCGCGCTGAAGAAGCGCTTTCCCGATCTTGTCTATGTCAACGACCGGCAACTGCTGGAGATTGTCGAGACCGGATCCTATGAGAGCGGGGGTGGGAGAATTCCCGTAGCGGTGACCGGTATGCGCAAAGGAGCAGAAGCGTGAGCGGGCCAACCTCGCTGCTGCTGGTTACGGTGGATTGCCTGCGCGCCGATCACACCGGTTTCATGGGCTACAGCCAGCCCACGACACCGTTTCTTGATCGTCTGGCGGGCGAGAGTATGGTGTTTCCTAAAGCCATCGCCGCCGGCGCACCCACCTACTATTCGTTTCCCGGAGTACTGGCCTCACGTTCCCCTTTGGCGCTCGGGCGGGAAGTGGTGGGCATTGCTCCCGGAGAGCCGACGTTGGCGACCGTCTTGCAGCAGGCTGGCTACCGCACGGCGGCCTATGTGGCGGCGAATCCCTATCTCTCGAGCCGGTTCGGTTACGCGCAGGGGTTCGATGCTTTCCAGAATTTTCTTTCTCATGAGTTGCCACGACATGGCGCGGGCCAGGAGCAGACTGAATCGGTCCCGCGGGGGCGGACCCGGTTCAACCGCCACCTCGCGGAGCTCGCACACCGGGTCGGCCCGCTCGGCAGGTTGTACGACGATCTCTATTTCCAGTATTGCCAAAGAATCGGTGCTTCGAAGCCTGAGAGTTGGGACCGCCTGCGGCGTTTTCCGGCGGCTGACGTTCTTGTCGATCGGGCCTGCGACTGGCTGGGTTCGCTTGGCCAGCAGCCGTTTTTCCTCTGGCTGCACTTCATGGATCCACACGCGCCCTACTACCCGCCTGCGGAGGCGCTCAAGGCCATGGGAGCGGAACGCACCCGGCCCGAGCGCGGACGCTATCTGAACGCCGCTTGGAACCGGTCAGACCTGGGCGTGGAGCGACTGCGCAAGTACCGCGATGAGATCGTGCGTCTGCACGACGCAGGCATTCGCTGGGTGGATACGCAGCTGGCGCGGCTGGTCGACGTGCTGCGCAATCTGTCCCTGTGGGACTCCTCCGTGTTTGTCCTGACAGCAGACCACGGCGAGGAGTTTCTGGATCACGGTGGGCGCTTTCATTCTCCCTCGCGGGCATATCAGGAGATGCTGCACGTGCCGCTCCTGATGCGCGTGCCAGGCGTGAAAACCAAGCCCCTTTCGGACGCTCCATTCAGCCACGTTCATCTGGCGCCGACCGTTCTCGACGCGATCGGGATTGACGCGCCGCCGGAGTTTGAAGGCCGCAGTTGCTGGGCCGAAGCGCAGCGAGGCGGAGACTGGGAATGGGCTGTGTCGGAGTCCATCGGTCGGTGCACGAATCCCATGGACGCGAGAAAGCGCATGGGTGGCACCGTTCTGGTGGTGCAGGAGCGGAGATACAAGCTGGCGTTGGACTTCGATCGCAACCAGGAGGAGTTGTTTGATCTGGAGAGCGATCCGGGGGAGCTCCGGGCGCTGCCTCCGGAAGCGGAGAAGTCCGCGCGTGCCCGGCTGCTGCGCAAGGCCTTGCAGCACCTGGAGCGCCGCGCTAGCGGATTCAACCGGGACCTGGCGATACGAGCCAGAGTCCATGAGGTTGGGCTAGAATGGAAGCACTCCAAAATGCACTCTAAAACCCTGGCGTCTTGAGCGACAGACGTTCCATGCCGCGCGCTTCCCGCCTGATTAAAATCTTCACGCCTTCTTTCGCGGACGAAACGGGCACCAACGCGCAGAATCTGACGGTCAAGGAAGTTGTGGCGCGACTCGATCCCGAGCGCTTTCAAGTCACGATGTTTTGCGAGCAGGCGCCCGACCCGCGAATTGCGGCTCGCCCGAACACCGTTTTGTGGCAATGGCGGGAGCGCGGCAACACCCTGCGCACGCTGCTTCGCATGCTGGCCGATATTCCCGACGTTTATTTCTTTCCTCGAGAAGGTCCGTTGGATGAGAAGTTCTTTGCGCTCCGGCGCAGACTGCGCTGGCACACCGCGGTGGTGACGTACATCGTTTCGGGAGGACTGGACCGGGTTCCACCGCGTCCCGGACAGCTGCGCAACCTTCAGCAAGCCAGCGTGGTTTACGGCAATTGCCGATATCTCACGCAGTTGCTCGCCAACCAGTTGGGATTTCCGGCGGCCACGATCTACGACGGAGTGGATCGGCGTTACTACTTTCCTCCAGAGTCACGCGAACCGCAGAAGTTTTTGACGGCCCTGTTTGCCGGGTCCTTCCGGCCGTACAAGCGGGTTGACTTGGTGGTCAGGCAAGCGGCACGCTGGCCGCAGGTAGAATTCCGGCTTGCCGGACGCGGGGAAGAGGAAGAAGCGTGCCGGCGGTTGGCGTCCGAGTTGGGCTGCGCGAATGTTCATTTTCTCGGACATCTGGGACAAGGCGAGCTGGGCAACGAAATGCGCCGCGCCGACATTTTTCTGTTCCCCAGTGAACTCGAAGGCCATCCCCAGGTCCTGTTACAGGCGGCAGGATGCGGGCTGCCTTGCGTCGCGATGAACTCGTATCTTCCCGATGCGATCGTGGATGGCGAGACCGGCTTCCTGGCTGGAAACGCCGACGAGCTAGCACAAAAGTTCGATGTGCTCGTCAAAGATACTGCGCTGCGCGCAACGATGTCGAAGGCAGCAATCGGGCACGCCACACGTTTCGATTGGGACCAGGTAGCCGCTCAGTGGGCACACGCTTTCGAGAAGGTCGCGGGAGAGAACGCGTGACGCCTTCAGAATTGTCCGTCGGCCGGGCCCGTCCGTTGCATGTGCTGACGATCACACCCTTCTATCCGAAGATCGGAAACGAAAGCGGCGGCTGCTTTGTCGCGGAACCGCTGGTGGAGTTGTCGAGGGCGGCAGTGCAATCTACGGTCTTTGCAGTCGAACCGTTTTACCGGCCGAAACCCCACAAAAACGCGTCGGCGCCGAACGCCGAGTGGTATCGGTATCCAGCGCTTCCGGGTGGACTCGGCCTTGCCAGTTCAGGCGTGGGTCTTTTTATGCGGCTGCGAGCCCCGGTTGACAGGCTGCACGCCCGGTCTCCGATTGATGTGATTCATGCTCACGGCGCCCTGCCCTGCGGCCATGCCGCCGCATTACTGAGCCGCCATCTCAAGACTCCCTTCGTGGTCACGGTGCACGGGCTGGATGCATTCTCATCGCGGCAGGTCTCGGGATGGCCGGGTGCTTCGTGCGTGAGAGTTTCCCGGCGAGTGTACACTGCCGCCCGGCGGGTGATCGGTGTGAGCCGACACGTCTGCGACGAAGTGCAGGGTGGGACGGGTGGACTCTCCACGGCGTCGGTTGTCTACAACGGCGTGGATCCTTCACTCTTCACGCCGGGCGGCAATCCAGCGCAACCCGTTCTGCTAACAGTCGGGAATCTGATTCCAACCAAAGGGCACGAGCTGATCTTGCATGCCTTGGCCGCACTCCGGCCGGAGTTCCCCGATCTCACTTGTGAAGTGATCGGCGAGGGGCCGGAGTTGAATCGAATCCGCGCGCTTGCCGAAAAGCTCGGCGTGCTGACTAGCATCCGGTTCCAAGGCCGGCAGAATCGGGCCGAGGTTGCGGAGGCTTGTCGGCGTTGCACTGTGTTTGCTTTGCCGAGCCGCTACGAAGGATTGGGTTGCGTTTATCTCGAAGCGATGGCGTCCGGCAAAGTTGCCATTGGATGTGTGGGGCAGGGAATCGAGGAGGTCATCCGACACGGAGAAAACGGCTGGCTGGTCCCACCGAACGGCCGCGAGGAGTTGATCGAAGGACTGCACGTCCTGTTGCGGGACGACTCCCGGCGCCGGCAGATCGGAGCCGCGGCGCGGGAAACTGTTTTGCAATCGTTCACTCTGGCCCACCAGGCGCAGCGCCTACTGGCGATCTACCGGGAGAGCCTTGCGTGAAGCGCCGCCTCGTCATCCTGACGGAGATCATCGCGCCCTACCGCATTCCCGTGTTCAACGCGCTGGCGGCGCGAGCGGAAGTCGATCCGCACGTCGTCTTTCTATCGGAGACCGATCCCGGCTTGCGGCAGTGGCAGGTCTACCGCGATGAAATCCAGTTTTCCTATCAAGTGCTGAAGTCGTACCGCCGCAGGGTGGGCCGATTCAACGTATTGCTGACCCGCGGAGTGAGCGCCGCGTTGCGAGCCCGCAATCCCGAGGTCATTTTGGGCGGAGGCTATAACTATCTGGCCGTGTGGCAGGCGCAGCGCTGGGCGCGCCGGCACTGCGTTCCGTTCTTGCTTTGGTCCGAGAGCAATGCTGTGGATGCGAGACGAAACTTTCCGTGCGTGGAAGCGGCCAAGCGGAGATTCATCAGCTCTTGCCAGGGCTACGTCGTTCCCGGAACATCAGCGGCCGGATACCTGGAAGGGTTTGGCGTCCCGCCGGACCGAATCTTCGTTGCCGCCAATGCCGTGGATGTGGAGCACTTCTCGAAAGTGGTGCAGGCAGCACGGCAAGATCTCCACCTTCGGGAGCGACTGGGATTGCCGCGACGCTATCTGCTGTACGTAGGAAGATTCGTGCGGGCCAAAGGCGTCTTTGATCTGCTCACCGCCTATGCGACACTGCCTGAGGAGATCCGGCGGACTGTGGGCCTGGTGCTCGCTGGTGATGGAGAGGAACGCGAGGAATTGGTGTGTCGCAGCCGCCAGATTAGTCCCGGCCACGTGGGTTTTCCGGGATTCTTGCAGCGGGACGAACTAGCCGCATACTACGCTTTGGCCGAGGCGCTGGTGTTTCCGACTCACAGCGACACCTGGGGGCTGGTGGTGAACGAGGCGATGGCGTGTGGACTGCCGGTGATCGTCACCGACTTGGCTGGTTGCGTTGCCGACCTGGTGCGAGATGGAGAAAATGGACATGTCGTCGGCGCCAGCGACCCGGAAGCTTTGTCGCAGGCGATGGAGCGACTGCTGAACGCTCCCGAGTTACAAAGACAAATGGGTCATCGCAGCCTCGAGACTAGTTCGCGGTTTACGCCGGAAGCGTGGGCGGAAGGAATCGTCCGCGCCCTCGCCGGCAACTTTGGAGAAGGCCGTGGATAAAGCCTTACGGATCGCGGTCGCGGGTCTGCCGGTGATGTTGGTAGTGGCACTGATCGTTTTGGCTCGCTCCGCGCCCGGGTATTTCAACAACCAGCAGTACCTGGCGGGTTTTATTCTCCTGCAAATCCTGCTGGTGTGTCTGTGGTCCTACGACCGTCTCTTCTTTCCGTTTCTGATGATCGCGTTCTTGTGGGCGGGGATGGACGTGCCCATGACGGAGCCCTGGACCATGGGTCGCTGGATCGTGCTGGGGGCGGGGGCGTTTGTCGGATTTCTACGCGCCATGCGGATGGGCTTGCAGCGCTACCATCCTTTTCACCTGGCCGCTCTGTTCTGTGTGGCCAGCGCACTGGTTTCGGCCATGGTGTCGGTATTGCCACAGTTCTCGCTGATGAAGGCGTTCAGTCTGTTTCTGCTGTTTTTGTACGGCGCGTCGGGCGTGCGGCTGGTATTGCGGGATCCCGACCGCTTTTTCCGAGGACTGTTGCTGGCCTGTGAGATCAGCGTATACGGGAGCGCCTTCTCGTACATGGTCCTCGGTTCGCAAATCTGGGGCAACGCGAATTCTTTGGGCGCGGTGGAGGGAGTGATCGCTGCTCCGTTGCTTCTGTGGGGAACTCTGGTGGCCCCGACAAAGAATCTGCGAGTGCGGCGGGCTGCGGCTTGTTTGGGGGCGCTCTACCTGGTGTACTTCTCGGTGACGCGTGCCGCCATGTTGGCGGCCGGTCTCTCCATGTTGGCGCTGCTTCTTGGCCTGCGCCGCAACAAGCTGATCCTGCAAGGACTGGTCGGCGGCGCTTGCGTGCTAGCCATTACCGGCATCGTTGCTCCGGGTCGTTTCGACGACATGAAGACTTCATTCGTGACAGGGGTGATCTACAAAGGACATCAGGCGCAAGGATTGCTCGGCTCGAGGCTGACTCCCTGGCAGGAGACCGTTCGGGTCATTCAGGAGAACCCGTATTTCGGCAGCGGTTTTGGCACCAGTATTTCCCGCGACAAACCCTTTGGCGAAGTGGGAAAGTTTGCTACGACCTCCATCAACCGCGAGCATGGAAGCAGTTACCTGGCGATCGCGGAATGGGTGGGGTTGCTGGGAATTCTGCCCTTCACGCTGCTGATCATTCTGGTGATGCAGGCCATCGTCCGTGTCTATCTCTTCCTGCGGCGGACGGGGAACGCCTCTCATTACTCTGTCCCCCTGATGATGATAATGATCGCCGGCTTAGCGCACGCGGGCTTTGAGGATTGGCTGTTTGCCGTCGGATACTATCTCACGGTTCTTTTCTGGGTTCTGGCGTTCCTCCTCATGGACGTGCTGCCCGAATCGGCCAGCTACCATACAACCTTCGTTCACGGCATGCGGTTCCGCTACGCGACGGAGCCGGCGGTGACCCAGCACTAGATCATCATGCGACTCTTCATCCATGCCCTGGGCGCCTCAGCGGGCGGAGGGTTGACCTATCTGCGCAACGTCGTTCCTCACCTGGCGGCACGGCCCGATATTGAGGTCTCGGTGCTGGCCGGAGAGGCCGCCGGCGCGGCGATTCCCTCCGCCAGCAACGTGCAGACTCTGGCCAGCGGCATGGAAGAGCAGGGAACGCTGTCCCGGGTCTTGTGGGAACAGAGGGAGATTCCCAAGCTCGTCCGGAAGACGGGCGCTGATGTGCTGCTGTCGGCGGGGAACTTCGCGATCTGGAATTCACCGGTGCCGCAGATTCTTCTGAGCCGCAATTCCCTTTACACCTCAGCCGACTTCAGCCGTGACTTGCGCCGCCGAGGCGACTACCGATTGTGGGCCGACACCCGGCTGAAGGGTTTTCTGGCCCGGAAGTCGATTCACCGTGCCCAGCTGACCGTGGTCCCAAGCGAAGCCTTCGCCCACCAACTCCGCGCCTGGTCAGGACATGATGTGGCGGCGCTGCATCATGGATTCGACCGCGAGTTCTTTCTTCAGGATGGAAGGGCGCTGCCGTTTTCAATCCTGGAAAAGCTTAAAGAGACTGAGAAGGCCGTGCGCCTGCTTTTTGTCAGCCATTACAACTACTACCGGAATTTTGAGACGCTGCTGCGGGCAGTGGCGCTGCTCAAGCAGCGCCGGCCGTCGAACAAAATACGGCTAGTTTTGACCTGCGAGTTGGCGCCGGGAAAAAATCCCGGCAGCTATCGAACCGCGGAAGCGAGCGCGCTCTTGCACGAACTGCAAATCGCGGAGGACGTGGTGCAACTGGGGACTGTCCCCTATCCGCTGTTGCATCACGTCTATCGCGCCTGCGATCTCTACGTCACTCCCGCGTACACGGAGACCTTCGCGCATCCACTGGTAGAGGCCATGGCGTGCGGGTTGCCGATCGTGGCTTCCGATCTGGCCGTACACCGGGAGATCGCGAATGGCGCAGCTCTGTTCTTTGAGAGATTCTCTCCAGCCGATCTCGCCGATAAAGTAACCCATCTTCTGGATTCTCCGTCGTTGCAATCGGACTTGCGGGAGCAGGGGCTGCGTCGGGCCGGGAGTTTCAGTTGGAAAGCGCATGCGGAAAAGTTGCTGGAGATGGCGAAGATGCTGGCTGGCAAGCAACCTGCATCGTCGCTGACTGAGATTGACAACATAACCGCTCCCCACTAGATTGCCAGACGGTGACTCCCTCCCTAAGGTCTGCCCCTGCTGCAACCAGGAAGCGGACGAGCATCATCCAGTCCCGTCTGCGGAACAAGTCGCCTAGGCGATGCAGTACATGAGCAAACTCAGCGGAAACGCGTGAGGAAGGTTTCCAGGGTCTGACGGATACCTACGGCCGACGCGGCGGCAAGGGTTGGCGAGATCACAGCCAAACCCCACATCACACTTCGATTTGTTGGGACGTACCGCCTCAAGAAAACCAGCATCCAGGCCAACATCGGAAGCGCAAATCTTGGAAAATTGGACCGCGACCAACCCGGAGCATCGTACGTATAAAGCGCAAGGCAGTACAGGAAAACAAAACACGCCTCAGCGGTGTGATTGCGAGCATAGTATTGAAATGCTCCGGTGCGGATGGCGGTCACCAGTCCAACCAGCACAAAAACGATCCAGCCCAATGTCAATGCGAGATTGGTCAAGGGCGCATTGACTGGAATCGTGTCACGAATAATCGCCACAAACGGGAAGCTGAAAGGCGTGCCGCCGTGCCAATCGTTCCGCTGGTACAAGGTAAAGTTCGCCAACGGACTCCCCATGTAGTGCTGTAGTGGCCACGCGTACAAGGCGCCGATTCCCAGGGCGATGGCTGTTGCCACCGCACAATCGCCAACCCTCTTCCGATATAAGAGGTGAACCGCCAGCCCGATCAGGGCAAAAACTCCGAAGGGACGCACCACGGTGGCGAGTGCTCCCAGGACCGCGGCGAGTCGCGACTTATCTTTTCGCAGCGCCAAAAAAGAGCCAAGAAGCAGCGCAACAAAAAGCGGTTCGGCCCCGCCGAGCAACGACCGCTGGAACCAATCAAAGCTCAACAGAGCGAAAAAAGCCGCAATCCAGCCGTCCCAAAGCCAGTAACAGAGTGCCACGCTTGCCAGTGATGCAGCGACGCACACGACGACCAACGCAGTGGTGTCCGACATCCCGGTTGCGAGTGACAGTCCCGCCATAGCGTAGGGTAAGCCCCAAAACTGCTTCACCGTGACACCGGAGAATTGCCAGTGCCGGATGGCGGACGCGGCTCGGAGATAGGCAGGGTTGTCCCCAAATTTGCCACCCACCAGTGACCAGTACGAACCACCCGCGAAAGACAGAAAGACCAGAAAGACGAAATAGGAAACTAGAACAATTGCCATGACTTCCGGCAACGAGGGGGCCTTCCGTTCAGACAACGCAGTAGCCTTTGTCGGAGCGAGAACCGCAAGCATTTTGGGACCGGTCTGGAGAGAGATGGAGCCAGGCGCATGGTATCACAGCAGTAGCGCCAGCTCTGCTTTCGCCGAGGCCGCCCCTCTCCGCGAGAAGGCCATACGAGTAGTATGGAAGGTTCACTGCCTGACGCGTTGAACAATCATGTGTGGCATTTTTGGAATGATAGCGCGCGAGGTTTCGCGCGAGGTTCTCGCGCGAGCGCAACGCTGCCTTGCGCATCGCGGGCCCGATGACGCCGGCACGGTCATCATTGACTGCGGTTCTGCGGAGCGCTGCCAGGTAGGTTTCGCCCACACTCGCCTGTCCATCATCGATCTCTCGCCGCTCGGACACCAGCCCATGCAGGATCCGTCCACCGGGAACTGGATCGTCTTCAATGGCGAGATTTACAACTTCCGCGACCTGCGCCGCGAACTCGAAGCGGCCGGCAGTAAGTTTCGCAGCCACTCCGACACCGAGGTGGTTTTGGCCGCCTACCGCGTCTGGGGCGAAGACTGCCTTACGCGGCTGCGCGGCATGTTCGCCTTCGCGCTTTGGGATTCTCAGCGCAAGCGGCTGCTGCTCGCTCGTGATGCCATGGGGATCAAGCCGCTCTACTACTACCAGTCGGAAAGAAATTTTCTTTTTGCTTCCGAAGTTCGAACCCTGCTCCAGACCGAACTGGTACCGCGAAAAGTCGACTCGACTGGAGCGTTGAGCTATCTAGCCTTCGGTTCCGTGTACGAACCCTGGACGATCGTGGAAGGAGTCCAGGCAGTTCCGCCAGGACACGTGCTCACGGTGGAGCAGGGCCCGGTGAGCGTCCGGGAGTATTGGAGCCCTCTGCGGTGTGCGTCCGCCCAGGCTGGGGAGGATGAGCCGAATCGGAACGGAACCGGCACCGGGCGTCTGCCTGCGATCCTGCGGGAGGCTGTGTTATCGCACCTTGTCAGTGATGTTCCGGTCGGAGTGTTTCTCTCGGGCGGAATCGATTCCAGCAGCCTGGTCGCGGTTATGAGCCAGAACGGCGTGCGCGCCAACACGTTCTCGCTGGTCTTCCGCGAAGAAGAATTCAACGAAGCTCAGTACTCGCGGGAAGTGGCTCGCCGCTTCGGTACCGAGCACCATGAAATCCCGGTCTCACAGGACGACACGTTGAAGTTGCTGCCCGAGGCTTTGCGTGCCATGGACCAACCGACCATGGACGGGATCAACACCTATCTGGTGTCGGCCAAAACGCGGGCGGCGGGAGTGAAGGTTGCGTTGACCGGCTTGGGCGCCGACGAAATGTTCGCGGGGTACTCGAATTTCCGGCGCGTGCCGAAAATGGAACGCATCGCTGCGCGCCTGAAGCGGCTGCCCGCGCTGGCACGTCGGCCGCTGGCCGCTTCCGTGGCGCTGGTCGCGGGTAAGAGCGACCGCAACCGCAAGCTGGCCGAGTTGGCCTCACCCGAAAAGTCGTTTGTGCATCCCTACTTTCTTGTTCGCGCATTATTTGCGCGCGCGGAACAAAGGGCATTGTTCCCGACCGACGAGTACGAAGCAGCGAAGGACAACCTCGAGGCCGTCCTGCGCGCATCCATCACTGAAAGCTCGACTCTGGATCCGGTCAATCGCGTCTCCTACCTGGAATCGCACTGGTACATGAGGAACACCCTGCTGCGGGATTCCGATTTCATGAGCATGGCGCACGGACTCGAGTTGCGGGTGCCATTTCTCGACCGGGCGCTGGTCGAGGCCTGCTTCCACATCCCGGGGCAGAGAAAGCTGCAAGGAAGCTCGCCGAAGAGCCTGCTGCTGGCGAGCCTCGGCGTGGAATTGCCCAGGGAAATTGTGAAGCGCCCCAAACGCGGATTCACGTTGCCATTCGAGCGATGGCTGCGCGGTGAAATGAGGCCGGTCGTCGAAAACGCGCTGCTCAGCAACGACTCGGATCAAACTTTGCTCAACCCCGGCGCCGTGCGCGAGGTCTGGAGCCGCTTTCTGTCGGGAGAAACTTCCTGGTCGCGACCGTGGTCGTTGTTCGTGCTGAAGCGCTGGTGCGAACAGAATCTGTGACGGCAGCGAGCGAACCCTCTGAGGGACGCAAGGTGCGAACGGGCGCAGCGTTCAACAAGGGCTCTTCGGCTAACATAGTGACACTCTCTGACATCGGGACAGACGTGATCGAAGCGAAAACAGAAGGTGAGGTGTCGAATTCCAGTGCCCCTCCGCATGTCCTTCCTCTCACCGTCATCATTCCGGTGCGCAACGAAGCCCGGAACCTGCCGCGCTGTCTGGAGTCGCTGCGGGATGTCGGCGAAGTGTTCGTCGTTGATTCCCAAAGTACGGATGAAACGTGCGCCATCGCGGAGTCGTTCGGTGCCCAGGTCGTTCAGTTCCGCTATCAGGGTGGATGGCCGAAAAAACGGCAATGGGCGATGGATACGCTCCCGACCGCTTTCGACTGGATCCTTTTGCTCGATGCCGACGAGGTCGTGACCCCGGAACTTTCCCGCGAGATCCGGCAGGCAATCCAGAATCCTCAGGTGGCCGGGTACCGCATTTGCCTGCAGATGTATTTCTTGGGCGAGCTCCTGCGGCATTGCGACGCGAGTTTTTGGAAGCTCTCTCTCTTCCGCAAAGGACGAGCGCGCTTTGAATGCCGGCTGAAAGACCAGGATGCCTCAATGGCGGACATGGAAGTCCACGAGCACATCATCGCCGACGGGCCGACGGCGGAATTGCGAAATCCGCTTGTTCACCATAACGTCGAGTCGCTGTCTCACTACATTCAGAAGCACAATGAATATTCCAATTGGGAGGCGCGAGTGCTGTCGCGCGCGGAAGAGGACTCCGAGGAGATGCGCGGCTCTCTGTCCGGAACGCAGGCCCAGCGCAGGCGATGGCTCAAGAGAAAGCTCTACCGGTTGCCGGGCTCGCCGGTTCTGCTCTTCCTCTATCGTTATGTTTTCCGTTTCGGATTTCTCGACGGCGTTCCAGGGTTGATCTATTGCACCTTCCAGGCCGTGCAGATGTTCCACACCAAGGCAAAAATCTACGAACTGCGGAACGCGAGGAACTGAAGGCGATGTGCGGCATCAGCGGACTCGCGAATTGGGGTGATGCGGAGACGCTCGCCCGCATGACGCACGTGCAGACCCATCGCGGGCCCGACGACTCCGGCCTCTGGGAGCGCCGTTTCCCGGACGGAGGTTATGTCGGGCTGGGAAGCAGGCGGCTGGCGATCCTTGACCTTTCTCCCGGCGGCCACATGCCCATGAGCAACGAGGATGGCTCGGTGTGGATCACCTACAACGGAGAGATCTACAACTTCGCCGATCTCCGCTGCGAGCTCGAAGGCAAGGGACACCGGTTTCGCTCGCACACCGATACTGAGGCAGTGGTTCATCTTTACGAAGAGTACGGTGTGGATTGCCTGAATCGGCTGAGCGGCATGTTCGCTTTCGCGATCTGCGACCTGCGTGGCTCCTCGCCGAAGCTCTTACTGGCTCGCGATCATTTCGGAATCAAACCGGTGTACTACTGCGAGCGCGGCGGAAAGCTGGCCTTCGCTTCGGAAGTGAAAGCTCTGCTGGAGGTGCCGGGAATCGAAGCGCAGATGAATCGCGAGGCGCTCGATCAGTATCTGACGTTTCTCTGGGTGCCCGATCCGATGACCATGTTCGAGGGGATTCGCAAGCTTCCCGCCGGGCATTACGCGCTCTGGCAGGACGGCGCTCTGAAAATCAAACAGTACTGGGACCTGACCTTTCCGCCGGCGGGCTACCACTTCGAACGGAGACAAGACGAACTGGCGCAGGAGATCCGGGAGCGGTTCTGCGCCTCGGTTGAGCGACAGATGGTCAGCGACGTCCCGATCGGCGCGTTTCTTAGCGCGGGGCTGGATTCTTCGAGCATCGTGGCGGCGATGGCGCGAAAGCAGCCGGTGCGTACTTACACGATCACCTTTCCGGAGAAATACCGGGTCGGAGAGACGACGATTGACGATCCCGCCGTCCCGCAGCGCCTCGCCCGGAAGCTGGGCTGCGAGCACCACGAGATTGTCGTCGAACCGGATGTGGTTGGGCTGCTGCCGAATCTGACCTGGCACATGGACGAGCCGACCGCCGATCCGGCGATTATCACGGCGTATCTGGTGTGCCGCGAGGCGCGCAAACAGGCGACAGTGTTGCTGTCGGGCGTAGGCGGCGATGAACTATTCGCCGGCTATCGCAAGCACGTGGCGCATGCGTGGGCGCAGGAGTATCAGCGGGTTCCAGGTTTCGCACGCTCCGCGGCCGAGAGCGCGCTGTTGGCACTGCCGAGCTTCCGCGGGACCAGCATGAAAGGGCCTGTCCGGCTGGCAAAGAAAATGGCGCGCAGCGCGGCACTAAATCCGGCCGAGGCTTTCATCCGGAATTGCACGTATCTCGACGCGCAGCAGAGAGCGGCTCTCTACGCTTCAGAATCGGAATCGTGGCGAAGCGGCAATCCCGCCCACGAGCATCTGGCCGCATTCGATCGTGTGCGGCACGCCGACTTTCTTAACCAGATGCTCTATCTGGACACCAAGATTTTCATGACCACGTTGAACCTTACCTACAACGACAAGATGAGTATGGCGTCATCGGTCGAGGTGCGGGTGCCGTTTCTGGATCGTGAGTTCGCGGAATTCGTTGCCTGGAACGTTCGCCCGGAGTGGAAGCTGAAAGGGAAGTGGCGTCCGGTGACGAAGTACATCTTCCGCGAAGCCATGCGTAGTATGCTGCCAGAAGAAGTTTTGCAGCAGCCGAAAGCAGGTTTCGCAGCGCCAGTAGACTACTGGCTGGCGCACGAGTTGCGCCCCATGGTGGACGATCTGCTGTCGGAGAGTCAGGTTCGCCAGCGAGGTTTGTTTCGTCCGGAGGCGGTGCGCCGCTTCGTGGACGAGCAGCGCCGCGGCGACGAAGACTGGTCCATGCAGATCTGGCAACTGCTGACGTTGGAAATCTGGATGCAGCTTTTCATGGACGGCGGCGCGCGCTCGTTCGCACAACAACAAATCGGCGCCTCTCAACTGGCGATCGCATGAAGCAACTCCTACAAGACGCGCGTACCGGCGAATTGGCAGTCACTGAAGTTCCGCCCCCGCAACTGCTGCCGGGTTGCGTGCTGGTGCGAGTGGCGGCGTCGCTGGTCTCGGCCGGAACCGAGCGCGCCTCGTCCGAGTTTGCCAGTAAGAATCTCGTCGCCAAAGCGAAAGCGCGTCCAGACCTGGTCCGCGATGTGCTTGCCAAGCTGCGCCGGGATGGGTTGCTCTCCACCATCCAGGCAGTTCGTTCGCGTTTGGATCAGCCGCAGTCGGTCGGCTACAGCAGTTCCGGTGTTGTAATCGCCGTCGGCGAGGGTGTCACGGACATCAACGTCGGCGATCGCGTGTCCTGCGCGGGAGCCGGCTACGCGGTGCACGCCGAGCTGGCTTGCGTACCGCGGTTGTTAGTAGCGAAAGTTCCGCAGGGCTCGGACGTTTCCTTCGAAGAAGCTGCGTTCGGAACGGTGGGCGCGATCTGCCTGCACGGCATCAGAACGGCGGAAGTCTCGCTGGGGGACACCGTCGCGGTGATCGGTCTTGGGCTGCTGGGACAGATCACAGTGCAATTGCTCAAGGCCGCGGGGTGCCGCGTCTTCGGGATGGATTTAGTAGGAGTGCGGGCCGATCTCGCACTTCAGGGCGGAGCCGAGGCCACAGGCACATCTGCCGAAGAGTTCCGCGACCTATGCTTCCAGAAGACCGGCGGCGCGGGCGTGGATTCCGTGCTGATCACCGCCGAGACTCCCAGTAGTGAGCCCGTCAATCTGGCCGCCGAACTGGCTCGCGATCGCGCCATTGTGGTCGCAGTGGGCACGGTCGGGATGGACATCGACCGCAAGCTCTATTACGGCAAGGAACTCGACTTCCGCGTGTCGCGTTCGTATGGTCCCGGCCGCTACGACGCTGCTTATGAGCAGAAAGGGCGCGACTACCCCATTGGCCATGTGCGTTGGACGGAAACGCGCAACATGGAGGCGTTTCTGCAATTGATCGCCGAACGGAAACTGATCTTGTCGTCGCTGATCACGCACCGCTTTTCGATGGACGATGCGGAGCGCGCCTACGACTTGATCACCGGCAGGACTGGCGAGCCGTTTCTAGGTGTACTGCTGACCTACCCGGATCCTGAATCCGGCGGCAGCAGAGAATTTCACGGGAAAATTTCGATCACCACCGCCGCGCCCATCGCTGGTTCGCTCGGACTGGGTGTTTTGGGAGCCGGGAATTTCGCGCAAACGACACTATTACCCGCCCTGAAGGGGATTCCGAAGGTATCGTTGGTTGGAGTCTGTAACGCGACCGGTCCGCGCAGCCGCAGCGCCGCCGAAAACTTCGGGTTCCAATACTGCACCGATTCCGAACAGGAGATTCTGCACGATCCAAATGTGCATGCCGTGATCATCGCTACCCGAAACCACCTGCATGCAAGCCAGGTGCGGGCGGCGCTGGCGGCGGGGAAGGCGGTATTTTGCGAGAAGCCGCTTTGCCTGACTGAAGACGAGCTCGCGGAAATTGTCCGTGCCCGCTCCGCTCAAGACAGTGGCCCGCTGCTCATGGTGGGCTTCAACCGGCGATTTGCGCCGATGGCGGTTCAACTCAAGCAGTTCGTTTCCGAGATTAACGAGCCGCTTGCCATCCAGTACCGCGTGAATGCCGGCTTCATCCCGGCCGATCACTGGGTAAACGACCCAGAGCAGGGAGGCGGCCGCCTGCTGGGCGAGGTCTGTCATTTCGTCGATTTTCTTTGTTTCCTCGCCGGCGCGTGTCCCGTCGAAGTGCAATGCCGGAGCCTGGGGAATCCCGGGCAGTACAGCGGCGATAACGTAGTCGCATCGCTCAAGTTCGCCAACGGTACGCTCGGCACGATCACTTATCTCGCCAACGGCGACAAGTCAGCCTCCAAGGAGCGCGTGGAAGTCTTCGGCGGCGGTTCAGTCGCCATCCTCGAGGACTTCCGCCATCTCGAGCTCGTGCGCCATGGCCGGAAGAAAGTGACGCGCGCCCGCTGGCAGCAAGACAAAGGACATAAGCGCGAGATGCAGGCGTTCATCGACGCGGTCCGGGGTCACGCCACTCCGCCGGTTTCGTTTGAGCAGATCGTTGGCTCTACTCTCGCCACGCTCCGGCTCCAAAACTCATGTCAGACCGGCGAACCGCAGGCCGTGGCCTTGAGCGAGTTTGTGGCATCCGCCCTCCATCAAATCCCGTACACCGAGAGAGAAGGGGACCGCCAGTAAATGTTGATTTTGGGCCTGAACATGTTTCACGCCGACGCCTCAGCGGCGATCGTTGACGACGGCAAGATTCTTTTTGCAGTCGCTGAGGAGCGGCTCAATCGGCACAAGCACTACGGCGGATTTCCCTCACTGGCGGTGAAAGCCTGCCTCGACGCGGTGGGAGCGAAGATCACCGACGTCGCTCACGTGGCCGTCGGCCAAGACAGCGACGTCCATCTCGCAAAGAAGGTTCAGTACGCGCTGGCGAATCCCGCGAAGATCCTGAACTTCATCAAGATGCGCCAGCGCAAGGAAGCCATGCGCGGCGTGCGCACTCTACTGGCCCGGGCTTTGGATGTGGACGCCGGCACACTGAAATTTCAGGAGCATCATCTCGAACACCACATCGCACACATCGCCAGTTCGTACTACTGCTCGCCGTGGGAGAAGGCCGCCGGTTTCAGCTACGACGGTTCCGGCGACTTCGTCTCCACCATGATGGCGCGCTGCGAAGGCAACGACATCCAGGTGCTCGACCGCGTGTTCCTGCCGCACTCGCTGGGCAGTTTCTACACCATGATCTGTGAGTTCATCGGCTACAAGAAATATGGCGACGAAGGCAAGGTCATGG
>ORMF010823798.1_pt1 | contig 33508 bp, 32 predicted proteins | sample 1779871 | NCBI WGS metagenome assembly ORMF01 (sample SAMEA104232316, study PRJEB22302) | groundwater metagenome | biome: forest; feature: aquifer; material: groundwater | place: USA | collected 2011-08-07 | depth 5.4 m | reverse complement strand
CTGAACAGCTGCGCCGCATCGACCTGCGGTGGCACGACCTCCGGCACGAGGGGGCCTGCCGCTTGCTGGCGGACGGCGTGGATATCCGGATGATTCAGCTGATGCTCGGCCACGCCAGCATTCAGCAGACGAAACGCTACTTGAACGTAACCGATGAAGAGCTGCGAAGGGGACTGGAAGTGAGTTGGGGCAGGCAGCTTCGGGCTGTCTCGGGTCAGTAAATCAGCCAGTAAGCCGTACCGATTGTCCCAAATTTGTCCCAGAGGGATTTGAAAAGTAGCGAAAAGTGGCTCCTCGGGCTGGACTCGAACCAGCAACCCTCCGGTTAACAGCCGGATGCTCTGCCATTGAGCTACCGAGGAATGCAGACGGGCGTGGCACGGGATGGGCGCGGCGCCATGTGGCATGGTGCGGGCCGCCGCCGCTGTGACGAACCGTCATCGTACCAAGAACCCGGCTGGCGGTGCAAGGCGCTCTCGGGTTTAATATCCCTACCACTATCGAGGAGCCGCCATGACCATCAAGCGTGCCGTCGTTGCAGCCGCGCTGGCCGCGCTCCCCATCGTCCCGACCGTCTCCGCGCAACAGGGGGCTGCCCAGCCGCCGCTCACGCCCACCGTCGCCACCGCTATCCCCGGTGTGATTGCAGCTGGCACGCAGGTTCAGATCCTCAAGCAAGGGTTTATGGGCACCGAGGGGCCGATCGCCCTCCCGGATGGCACGGCGGCCTTCTGTGAAACCAACGCGAGCCGCATCGTTCGCATCGATGCGGCCGGCACGGTTACCACATACATGGAGAACACCAACGGCTCGAACGCACTCGGATTCGATCCGAAAGGCCGGCTCATCTCGGTCCAAACCATGCCCGGAAATACCCGCGTTGGCGTGATCGCACCCAAAAGCAGCGAAGCGACGCTCGCGACAGGCTTCGCCGGACGGCCGAACGACCTGGTGGTCACTTCCAAGGGTGCGGTGTACTTCACCGTTCCCGCTGCCAGCGTCGTGCCGGGCACCAAACCGCCGACAGACCCATTTCCCACTGCCGTCTATTACATTCCGCCGGGTGGAAACTACGTGAAGGCAGCCGAAGGCATCACGTTCCCGAACGGCATCCAGCTGAGTCGAGACGAGAAGACGCTGTACATCAACAACACGCAGGGTGAATACATTCTCGCGTTCGACGTTCAGGCGGACGGTACACTCACCAACCGCCGCGACTTCGGGAAGTACCAGAGTGTGACGAAGAACCCGCAAGGCGGCTTCGCGAGCGGTGCGGACGGATTGGCCATCGACAACGACGGACGCGTCTACACGGCCACTCCCACAGGGGCGCAGGTGTTTGGTCCGAAGGGAGAGTACCTCGGAACTATCCCGACACCGAATGGGATCCAGAATCTGGCGTTCGCTGGACCGGACAAGAAGACGCTATATATGGTCGGCCGCGGTGCGGCATACAGAGTGGAGATGGTGGCTCAGGGATTCAAGGGACGGGCCAAGTAACCGATCGCATCGCCTCATCCTTCGCGCGCTCGGGCCGCCTTCGGGGTGGCGGTCCTCATCCGTCCCCCTAGTTGAAGATCCTGTATCCCATTCCGATCAGCTTTTTCCGATACTCAGGCCCGCCAGCGGCGGCAATACCGCAGATCACCTTTCTCGCGGCGCATGCCTTGGCGACGGTCGCAAACGCCGCCTCGACACTTGGCGCATAAGGCGTCGCACCTGGCGCGGGAGGTCCCTCGCCGAGACTCAAGGAAAGGTCGAACGGGCCAACCAGCACGGAACCGATTCCTGGGACGCTGAGAATGTCGGTGGCATTCTTCACGCCCTCGATCGTCTCGATCATGATCATCGAGAACAGCTCCCCTTCAGGGTTGAGCGGCCAGACGTCCGCACGGCGCAGCAGGTCGCTGACGCTCAGCGGTAGCGTCTTGCCGCCGCGCGGCCCTCCGCTGCGGAAGCCGCGTGGCTCGACGGGGGCTTTGGCGCCCTTCTGAGGAGGAAAGCGCATGGATCGGATGGCGCTGAGCGCCGCCTGCTTCGTCTCGATAGACTGGAAGATCACGCCCAGCGCTCCAATGTCGAGGACCTGCAGCGCCGCCCAACCGGACGGCTCGTGCCCGTACATCGGCACACGGACAATCGGGGCTTTTTCCAGCATGCCGTCGGGCTTCCGCTTGGCCGCGAAACCGTCCAGCGTGGCGCGCAGCTGTGTGATGTCGTAGGGGTTGTGCTCCATGTCGACAAGCGTCCAGACCTCGCTGTCGGCGATGCCGCCCTGCTCCAACCGTGCGATCAATGGATTGATCCGCCCCGGAATGTCTTGGACCGGTTGCGGCTGCGCAACAATGTCGACATCCGCGGCCGAAGCGACGCCAAGAAGAATCGCGAGGATCAATCCGACACGACAGCGTTTCACCATGGGAGGTCCTCCTTCGCGCGGATGACTACTTTTTGTTCCGGCGGCCAACGCGCCCCTTTTCGCCGCCCGTGATGCCCATCTGAACCCCCACTCCAACGAGCCCAAGAGCAATCCAAGCAATGGGCACCCAGCCCTGTCCGGGCGCGGGATCGATGGGATAGGCCACCCACACGTCCCCGGCAGCAGCTGCCGCCCGCGCGGTCCGGTCGCCGATGAGCGCCATGGCGCCCACGATGAGCGTCCAGGCGCCGCCGAACGCCGTTCCGACGATGATGAAATAACGCTGTAGGTAGATGGCTCCCACCGCGCCCGCGACCGTCAGGAGAATGACCGCGACGACGTGCGGATCACGGTCGCCATAAGAGAACACGAGACTGGCTATCACGGCGCCGAGCCCCGCACCGACGAGCGCAACGCCGACGAAATAGGCGCCAATCAACAGCGCTGCGCCAAGCAGGCCGCCAACCAACGCCGCGATCAGCATCGGCCCGGTGTCGCTGATACCAAAGAGGGAGCTGAAGAGCAGTGCCCCGAGAATGAATCCGAAGATGGCGAGGACGATCCGAAACAGCCGGTAGCCAAAGAAACAGGCGACGATGCCACCCCCCAGGAGCACCAGGGCCGCGGGCAGCTGATACGACGCTGGAAGCATTCCGGAGATGTTATTTCAACTCGTTAAAAGTCGCGGCGTCCTTCCATCGCGCGGGTCATTGTAATCTCGTCGGCGTACTCCAGATCACTCCCGACCGGGATGCCCATCGCAATCCTGGTCACCCTCACGCCCAGCGGCTTTATCAGGCGGGCGAGATAAAGCGCCGTGGCCTCCCCCTCGACAGTGGGGTTCGTGGCCAGGATCACTTCATCGACCTGCCCGTTGGCGACCCGCTCGAGCAATCCTTTGATCTTCAGATCGTCGGGCCCAACGCCATGCAGCGGCGACAGCGCGCCCATCAGCACGTGATACGCGCCCTTGAAGCCACCGGTCTTTTCTACCACCGACACGTTCTGTGGTTCTTCGACAACGCACATCAGGCGTGCGTCGCGCGTGCCGCTCGTGCAGAACAGGCAGGGATCGACGTCGGTGATGTTGTTACACACGGAGCAGTAGGTCACGCGCTCCTTGACGTCACGGACGGCCTCGCACAGCCGCTCGGCGTCCTCGCGTGGTGTTCGCAGGATGTGGAAGGCCAGCCGCTGCGCGCTTTTGGCGCCGATGCCCGGCAGCTTCTGGAGCTGTTCGACGAGGCGGCTGAGGGGTTCCGGTAATGACAATGGGGAATCAGGAGAGTCCGGGGATCTTCAGGCCGCCCATCAATCCACCCATCGAGCGACCCAGCTCCTCGTCGACCTTGCGATGGGCGTCGTTGACCGCTGCCACGATCAAATCCTGCAGCATCTCCACGTCATCCTTCGACACGACTTCGGGATCGAGCCGGATCGCCTGGAGCTGTTTACTGCCGTTCACTGTGACCGTCACCATACCGCCGCCAGCGGTGGCCTCGATGCGCATCTCGGCCATCTGCTTCTGCAGACGCTGCTGCATCTCCTGCGCCTGCTTCATCATCTCGGTGATATTCATGGCCACGGGCTCCAGACTACAGACTACTGGCACGTCGGCTGCAGTCAACACCTGGCGCGCAGCCTGTAGGCCGTAGCCGGCAGCCGTTCACATTTCTTCCACGTCGCTGATTTCTGCCGGAAACACCTCGAGCATCGCCTGCACGGCGGACGAGGACATCGCCTCGGCTTTCAGATCGCGCGTGGCTGCCGCTGCAGGCGGGGCCTTCGCCGTCTCCTCGATGCCACTGGCCGCACCGCCGGCGGTGTCGCCGATCGCCGAAGCCGTTTGGACGGCGACGACGGTCGTTCTGCGGCCGGCCAGCCGCTCAGTCATTGATTCCAGCCAGTCGCGCGACTGGTCAAACTGCTGGCGAAGGGCGCGGTGCGTCGGCAGGAACGCAAATGTAATTCGCCCGTCCGTCACCTCGATCCGCTGCGCCTGCGCGACCACGGTGTTGTAGAAGAACGGCTTCGTGGCGCGGATTTCAGCAAGGAGCGCATCCTTCAAGGCGCCGGACGACATGGCAGCCGTGGGTGATCCGCTTGACGATCGGGACGCAGCGCCGCCAGCCGCGGGCGCCGCGCTCGCGGACCGCGACGCCGCACCCCGCGGATCGGTAGGCGCCGTTTCGCGCACTGGCGCCGCCACCGGCCGCGCGGCGCCTGGCGATGGACCCGCGCCGATTGAGCTGGTTTTCTGAGGGTTGAGGCGCTTCGGTGGCGTGAGCCCGCCTCCGCCGGACAGCTGTTCAATCAGGTCGGTCAGGGGTACCAGCTTTCGAAGGTGCATCCATCGCAGAAGCGCCATCTCGAAGTGATAGCGCGGCTGGGCCGCCGCGCGAATGTCCTGCTCGGCCTGCGCCAGGATGTCGAAGGACCGCATCAGATCCTCACGCGAGAAACGTCCCGCCAGCGCGTTGAGTCGCCCACGCTCTGCCTCTCCGATCTCCGCGTCTTCGACGCGCTTCGGGTCCACTGACACTACCATCATGTCGCGGATCACTCGGGTCAGCTCACGGCATACGAGGCGAAGGTCGTGGCCCGCTTCCACGGCACGGTCGGCAAGCGCAAACGTCGCGGGCGCATTCTCGTCCATCACCGCCTCGATGATGTCGAAGAGCAGGTCGCGGCCGACCAGGCCCAGCACCACCAAGACATCGTCATCGGCGATCGACTTGCCCGCGAACGCAATCACCTGGTCGAACGCGCTTTGCGCATCGCGCATGCTCCCTTCGGCCGCACGCGCGATGAGCGCCAGCGCCGTATCCGCAATCTCGATGCCTTCTGCATCGGCGATGGTGCGCAGCTGCGCCGCAATCGCCGTCGTCGGGATCGTGCGGAATTCGAAGACCTGCGAGCGCGAAAGGATCGTGTCCGGGATCTTGTGGAGCTCCGTCGTGGCCATCATGAAAATGACATGAGGAGGTGGCTCCTCGATGGACTTCAGGAGCGCGTTGAACGAGGCGGTGGACAGCTGGTGCACCTCGTCGATGATGAAGATCTTGTATCTGTTGCGGGCTGGGGCGATTGCCAGGCCCGCGATCACCACCTCACGGATGTTGTCGATACCGGTGTGGCTGGCCGCGTCGATCTCGAGCACGTCGATGTCGCGGCCCTGGGCGATCTCGACACAGGCCTCACAGTCGCCACAGGGGTCAGGCGTCGGCCCTTTGGTGCAGCTCAGCGCCTTCGCCAGGATCCGAGCAGTGGTCGTCTTGCCGCAGCCCCGCGGCCCGGCAAACACAAATGCCTGCGCCACGCGGCCGCTCGTGATCGCGTTCCGCAGCGTCCGCGTGACCGGCGTCTGGCCGATCACGTCATCGAAGCGCTGCGGCCGCCATTTTCGAGCGAGAACTTGATAAGACATTCGTTCCTAAAATCCCAAATCATAGGACCCAAAACCTAACGAAATCCCGAATTCCAAAGCCCAATCAAACCACCAAACGCCCAACGGTCCAACCCTTGGTCCGCAGCCTTGGGTCTTTGGGTAGTTGGGAGTTCGTTAGGATGTGGTATTTGGGTTTTGGGATTTGGCTTTCCTCGGTCCGACGCATCCCACCGCGGGCCGGATGACCTGCGGCACATCACAGGACCTGCTGAGCGCTGCTGCCTTCCGGCCCTGACGCGGTTCGCAGACTGGGATTGCACAGGGTCCGGTCCGCGGTGCGATCCGCCGAACCGAACCTTCAGTGTATCAGCTGTCGAGCAGCCGCCGAACCAGCGACGCATACAGATCGAGCGCTTGGTTGAGCTCCTCTACCGCCACGTGCTCCTCGTCCGTATGAGCGACGTGGATTGAGCCGGGGCCGAGCAGAAGGGGTCGGCCCCACCGCGTCAGGCACGGCACATCCGTCGTATACGGAAACACCGCGGTCTCGAAGCCGTCCACCGTGTGCAAGCGCACCGCGGGCAAATCGAGTATGTGCTCGACGTCTACCAGGCCTTCGACGATCCCAAGCGAATTTCGAACGATCGACCCATCGCCTACCGTGCGGAACAGGAGCTCGGCCGAGGCGTGCGGCGACACCACGTTCGGCGCCACTCCTCCCTCGATGAGGCCGACGGTGTAATGAGTGCGGCCGAGGAGCGGATCTTCGGGCAGCTCCAGCCCGCGGATCACCATGAGCGCGTCCAGGAGCTTGTCGATCGCCGACTCTCCAAGCTCCGGAAACGACGAGTGGGCGGCGCGGCCGGCCGCGTTCAGGCGGACGCGAAGCAGCCCGCGCGTGGCGGCGCCCAGGCGATTATCGGTGGGCTCGCCGTTCACGAGGTACGTCACGCCCGACGGCGCCTGCTGGTTCGCAATCCTGGCGCCGTCGCTTCCCCGCTCCTCGCCCACCACGAAAAGCAGCCCGATGCGCTCCTCACCGCTCGCGCGCAAGCGCTCTGCAGCAGCCACTTGAGCGGCCAGAATCCCTTTCGCGTCGCAGGAGCCGCGGCCGAACAACAGCCCATGGGCCTCTCGGCTCGGAAAAAACGGCGGTACGCAATCGTAGTGGGTGGACAGCACCACGCGCGGCGGCTGCGACAACGTGGCCACGATGTTGAAACGCTCCGGCGAGACATCCTGCTCGACTACGGTGTAGCCGCGGTCTCGCAGATAGCCGGCGAGCCACCGTCCACAGGCGCCCTCACGTCCCGTCGTCGAATCGATGTCGACGAGCGCGCGCGCGAGCGAAACGACTGCTACGGGATACATTGAAGGTTACAGGTTTCAGGTGACAGGTGACAGGAGGTGACGGGTAATCGGTGACAGGGACAGGTCCGTCATCCTGTCATCCGTCACCTGTTACCTGCTCACACTCTCGCGGCGGCTCCCAGTAGCTTGAGATCCTGAAGCACGCGCACGATCTTCTCGCGCGACGCCGGGCGAGGCGGCACCATCGGAAGTCGGTACGCTTCCTCGAGGAGTCCCATCGCGGCCATGGCGGCTTTCGCGGGGCCGGGGTTCGCCTCAACGAAGTTCACTTGCATCAGCGGGAACAGCCATCGATTCAGCTTGCGTGCGCCGTTATAGTCGCCCTTTTCAGCGAGCTCCACCATCTGTGCCATCTCCGCAGGCGCTTCGTTTGACGCCACGGAAATCACGCCATGCCCTCCGAGCGCCATCAACGGCAGCGTCAGCGCGTCGTCGCCCGAGAGGACCACGAAATCATCGGGCACGGCCGCGCAGATCTCCGCCATCTGAGTGACGTTGCCCGACGCCTCCTTCACCGCGACGACATTCTTCAAAGCGGCAATCCGGACCAGCGTCGCCACGTCTACATTGACTCCAGTGCGCCCGGGCACGTTGTACAGGACGATCGGAAGGGCGGTGTTGTCGGCAATGGCCTTGTAGTGCTCGAACAGACCCTCGGGGGTAGGTTTGTTGTAATACGGCGTCACCGAGAGAATGCCGCTCACACCCAGCCCTTCAAGCCGTCGCACGAGATGGATCACTTCACGCGTGTTGTAGCCTCCGGCCCCGGCGAGGACCGGCACCCGGCCGGCCGCTTCCCCGACCACCAGCTCGACAACGCGCACTTTCTCGTCGTCGGTGAGCGTCGGCGCTTCGCCTGTCGTTCCGCATGGCGACAAGAAGTGGATGCCCGCGTCGATCTGCCGCCGCGCAAGGCGCTTCACAGCGGCCTCATCCAGCGAGCCATCGCGTTGAAATGGCGTGACGAGCGCCGTGCCGACGCCTGTCCATGGCTTACGCATGCCAACTCTCTTTCAATGCCCAATGCTCAATGCACAATACCCAATGAAAGCCGGAACTCCTTCGTTGGGCATTGAGCATTGCGCATTTCGTCATGCTCCCTTGAGTACATCCAACATCGAAAACCAGCCGCGGCGTCCCTGCACCCACTTTGCCGCGAGCAACGCGCCCGCCGCAAAGCCGCGGCGATCGCGTGCCGTGTGCGTCAGCTCGATCGTATCCGAGGCACCGTCAAAACCAATGGTATGCGTGCCCGGGATCTTGCCCGCGCGAGTGGATGCCATGTCGATCGGTCGCTCGAACCCGGCCGACACCATCGCATTTTTCAACAGAATGGCCGTGCCGGAGGGTGCATCCACTTTCGCGCGATGGTGCATCTCGTACACCCACGCGTCATATTCGGGTCGCGCGGCGATCAGCCGTGCCGCTTCGGCGGCGATCAGCTGAAAGACGTTCACGCCTATGGAGAAGTTCGCTGAAGCCACGACACCGATGCTGGATGCCTCGACCCGCTCTCTCAGTTCAGCTTCCCGCGCGTTCCAACCTGTGGTTCCGATGACGACGCTGGTGCCTCGGTCGATCAGGCGGGACACATTTCCCGGCACGGCCTCGGCGGTCGTAAAGTCGATCGCGACGTCGGCCGCCGGCCATTCACCGTTGACATCCTCGACATCGATGCAGCCGGCAATCTCGAGTCCCTCCGCCACTGCCAGCTCCTCGACCATGTGACCCATGCGGCCGTAGCCGATCAGCAGCAGCTTCATTCGAAGAACTCCGCGTGGAGACGTTGCATCGCCCCCGCCAGCTCGCTCTGGCGCAGGACTACGGTGATGTTGCGTCGCGATGCCGCCTGCGAGACCATTCGAAGCGGCACGTCCTCCAGCACGCGCAACACGCGCGCAGCCAACGTCGGCTCCATGCGGAGATTGTCCCCTACCGCGCAGAGCAGCGCCATGTCCGATTCGATAGACACCTCGGCGAAGTCCTTCAGCGCCTCACAGATTGCGTCGAGGTTTCGGCGATCGTCAACCGTGACTGAAACGCTCACCTCTGATGTCGTGACGACGTCCACTGCGGTACGGAAGCGCTCGAATACCTCGAAGAGACGCCGAAGAAACCCGTACGCCATCAGCATGCGGCTCGACGTGATGTCGACGACGGTGAGATCGCGCTTGCACGCAAGAGCCGCAAAAGGCGCGTCTCCTGTGGGACGCGATTCGGTAATGAGCGTTCCGGCACCGCCCGGCTTTCGCGAATTCACGATCCGCACTGGAATGGACCGCTCGATGGCCGGCAGAATCGTACTCGGATGCAGCACCTTCGCGCCGAAGAACGCCAGCTCTGACGCCTCGCCAAACGATAGGTGCGGCACGAGACGCGGGCGCGGCACCACGCGCGGGTCCGCGGTCAGCATGCCATCCACATCCGTCCAGATCTGGATCTCATCGGCGCCAACGCCGGCGCCCACAATCGCTCCTGAATAGTCCGAGCCGCCGCGCCCCAGCGTCGTCGTCGCGCCCGCTAGAGTCGCCCCGATGAAGCCCCCCAGGACCGGAATGCGCGCGGCGTCGAGCAGCGGCAGGAGCGTGGCGCGCATGGCCGCGGTTGTTTCGTGCATCAGTGGCGCGGCGCGCGTGTGCTCCTCGTCCGTCATAAGCACTCGGCGGGCGTCAACCCACGTCGCCGGCAGGCCGCTCTGCTCCATGGCAGCGGCGACGATCCTCGAGCTCAGAAGCTCACCCGCCGCAGCAATCGCATCGAGGGTACGGGCACTTACCTCACGGAGAATGGCGAGCGCTCTTACTACGGCCTCGAGCTCGTCGAACTGTCCATGTACGAACGCGTCCACTTCCCCGGCCAAGGCTCCGTTGACAAACGCCGACAGCGTTTCCAGGTGGCGCTTGCGGAGCTGGCGCAGGCGAGCGACAGCGGTCTCGAGTTGCGCGCCGCCTGCCTCGGCGCCGGCCGCCAGCAGCGCGTCGGTCACGCCGCTCATGGCAGACACGACGACCACCGGGCCGCGGCCGTGCTCACGATGAGCCTGCCGCGCGATTTCAATCAGACGACGGATAGCGTCGGGATCGGCGACGGACGTGCCGCCGAATTTCTGGACCAGCATGACTGATAGTTGGTGGTCGGTGGTTGGTAGTGGCTGGGTTGGTGGCCACCACGACTACTCACCACGAACTACCAACCTTATACTATCCAGATGCAGGTCGGACTTATCGGCTGGCGCGGAATGGTCGGCTCGGTGCTCGTGCAACGTATGCGCGAGGAGCGCGACTTCGACTTCATCGATCCGATGTTCTTCTCCACGTCGCAGGTCGGTACCGTCGGTCCGGCGATCGGCAAAAAGGCACCGCCCGTCAAGAATGCGCGCGACCTCGCGGCGCTGATGGACGCCGCGGTGCTGATCTCATGTCAGGGCGGCGACTACACGTCTGAGATGTATCCAAAGCTCCGCGAAGCTGGCTGGGACGGGTACTGGATCGATGCGGCCTCGACGCTCCGGATGAAAGACGACGCCGTGATCGTGCTCGATCCGGTGAACGGCCGCGTGATCGACCGCGCCATCGATGCCGGCGTGAAGAATTTCATCGGCGGCAACTGCACCGTGGGCCTGATGCTGATGGCGATGACGGGGCTGTTCCGCGAAGGCCTGATCGAATGGATCAGCGCCATGACGTATCAGGCCGCCTCCGGCGCGGGCGCGAAGCACATGCGGGAGCTGGTGTCGCAGATGGGTGTCACCCATGCAGCCGCTGCGGCGCTCCTGCAGGACCCGGCGTCCGCGATTCTCGACATCGATCGCACCGTAGCCGACACGCTGCGCCGCCCGGATTTTCCGGTGAAGCAGTTCGGCTATCCGCTGGCGGGGAGTCTGCTGCCGTGGATCGACAAGGACCTTGGCAACGGGCAGAGCAAGGAAGAATGGAAGGCGATGTCCGAGGGCAACAAAATCCTCGGGCTCGACACGCATCCAATTCCGATGGACGGCCTCTGCGTCCGCATCGGCTCGATGCGCTGCCATAGTCAGGCGCTGACCGTGAAGTTGACGCGGGACGTGCCGGTCTCTGAAATCGAGACGCTTCTGGCCGGAGCGCACGAATGGGTCGATGTAGTGCCCAACGAGCTGGAGGCATCGCTGCGCTGTCTGACGCCGGTCGCGGTGACTGGCACGCTGCGGGTGCCAGTCGGCCGCCTCCGCAAGCTCGCCATGGGCCCTGAGTATCTCTCCGCCTTCACCGTCGGGGATCAGCTCTTGTGGGGGGCCGCGGAGCCGCTGCGACGCGTGCTGCGCATTCTGCTCGGCGTACCGCAGCAATCCCAGGCGACCTCCGCCGCGGCATCGTTCTAGCGAGATCTCACGTCGAGTTCTTTCGGACCCAGGTGTCACCCCAGCGGCTCGACGTTGGAAATCCAGGCCGTCCGCTTGTTCAACATCCAGTCCCCATCTCGAGTCACGCCTTGAGCAGTGACTGCACGTACGTTGGCGTCAACGGAATCCGGCGCGGCCAGACGCCGGTCGCGTCAAAGAAGGCGGCGACGACTGCCTGCGGGGCCAGCCCGTTCGGCGCTTCACCGCCGGTTCCGATCCCCTGATCGTCGCGAGACATCTGTACGACCTTGATCTCTGGCGTCTCCTGCATCGTCAGGATGCGGTAACGGCTCCAGTCGGTGCTCGTGACCTTCCCTTTGTCGAACGTCACTTCTTCCTTGAGCGCTTCGCCAAGTCCCTGAACGACGCCACCCCGAATGATCAGATCCAGCTGCCTGGGATTGATCACTTTTCCTAGCTCCACCGCCACCGTGAACTTCGTCACCTGAATTCGCCCGGAACCTGGAGACACCTCGATATCCGCGATGCCGGCCCAGTACGCACCTGAGCGAATCAGCGCGCCCATCCCCTGCCCGCTGACCGCCGTCGACCCATTGCGGCGGGCGTTCACACCGGGCGACGGACGCGGCTGCCAGCCGTGGGCATCTGCCGCGGCTTTCATGGCCGAAACCAATCGGGCATCGGATGTGTGGCGGATGCGGTACTCGATCGGGTCAACTCCGGCCGTCGCCGCAGCCTCATTGATGAGCGACTCCAGCGCAAAGTTCTGCTGCCGCTGCCTGGGAGTGCGCATGATGTTGCCGCGGAGCCCAGCACTGCGAGCGTCCCCACCGACGTTCGGCATCGCATACGCCTGTTCGAGGACGCCAGGAATCCTGTCGTACGGCCACTGCGTCGACACGCTGTTCACGGCTTTCGGCGAGAGACTCGGCGCGCCGGCCAGAAGCGCACCGACCATCCGGGCGTCGTTCTCGTGCGGCGAGTACCAGTCGCTGCGAAGCGCGACGATGTTGCCGTTCGCGTCGAGACCGGCTTTCACGTCTGCGACCCATCCCGGCGACACCGTGGACCAGCCGAGATCTTCCTGCAGCGTCCACTGCACGCACACGGGCTTGCCGAGCATCTGCGACAGAATCGCCGCGTCTGCCTCGGCGCCATCTCCGCCATACGTCGTGCGCCCATACTGGCCGGCGCCCTCCGTCCAGCGAATGACGACGTTCTCCACCGGTATGCCGAGCGCGTGCGCAATTTGCACGCGGAGACCTTGCGACTGGGATGAATGAGTCCAGACGGTCGCCTTTCCGTCGCTGCGCACGTCGGCAACGGCCACGTACGCGCCGATCGGAGCGTGCCGTACGCAAGGCTGCTCGAACGTTGCGGAAATGGTCTTAGCGGCCTGTTCGAGACCGGCAGCTACCTTCGCCGCGTTGCCGCGGCTACCCGTAGGAGCGCCCCACTTGTGGGCGCGCATTGCCTTGGTGAAGTTTTCGCTGCCAGGAAGTCCGGCCCAGGTCGTCCACTTGGTGGCTGCCGCTACGGCGCGCGCCGCGCCTACCGCTTCCCACTCATTCTCGGCCACCACCGCAACGAGATTTCTCTTTCGCACCACTTCCGCAGTTGGGAATTTTCTCCTGTCCGGCCGCCCCACGGTCACCAAGGTAGAACCAAGCGTCGCAGGCCGAATCATCCGCGCGTGCACCATCCCGGGCACCCGCACATCACCCGTCCACTCTGTCTTCCCTGTCACCTTGTTCGGAATGCCAGGCATCGGGTGCGACTTGCCCACGACGGTGTACTCCGTCATCGCCTTGGTGGGCGGATTCCCCGTGACCGTGTATCCGGCAAGGCCACCGACACCGGTGTTCGTATTCGCGTCCAGCCGTGGGAGCGACCCTTCCACCGGGATTGACAGGGTCAGCTGCTGGCCCCGGACCAGCTGCCCATACCCGACGCTCTTCCCACCGCCGCTCACCATGCCGTCGGTCACGGTCAGCGTGGACACCGGGACGCCAAGCTCCTTCGACGCGAGGCCGAGAAGCGCTTGATAAGTATAGGCAGCCACTTTGCGCATGTTCGCGGCACCGCTCAGAAAACCGGCAGAAAACCCACCGTCTGGCGTCTCGTCGGTGTGGCCCAGGATCAGTGTGATTGATTCGGGCTTCACGTGGAGCTCTTCGGCGATGACCTGCGCGTAGAACGCGCTCATGCCGGTCCCTGTCTCTGTCCTCCCAGTCCGGGCCACGATGGTGTTGTCCGATTTCAACTCGAGCCAGGAGGCAAGCAGCGTCGGGTCAAGGGCGTCAACGGCCTCGGCCTCGGAGCCGAACGTCATCGGGAGGCCCAGAGACACGACGAGGGTACCGCCTACCTTGACGAAGGCGCGGCGTGTAAGCGTTGGTTCGCTGATCATCTCCACCCCTTCATCAACCGGCCATCGCCCGAGCGGCGTGCTGGACGGCCTCGATAATCGCCCCGTATGTGCCGCACCGACAGAGATGCGGCGACGGCGGCGTGTTGGTGAATGCGTCTTTGATCTGCGCGACGGTCGGCGCCGCGTTGCGTTCGAGAAGGTCGGCGGCGGCAATCATCATCCCGCTCTGACAGTAGCCGCACTGCGGCACCTGTTTGTCGATCCACGCTTGCTGAATCGGATGCAGGATGCGCTCTCCCTCCGCGGGCCCGAGCCCCTTCTTAGCCGCCCACACGCCCGGAAGGCCTTCGATGGTGTGGATGCGCTTGCCGGCCGTGACCGCGACAGTCGTGATGCACGATCGAATCGACTTGCCTTCGACCAGCACGGCGCAAGCGCCGCACTGGCCGAGGCCGCATCCCAGGCGCGGACCGGACAGCTGCAGCTCATTGCGCAGCACATATAGCAGCGGGGCGTCTGCCTCGGCCGTCACGACGCGGCTCGCGCCATTCACGGTGAGCGTGAACTCCGTCATTCGTCCTCCTTCCGTCTGACGCTCTTTATACCCGACGGCGGGATGGAGGGCCATCATGACTTTTCAGCAACGTCATGAGGTCGCGGTGGGCCAGGATGGCATCGGGGTGCTCCTGAAGGGCGGTGAAATACCTGCGCGCATAGGGCGTTCCCTGTTCGTCTGGAGCGACGAGCAGGCGCGCCTGTTCGAGGAGCCCCTTCACGTCGATTGAGGTCTCGGGGCCTTCATCGGCCAACCACTCATCGATGCGAACAATGAGAGCGGACATCGGCCGGAGCCAGGCGAATCGATCGTCGTGAAGGATAGCGAGGAGGAGACCGTGACTCGAGGAGCGGCCGTGGACGCGCTCGTGGGCGGCGCGCTCCCAATCGAGCAGCGTCCTGTGCAGCTGCAGCAGGAGGCGCCGGAGATTGGTCAGCAGCCGGCGATCCGCCTCGGTCACCTCTTGCCCGAGCCCTTCACTCCGGTCGACACCTCGAATGGCCACAGCCGTGGTCGTCGGCGAAGGAGAAGCTGGCGCGAAGAGTTCACCCAGCCTTGATTGCTGTGACGCTCCCTGGGTGTGCGAATCGTAAGCACCCGTTCATTTTAGGCCGCGCCGCCGGGCCTGGTGTACTTTGGGTCCGTGTTGATCGGTGTGCTCGCCGGGCTTGGCGCATTGCTGCTCTCCCACGTCGCGCCGTTTCCGTTTCTGCTGGACCTCGGCAGCAACACCACATGGCGCATGCCGGCGACCGACCCGCCGACGGTATACCTGACATTTGATGACGGCCCAAATCCCGATGCGACACCGGCGCTGCTCGACACGCTCGCGCGCCACAACGTTCACGCGACGTTCTTCGTTATCGACAAACACCTCACCCTGGAGACTGCGCCCATCGTGCGCCGCGCGTTCGAGGAGGGACACGCCGTAGCGCTTCACTCTCACACGCGCACGCTGATGTTCCACAACCCCGCGTATCTGGCGACCACTCTTCAGGAAGCCGCGGCGCGCCTTGAAGTGCTGACGGGACATGCGCCGTGCCGTGCGTTTCGGCCGCACGGCGGCAACCGCAGCGTGCCCATGCTGATGGGCGCCGCGCGGGCCGGGTACCGCGTGATCGGATGGGGATGGATGCTGTGGGATTTCAATTGGTTCCGCCGCCGCACCGCGGACGACCTCGTCTCACGACTGGCAGATCACGTGTCGCCGGGCGACATCATCGTGATTCACGATGGACATCACGAGAACCCGCGCGCGGATCGGCAGTACGCGGTCGAGACCGTCGATCGGCTCATTCCCGAGCTTCGTGTGCGCGGCTTTTTGTTCGGAACGATCTGTGGCACCAACATGCGACCGGTTCTAGAGTGATTCGTTGGAACTGCCGCGCTACTGGGCGTTCAGAGGCCGTTGCGTGACGAGCGGTCGCAACATCAGTGTCCACGAAAGGGGAAGTGAGACCGGATTGAAGCACAGCCTGTCGTCGCACGCCTGGTAGTCAAGGGTGCCGTTGACTGTCAGCGAGTTCTTCCCTTTGAAGGCGGCCTGCGCCGATGGCTGCCCTTCGAGAAGGATCTCCTGCACGAGCGTGAATCGCCTCTGGTACACCGGCACACGCTCGTTGAGCGGCTTGAAATGATAGATCTCGGAGGGCGGGTACTTCACTCCCAGAACGCGCACGAACGGCTGTTCGGCGATCGACAGAGAAACGACCCGGTAGCTGGATGCGCCGGGGGCGTAAACGTGCATCCCCCGCTTCGGCGTGATCTCGACCACGAATGTAAAACGGTTGCCTGGCGCAACCGCGGTATCGCTGGAATAGGTCACGACCTCCAGGTGCGGTGTCGATATCTTGGTACCGGCCACCGGCTGGCTGCGTCCGTCGAGCCGCTTCAGAATGCTGGAGACGGTATTCCGTTCGATGTAAAAATCCTCGAAGAACCGCGACGTCACACGCCCCTGCCGGTCCAGGATGAACGTGCCGGGAAACGCCATCCCCTTCCTCGTGGGCGACACCGTGCCGCCGGCAGAAATGTATTTCGCGGCGTCCGCTTTCACAGCCGGGTCGTCGCGATTCGGTCCAAGCGCCTCGTCGACCACGGTGTTGAGGATGCCGTACCGTTGGATCGTTTCGGATCCTTTGTCCGACAACAGTGGAAAGGTAATCCGGTTCTGACGGCTGAAAGCCTCATGGATTTCACGCGAATCGTAACTGATCACGGCGAGGCCGAGGCCCCGGCCGCGAAGTTCCTTCACCCGGCTTTGCAGCTCCACGAGCTGCGTCTTGCAGTACGGTCACCAATCCGCCGAGCGGATGAACACGAGCATCGCGCCCTTCGGACCCATGATCGATTGAAGCGTCGTCGTCACGCCTCTCTGATCGGGCAGGCTGAAATCGGGGACCTTCTCGCCAACCCGCGGTCCGAGCTTCGAGACGTCGACCGTGGTCCGAGCTGGCTGACCGCCCAGAAGCGAAACGGTTAAGAACATGGCCACCACGGGCCAGATGACGAGACGTCGCACGGATGCATTATGGCACGCTCGTGGAGCGTCGAGACGGCGCCAATTAGCGTGTGGCGGCCCGCGAAAATGTCGCGTTCGCGAGATCGACACTGGGTGCTCGGCGGCGCGTGATGCCGTCCCCGCGAACGTCGAGGAGCCGAAGACCAAGCTGTCTTGCCGCGTCGCGCTTCTGCTCCTCGGTGAGGTTATCCGCCCACCGGACCTGCACATTGAGCGGCTGTTCGATCAGCGGTACCGCCCAGAGCAGCCCGATCGCGGCGCAAGCGAACACCCATATCCAACGAGTGGAAGGTCTGTCGTGGATCACCCCTGAGCGCTCTGCAACGATCGCCATCGCCTATTGCCGATTATATGGAGCCTCATTGACAGGTTGCGGGGGAAGCGGCGGCGCCTCCATAGGCAACGAGAACACGACCCGATCCCGATAGCGCTCTACGAATCGTCCCGTGTCCCAGTCGATCCCGCTTTCGTCGGCGATCACCTCGAGACGATCAACCTGCACTCCGTCGTAGCAGCGCTGAACGACGCCGCCGAGTTCTCGAACGGCTGGGACGACTCCCGTCTTCGCGGCCCCCATGACCAGATCGAGTCGGCCCGCGCGTTCGAGGCAGGCCGTGGCATCGACGGTACCGTGCGACCCGGCCGCCTGGACCCGAAGCCGAACGTCGCGCGTCCGCTCGTCGAAGTCCTCCGGCGAGGCATAGGTCACCGAATACATGTCGTACGAAGAAAAGAGGGGCTCGCCTTCCTTGTGGAGCGCGGAGATGATCACCTGTTGTGCCGTGACTGCCACGATGATCGCGAGGTAGACACGCGGCAGGGGGGCCGACGTCGGCGCGGCAGACAGGCTCGCGGTGCGCGTCCTCGAAACCAGATGCCACGGCAGGAACCCCGTGAACAGCAACCACCATCCGAGCCATCGCTCACCTTGGAACAGATAGAATCCAACGAACACCGCCAGACCACACGCGCACGTGAGCATCCGGTACCACGCACTGCGGGAGAACGCCGCGGTGATCAGACCCGCCTCGATGATTACGACGGCCGCAGAGAGCGCGACCGCGACGGTTGGCCTCGCCGCCACCCACAGGCCCCAGTCCACACGCGCGCGTGGATAATCCACCATGAAGTGGTAGCGAACGGTGCCGTTGAGAATCCAGTCAGGGCCGTGCTCCAGCTTCGCATACGCCGCAGCAGCGCACGCAACGCCAAGTACGAAAGTTGGGATCCAGACCGTGTAGCCGTAAACCGGTCCAGGAGGAAGAATCTCGCGTGGCCGACGGGCGAACGTCAAGGCGTCGTTCCATCTGGCAGGCACGAGACAGAACAGTGTCAACAACACCACCGCCAGCGGATGATGTCCCGCGATATGGGATCGGAGCACCATCCACCACATCAATCCGGCAATCAGCGTGACCAGCGCCCAGGGGCCGAAGAGACCGGCCGCGCAGATGAGCATGAGCAGCATCAACGCACGCTCGAACCAGACCACCAGCTCCGGCTGACCGAGCATCCAGCGCACGACCTCGACGTCCGCCAGCAACCCTGCCTGCCGCAGCATGGGCGGGACGGCGAAGCCATCCAGATCGAGCGAGTAGCCGGCAAAAACCGGAATCAGCAGGAGCAGAAACGTCATGCGGAACAGTGCCGCACCTTCCGCACTGCACGCCGGAATCCCGCGGATCAGAAATGCGGCAAGGCGCGACGCGATCTCGCGCGGGCGCAGTCGTCGCGCAATGGGCCATGCCCAAAGCACCACGAAGACGGTCCCGCCCCCGATGAAGCACCAGAGGGCCGCCGCGAAGAACGCGCGCGCCGGATCAACCAGTCCTAACCGCTGCGCGATTCCGTAGCGACGCTGGCTGAGCGGCCCGTCTGCGGGGAGTGCCAGCCTTTCCCGATTGATGTAATGGGTATCCTCGACGTCGGCATGCTTGACGATGGCGAGAACCGTTGAGGAGGACGGATCGGTCAGCGCGTATTTGAAGGTCAGCTCGTCGAGGCGCTCGGCCTCCGCCAGCCCAAGCCTGGCTTCTTCCGCCTGTCTGGCGACGTCGGGCAGCCCCGGCCGCCAGCGCACGTGGACAACAGGGACACGATCGCCCTCCAGGAACGGCGCGGCAAGCCAGAGGGCGCTCCCAAGCACGATCAGCGCCACTGCCACGCGACGTATGAGGAGAAGAACGGTCAGCGACTCCGCTCCTTGATGGCCGCGCGCGTCTCGCGGTCGACCTCGCGCCGACGGATCGTCTCGCGCTTGTCATGCTCCTGCTTGCCCTTCACGAGGGCAAGCGCCACCTTGACGCGTCCGTTCTTGAAATACATCTGGAGTGGGACCAGGGTCAGGCCGCGTTCGGCGACGCGGCCGGTTAGCTTTCGAATCTCGTGGCTGTGCAGCAGCAGCTTCCGCTGGCGCCGCTCCTCGTGACCCGCGTACCCCCGGTGGCTGTACGGGCCAATGTGGACGTTCGTGAGCCAGACTTCGCCTTTCTCCACTCGCGCGAAGCTGTCGCGCAGGCTCACCGAGCCTTCCCTGATCGACTTCACTTCCGTGCCGAGCAGCGCAACACCCGCCTCGAACGTTTCGAGCACGTGGTAGTCGTGAAACGCCTTGCGATTGTCTGCGATGACGCGCTGTGCCTTCTCACGCTCGGATTTGTCGATAGCCATGAAGTCGCTCGATTGTACCCAGACACAGCGTCGAAAACCGGCCGGCCAGATCAGAGGTGGAGCAGCCCTTTAGGGCTGCTTGGGTTTTCGCAGCGCTAAAGCGCTGCGCCACCGACAGCGCGAAAGGGCCCTGATTTCCGCTGGTCGGAGGCGTCAGCGGAAACAAGGGCGCTGCAGCGGCTCGTATGTGCGAACGGGCGTCAGATCCCTGCGCACGAAGACCCTCACGCGCGCGCCGTCCTCGAAATCGATCTCACCGGCGTCGCGGTAGTCGGTGGCGAAGTAGGCGTCGACGCGTGGGAAATCCTTGCGGAATCCTTCGTACTCCTCCTCAGTCGGCAGAATCGCGATTGGCACGCGGTGCGTGCGCAGCCGTGCGATTGTCAGCCGCTGATCGGCATCCGTGGAGAAAAACCCGGGCCGGAGGTCCGGGTGACCCCCCGCGAACGCGCGCTGGGCAAGCGCGGGCACCTGCGGCAGGTACTGGGAGATGAACACACGATCGTCGGGTTCGGTGCAGTCTCGGAGGTAGAACGCCAGCTTCATCGAACCGGGCAGGTCTGGCGACGACCAGTTTTCCAGTGGCCAGGTGGCCCTGAGGCGCCTGGTCAGCAACGCGAATCGCTCGAACGGATATCCAGGCCGCTCGGTCATGCCCGCCAGGTCCAGCCGCTCCCAAAAGGCGGGCGTGAGCACCATGGCTGTGGGAACGACCATCAATGCCAACGCGACAATGCCAGCGGCCCGGACGGCCGCCATCCTCCACCGGGCCAGCGAGGCGGCGCGCGCCGGGAGCCCACGAACGATCAGCACCGCCCACGTGCCGAGCAGCCACGCGGCGAGCACCGCGCTCGGAACTGACACGTCACCGAAACGGCTCGACAACCGCCCGCGCAGGAAGCCGACGTCGAGGAGGATTGTGAGCAGCGCCACGACTGCAATTTTGAGCCGCGCGTTGGGCCAATCGGGGCGGACGCGGGCGCTGGCGAGCGGAAGGGTCAGCAGCGCGGCGATCGGCAACCCCACCAGGAACCAGAAGAGCCAGGGTTCGGCGTTCCGCGCAGCAACGGTGAAAGGGCCACGCTTCCACCATTCGGCGTCCCCTTCAGGCAGCGCCTCGTCGGCTGTCGGCATCAGAGCAAAACGGGGCCGGACGAATGGCGCCCTGCCACGGTCACGGCTCGACCAGGTATTCGCAACCACGAGATGGTTGATCACACCTCCGTTGATCTGCAGGTAGACGAGATAGGGAGCGAGAAGGACCATGACGAGTGCGCCGTAGATGACAACGTGCCTGACACGGGCGCGCCAAGGCACGTGGGCCATGAGAGCCAGCGCGGCGGCCACGGCCAGACCGACGAAAATGCCGTGGTCATGCCTCAACAGAAAGCCAATCGCTGTGATCAGGGCAAGCGCGACGCGGCGCCATCGAGTCTGCTTGTCGACGAAGCCCCAGATCGCCGGAATCGCAACCGCGTAGACGAGCACCTTCGGATAGTTGTAGTAGCGAGGCTGTAGCGAGATCTGAAGGCAGGCGGCGACCAGTGCAATGACTGTCGATCCTGAGGCGCGCCATGCGACGAGGTACGTCACGGCACTCGCGACCGACAGCGCGGTCACGCAGAACACCATCTCAGACCATGCGCCCGGTCCAAGAATGAGCTGTGCCGCGGCGGCCAAGGCAAACGTCAGAGGCGCGCCGATGTCGACGAAATCTCGGCTCGGCAGGTCGCCATAGAGGATCTGCCAGCCGCGTACTGCATAGAAGAAATGGTCGTCGAACAAGCCGGCAAAGCCGCCCTCGGGATCGTTGAAACGGTAGAGCCAGGACCAGCAGAAGAGCACCAGCGCGAGGATCAGATGCAGTGCACGTTGCGTCAACGGAACCGATATTACCAGCTGCCGCTGCCGCTACGCCGCCCGGCGACGCGACGCGGACAGTGTCGAGGCCAACAGTACCGCCTGCACCATGCTGGAAGCGTCTGCCACGCCTCGCCCCGCGATGTCGAACGCAGTGCCATGGTCCACCGATGTGCGAACAATCGGAAGCCCCAGCGTCACGTTCACCGCACGGCCGAATGCCAGAAGCTTGATCGGGATCAGGCCCTGATCGTGGTAGCAGGCTATCACCGCGTCGAACTCGCCACCAGCAGCACGCCCGAAAATGGTGTCTCCGGGAAATGGCCCGGCGATGTCGATGCCGTGCGCGCGCGCATCGGCGATCGCGGGTGCAATGACCTGTTCCTCTTCGCTGCCGAGCACCCCTCCCTCCCCTGCGTGTGGATTCAGCCCCGCCATGGCGAGTCTGGGCCTGGCGATGCCGAATGAGGGCAGCTCTCGTGCCGTCAGCGCAATGGTCCCGCTCACAACCTCGCGCGTGAGAGCCCGTGGCACCTCTCCCAACGGAACGTGCACGGTAGCGAGCACAACTTTCAAAGGCTCCGACCAGAACATCATCGCCACGCGCGCGCTGCCGGTCAGGTACCCCAACAGATCTGTGTGCCCCTTCCAGGGCAGACCCGCCCGCGCAAATGCCAGCTTGTTCACGGGCGCCGTGACGATCGCCGCCACGCGTCCCGACTGCGCGTCACGAACTGCCCGGACGAGGGCGTCGTACGCTGCCTGCCCCGCCGCAGCGGAAAGGACACCAGGCTCGTACCGCTCGATGGATTCAGGCCCGTAGATCACGGGACGACACGCATCGCGCACGCGAAGATCGGCGGCAGCCTTTTCGCAGATTTCTGGTCCGATGCCGGCGGGATCACCGACGGTCAGAGCGATGACTGGCTTCGTCTCCATGCGTCCAGTGTCAGAGTTGAAGGACCAGCCAGCCGGCAACAACCTTCGGGCTGGCGTTGCGTTCCAGCGCGGCAAGCGCCGTGTCGACGGCCTGGAACACACGTACGCTGCGGCGGCTGTCGTAGGAACCGGTCAGCTTGGACAGTTCGCCCTCGAGATCGGGGTTCGCGAGAACCCTGCGATCGCTATTCGTCCCGAGGATCCCCAGGTCGCGCACCAGCGAGGAGAGCGCGCGTAGCGCGAGTGCGAGGTGATTGCGGTCGTTTGCCGCGGATCCCTTCGTTGCCGTCAGCTCCTTCACGGCGTCAAGGCGCCGCGATGGATCCGACACGCGCGACATCTGCGCGAGCAGCCGCTGTGCGGCTTCACGTGCTGTCGCGATGTCTCCTGACTCTGCCTCCAGCGCGCGGCCCAAGCTGCCCTCAGCGTCGGCCGCTACCGCTCGGGCATTGGCATCCCCGTATCCGTGGTGGCGAATCAGCGAGTCGGCAACCTCGGCAATTGTCAAAGGGGCGAACCGCAGGCGCGGGCATCGCGAGCGTACCGTGGGCAGCAGCATGTCTGGCATCGCCGACACGAGCACGAACACCGAAGCAGACGGCGGTTCCTCCAGCGTTTTCAGGAGCGCGTTCTGCGCCGCCGGGACCATCGCATCGGCGTCGTCGACGATCACCACACGGCGACGGCCCTCGAAGGGACGATAGGCGGCGCGGTCGATAATGTCTCGTATTTGCTCGATCTTGATCGTGCCAGAGTCGCCCGGCTCGACTACGAAGACATCGGGATGCGCGCCTCGCGCGATCCGGCGGCAAGAATTGCATTCGCCGCAGGCATCTAGCGGCAGCCCTCCTTGAGGCGCCGCGCCATCGCGATCTGCCCTCCGAGACGGCTGCTGACAATTCAGGGTCTCGGCGAGCGCCAAAGCCAGACGACGCTTACCGATGCCGGAGGGCCCGGCAAACAGCAGCGACGGAGGCAGCGTCGCCCGCGCGGCCGCGCGTGACAGCAGAGCGACCATGCGCTCGTGGCCAACAATGTCTTTGAACGGCATGCCAGACTCCGGCATCGTACCACGCGGGTTGTCGCTTATTCGGCGCGGCGTCGGGGGGCAGCGGCGTGCCTCGACGGAGCATGCGCGGCCAGACGTTGCGATGCGGGGAGTCCTGTGGCGCCGATGGTCCTGAGGCCTCCATCGAGCAACGGCTATGTCAGCACATGAGCTGCACCTCCAACATGGCTTCGTGGCACCCGTGTTGCTCCGCTTCAGATTCCGGAGGCGGGTGTAGGTATGAAGAGACTCCTCGTGGCTGTGGTAGCTATGTGGGGCCTGATGCTCAGCGGCGTGTGGGGCTTCTGGGACTCCTATGGTATCGCCACGTCATTTTCCGCGACGGCCGCCGACGCCCGGTCTCTCTCATCCTCCTCCTCGAAGCCCACATTCGAGCCGCGTGGTCCTCGTATCGATGTGTACGGCAACGTAGTGCACCACGCCATCGCGCAGTACGAGATCGACGTCGAAGGCGACGTATACGAACGTCACTCCCCCGAAACCGCCTTGCCAAAAGTCGGTCGATCCGAAATGTAGCTTCGCCACTATTGTCGGCGGGGCTCGGATGGTGGGCTGTGCCATAATGAGACCGTCGATGGCCCGCGTGTTCGTTGTTCTCCGTGACATCTTCGCCGGCTTCCTTCGTCAGTCGGGAAGCACTTGAGGGATAGATCCGATCTCCTGGGAGCAGGAGATGCGCGCGCGTTTATCTGAGCCTGAGGGCGATCAGGCGGTTCGCAGCCGATCGTCTGGCGTGCGATAGACGCGCGTCAGGACTCCTGCACCGGCGTTTTCGGGTTCGTCTAAGCGCCAAAACCAATCATCGCTGAGGCCGCTCCGCTCTGTGTCGCCCGTTTAAGCTGGTGGTCGGCATGACGTGTGCTCGCTACTGGTCTGGAGGTCTATGCATATGAATCGCGATGAGCTCAAGGGCAAGATGCGAGAAGCGAAAGGCAGAGCCAAGCAGGCCGCCGGCGATCTCACGAACAACGAACGGCTGCGCAGCCAAGGAGTTGCCGAGGAGGCCGTCGGAAAGGCCCACGCAGACGTCGGCCGCGCGCGCCGGAAGATTGGCGAGGCAATCGAGGACATCGGCAAGCGTGTGAAGCGCTAGCGAACGGGCGAAGCGAAGCACGCGTCAGAGCGCTGGGGCCGCTTCGCAGGCGGCTGCCTGCGGTCAACGTCAACCGGCCTGCTGACCCCGCTACTTCGCCGGGCGCGGCAGGTGCAGCGCCATCACTACGAGGGGGCTGCCGTCGATGACGCTGAACCAGTGGGGCGTGCCCTCCGGGACCATCACGAAATCGCCCTTGGTTACGTGCTGCGAGGTGCCGCCTTCGATCGCGGTGCCGATGAGATTCTCCGCGTTCGTGCGGACCTCCTTGACGAGCTTGCCGCCGGTGACGATGGTCCCCGAGCCGTCGATGACATAGAACAGCTCGGCTTCGCGCTCGTGAACATTGGGTTTCGTCGTGGTGAAGCGCGTCGAGATAAAGACCGTGTACGGCGCAAGATTCAGCAGTGGCTGCACAATATCAGTCTGATCCCCTTTCCGGTCGCGCTTGGCTTTCGCGACGAGCGCTGCGACATCTGCCGACGAGGCAAAGCCCTTCATGGCCTGCGCCGGGCTCGATGCCGATGCCTGCTGGGCGAGCGCTGGCGCGGACATCCCCCCGACGAGGGCCGCTACCACCACAAGACGCATCGCGATTCGCATACATATCCTCCATTCAGTCCTACATTTCAGACGAGCGCGTGTTTTACCTTACCAGGAACTTGACACCGCCTTTCGACTATTCGAATAGAAATCGACCTGACGTACGGCGTCCGATGAACGTCAACGTCAATGGCGAGTGCGAGGCGGCCTTGGCCGCCGATGAAACGCGAATAGAAGGGTGAGGACGCTCGCCTTCGGCGAACGTTAGGACCGGTAGCTGATTCGGCTCGCACGCACGACCTTGGCTGGGTGAAGGCCGTGCGCGCTCGCGATCGTGCTTGATTCGGCCAGCCGCTTCACAGCAGCGCAAGCGAGGGATTGACGAGAGGAGTCTGCCTGGCTCTGAAACGCACTCTGTCGTTCTATCTGTTGTTGGTTGTTCCCTCGGGACTTACTGATGCTCCTTGAGGACTTGCTGATCTTTCCATCCCCGCCTGGTCCTCTGCGTCGTCAACCGGCAAGCCCTGCGCGCTCATCGCGCGACCAAGCAGAGCAACGATTTCGACCCGCCTGAAAAACAGTCCGCCTAGTCTGGCGCCCGCTGCAAGGCCCCTCGGTGTCACCCCCGGATCCATGAGGAAGCTCCCGGGGTGCGTCTTCGCGTCGAGCTTGGCGCCTTTGTCGATCAGATACTGCACGAGAGGAGAAGATCCCCTCACGACCGCGGCGTGCAGCGCCGTCCAACCCCTGCTGTCGGTCACATTGACGTCGCTGCCAAGCTCCACGCACACCTTGACAGCCTCGAGTGCCTCCTCGTCGTATCCGCTGTCCGTCCCATTCTTGTTGCCGATACCGGCCGCTATCATCATGGCCGTTTGGCCGCCATCGGTCACCACGTTCGGATCAGCGCCACCAGCTACCAAAACGCGCATCAGCTGGAAATCGTTGACCTTGGCCGCCATCAGAAACGGTGTTGCACCGATAAAGCTTGCCCCGTAGGAGGCAAACGAATACTGAACAGTCGGCGTCCTTGTCGAACGAGCGTTTGCGTTCGCCCCATGCGCCATCAGCTTCTTGGCCAACTCCAGACCCGACATATTGCCTTTGATCTCTGGCCCGGCGGTCCAGCTAATGGACCCTCTGGTCTTGTACGGCTGCGAGCGTCCAAGGGCCAAGGTATGTAACGTCGTCCATCCCGGACCGGCAGCGTTTGGATCTGCGCCCTTTTCCAGAAGAAAGGCAGCCAACTCGTAGTTGGCGTTGGACACCGCGAGCATCAAGGCGCTCATGGGGCCTCCCTGCGGAAGGACGATAGCGCCATCGTTCACATTGGCGCCCGCCTCGAGCAAGATCCGGACGGGCTCAATCCGACCCGTCCGCACAGCAAACAGGAACGCGGTGAAGGAACCAGCTGGGCCCTCAGCTCTTTCGGCTCCTCTCGTGCCGTACCGACCACTGCCCCCGCCACCATTACTACTGTTGTCACTCTTGGATTCGACGGGGCCGCCAATCGAACGGGCGTGGATGTCAGCGCCGTTGGCGATGAGCGCAAGCATGGCCGCCACGTTGTTGTTAATCGTGGCCCACATCAAGGCGGTCTGCGCGTGGGTATCTTCCCGCGCGTTGACATTTGCGCCGTGGGCCAGCAATACCTTGACCGCCTCGACCCTACCAGTGCGCGCCGCCGTCATCAGGACCGTTTCGCCTCCCGACGAGACAGCGTTCGGATCCGCTCCGGCCTTCAGCAGCCGCTCGATGATGACTTCGTTCCCGTTCTCCGCGGCCAGCGAGAGGGGCGTGACGCCATAGCGGTTTGCGACCCTGACGTTGGCGCCTGCGCCAATCAGCAGGTCCACCGTTGACCGATCATCGCGGTTTACGGCCCAGTGCAGGGCCGTTGAACCATCCACTGCAGGCGCATTCACGTCGACCCGCTGCTGCACCAGGGCGCGGACTGCAGCAATATTCGCCTCCTTGACCGCCTCGATCAGCGGCACCGTACGGCCAGCAGCACCGAGGCCGACGACCGCGAGCAGTAACACCATCCACCATCGAGCTGTGCGTGTCCGACACATCATTGTGTCCTCCCCTTCGGCCTGTTCCATCAGCGAACCAGTTTGCGCCCTAGGCCGCGCCGCAACGCCAGGAAACCGGTGACCGATCGCGAATGGTCCGGCCATCGCCACAGATCCCCATTTGCGCTGGAATTACAGATCGACGATGCGACCCGTGCTGTCGCCGATGCTCTTGAGCTCGACGCCGACTTTGTCCAGGAGACTCAATCCCAAATTCATGAACGGAGTATCCAGCGGGCTCTTGAGGTATCGCCCCCCTTGAAGCTGGCCACAGCCCCCGCCCACCAGGACGGCCGGTAGGTCGTGGAGACTATGAAGGCTGCCGTCCCCCAGGGTGGCGCCAAAGAACAACATCGAATGGTCCAGCAGAGAGCCGTCCCCATCGGGCGTTGCGCGCATCTTCTCCGCCAGCCGCGCGAGCAGCGTCGCATAGTACGTCTTGATTTTGGTGTACCCGGCAATCTTTTCCGGATCGCCTTCGTGATGCGAGCAGACGTGGTGCGGCTGGTTGACACCAATGAAGGGATACGTCAGCGCGCTCTGCTCGCGGGACAACTGAAACGTCACAACGCGTGTGATGTCCGCCTGAAACGCAAGGAACATCAAGTCGAACATCAACTTGGCATGATCGTCGTGGGAGTCCGGAATGCCCACGGGCCTGGTCGCCTCCGGTAGCGACACCGTCTCTTGCTCCGCCTTCTGGATGCGACGCTCGACGTCACGCACGGCTTCGAGATAGTCGTTGACTGTGGTGCGATCGCTCGTGCCGAGCCGCTTGTGCAGACGCGTCATCTCGTCGGTGACCCAATCGAGAATACTGTGGTCCTTCTGACTCTGCGCGCGCTGCGCCTCGACGGTGCCCCCATCCCCAAACAGGCGTTCGAAGATCACGCGCGGGTTGTCCTCCATCGGCAGCGGCTGTGTTGGCGTCCGCCACGAATACGTATTCACATACGTGCAGCTATAGCCCTGGTCGCAATTGCCGGTGAAACTAGACTCGAGCCTGAGCTCGAGCGATCGCAGCTGGGTATCCTCGCCGAGCCTGTCCGCGGCGTACTGATCAATCGTTTTCCCGGCCTCGATGTCGGCGCCTTCGGTTCGCTTTGGGTTGACCCCGCACAGAAACGCTCCGGCACCACGGGCATGGGGACCACCAGCTTGCCCTTCTCTGGCCTCGGCAGCCAGGTGACTTAGCCCGCTGACGACGACCATTTGCTCTTTGAAAGACGCCAACGGTGTCAGAATCGGTGACAATTCGAAGTTCGTCCCTCCGGTTCCCTTGGGCAGGAAATGGGGCATGAACATCCCATTCGAGTTGCCCAAGAACGCGAGGCGGTGGACGGGAGCGGCGGCCGTCTTGCTCATGGCAGAGAGCGCCGGCACCATCGCATTGAGCAACGGTAAGGCGAGCATCGTACCCGTGCCTCGTAGGACCGTCCGCCGAGGTAAGGCCAACTTGGTGATGATCATTGCCACAATCTCCTATCACTGACTGTCCACAATAAACTGCTCTGCCCTATTCCACATCAACGCGTCAGGGGCCGAACGGCTGCGATCGTTGACGCGGCCGGCGTCGGCAATCTCCGCCTTTGGAACGGAACGCTTTGAACAATACCCGCCACGAGCGATGAGAAGCGATAGTCCCCGCGGGCGGCCTGTCGCGTGATTGTGCGCACCGCCGGCATGTCGTAGTACTCGAGGCCCCGACCCAGAGCGTAGGTCAGCAGTTTTTCTGTCAGGGCGCTGACGAAGCGCTCCGGACGCCTTATCAACGCGGCGCGGAACTGTGTGAGATCGCCGAACTTCGTGCCGTCCGGAAGCGACCCGGACGCGTCAATGGGCGCCTCGGACTCGTCAACGGTCCGCCACTGGCCTACTGAATCGAAGTTCTCGAGCGCGAATCCCGCCGGATCGAGCATCGAATGGCAGCCAGCGCAGACGGGATTGGCTCGATGGGCCGCCATGCGCTCGCGCATCGTTTGGCTCGCCTCCGAAGGCTTCTTCTCCGCCAACGGCGGCACGTTCGCCGGCGGCGGCGGTGGTGGTGAACCGAGGATGTTGTCCAAGATCCATTTGCCGCGCAGTACCGGAGAGGTCCGGTTCGGATGCGACGTCACGGCCAGAACGCTTCCTTGACCGAGCAGACCACGGCGAGGGCTGTCGTCACTGAGTGTGACGCGCCGGAAGTGCCCGCCCTTCACATAGGGAACCCCGTAATGGGTAGCGAGGCGTTCGTTGAGGAACGTATAGTTCGCCGTCAGCAGATCGAGGACACTGTGGTCCGCACGCACGATGCTGTCGAAAAACAACTCCGTCTCGCGCTGAAATGCATGCCGCAGGCTGTCATCGAAATTCGGGAACATCGCGTCACTCGGCGTGATCGCCTCGAGCTTGCGTAGCTGCAGCCATTGAGGGAGAAAGCTCTTGGTCAAGGCCTCCGCCCGGGCGTCCGCCAGCATCCGCCTGACCTGCCGGTCGAGCACGGTGGGATCCTTGAGCTTGCCGGCAGCGGCGACGTCCAAGAGCTCGTCGTCTGGGATGCTGCTCCAAAGGAAAAACGAAAGACGCGACGCCAATTCCAGATCGCTGATGCGGTAGACGGAAATCGTCGGGCCGGCGTCGGAGCGGCTCGACGCCAGCCTGATGTCCTTCCTCCCTGCCACATCGGCTTCGGTACGAAACAAGAACTCGGGGCTCGTCAAAAGGGCTCGGAGCGCCATTTCAATGCCCGCCTCGAACCCGCCGTCCTTGATCCGGCCATCCTCGTAAAAGGTGAGCAGCCCCCGCAGGTCCGCCTCCGTGACCGGCCGGCGGTAAGCCCGACGCGCCAACGACGCGAGGATCATTTTTGCGCACGGCATCTCGTCGGCGAGGTTTGCCGGGCGGCACACAAAAATGCGGCGCCGACTGGCTGTGTCGGGGGGGCCACCTGCCGTGTTGAAGGGCCCACTGACGGTGACACGCGCAAGGTGGGGCATATAGACCCCCTGACCCGACGCCACCATGTTCCCCTCATACGAGGGTCTCTGGAACCGCACGCGAGGCCAGTCGGACGGCTCGAAGGAGGGAGGCTTGTGGAAGGCTACCCCAAGGTCCCGCTGACCGCCCTTTATCGGAACCGTGACCTTGAAACGCAAGAAGTCCGCCTTGTCGGCCTCATACGAGGTGGTGCCCACGTTCTTGGGGCCGCCCGGGGGCAGGATGAACATGTGCACCGGATCGTCGTCCACGGTTACGTCGAGCCGGTGTTCGATTTCGAATCCGGCACTTCCGGCAAGAGCGCTGTTGCATCCCTCTGTCTGGTTGCACGAGAAGCTCAACCCGATGGTGTACTCGCCGTCCCACGGGAAGTTGTAGCGAATGAGCGCGCCCCCTCGGGTACCGAATGGCAGGCCCTCGACCCGCTGATATTGCGCCTCGTAAGCCGAGATCGAGAACGTATCGGTCACCGGCGCGGGCGGAGTCCTGCTGACAGCTATCCGCGCGATTTTTCGCGCCGCCGCGAGATACCGTTCCAACAGCGACTGCGACACCTTCAGCACGCCCGCAATGTTGTCGAAGCCATAGCTGGCATCGTCGGTCGGGAGCAGCGCGACGACATCAGCGTCGACCCCCAGCAAGTCGCGGATCACGTTCTGGTATTCGGTGCGATTGAGGCGATGGAAGGTTTCCGTACGGCCGGGATCAGGGCGCGCCGCGGCCGCGCGGTCCAACTCGGTCTCCAGATACGAGACCACGCTGGCCTGGGTGATCTCATCCGGTCGGGGCCGGCCGATCGGAGGCATCATGCCAGTTCGAAGCTTCCGAATGACCTTTTCCCAAATCTCCGCGCCTTCCGCGACCTTGGCGACGTCCAGTCGGTCCAGTGCAAGCCCACCGGTCTTCAACGTTTGATTGTGGCAGGTGACACAGTACCGATCCAGCACGGCACGCTGGGGGGAGGCGGCGGAAGCCGGGCGAGCCGACGGCTGCTGCTGCGGTGATTGCTGTTGCAGTGAGCCGACCTTCAGAAGCGCTCGTGAAGTTGAAGTGGGGTGCCGTTGAGAACGGACGGCCTGAACGTCGCCTGAGACCGCGGAGATGACACCGACGCCAAGGAGTGCGCAGAGGAACGCATGCATGGGCATCTATAACTCCACCGCAAGGAACCTAAATGGGACCCTCGACCACCCCTCACGAAACGTAGGCTTGGAGCATACCCCCGGCGCAAAGTCGAGGCAAGTCGACAATTTGCTTTTCTTTGTTACGAGAACCTTCATCAGGAGCGAGTGGGTCTAGACCATTTCAGGGGACTTTGCGCATCAAATAGGGGGACCTCCTCGCCGGGAGGGCGGAGATATGATTCGTCCATCTTTCGCTTTATTATTCAGAAACAGTGTTTCGAGATAAGGATTCGGGCCCCGTACGACGTGTGGCCATCGTCTGCGCCACTTTGGTCGCGCTCTCCGCGGCCGCTCATGGTCTCGGCGCAGGAGCTGGCGCAAGCTTGGCGCCGGCCGCGCAAGGCGCCGACAAGAGCGTCTGGGACGGCGTCTATACGGAGGAGCAAGCCAAACGCGGAGAGCGGATCTTCAACCGGCAGTGTAGCTATTGTCACGGTCGTGACCTGAGCGGGACGAGTATCCCGGGCGGGCCTTCCCTAAGGGAGGCCTTCTTGAGCCAATGGCGTGAACAGACCGTCCAGCAAATGTTCGCCACGATCGGGGAGACGATGCCCAAGAGCGACCCGGGCAGTTTGAGCCTTCAGGACTGCGTCGACGTCGTCAGCTATATCTTGCAGGTGAACAAGCTCCCGGCGGGTGGTACCGAGTTGCCGCCGGATCCCCAGAAGCTGGAGCACTTTCTGATTACGGACAAGCCCCCGAAAGGTTAGGCTCGTAACCACTCGTTTACGAAGAGCGAGGAGCCGCCGCTCTCGACATTTCAACGGCTATCGGGACATCTCCGCCGTCGGCTATCGTTTCGTGTCAGCTGCGTTTCGCTGAGCCGTCCGAATCGCGCGCCATGTGCGGGTTGTTCCTCCCGAGGTGAGAGTTCCCTGGATGGTGTCGCCGCTCACACGACCGGCGAATCGGTCCTGGCCAACAGTGAAACTGATCTGATCGCCGCGTAACTTTCCATTCGTGATCCGCGCGAATTCGAAGGTACCAGAAACCATCTGAAACTGCTGCGTCAATGTCAGCGCTCCGCCCGGAAGTTGCCACGAACCCCCCACTTTCGCAGGAACGATCCAGAGCAGCGCCGTGCACCAGAATTCGCAGTCGGGGATCGCCAACGCGTCGTCCGGCTGCCAGTCTTCCATCGCGAACGTATTCGATACGATTCGGGTACCCGGCCTCAGGTCGAGAAGTTTCGGGCGCAGCTTCATATTGAGCTCTGGCAACAGGAACATCGTGACGACGGTGGCCCTGGAGAGATCGCTTTCGAACAGATCCGCTTTCGCGAACGTCGCCCTCCTGGCGACACCCTGCCGCGCGGCGTTGCGTCTTGACAACTCCACGAGGTCGGCGTTGTATTCGATTCCGTACGCTCTCGCGCCGCGCTTGGCGGCGGCGATGACAATGCGGCCTTCCCCCGAGCCAAGGTCGATCAGGTAGTCCCGCGGCGTGACCCGCGCGAGATTCAGCATCGTCTCTACGAGCGCCTGCTGCGTGGGGAGCCACTGCACATCCTTGCCGGGCTGACCCGGCTGCGGCTCGAGCGGCTGAGCGGGTTTCGTCTGTGCGAACACACAGACGGCTACGAGCCAGAGAGCAGCGACCAACAACGATTGACGCCAGACCTGCGACCGCATCATGACTCGCTCCCTCCGGCCCTCGTTGTCAGAGTGCCTAATCAGATGGATGCACTCTAGTTTCTCAACGGTCCAGCCCGAACAGCGTGCTTCGCCGGTTGTAGAGAGCCAGATACTCGCGGATGGTCGCTTCGAGGGCCGGCAGGGTCTCGAACGCGCCGCGGCGAATCCATCGTGTGATGATGGAGACGAAGAACCGTTCCACCGTGAGTGAGCGAGCTGACATAACACTGCCCGATCACCTTTCCGATCGCAACCTTCAAGGCCGCGAACTGGGCGGTCGTACGGTGGCGGATGTAGGCATAGGCCTGGGGGGCGCTAATGCTTGAACGCATCTGCAGGACAGCCGCTATCAGAGGAGCGTCGGTCGGCGGTCTCGGCGATTGATGTACGCCGCTTCAGCACTTCCTCAGCTGCGGCGTCAAATCGGGAGTGGGGTGCCTGAATGGCGAACGGGCCGGCAGCACGAAGCTGCCGGCCCGTAATTGAGCGTATGACGT